>Ga0116230_10000077_pt1 | contig 69187 bp, 51 predicted proteins | sample S1TSphfallax_3_FD_88678 | JGI IMG/M metagenome (GOLD analysis project Ga0116230, IMG submission 88678) | Host-associated microbial communities from peat moss isolated from Minnesota, USA - S1T2_Fd - Sphagnum fallax MG | ecosystem: Host-associated > Plants > Peat moss > Unclassified | place...
CCGATCGAACCGAAGGCGCGCGCGTTTCTCGTCAAGGAGATGGAGAAGTTCTTCTTTGGCGAGGGTTCGGAGAAACCCAAGGAATTCGTGCCGAAGGCTTGATGAAAGCCGACGGCCTGATGAAAGCCGACTGCCTGATGAGGGTCATGGCGCCGGCGGCGAGGTCCCGGGAGCGGGCGGTCGCGGCCAGTAGCCGTCGCGGCCGTAATGCCGATGGGTGCAGAGCTCCTGCTCGCGTTCGAGCGTTCGTTCGGAGGCGTAGCTCGGCGAGTCCTTGACCGACTGACGGCTGAGATCCACCGAGACGATGCATTCCGCCCAGTCGACGTCCTCGATCCACTCGGGCGCGATGATCACCTCGTGCCCCAGCCACCAGTTGCTGGTGTCGACGAGGACGTACCGGATCGCCCAGGAATGATCGTCGATCAGAAATCCGCTGACGTGTCCGATGTCGCCATCGCTCGCGTGAACGTAATAGCGCGCGACCGTATTGGCGCTGCGCAGGTGAGGGTCGTCGCGGGTCTGTTCTTCTGCGCGGGTGGCCAGGCCGGCCTGCAGAATATCCGGATAGAAACCGGCACCCCAGAGGCCGCCGCCGCCCCAGTGCTTGCCGTACTCGTCATAGCCGTAATACCCCATCTCCCGCTGGCGCGACACGGGTTTGGCCGTCTCGACCTCGGCGCTGCGGCGGACCTCGGCCTGCGTCATCGCGACCCGGAAGGATTTTTCTTCCCAGTCCGCGTCCAAGATCGCGTGCGGCGACATCAAGATCCGACGTCTTTCCTCGTAACCCGCGAGGTCCACCACCAAGTAGCGAACCACCCATGAATGATCGTCGAAATAAAGATCCCTTACCTGTCCGCAGAGACCATCGCTCGCCGCAACCGTGTACTGCTCGAATTGCTTCGTGCTGCGTAACATCGCAATGCTCCTGTTGGTGATACGGACGCGGAATGCTGAGCCTCGTTGCCGTCGACGTCTGTTCGTTATCCCACCCGATGCGCAGCCTGGTCAGTGTCCCGGCAAACGGTCGGCGGCGACGATCGCATGCCTGCAACCCGATCGTCGCGTGGACATCGAGGTCGAGGTCGTTCTGCGCTGAACGCGACGAACGGCGGCGGTGGTATAGTGCGAGCATGCTCGCCGCCGCCGACATTTTGTTGAAATGGTATGTCGGCGAGAACAATGGCCAAGCCTTGTTCGCGGACCTTGCGTTCAAAGCCGGGCCCGCCGAAGCCTACAAATGGCGCAGGCTCGGCGCGGTCGAGAATCTCGTCGCGGCGCGTCTGCGGGCCGCGCTCGCCGCCGAGGGAACCTCTCCGCCCGTGCTCGAGGGACTGATCCAGTTCGCCGCGGCGAGGACGGCGGCCATTGCCGGCAAGCCTTGGCACGAGATCATGCGCTGGCTGGAGCACATCGCCGCCAAGGCCTTGCGTGACATGGAGGCCGAAGCGGCGCGACTGCCGGAGCGTCTCTTCGCGACGGCCGCCCTGGTGCTCGCGCACGAGCGTGCGCTCGTGGCCTTCGCCGCGCGCGAACTCGCCGAGGAGTCGGGCCCATCCTTGGAACCCATCGAGAGCTTCCTGCTGGAGTACAGCTGACCCGCCATGCCGCAGGGCCCGCAAGCCAAAACTCCCGACGTCCCGGGCGATGATCTTTCGACCCCAACGACCGCGATTTCCCGGCGCCAGTTCGTCGCCGGCGCCGGAGCGACGGGCCTGACCGCGGCGACGGGTGCCCGCTCCCGGCAGGGTCGGGATATCCCTGCCGGCCTAGCCGATGGCACGCCCGAACAAATCCATCTGACCTGGGGCGAGGATCCCGCGCGGAGCGTGCACGTCTCCTGGGTGTCCCCCGGCGCCGCGCGCAATCCCCGGGTCCGCGCGCGTATCGGGGACGGCGCCGAGCGCGTCGTGTCGGCCGAAGAGCGTCGCTACACGGACGGCCTCAGCGGCCAGACCGTGTTCACCTACCACGCCCGGCTCGCGGACCTCGAACCGGGATCGCAGGTGCATTACAGCGTCACCGCCGACAACGACCGTCGCGCCGGCGAGCCGTTCGCGGCGAGCTTTCGCACCGCCCCGGGCGCGGGCGTCGCGTTTCGCTTCACGAGTTACGGTGATCTTGCGACACCGAACACCGATTGGCTCCTGTCCTCGCCGCAGAGCCGCCATGCGGTCGCGGCGGTCGAGCGGTTCGCGCCGCTGTTTCATCTGCTGAACGGGGATCTGTGTTACGCGAACCTGAATCCCCAGGCGCAGCCGAACGTCTGGGCCGACTTCGGCAACAACGTGCAGACCTCGGCCGCGCGGCGACCGTGGATGCCCTGCACCGGCAATCACGAAATCGAGTTCGGCAACGGCGCCCTGGGGCTCGACTCTTATTTGACCCGTTATCGGCTGCCCGACAACGGCACCGCGTTTCCCGGTTGCTGGTACTCGTTCCAGATCGGCTCGGTCCTGTTCGTCTCGCTGTCCGCGGACGACGTGATCTATCAGGAGAGCGGCGCGTTCGTTTCGGGTCCCGATCCCTTGCTGCCCGCCGCGAGCACGGGTAACGCGCCGATCGCGCCCGGCAGTTCCTTGTATCTGCATGGCTACAGCGGCGGGGAACAAACACGCTGGTTGGAACGGACGCTCGCGCGTGGCGCGAGCGCCGTCGACGTCGAGTGGATCGTCGTGCAGATGCATCAGGATGCGATGAGCTCCTCGCGGCACGGCAACGGCTGCGACAAGGGGATCCGCGACGCCTGGCTGCCCTTGTTCGATCGCCACGGCGTCGACCTCGTCCTCTGCGGGCACGACCACGACTACGAACGCAGCTGGCCCGTGCGCGGCTGCAATCACGACGTGGGACGCGACGCGACGAGCGGCGCGCGCGTCGACACCCGGCAGCCGCGTCCCATCCTCACCGAGCCACCGGCCGATGGCGTGTTCGACACCACGCATGGCACGATCCACTTCATCCTGGGCGGCGGCGGCACGAGTTCGCCGGTGGATCAATACGGCGCCGATGCCGGGACCGGACGACCGCAGGCCAAGGTCATCACACGGCGCAACGCGCCGATTCCGGGGTCCCGCCCCGGCACGTTCGTGAAGCCGGGTCCGGATGCGCTCGAGGAGGCGATCTGGTCCGCGCGCCGCGACACGGACACCGGCTACGGGATCGCCGTCTTCGACGTGGATCCCGGCGTGCCCGGCGGCAAGACCTCGATCACGATCTCCTACTATCACGCACCGGGCGCGGACCTGAGGCCGAATCCCCACTACGAACTGTTCGAGACCGTCGTGCTCGCGAAGCAACGCCGGGACCGGGCCTGAACGCAATGGAGTGCATCGACACGCGAGGCGTTTATTTAACAGCGGGTTAACCGGCGGCTGCGTCACGATTTGATCCCAAGGGGTTGGCATAAAAAATGTCCCGGGAGAAAATCAGGATGCGCCCCTCGAATTGTCGATGCCCGATTGCTTTGTCCGTTGCGACCGCCTTGGGTTGCGGATTCGGATCACTGACCGCTCTGTCCGTTCACGCAGCCAGCGCTGCCGACGCCGAAACCGGTAGCGACGCCCTGGGGGAGATCGTGGTGACCGCGCAGAAGCGAGCGTCCACGGTGCAGACCACGCCGATGAGCATCGCGGCCGTCAGCGGCGAGGATCTTCTGTCCCGCGGTGTCCCGTCCCTGGCCGCTCTCGCCCAGGGCACCCCCGGTGTTTCGCTGAAGACCGAAGGTCCCAGTCAAACCGAGATCGAAATGCGCGGCATGACCTCGAGCGGCGGTAATTCCGCGACGGTCGGCTTCTATATCGACGATATTCCCATCGCCGGTCCGGCGAGTGCGCAAAATGGTCACGTGGTCATCGATCCGGACCTCTACGACTTGAATCGCGTCGAAATCTTGCGCGGGCCGCAGGGCACCTTGTTTGGTTCCGGGTCCATGGGCGGCACGATCCGACTCATCACCAACCAGCCGAACCTGACTGATTTCCAGTCGACGGCGCGCAGTGTGTTGTCCGGTACGGACGGCGGCGGTTTCAACCACAATGACAATTTGATGGTCAACCTGCCCTTGATCGACGGCAAGCTCGCATTGCGTATCGTGGGCTCGGAGAACGAGACCAGCGGCTGGATCGATCGCATCGTCTCGGATGACTTTCCCTTGGCCGGTGGTAATCCCGTCGGCGTCACGCGCGGCAACGTGCAAGCAGCCCCGGTTAGCGCGCAATATCCGGGCTCGAACGCTTATCAGACCTACAACGCGCGGGTGACGCTGTCGTGGCAGCCCACCGATGATTTGTCGATCACGCCGGGTTACTTCCACAACACCAGCACGCAAAACGGCATCAGCGCCTACGACAGCGATCCCGGCACGCTGGCACATTACCAGCCGTTCGATATCGCCGAACCGCTGACCGATTCACTGACGGCCTACAGCCTGAACATTAGCTACTCTTTCGAGGCCTTCGATCTCTCGTCGAGCACCGCACGCTGGAATCGTTATTCCACGCAGGTGGAGGAAGCGAGCGAGGCGTTCAACAATCCGTCGGAGTTCATCACCTATGCCTCCAACTACGGTCTGCCGAACCCGGGATATTACGGGGCGACCGGCTCAGGTCCGGAAAGAGGCGCGGAGACCGATCCTTCCCACCAGTTCTCCGAAGAGCTGCGCCTGACCTCGAAGGGCGCCGGCAGCCTGACCTGGGTGACCGGGCTCTACTACAGCGATTTTTATTCCCTGTGGCAGTTTGCCGGGGTGACGCCGAACTACGGCTCGTACATGGATTTGGGCACGAACGCGCCGGCGACGACGCCCAACTGGTTCGATGCCTACTCGCCGACGACGATCAAGCAATATGCGGCCTTCGGCGACGCGACTTATGCCCTCACCGACGCACTCAAGATCGATGTCGGCGCCCGCGTGAACCACTACGATTACAATTTCTCATCCTGCATCACCGGGTGGGGCTCGGGCTTCGGCGCGGCGACGCCCTCGTGTTCCGGTCTGATTTCGCTCGCGTCCACGAGTTTCAATCCGAAATTCAACCTCTCCTACACGTTCAGCCCCGACTTGCTCGCTTACTTCACCGTCTCGACGGGTTTCCGTCCCGGAGGCGGCGACGCCATCTATCCGACCACGGGTGCGGCCTGGGGAGCGGCGTTTCAGCAGGCCGGTTATACGACCAAGTGGCCTACGACCTACGCTCCGGATCGCGTCGTCAGCTACGAGCTCGGCGAGAAGGCACGATTCTTCGATCGTCGCCTGACCGTCAATGCAAGCGTCTACGCCGAGGACTGGCGCAACCCGCAGCTCGAGTCTTACCCAAACGACTGGGCGTTGAACATCAACGGCGATTCGGTCTCCATTTATGGGGCGGACATAGACGTCCTCGCGGACCTCGGTGCCGGATTCACCGCGGAACTCTCGGGCGGCTACTTGTACGAGTATCTCGAAGGGGGGCCGCACTGGATCATCACCCCGGTCCACAAGATGCCGGAGGTTTCGCCGGAGAGCGGCACCTTCAGCCTGAATTATTCCAAGGCCTTGAACGCTACGTACACGTTCACGGCGCGTTTGGAGAATTCTTATACGGGTCCGCGGTACTCGATCTATTTCTCCGACCCTTACGAGTTCTCCGGGACCTACCGGCAAATGCCCGGCTATGACCTGGTCAATATCCGCGCGGGCATCAAATCGGGCGACAAGTGGAGCGCCACGGCGTTCGTGAACAACTTGACCAATAAACATGCCCAGCTCGAGAGCATGTTCACGGAAAACGAACCGCAGCCGAGCTTTACCCGCATCGAGACGAATCAGCCGCTCACCGGGGGGGTCGATCTGACTTATCGCTTCTGAAACATGGCCCCCTGCTGCGGAGGGGGCGAATCTTTACGCGCTTTTGATATGGCGGCTGGTAGCGTGTACGGAAAACGAGGGGTGGCCGCATGACCGAAGCGATGCATCAAGTGCTGATCGTCGAGGACGACCCTGCGCTGCAAAGCGTTCTGCGCACGTTCTTCGAGGCGAACGGCTACCGCGTGGTCGCGGCCGAGATCGCGCTCGGCGGCATCCGTGACGCTCGTCTGCACAATCCCGACGTGGTCATCGTGGATCTGGGTCTGCCGGACCGCGATGGCCTCGAGGTGATCAAGGGGATACGGACCTGGTCGGCCATGCCGATCGTGGTCCTCTCGGCGCGCACCCTCGAAGCGCAGCGCCTGGCCGCACTCGACAACGGCGCCGATGATTATATCGTCAAGCCGTTCAGCACGCCTGAACTGCTGGCCAGGGTGCGGGCGGTCTTGCGCCGCCATGTGCGTGGACGCTTGCCCATGGCGATCCTGCGTCTCGGCGACATCTCGGTGGACTTGAGCGCGCGCCTGGCACGTCGGGTTGACGGCAGTCCGGTACGCCTCACGCCGATGGAATACAAAATACTCGCCACGCTAGCCCGCAACCCCGAAAGTATCGTCTCACAGGCCACGCTGCTCAATGAGGTTTGGGGGCCGAAATGCGACGATTCCGGCTCGCTCCGTGTTTACATCGGCAGTCTGCGCCGTAAGCTCGAAGAGGACCCTGCGCGGCCGAGACACATCATCACCGAACTGGGGCTGGGCTATCGGCTGCTGCTCGACCAGGAGACCGGTGTCACGGTCGCCGCCGAATAGCGCCCTGCCGCTGGTCGATCAGGAGAGCGGCTCCTCCCGGAATTGGACCGCCTCGGGCGTGGCGACGGGAGCCGCGACGGGAGCGGCTTACGGCGCGGCCTTGGGTCTCACCGCCGCCTGCACGGCGCTGGCGGCGCTCATGGTTCCCTACTTTGCGCAGTCGAATTTGGTCATGATCTATCTCCTCGGCGCCGCGATCGCGGCGCTGAAGTTGGGCAGGGGGCCGGCGAGCGCCGCCGCCGTGGCGAACGTCCTGGCCTTCGATTTCTTCTTCGTACCTCCGCGCTACTCCTTCGCCGTGGCCGATTTTCAATATGTCGTGACCTTCGGCGTCATGCTGACGGTCGCCCTGATCATCGCCACCCTGGTCGCGAACGTCAGGGAGCAGACCCTGCTGGCCGGTACGCGCGAACGCCGGACGGCGCTCCTGTATGCAATGAGTCGCGAATTGCTGTCGACCCGCGGGGTCGAGGATCTTGCCCGCGTCGCCGTCAAGCACGTGGCGGAAACCTTCGCCAGCCGAGCGGTGGTGCTTGCTGTCGATACGGCAGGTCGGCTGGAGTATCCCAAGAGCGCGCCGATGGCCGGTTCCTTGTTGCATGCCGATCTGGCGATCGCGGAGCAGGCGCACGCAACCGGCACCCCCGTCGGTCTCGGTACCACCACGCTTCCCGAGCTCGCGGCGCAATTCCTGCCCTTACGGGCCGGCCAGCATGCCCTCGGTGTATTGGTCGTCGAACCGGCGCAGCGCTTGCGGCTCGTCTTGCCCGAGCAGCGCGAGCTCCTCGAAACTTTTGCCTCGCAAATCGCGCTCGCACTGGAACGGGCCCGCCTGCAGGAGGAAGCGGAACAGGCGCGTGTCGCCGCGGAAACCGAAGGGATCCGCAATACGCTGCTCGCCTCGATCTCGCACGATCTGCGCACGCCGCTCGCCGTCATCACGAGCGCGAGCAGCGCGCTTTGCGACCCGAGCATGCACTTCGATGCGCAAGCGCGCCGCTCGCTGTCGGCGCAAATCGAAGCCAAGTCCAAGGAAATGGGCGAGATCATTTCGAATGTGCTCGATCTGGTGCGCCTGGAGAGCGGACAGTTTTCGATGCGCGTCGACAGCGTGGCGATCGAGGATCTCGTCAGTTCGGCCTTGCAACGGCTCGGCGCGCGTCTGATCGAACATCGGGTCGAGGTGCGCGTTCCACCGGATCTGCCGCCGGCGCGGGTGGATGGCTCCCTCGTCCTGCAGGTGATCGGCAATTTATTGGAGAACGTCGTCAAGTACACGCCCGCGGGCACCACGGTGCGCATCGAAGCGGCGCGCGAGGGTGCATGCCTGCGCGTGCGCGTCGATGACACGGGCCCGGGCCTTCCGCCCGGCGATCTCGAGCGCCTGTTCGCGAAATTCCACCGCGGCCGCGACGAGAGCAGCGCCGGCGGCGCCGGCCTCGGGCTGTCGATCTGCCGCGCCATCGTCAACGCCCACGGCGGGCGCATTCACGCGACCCAAAGGCCCGGCGGTGGCGCGCGCTTTGCCTTTACCTTGCCCTCGTCGGAATGAAAGGACTCGGAACGCCGCCGGGGATCATCCGGCGACCAGCACCACGGCCGCAATCAACAGCGGATCGAGCGGCTCGCGAAAGCGCGCTTCCATGACGCCCTCGCTCTGCAGGAGCAGCAGCCCCAAGCTGCCGAGCGCGCAGATCGGCAGCAGGTAGGCGATGCCGCGATAGCGTCGCGCCGCGACCGCCCCGATCAGCACGGCGATCAGCGCGGGCCAGAACCAGCGGGTCCAGACCGTGAGCCAGCCGACGAGGGTGCCGCGATCGGAATTGGGCCAGCTCTGCCCGAACAAGAGATACACCCCGTCCTCGAGGCGCTGACGCCAGCGCGGGAACGAGCGTTCGGACTCCGCGCGCGCCCGTTCGGCGAGCCAGGGTGCCCGACCCCGGGTCAGGTCGATTGCGATGGCGACGACGCCCGTGCGGTCGGTGGTCCAGGACGAGAACGGATAGAACGTCGGATTGTAGAAGCTCGGACAACCGAAGTGATAGGCACCGTCACGTCCGAAATTCGCCACGATCTCGCGCCTGCCGCTCGCGCTGTAGATCTCGGTGAAATAGAGATTGCCGAAGGGCGCGAAGAAGTGCAGACGCAGCTGCGAGTGCCAGGCGGCCGGCACCACGAACAGCAGCGCGCAGGCCGCGCCGATCAGCGCGCGCGGCGCGCGGTCGCGCTGGGTGATCCACAGAAATCCCAGACAACCCAGCGCCATGGGCAGCGCGAGCGTGCGCGTGAAGCCCGCGCCCAGCCACAGGAGCACCGCGCAGGCAAACGCCCCCCGCGTCTTCTTGCGGTGCGCGCGCAGACTCGCCCAGAAGGCGAAGGGCAGCAGGGTCAGCAGCAAGGTTTCGTTCATGAAATAGCCGTAGATCCCGAGCGTCTCGGGCACGGCGCCGATCAGCAGTGCACCGATCAGCGCGCGGCGTCGCGAACACAGTTCGCGCAGACATCGATACCAGCCGTAGGGCATGGATGCGCACAGGAGTCCGCAGCCGAGGAGCACCGTGGGTTCGGATCCCTGTGCCAGAGCGCGCAGCGCGAACAGCCAGACTTGATAGAGCAGGGGGTCGATGCTGCCCATGAGGCTGGGGTGCAGGAATTGACCTGCATTGTCCCAGTGGCGTTGCGGATCGGAGAAGAGATGGAGGAGGGGTGAATTGAAGAAGGGGTAGAGGAGGCGGGCGAGCAATTCGAGGCCCAAGGCCGCGTAAAGCCCGTCATTGGGCGAACCGGATTCCCGAGCCGGGGTCGAGGGCACTGCCATGTCAAGCGCCGCGCCGTCGCAAGGGCCGCGTCGGCTCAATACCCGCGCGCGAGATCGACGACGTGCCGCAGCGGCGCCCCGGCCTCGAATCCGCGCAGATTGTCCGCGATCGCGGCAACCGCCGTCGGCGCCTGGGTGAGGGCGGCGACGTGCGGCGTCAGAAAAACGCCCGCGTGGGTCCAGAACGGATGATCCGCCGGCAGCGGTTCCTCGCGGAACACGTCGAGCACGGCCGCGCGCAGCCGGCCGCTGTCGAGGGCCTCGAGCACGGCCGCATCGACCACGTGTCGGCCGCGTCCGCCATTGATCAGGACGGCACGCGGCGCCAACCCGGACAGCAAACGCCGATCGATCAGATTTTCCGTGGCCGGCGTCAGGGGCAGCAGGTTGATCAGGATCTCGGCGCCCGAGACGGCCGCGTCCAGGCCGGCAGCGCCGTGATGACTGCGCACGCCGTCGATGCGCTTCGCCGTGCGGCTCCAGGTGCGCGTCCGGAAACCAAACCCCGCGAGCGCGGCGGCGACCCGGCCGCCCAGGTGGCCCGCGCCCAGGACCGTGACCTGCCGATCGCGCGCGAGTATTTCGGCGAGCGGTCGCCAGTCGCCGGCAAGTTGCGAGGCGCGATAGTCGAACAGATTGCGGTGCCAGGCGAGCGTCGTGGCGAGCACCCACTCGAGCATGCCTTCGGCGAGGCCTTCATCGACCATGCGCACGATCGGGATGCCCGCCGGGACCTCGCCGCTCTCCAGCAGTCCCTCGATCCCGGCATTGACGCTGAACAGGACCTCGAGACCCGGTATCGCGGCGAGCAGCCCCGGAGCGGGTTTGCCGACGACCGCATAGGGCACGGCGTCGCCGTCGGCCTGCGCGAGGTCGGTGATGACCCGATGCTCCGGCAGGGAGGCGCGCAGCAAATCCGTCCATTGCTCCAGGTTCGACCGTAACAACACCAGGATAGTCTTCATCGGCTCTCGCGCTTGCATTGTCGGCCGGCAACCGACATAAGCTATGGAATGTTCACCGTAAACTCATCGTACCCGATCGCCGCGGCCCGGTCCTCCCCGCTCGTCGCGATCGAGGATTTGCGCGTCGAGTTCGCCGCGGATGCGGGGGCCGTCACGGCGGTCGACGGGCTCAGCCTCACGATCGAACGCGGCGAGACGCTGGCCGTCGTCGGCGAGTCCGGATCCGGCAAGTCGGTGATGGCGCTCGCGCTGTTGCGCTTGCTGCCGCCGCCGAACGGCCGGATCACCGGTGGCCGCATCCGCTTCGACGGCGTGGACCTCGCCGGCATCGGCGAGGCGGAGATGCGGCGGGTGCGCGGCACCGGGATCGGAATGATCTTCCAGGAGCCGATGACCAGCCTCAACCCGGTGCTCTCGATCGGCGAGCAAATTGCCGAGCGCTTGCGCGTGCATGCGGGCCTCGGCCGGCGCGCCGCCCTCGCGCGCGCGGTCGAGCTGCTCGAGCGCGTCCGTATTCCGGAGCCCGCTCGCCGCGCGGCCGGCTTCCCGCATCAGCTCTCCGGCGGCATGCGCCAGCGCGTGATGATTGCGATCGCACTGGCCTGTGCGCCGAAATTACTCATCGCCGACGAGCCGACGACCGCGCTCGATGTGACGATCCAGGCGCAGATCCTCGAGTTGCTGCGTCAGCTGCAAACCGAACTCGGCATGGCCATGTTGTTCATCACGCACGATCTGGGCGTCGTGGCCGAATTGGCCGATCGCGTCGTCGTGATGTACGCGGGCCGCGCGGTCGAGGAGGCTCCGGTGGGCCCCCTGTTCGCGGCACCGCGCATGCCCTATACGCAGGCGCTGTTGCGTTCGATTCCGCGCGTGGACCGGACGGCGTCGAGCCGCGACCGGCTCGCGCCCATCCGCGGCAACATGCCCGATGCGCGCGATCTGCCGGCCGGCTGCAGCTTTCATCCGCGCTGTACCGAGGCGCGAGCCGCCTGCATCGTGGCGGTGCCGCCCTACGAAGCGGTCGACGCGGCGCATCGCGTGCGTTGTTGCCGGTGGCGCGAGCTCGCCCATGCCGGCACGGACCTCGGCGAGTCAGCCGCCGATCTCGCGGGTTCCAGGGGAGTCGGGTGAGCATTGCCGGCGGGCATGCGCCGCTGCTGGACGTGCGTCATTTGCGCCAGGAATTTTCCGCGGGGCGGCGCTTTTCAGGGACCGCGCAGACGATCAAGGCCGTCGATGATGTCTCCCTGACCATCGGGGCCGGCGAGGTCGTGGGCCTCGTCGGCGAATCGGGCTCGGGCAAGACGACTCTCGGCCGGGCGATCCTGCGACTCATCGAACCGAGTTCCGGCAAGATTTTTTTCGACGGATCCGACATCACGCGCCTCCCGGCGCGCGCGATGCGCGCCCTGCGCAAAGACATGCAGATCGTGTTTCAAGATCCGTACGCGAGCCTGAACCCGCGCATGACCGTCGGCGACATCCTGGCGCAGGCGCTCAATCTGCACGGGATCGCGCCGGGCGCCGCGCGCGAGCCGCGCGTCGTCGAGTTGCTGCAGCGGGTCGGCTTGTCCGCCGCCCACTTGCGACGCTATCCGCACGAGTTCTCGGGCGGCCAGCGCCAGCGTATCGCCATCGCGCGCGCGCTCGCCGTGGGGCCGCGGTTCCTGGTCGCCGATGAGCCGGTCTCGGCGCTCGACGTCTCGATCCAGGCCCAGGTATTGAATCTCCTGCAGGATCTGCAGCAGGAACTCGGGCTCGCGGTCTTGTTCATCGCGCACGACCTCGGCGTGGTCGAATATCTCAGCGACCGGGTCATCGTCCTCTACCTGGGCCGGATCATGGAAGTGGCGCCCGCGCGCGACTTGTATGCGAATCCGCGCCATCCCTACACCCAGGCGCTGCTCGCGGCGATTCCACAGGCGAACCCGGCTCGCCGCGGCCGCCCGGCGCCGTTGCACGGCGACCAGCCGAGTCCGCTCGCGCCGCCGTCCGGGTGCGTGTTTCGGACGCGCTGTCCGATCGCGACCGCCGAGTGTGCCGCGGTCGTCCCGCCGCTCGAACGCCATGCGCCCGATCACTACAAAGCCTGCATCCGACAATGAATCGCTTGACCGACCGTCGGCGGCGCGGTATCGGTGCTGACATGAGATCGAGATTTCGTCGCCGCCTGCGAGTCACGTTGCTCGGCACGCTCTGGGTCGTTGCGTCGGCCGCAACGTGCATCGCGACCGCCGCCACGACCGCCGCCGCGGCCGGCGTCGCGGCCACGGCCCCCGAGGCGCCACGGCGCGTGCTGCGCATCGGCTTGCCCGTCGATGCCGACTCGCTCGATCCCTCCGAAACCGATGCCCAGGATACGATGAGCATCGCGCACCTGCTATGGGGCACGCTCTACAAGACCTCCTCGGACGGCAGGCTCGATCCCTATTTTGCGGTCTCGGCGAAATTGTCCGACGACGGGCGCGCCTACACCTTCAAATTGCGACCCGACCTGAAATGCGAGAGCGGCGCACCGCTCACGGCCCGCGACGTGGCGTATTCCTTCGACCATCCGGCCGATCCCAAATACAAGTTCACCGGCCATGCCTCGGGCTTCGTGCTGCCGGCGCTGCGCTACACCGGCGCGCGCGTGGACGATCCTCTGACGATCACGATCCAGTTCGCCGCCTACAACCCGATCGCGCTCGGTTTGATCGCGGAGATGTTCATCTTCTGCCGTGCGCCCTATGAGGCGATGACGCCGGAATACGCCGCCTCGCACGCGTCGGCCACCGGCCCGTACCGGCTCGTGGAATGGCGCCACGACGATCGGATCGTGCTCGAACGCAACAAGAGCTATGGACTGCCGGCGCCGTCCTACGACGGCGTGGTGTTTCGCGTGATCCCGGAGGCTTCCACACGCACCGCGGAGCTGCTGGCGGGCAACCTCGACATCATGAGCGGCGTCGTCGCCGATCAGATCGATGCGATCAATCACAGCGGCACGGCGAAGGTCGAGTCGGTGGCGAGCATCCGGCGCATTTACGTGGGCTTCAATCAGAATCCGAAGTTCGCGGCGAGCGCCGGCGGCAAGGCCATCAAGGACCCGCGCGTGCGCCGGGCCCTGCAGTTCGCGGTCGACGTGCCGACGCTCTGCGACGCACTCCTGCGCACGCCGTGCGCGCGCATGGCGACCATGATCTTCCCCGCGAACGACAAGACCGGCATCCGTGCCGATCCGTATGATCCGGATCGCGCCGAAGCTTTGCTCGATCAGGCCGGGTACAAGCGCGGCGCCGACGGCGTGCGCTTCGCGCTGACCCTGCAGACTCCCCGCGGCCGGTATCCGAACGACGTCAACATCGCGCTGGCGATCGCCCAATATCTGACCGATGTCGGCGTGAAGACCACGGTCGACGTCCTGGACTTCGCCTCCGTGTTCGTGCCGCTCGTCCGCCAACACGTGGCCGGACCCTTGTTCCTGATGGGCTCCAGCGGAGCTTCCTGGAGCGCGCTCTACGATCTCTCCGATTTTCCGGCGCCCGACGGCGGGTCGAATTACACGGATTTCGCCGACCCCGAGTTCTTCGCCGGCTGGAAGCTGATCGACCAGACCCACGATCCCGAAGAGCAGGCCAAGGTCGTGCGCGCGATGATGAACGTGTTCCACGATCGCGGCACCTGGCTCAATCTCTACTTCCTGCCGGATCTCTACGGCGTCAGCAACAAGATCTCGTGGCGGCCGCGCGCCGACGAGCTCATCACCCTGGACTGACGGCGCGTGGCCCTCGCCCGCTTGCTCGCCCAGCGGTTGCTGCAGAGTCTCGTCGTGGTCCTCGGCGTCACCCTCGTGAGCTTCGCGACGCTGCACCTGGGGGGTGATCCCACGTATCTCTATGTCGGCGAGCACGCGAGCACCGAGGAAATCGCCGCGACGCGCGCAAAACTGGGTTTCGATCGGCCGCTCGCGACGCAGTACCTCGGCTTCGTGCGCGATCTGCTGCATGGGGACCTCGGCAACTCCCTGACGTTTCACGAGCCTGCGCTCGGCGTCGTGCTGGATCGCTTTCCGGCCACCCTGGAGCTGACCTTCGCGGCCCTGGGATTGGCCCTCGCGCTCGGCGTGCCCCTGGGCGTGTTCGCCGCCCTGCATCGGGGTCGCCCGCTCGACGGCGGGATCATGGTGTTCGCCTTGATCGGTCAGTCGATCCCGAGTTTTTGGCTGGGCATCATGCTCGTGCTGTCCGTCGGCCTTGCCTGGCACTGGCTGCCGATCTCCGGTCGCGTGCCGCTGCTCGATCCCTTGCTCGCGGGGGACTGGCGCACCGCCTGGAACAATCTGCCGCAGGCTCTGCCGTTCCTGGTCATGCCCAGCGTCACGATCGCGGTGTTCTCGCTCGCCCGTACGGCCCGGCTCGTGCGCTCCTCGCTGCTCGAAGTCCTGTCGCAGGACTACGTGCGCACGGCCCGCGCGAAGGGGCTCTCGGAAGCGCGCATCATCGTGCACCACGCCCTGCGCAATGCCTGGCTCCCGGTGCTCACGATGCTCGGACTGGAATTCGGGTTCTTGTTGAGCGGCGTGGTCGTGGTCGAGACGGTCTTTTCCTGGCCGGGCGTCGGCCGGCTCGTCTTCAATGCGATCAATCATCGCGATATTCCGCTGGTCCAGGCGGCGGTCATCGTGTTCTCGCTGCTGTTCGTCGGCGTCAATTTGCTCGTGGATCTGCTCTATCTGCGCCTGGACCCGCGGATCCGGCTCGCATGAGCGCCGTGGCCGGTGTCGCGGTCGGTGTTCCTCACACGGCCGGCAAACGCGCCCGCCGCAGTCTCGTGCGCGCGAAGTGGCCGCTGCTCGCCCTCGCGGTCCTGCTGCTCCTCGCCGTGGCCGCGCTGTTCGGTCCGACGCTGTCTCCGGTCGATCCGAATCGGCAGAGCCTCGTCGCCCGCCTGAAGCCGCCCTTGACCCTCGATCGGCGCAGCCATCGGATCTACTGGATGGGTACCGACGGACTCGGACGCGACGTCGCGTCGCGCTTGCTGCATGGCGCACGGGTTTCGCTCGCCGTCGGGGTCGTCGCCGTGCTCGTGGGCGGCCTGCTCGGCACGAGCCTCGGGATGCTCGCCGGCTATTTCGGCGGTGCGGTCGATGCCCTGATCATGATGGTCGCCGACGTACAGCTCGGATTTCCGTTCATTCTGCTCGCGATCATGTTCCTGCTCGTGCTCGGCCCCGGTGTCGTGAACCTGATCCTCGCGCTCGGCATCGGCCAGTGGGTGACCTATGCGCGCATCGCGCGCGGCCAGACCATCGCGCAACGCGAACGGGAATATGTCGAGGCCGCCCGCGCCCTCGGCCAGGGGCATGCCGGCATCCTCGTCAGCGGCATCCTGCCGAACATCTTGGCGCCGCTGATCGTGATCGCCTCGTTCAACATCGCGAGCGTGATCCTCGCCGAGGCGGCCTTGTCCTTTCTCGGGCTGGGCGTGCCGCCGACGGTTCCGAGCTGGGGCGGCATGCTGGCCGAGAGTCGCGACGAGTTGCTTGCGGGCCATTGGTGGATGGCGCTGTTTCCGGGCACGGCGATCATGCTCACGGTCCTGTCGTTCAACATCCTCGGCGATTGGCTGCGCGATTTTCTCGATCCGCGCCTCACGGCGGTGGCTTGACCGGCCGGAAGGCACGTGAGTCCACGACAGTGCGCGGCCCGCGCACGCCAATCGGCGCACGGGCGTCCGTCGCGGCCCTGCTGCTGTCGTTCGCGCTCGTCTCCAGCGTCACCTCCGTTGCCGCGCCCTTGCCGTTGCCCTCGGCCTCGCCCGTGCACGGGGGCACCTTGACCGTGGGCATCTCCTACGACATCGACACCTTGAACGTCTACGTGACCGCGGCGCTCGGCGACATCGAAGCGGCGGTCGTCGAGGGGCTGGTCGCGCCGGACGAGCATGCGCACTACGTACCCGTGCTCGCGACCGAAGTGCCGACGCTCGCGAACGGGGGCATCGAATTGACCCATCAGGGCAAGGCCATGCGGGTGACCTACCACCTGCGGCCGGGGGTGCTCTGGCAGGACGGGGTGCCGCTCACCTCGGCGGACGTGAAGTTCACCTGGGAGGCGGTCAAGGATCCGCATTTCCTCGCCGAGTCCAAGGACGGATGCGAGGGAGTGGAGTCGATCGACACGCCGGACGCGGCAACCGCGGTGGTCAACTACCGCAGCGTCTCGCCGGCCTTCGCCTCGACGCTGTTCACGTTCGGGATCCTCCCGCGCCATCTGCTCGCCGGCAAGGACCTCAACCACGATCCCTACAACGACAAGCCGCTCGGCACCGGCCCGTTCATGGTCAGCGAGTTTCGTCGCGGCCAATACGTCGTGCTCGATCGAAATCCGCTGTACTGGGGCCGCGACGCCGCGGGCAGACCCCTGCCCTATCTCGATCGAATCATCTTCAACGTGATTCCGAACTCGAACACGCTCGGCACCCTGATCCGCGCGGGCGAGATCCTGTTCGCGCCGCGCATTCCGGTCATGCTCGCGAAACAACTGCGCGGGACGGCAGGCATCGACCTGGTCACGGGCCCGTCGCTCGGCTGGTCCTATCTCGACTTCGGCATGAAACAAGTGCCGGCGCTGCGTGACCCCGCGGTACGCCGCGCGATCGCCGAAGCCATCAACCGGGCCGCCCTGGTCAAAGCGGCCGGAAATTATCCCCAGCCGATCCATTCGACCGTGCTCCCGGTCTTCGAGACGCTCTACGATCCGGAACCCGACGCGGCCGTGCCGGATTACGATCCGGCGGCCGCGAACGCGGCGCTCGATCTGGCCGGCTACCCGCGCGGTCCCGACGGAATCCGTGTTCGGGAGGGACGGCCACTCGAACTCGGCATCACGACGCAGAGCGGGGACATCGACGGCGAAATCGCGGAGCAGATTCTGATCGCCGAGTTGAAGGCGATCGGTATCGCCGCCTACGCCGACAACAAGAGCGGCATCGCGTACCGCCAGGCCCGTTACAAGGGGGCTTTCGACCTGCAGTACGGGCGCATCACGACGGCCGCCGATCCCGTTTACAGCATGTTCTACGGGACGCACGGGCCGCTCAACGGACGCGGGTACACGAGCGCGGCGATGGACGCGGCGCTCGCCCGCATGGAGACCTCGCTCGTGCCCGAGGAGCGCCGTGCGGCCGGCGCCGAGATGCAGCGCGTGTTCGCGCGGGATTTGCCCAGCCTGCCCTTGCTGAGCTACGTGTCGATCGCCGCCAAGACCCGGCGCCTGCAGGGCTACGTCACGAATCCGACCAACATGACGGACTTCGTCGGCGTCGCCCATTGGTGGCTAAGCCCCCGGGGGACTGCGCCATGAGCCAGGCCTGGCTCCTGCGCCGCCTGCTGGGTGTCGTGCCGCTGCTGCTCGCGATCTCCGTGCTGTTGTTCACGATCGTCCACCTGGCGCCCGGGGGTCCCACCGACGTCTATGCCGACAATCCCTCCGTGACGCCGCAGGCGCTCGCCGAGATCCGCATCGCCTACGGACTCGATCAGCCGCTGCCCGTGCAATACCTGCGCTGGGCCTCGGCGATGGCCCGGGGCGTTTGGGGCTATTCGATCCGGACCGGCCGCCCCGTGACCACGGAAATCGCCGAGCGCTTGCCGGCGAGTCTCCTGCTCGGCGGCACGGCGCTCGCCCTGTCCGCACTCCTCGCCCTGCCCATCGGCATCCTGAGCGCGGCGCTGCGGCGCACGGCCGTCGATCGCGTGCTGACCCTGGTCTCGTTCGCCGGCATTTCCGTCCCCGTGTTCTGGCTCGCCTTGATGCTGCAGCTCTTGTTCAGCATTCACTGGACGCTGCTGCCGGCCGCCGGCTACGAGACGATCGGCGATACCGGTGTGCTCGACCACCTGCGGCATCTCGCGATGCCGGCTGCCGTTCTCTCGCTGGCCACGATCGCGAACTGGAGCCGGTTCCTGCGCGGCAGCCTCGTCGATGCGCTCCAGCAGGATTACGTGCGCACGGCCTACGCAAAAGGCCATGGCACCGCGGGCGTGATCGTCCACCACGCCTTGCGCAACGCGCTGCTTCCGGTCGTGACGATCATTTCGCTCGACCTGGCGAGCCTGATCTCCGGGGCGATCATCACGGAGACGGTGTTTGCCTGGCCCGGCATCGGCCGCCTGTTCGTCGAGAGCATGGACGCCCGGGACTATCCCGTGCTCATGGGCCTGATGATGCTGGGTTCGCTCGCCCTGGTGCTCGCGAACCTGTGCGCGGATCTCGTCTACACCCTGATCGATCCGCGAATCCGTTATGAGTGAGCGCGCCGCGAGTCCAGCGATCAACGGTGACGCCGCGCCCGGCGCCGCCGCCGCCCAACCGCAGTCCCGGGGGCGTTCGTTCCTGCGGCGCCTGCTCAGGGCGGCGCCGGCCCGCGTGAGTCTCGGATTTCTCCTGCTGCTCGCCGCGACCGTGATCCTCGTGCCGTTGTGCTCGCCCTACGCCTACGACCAGCAGGACCTCGACCTGATCGGGCAGCCCGCCGCTCCCGACGGCGCGCATTGGTTCGGGACGGATACGCTCGGCGAGGACTCGTTGACGCGGGTGTTCTACGGCGGTCGGATCTCCCTCTGCGTCGGGCTCGCGAGCGCCCTCGTCGCGACGCTGCTCGGCACGGCCATCGGCGCCCTGGCGGGCTTCTTCGGCGGCCGCGTCGATCAGTGGCTGATGCGCGGCACCGACGTCGTGCTGTCGATTCCCCTGCTGCCCCTCGTGCTGCTCCTGTCGGGGATGTTTCGACCGGGATTGGGCTCGCTCGTGCTCGCGATCGGCGGCCTCACCTGGATGGCGACGGCGCGCATCGTTCGCGGCCAAGTCTTGAGTCTGCGTGAACTCGAATTCGTCGACGCCGCGCGTGCGCTCGGCGCCGGCAACGGCCGTCTGATCCTGCGGCACATCCTGCCGAACGCCGTCGGGCCGATCACGGTGTCGGCGACGCTGGCGGTGGGCAGTTCGATCCTGTTGGAGTCGGCGCTGTCCTTCCTCGGCTTCGGGGTTCAGCCTCCGACGCCGACCTGGGGCAATTTGCTGAACGCCGCGAGTCCCTGGATCGGCACGGCGCCGTGGTTGGCTCTGCCGCCGGGACTGATGATTTTTGCCACGGTGCTCGCCGTCAACTGTCTCGGCGACGCCCTGCGTGACGCTTTGGAACCGAAGGATTAGTCTTGGACGCCAACAACGAAAGGGGAATGCACCGTGTCGGGGGATGAAGCAGTGTCGCCAGCCTTTGAGCCTTTCAGCGCCGATTTGACGGCCGTCACCATGGGTATCGATGCTTTCGAGCGCTCGAGCACGCGCGGTTCGGGTCTGCTCGACGAGGAAGGGCTCGTGCCGATTTACCTCGGCGCCGATCTGATCGAGGCACGGCGCTACGGTGACTGGACCGCGGTGCACGCGGACCTCGCGGCCTTGGCGGCGGGGGCGGCGGCACTGCCCGCGGGACCGCGGCGCGTCGTCGTGGCGGCGCTCTTGCGCTCCCTCGAGGCGGCGGTGCGGCTGTTCTCCGGCGGCGAGCTTTCCTATGCACAGAAACTCGTCGACCTGGTCGGTGCGCCCGCGGGACCCGTCGCCGAGGAGGAAATCGCGGCCTCGCGCGCCGCGCTCGACGACTTGCTGACGCGTGTCGGCGTCGTGCGCGGCACGCTCACGCGACGCATCCTCGCCTGGGAGGCCGAGCGCGTGCTGCCGGCGAGCGCGCTGTCCGCGACCTTCACCGACTTGATGGCCGAGGGCAAGGCGCGCACGGCGACGCGGATTTTCGACACCGGCGACTTCACGATGGCGCTCAATCCCGTTCGCGACGTGCCCTACACCGCGCGCTGCGGCTTCGATCGGCGGCTCATGGATCTGAACGTGGACCTCGGGTTCACGCGCGCCGCGCTCAAGCATCTCGTCGCTCACGAGGTTTATCCGGGGCATGCGACGCAGCTGCTGCTCACGCGCGCGCGCGTGCTCGCCGGTAGGGCGCACCCGGAGACCCTGCTGTGTACCGCCAACACGGTGCTCGGCTGCGTTCAGGAGGGCATCGCCGACGAAGGTCTCGCCCTCATCGATTGGTTCGAGGACGAAGACGATCACATTCACCACGAGCTGCGCCGCCTGCGCAGCGCGGCGCAGACGAGCGCGGCCTGGTTTCTCATGGTGGAGGGCCGTGCACCCGAGGACGTGGCCGCGTACCTGCGCGAAACGGCGGCCGGTCAGGAGGCCTGGGTCCAGGGGCGGCTGCGCATGGCCGCGCATCCGTTTCGCGGTCCCTTCATCGCGTCCTATTGGGCCGGTGCGCGCGCCGTGCGCCGGGTCTTCGAGCGCGTGAGCAAGACCGACTATCCTCGGTTCGTCGACTACCTGTACGCCAATGCGCATTCGCCCGAGAGCCTCGACTTGTTCGCGCAGCAGGCGGCCTGAATGCAGATCACGATCATCGGCGCGGGTGCGATCGGCGGTCTCGCCGGCGCCTATATGAGCCGGGCGGGGCACGAGATCCTTCTGGTCGATCGCTGGACCGAACACGTGGCGGCGCTGAACGCCGGCGGGCTTGCGATCGACGGCGTGCGCGGCACCCTGCGCGTGCCGGTCAGCGCGGTCACGCCGGATCGATTGACCGAGCCCTTGGGCACCGTGCTCGTCGCGACGAAGTCGCAACACACTCTCGAGGCCGTGCGCCAGGTCCTGCCCTTGCTCACCGAGGACAGCGCCATCGTCTCCTTCCAAAACGGCTTCAACGAGCCCGACATCCAGGCGCTCCTGACCGCGGCCGGCCTGCCCGGGGAGCGCATGGTCATCGGTTCGATCCCGAACTACGGCGGCGCGCTCGTCGATCCGGGCCACATCGAGTTCGTGCACGAAGGGCCCATCCAGCTCGGCGAGCTCGACGGCCGCTCGACGCCGCGCCTGGCCGCGCTCGCCGAGGCGCTGGCCAGCCTGACGGCGGTCCAGCTCAGCGACAACATCTGGGGCCAGATCTGGTCGAAGGAGGTCTATTCCGCCCAGGTCGTCTTCTCGGCGCTCGTCGATGCGCGCATCCACGAGACCCTCGGCGTCGAGCGCTGGGCGCGCGTCGCCGGCGCGATCGTGCGCGAGGCGCTCGAGATCGCCGAGGCCAATGGGATCCTCGTGCCGGCGTTCGACTTCTTCGACCCCGCCAATTACAAACCCGTGACGGCCGCCGATACGCGCCGGCTGCTCGACAACATCCAGCACGCGATCTGGCTGCTGAAGAAGGATCAGAAGCCGGCGGTGCACGAATTCAAGAAAAAGGGCTCGGGGATCTGGTGGGACATCGTCTATCGGCAGCGGCCCTCCGAGGTTCGCGCCTCGAACGGCAAGCTCGTCGACTATGGGCGGCGCGTCGGCGCCGACGTGCGTCTCAACGAGAAGCTCTGCAACATGATCTACGAGATCGAGGCCGGTGAACGCGCACTCGGATTCGCCAACTACGAGGAACTCGAGGCGTTCGTCGCCGCGAGCGGTCGCGCCCTGCCGTGAGCGCGCCCGGCGGCAATCCGAAGCTCGGCGTCGGGCTCATCGGCGCGAATCGCTGGGCCCAGTCGGCCCATCTTCCGGGTTACGCCGCGCACGAAGGCGTCGACCTCGTCGCGGTCTGCGACATCGTGCCGGAACGTGCCCGCGCCTTGCAGGCTGAATTCGGCGCCCGCAAGGTTTATTTCGATCATCGTGATCTGCTCGCCGACGAGGAGGTGCGGGTCGTCGACGTGTGTACCTCGACGCATACCCATCTCGAACTCAGTCTCGCCGCGATCGAGGCCGGCAAGCACGTACTCTGCGAAAAGCCGCTGCACACCGCGGCGGGGCCGGCCTTCGCGGCCGCGGCGGCGGCCGCGGCCCGCGGCGTGCGCACCAAGCTCGGCTTCACGTTCCGCTATTCCCCCGCGATCCGCCAGCTCAAGGACTGGATCGAGTCGGGCAAGCTCGGCGAGATCTTCCACGTGCACGGTTTCGAGCAGAATTCGCAATTCCTTGATCCGGATTTTCCGCTGCGCCAGGTCGCGCCTGACGCGCCGCGCGACCGGCTCCTGCCGTCGTCGATCGTCGGTTATGGTTCGCACCTCGTCGATCTGCTGCGCTGGCTCGCCGGCGATTTCGGCGCCGTGGCCGCGACCATGCGCAATTTCGTGCCGGAGCGCCGGGTCCTCGGCATGGAAGGCCGCCAGCGCATCGCCGTCGAGGACGGCACGGTCGCGCTCGTCGAGTTCGCCTCCGGTGCGCAAGGCATGCTGCAGTCCAGTTATGTCGCGGTCGGCAATTATCCCGGCGTCGAGATCCGCGTCTATGGTTCGAAGGGCGCCGCCATCGCGCGCCTGATCACCGAGTTCGGCGTCGCCGAGTCGCTGAAGTTCGCGAGCGCCGATGCGGTCGAATTCCGCGAGGTCGCGATCGATCCTGCGCGGCTGCCGCCGGGCACCACGCTCGCGACGCCCTGGCCCGAGCTCTATTACCGCAACCTGATCCGCCATTTCGTCGACGAAATCCTGGACGGCCGCCCGGAGGAATGCACGTTTCGCGACGGCGCGATGAGTCAGCAAATCATCGACACGATCATCGCCGCGCACGCCGAACGGCGCTGGCTCGACCTGCCGCCGGCGCCCGACGACACCGGAACCGCTCGCGCAGCCGCTCGCGCAGCCACTGGCGCAGCCGCCGCGCCGAGCGTCCGCCGATGAGCGCGATCGGCCGCGCCTACCTCGATCATCATCTGGCTTTTCGCCCCGTCGACGGCAGCTTCATGGGCCGGAGGGACTGCGATGCCCGGTTGCCGCGCGCCGACCGGACGGCCGCGGCCGACGAACGGCGTGCGATCGGCGCGCTGTTGCGCGCGGCCACCGACGCGCCCGAGACCTCGGCCGGCGAGCGGCTCGACAAGCGCATCGCGGTCGCGGAGCTGACCCTGGCGGCGGCCGAGCCGCGTTCGCGCCAGGCCAACCCGGCCTGGTACAGCGGTGAGGCCGCGTTCGCCATCTTAGGCTTGTTGCTGCCGCAATCCGCGCCCCTCGCAGCGCAGGCCCTCCAGGCACGCCTGGTCGCGCTTCCCGATTTTCTTGCCGACGGCGAGGCGCGATTGCGGGAAGCGGGTGCGAGTCCCCGGGGCTGGGTCGGCCGCGCCCGGCGCGAAGCCGCGGCGCTGGCGCATTTCTTGCGTGCCGATTTCTCGGCCTGGACGAGCGGCTCGCCGAACCCGGCCGAGGCGCCAGGCTCGAGTTCCTCGCCGTGGCGGCGCTTGGCGGACGCCGCCGCCGCGGCCCTGGACCGCTACGCCAGAGTCGTGGCCGGCTTGCCCGATCGGGATCCGGCCGTGGGCGCGGACTTTCTCGATCTGATCGTGCGCGAGCAGCACGGACTCGGCGAGACGCGCAGTCTGCTCGCGGCCGCCACCGCGGCCTTCGAGCGCCTCGGCGCCGAGCTGGAGGCAGACGCCGCTCGACTGACGCCCGGCCGAACCTGGCAGGAGGCGATCGCCGCCCTCGCCGCGGATACGCCCGCGCCGGATGGCGTGCTCGCGGCCTATCGGCATTGGCACGAGCGGGCGACGGACGTCGCGGAGGCCGCGGGCTTGGTGACGCCGGAGCGCGCCTATGGGCTCGATTATCGGCTGTTGGACCCACCCTTTCGCGGCATTGCGCCGGAGACCTATTTCTTGTTTTACCGGTCGCCGCCCGCTCTGCATCCCGGTGCCGGCAGCGTCTATTGGGTCTCGGCTCCGGGCGACGACCCGCAGGGTTACCTGCGCTCGCAACAGACGGCCGTGCTCAAGACGACGCATACCGTGCATCACGGCAGCATCGGCCACCACACGCAGAACGCGCGCGCCCGCGGCTCGCCCGGGCTGCTGACCCGCGTCGCCGGCACCGACTGCGCCAGCGGAATCGCGCTGCTGTCGGCCGGCACGATGGTCGAAGGCTGGGCTTGCTATGCCGAGGAGTTGCTGCGCGAGGCCGGCGGGTTCTTCGCCGGCGCGGAATTGTTGCTGCTCAAACAGAACGAGCGACGCAATGCGGCGAGCGTGCTCGTCGACATCAAGCTCCACCGCGGCGAGTGGACGCTCGACGAGGCGGAGCGCTTCTACCGGGACGAGGCGGGTTTTCCACCGGCGCGGGTCGTGGCCGAGGTGAACCGCAATTCGATGTTCCCGGGCAGCCGGCTCATGTACTGGGCGGGCGTCGAGGCGATCAAGACGCTGCGCCGCGCCTCCCCGCTCGATGCGCGGCGGTTCCACGACCGGCTGCTCGGAATGGGGCACGTCCCGATCGCGGCGGCCGCGACCGAGATGGCGCGCGCGGAGACCGGCGCGTGACCGAGGCGCAGGCTCCGGTGTTGACGCTGCGCGGACTCGCGGTCGAGTTCAACACGCCGTCGGCGCGGTTTCGCGCCGTGGACGGCGTGAGCTTGGCCGTGGAGCACGGCCGGACGCTCGCGCTGGTCGGCGAAAGCGGTTCGGGCAAGTCGGTGACCACGCTGTCGATACTGCGCCTCCTGCGTCCGCCGCTCGCGCGCATCGCCGCCGGCGAGATCCTGTTTCGGGGCCGCGACGGACGCATCCGTGACCTGGCGCAGCTCGATGAGCGGCGGATGCGCGCGATACGCGGCGACGAGATCGGTCTGATTTTCCAAGAGCCCATGACGAGCCTCAACCCGGTCCTGACCGTGGGCGCGCAAATCGCGCAGGCGATCCGGCTGCACCGCGCGGTGTCGAAGCGCGCGGCGGCGGCCGAGGCGCGGACGCTGCTGCGTCTCGTCGAGATCGACGACGCGGCGCGACGCGCGGCGAGCTATCCGCACCAATTGTCGGGCGGCATGCGCCAACGCGTCATGATCGCGATGGCGATCGCCTGTCGCCCCGTGCTGCTGCTCGCCGATGAGCCGACGACGGCGCTGGATGTCACCGTGCAGGCGCAAATCCTGCGCTTGCTCCGTCGCCTGCAGCGCGAGTTCGGCATGGGTGTCCTGTTCATCACGCACAATCTCGGTGTCGTCGCCGAGATCGCCGATCACGTCGCCGTGATGTACGGGGGACAAATCGTCGAATCCGCGCCCGTCGCCAGCCTGTTCGACGCGCCTCGCCATCCGTATACCCGCGCGCTGCTCGCGAGCCTGCCGGACCCGTCGCTCACGCATGCGCCGCATCGGCGTTTGCGCGTCGTGCCCGGTCAGGTCGTCGATCCGCGCCGACCGCCTCCCGGCTGCCGATTCGAACCGCGCTGCGCACGGGCCGCCGCGGATTGCCGTCGCGGCCCACCCGAGGTCGTCGCGGCGAACGCCCTGCACGACGTCCGCTGCCTCCACTGGAGCGAGGCATGACGCAACCCGCACGGGACTGGCGAGGTCGGGGCGAGACGCGGGAGCCGCTGCTCGAGGTCCGCGACCTGTCGGTGCATTTCCCGCGGGGTCGTCGCTGGTTCGGCCGCCACGGGGCGCCGCTCAAGGCGGTCGACGAGGTCAGCTTCAGCGTGGCTCCGCGCGAGATCGTGGGGCTGGTCGGCGAGTCCGGCTCCGGCAAGAGCACGCTGGCGCGCGCGATCTTGCGCCTCACCGAGCCGACCGCGGGTTCGGTGCGCTTGTGCGGTACCGAGATCCTCGGCCTCGACCCGCGCGCGCTGCGCGACATGCGCAGGCGCATGCAGGTGATTTTTCAGGACCCGTACGCGAGCCTGAATCCGCGCATGACGGCCGGCGACAACATCGCCGAAGGCCTGCGTCTGCTCGGCGCCGGGACGCGCGCCGCGCGGGCGGGGACGATCGCCGAGTTGCTGCGTCAGGTCGGCCTGCCGGCCGATGCCGCGCGGCGGTACCCCCATGAATTTTCCGGTGGTCAGCGACAGCGGATCGGCATCGCGCGAGCGCTCGCGGTGCAACCCGCCTTGATCGTTGCGGACGAGCCGGTCTCGGCTCTCGACCTGTCGATCCAGGCGCAGATTCTCAATCTCCTGCTCGATCAACAGGAGCAGCGCGGGCTCGCCCTGCTCTTCATCGGGCACGATCTGTCGGTCATCCGCCATTTCTGCGATCGGCTGCTCGTGCTGTATCGCGGCCGCCTCGTCGAGATCGGAACGACCGAAGAGCTGTTCACGAATCCCCAGCATCCGTACACGCGCGCCCTGCTCGACGCCGCTCCGGCCACCCATCCGAGCCGGCGCGCGGCCGCGGACGCCCCGGTCGCGGAACTCGGCGAGCCTCCAGAGGCGGGCAGGGGCTGCGCGTTCAGCACCCGCTGTGCGCATGTGCTCGCCGCGTGTCACGACGCGGCGCCGCCGCTGCGCGGGGTCACCGCAACCCACTTTACCGCTTGCCTACGCACCGATCTGCCGACGCGCCACCGAGGAATACCGCCATGAAAAAAATCGTTTGGGGAATCCTCAGCACGGCCAACATCGGCGTCAAGCGCGTGATCCCGGCCATCCTGGCGGGCGAAGGCGGGCGCATCGCGGCGCTCGCCTCGCGCGATGCCGCCCGGGCGGCGAGCATCGCCGCAAGATTCGGCATCGCTCGCAGCTACGGCAGCTATGAGGCGCTGCTCGCCGACCCGGAAATCGACGCGATCTACAATCCGCTCCCGAACCACCTGCACGTGGAATGGACCGTCAAAGCCCTGGATGCGGGCAAGCACGTGCTCTGCGAGAAGCCGATCGGTCTCGATGCCCGCGAGGCGCAGGCCATCGTTGCGGCTCGCGATCGCAGCGGCAAGCGGGTCGTCGAAGCGTTCATGGTGCGCTTCCATCCGCAATGGCGCAGGATTCGGGAGCTCGTACGCGCGGGTCGGATCGGCGCCGTCGGGGCGATGCATTCGGCGTTCGCCTTCACGGTGCTGGACCCCGACAACGTGCGCAACCGGGCCGATATCGGCGGCGGGTCCCTGTACGACGTCGGCTGTTACCCGATCGTCACCGCGCGCTATGTTTTCGGCGCCGAGCCTGAGCGCGCCGTGGCGCTGATGGACCGTGACCCCGTCCTGGGCGTCGATCGGTTGACCAGCGGCCTGCTCGCCTTTCCCGGCGGACGCCAGCTCGCCTTCAGCAGCGCCTTGCAGCTGGCGGCGTTCCAGCGCGTCGTGATCCTCGGCGCCGCGGGCCGGATCGAGGTCGCGGTCCCGTTCACGCCGCAGAAGGATCACGCCTGCCGGATCGTCATCGACTCAGGCGCGAGTCTCGACGGCAGCTCGGCCGTCGTCGAGGAGTTTGCGCCCGTGGATCAGTATCGATTGCAATGTGATGAGGCCGCCGCGGTCTTTCGCGACGAGGCCGAACAGGACTTTCCGATCGAAGACGCGATTGCGAACATGCGGGTCATCGATGCCCTGTACCGCTCGGGGGCGTCAGGTCGCTGGGAAAACGTGTGACGGGGCCGCGCCGATCGAAAATCCCGCTCTGGGCGATGGGTTTGAGCAACGCCCTGTTCGGCATGTACGGCGGTATTCTCGTGATCTCCGTGCCGCAGCTCTTGAGCGCCCGTCACGTTGCCGAGGGGACGATCTCGGCGATGACGGCGGTGATGATCTCGCCGGGTTTCTGGACGTTCCTGTTCAGTCCCGTGCTCGACGTCAGGTTCAGCCGGCGGTGGTATTCGGTCGCGACCGCGCTGATCGCCGCCGCGTTGCTGGTGACCGCCCTGCTGAACCTCGATCATCCGGGGCGCGTCGAAGCCCTGCTGGTGACGGGATTCTTCTTCGCGAACCTCTATCAGAACGCGCTCGGCGGATGGCTCTCGAGCATCCTGCGCGACGGCGAAGAGGGGATCTTGAGCGTCTGGTCGACGATCGGCAACATCAGCGGCGGCGGCTTGATGGCGATGATCACGGGCGAGCTCGTCATGCGCCTCTCCTCGACCGCCGCCGCGGTGCTGCTCGGACTTGCCGTGCTCGTGCCGATCGCGATATTTCCGTGGATGGACGCGCCCGGGCCGGATCGGCGTCTCGCGCGCGAGAGCTTCGGGCGATTCTTCGTCGAGGTCCTCGCGATCATCCGGCGCCGCGAGGTGTTGATCGCGATCGTTCTGTTCCTCGCGCCGGCGGCGACCTTTTCCCTCACCAACTTATTGGGAGGCCTCGGCGCCGACTTCCATGCCTCGGAGCATTTCGTCGGCCTCGTGGGCGGCGCGGGCGTGCTCGTCGGCGGGGTCGCCGGTTGCCTCGTGTTTCCGCTGATCGATCGATTACTGCCCCTGCGGTATCTCTACCTGGCTGTGGGCATCGTGGGGTCGCTGTTCACGCTGAGCCTCATTCTCCTGCCGCGCAACCCGGCGGCGTTCGCGCTCGCCTTGGTCGGTGAAAACGTCTTCCAGTCGGTCGCGATCACCACCTCGACCGCGATCACTTTCCAGACGATCGGCCGGGACAATCCGCTCGCGGCGACCAACTTCGCGCTGATGATCGCCTCGTTCAACGTGTCGAACACCTACATGCTGGTCGTCGACGGCTGGGGTTATGCGCATCGGGGCGTCACCGGCGGGTATGCCACCGACGCCTGCGTCAGCGTCGTGGCGAGTCTGGCGCTGGCCCTCGGTCTGCGTTGGTTCATGCGCGGCCGAACGCCAGCCCAGCCGATGCGCCCCTAGTCCGAGCGACGCCCTTCCGACAGGAGGATCCTACGCACGGTCCGCCCGGTGTCCGGCGGCGCCCGTTGGCCAAGTGCCGGACACTGCTCCCGAACGCGGACTTGCGCCGCATCTGGAGTCATTCATGCAGAACGATGGTCGAGGCAGTCGGCATCGCGGCGGGTCGGGCAATTTCGCCAACGATCCGGGCCGCGCGAGCGCGGCAGGGCGCAAGGGGGGTCGCAACTCGGGCGGCAATTTCGCCAGGGATCCCGCTCGCGCGAGCGCGGCCGGACGTAAAGGGGGCCAGCTCTCGGGCGGCAACTTCGCCAACGATCGGGCGCGGGCCAGCGCGGCCGGACGCAAGGGGGGGCAATCCAACGCCGCGCAGAGCGCCGACGATCGACCAGGCGCCGACGACCCACGGGGTGGCGAAGACCCAGGGGGCGGCGAAGACCCAGAGGATGGCGGGAAGCGGCGCGTTTAGTCACTCTCGGGGCTTGAATATCTCATCCAAGCGATCCGGCGTGCCCGGAATGCGCTCCAGTCGCGGGTAGCGCAGGCCGTCGTGATAATCGATGGCGATCGTGACGAAGCGATCGGCTTGCTGTAGGAGAAGGTCGATCGCCGCGGGCGCGCCTTTCGCGGCCGTGATCGCGCTGCGCAGGCGATCCGGCGTGTAAGCTCGCCCGTTGACCGCGAGCAGCAGGTAGCCCTGTGTGAGGCCGGCCTTGAATGCAGCGCCGTTCCACTGCACGTTCACGATCCGGCCACTTCGGTCGAGCACGAACCCCAGCGAATACGAGAAGTCCAGGACCTTGCGGTAATTTTCCACGTCGGCGAAGAAGGCGGTCGGCTGCTCGGCATAGACCAGCTTCCATCCCGAGCGCGCCAAGCCCTCGAGCGGCGCACCCGGGCCATGGCCATCGAGCCGGCTGCGCAGGAAGGGCGCCCAATCGTAGGGCTGCACGTCGTTGAGCGTCTTCACCACCTCATCGAAGGTATAGGTGAGCGCCGTGTAACGGCCGTCCTCGACGCCGAAAAAGCGGCGCGCGAAATCGTCGAGCGAGCGGCGATCCTTGGAGAGTTCGCGAATCTTGGTGTCGGCGTCGAACCAGATCAGCTCGCCTTCGCTGTAATAATCCTCGGCGCGTTGCCAGGACACCCAGCCCAAGGGACTGCGCCTGCTGATGATCGGATCGTTGGTCGTGTCCTGCAGCGAGCGCCACTCGCGCCCGACGCGCTGATCGTAGAGCGCGGCGGTCGCCGCCAAGGCCTCGCGCATCTGGCTGGTTTCGACGAGTCCCGAGCGCGCGCCGAGGACGTGCCCCCAGTACGAGGTGCCGCCTTCGTAGACCCACAGCAAGGAATCCCTCATGGGCAGATTGAAATTGGCCGTCAGTTGATCCGCGGGACGGCGGAACTTGCCGTCCCAGGAGTGGATGAACTCATGCGAGACGAGGTTCGAGCGCCAGGCCTGTTGGTGATCCCAGTCGGAGAAATACGTGGTGCGCACGCCGTTCTCACCGGACTGGTGATGCTCCAGGCCCGCGAAGCTGAACTCGTCGCTGAGCGCCATCAGAAAATCATAGTGCGCGTAGTGGCGCGAGCCGAACAGCCTGTAGGCCTGTTGCACGAGCTGACGATGCGCCTGGAACTGTGCCGGACTGCCGTTCAGATTTTCCGGGGCGTCGGCCACCATGTCGAGGAACACCGGTATTTTCGCGCCGGGATCGAGATCGATGCGTCGAAAATACCGGCCTGCATAGATCGGCGAGTCGACGAGCTCCTCGATGTCGACGGGCTTGAATTCGACCGTCCCGCCGTCGCGGGCCGCGACCTCGAGGGCGCCCGCGACCGGCCATTGCTCGGGCACGGTCAGGCTGGCCTGCACGCGGATCCCGCGCGCATAAAAACCCGCCGGGTAGAGCAGCAGCGCCTCCCAGTGCACGGCCAGCATGACCGGTGTCGCGAGGATCGCGCCTTGGTCATGCTCGAGCGGTGAGAGAAATTGAAAGTCGGCCTCGAGCGTCGTCACGCCCGCGGGGACCTCGACGTGAAATGCGTACATGTCGACCGGATCGCGACTCCATTCCAGACGCAGCCCCTGGGCCGTGAGTTCGAGCCCGGCGAGCTGCGCGAGCAGAGGGCCCGACGGCGCATGGGTGCCCAGATGCCATTGCGGATACAGCAGCGTGACCGGACCCGGCTGGACGGGTATGCGCTCGTGAACCGTGAAGATTTTTTGCGCCACGTTGCGCGCATCGACGCGCAATTCGAGCGTTCCCGGGTAGGGAAGGTCGGCGGGCGGCGGGACGTCGGCGCGCGCGGTCGACACGAGCAGGCCGAGGAGGGTCGCCGCGATCGTCGCCGGCCGGCGGCGGGGGAGGGCATTTCGAAATCGCATGGTCTCTCCGAGTCGTGGACTAGCCCCGATGGTAACGAAGCCGTCATGAAAACTGTCGGCAATCGACGACTGCCAGATGAAGTTTCTACAATCTAGGCCCTAAGATCGCCGCAAGTCGTAGCATCGATCCGTGGCTGGAAATCCTGCCGTCATCAGAAAAAAGAGTCCCCAATCTCAACCTCACAGGTGAATAACATGATGCGCTTTTCGAAAATTCTTCTACCGCTGGCGATGCTCGGAATGGCTCCGCTCGCCGCCAATGCTCAAATGTTGCCGGGCAAGCATCCGGGCTATCTGCACGCGCTGTCGGATCTGCGCGCGGCGCGCTGGTTTCTGTATCACCAGCCCGGTGATTCGATCGTCGCGGGCGACGAGGACGCCGCGATCCAGGAGACCGATGCCGCCATCAACGAGATCAAGCGCGCGTCGATCGACGACGGCAAGGATCTCGGTGACCATCCCAGCGTCGACGTCAAGGAGCACGGCAGCCGTCTCTTGAAGTCGATCGAAACGCTCAAGAAGGCTCATGCGGACATCGACCACGAAGAAGACAATCCGGACGTGCGCGAGCTGCGTCATCGCGCGCTCGAGCACATCGATCGTGCGATCCGCGCCGCCGAAGGCGCGCACGACAAGTGGCTGCAGTCCATGCATTGATCTAGTGCTGCCGGGGGGCGGGCTCGGGGTCGTTCGGCCCCGGCTCGCTCCCGCCCCTCGCCCCGCCCCGGCGTGAACACGGGGCCCACCAGCCTTGCGAGCTTCGGTGTCTTTCCCGGAGCGGCCTCGCGTATCTATCAACGCGAGGTTTATTGAAGGCCGCCGGTTATGGGAAGATCCCGGCTATGAAATGGTCGAACCGCTACACATACAGGTCCCTGCTCTGCTTCGGGCTGGGCTGGTCCACTCTCGTTTCCGCGGCGCCGCCCGCGAAAATCAGCGCCGCGCTCGACGCACTTCAATCCGTCCACTCGCTGGTCGAGGTGGCGCTGTCTCCGGACGGTCGCACCCTGATCTACGGCGACACCGTCAAGGGCAGGCGCGGCAAGGCCGAGGTCGATGCATCCGCGCTGTGGATCGTCGATGCCCGCGACGGGTCCAAGCCGCGGCGTCTGACGGCCTGCCCCGGCAAGACCTGTGACGAGCACGGCGCGGCCTGGTCGCCGGACGGCGGACGAATCGTCTTCGTGACGACCGACGAATCCGACCAGCCGCAGATTGCGATCGCCACGCTGTCCACGCTCGAGGTCAGGGTCATCACCCGCGCTCGTGGCCCGCTGGACACGCCCCGATGGTCGCCGGACGGCAAGCGGGTGGCGTTTCTGTATTCCGCGGGCGCGCCAAAAACCCCGGGGCCCCTCAATCCGCTCGCCCGGGATGCCGGCGTCCTGTCGGAGGACGTCTTCGAACAGCGACTCGCCGTCGTCGGCGCCGACGGCGGGGACATTGCGCTGCTGGGTCCGGCGGATCTGAACGTCTACGAGTACGACTGGTCCCCCGACGGCCAGCATTTCGCGATCACGGCCGCGCACGGCTCGGGCGACGACAACTGGTGGATCGCGGAGCTCGACGTCTGCGACGCGCGCACGGGAGCCATCACGACCTTGTCGAGACCGGCGCTGCAGATGGCGTCGCCGCGCTACTCGGGCGACGGCACCCGGATCGCTTTCATCGGCGGCATCATGAGCGACGAGAGCATCACCGGCGGCGACATCTACGTGATTCCCGCCACGGGCGGAACGCCCGAGGACGTCACGCCCGGGCTCGCCGCCTCGGTGCACACCATCACCTGGAACGGCTCGTCGCGCGAGCTCGTCGCCACCGAATTCGCGGCCGGGGAGGAGGTGCTCGCCCGGGTCGACGTCGTGAAGAAGACCCAGCGCGAACTGTGGCGCGCGCCGGAGATGATCTGGGCCAATACGCTGCTCGATTTCGCGCCCGGCGACAGCGGCATCTCGCTCTCGAGGAATGGCGCGCTGAGCGCGGTCATCCGCCAGTCCTACAATGCGCCACCGGAAGTGGAGTCGGGCCCTCCCGGTCACTGGCATGCCGTCACGCGGCTCAACGCCGCGGTCATGCCGATCACCGGCCGGGCGCGCAACGTCCATTGGAAGAGCGACGGGTTCGACGTGCAGGGCATGCTGATCGAGCCGCCGACCGTCGAGCCGGGCAAACGCTATGCGCTCGTCGTGGAGGTCCACGGCGGTCCTGCCTATGCGCATTATCCGATCTTTCCGTCGCGACCCGACCGTTTCGACGCGCTCGAGGCCAATCAGGGTTACTTCGTGTTCTGCCCCAACCCCCGCGGCAGCTACGGCCAGGGCGCGGCTTTCACCCACGCGAACGTCAAGGACTTCGGCTACGGCGACCTGCGCGACATTCTGACCGGCGTGGATGCCGTGCTCGGGCAGGCGCCGATCGATCCGCAGCGGATCGGCATCGAGGGTTGGAGCTATGGCGGCTACATCACGATGTGGGCGCTGACGCAAACGCAGCGGTTCAAGGCCGCCGTGGCGGGCGCCGGGCTGTCGAACTGGCAGAGCTACTACGGCACGAACAACATCGATACCTGGATGCTGCCGTACTTCGGCGCCTCGGTGTACGACGATCCGGAAATCTATGCACGCAGCTCGCCGATGAGCTTCATCAAGAAGGTGCGCACGCCGACGCTGATCGTCGGCGGCGATCGCGACGCCGAGGTGCCGATTTCGCAGTCGTACGAGTACTGGAACGCCCTGCGTCGGCTCGGTGTGGAAACGCAGTTCGTGGTGTACCCGGACGAGGGGCATTTCTTCTTCCGGCGCGAAGATCAGGTGGACGTGGCGACGCGGCTCGTGGACTGGTTCAACACCCACCTCGCGCCGGGCCAATCCCCCTGAACGGGCAGGCTGTCGGCCTCGTCCGACTCCGGCGCACCGCTCTTCCGATCCTCGGTGGCGGTAGACCGCCGACGCCTGTCCTGCGGCCGCTGGTCGATCATCGTCATCCCTGCAACCAGACCGAGGATTTCCCATGGCAAGCACCCCGCTCGACGGCATGCGCGTCGCGATACTCGCGACCGATGGATTCGAACAGTCCGAATTGCTCGAGCCGCGCAAAGCACTCGACGAGGCGGGAGCGGACACGGAATTGGTGTCGCCGAAGGAGGGCAGGATCAAGGGCTGGAATCACAAGGATTGGGGTCAGGAGGTCGAGGTCGACCAATCCTTGTCGGGAGCCGACCCGGAGGATTACGACGCTCTGCTGCTGCCGGGCGGCGTGATGAATCCGGACTCCCTGCGCATGCAGCCCGAGGCGGTCTCGTTCGTGAAGTCCTTCTTCGACGCCGGCAAACCGGTCGCGGCGATCTGTCACGGACCCTGGACCGTCATCGAGGCGGGCGCCGTCAAGGGCTACCGACTGACCTCGTGGCCTTCATTGAAGACCGACATCAACAACGGCGGCGGGGAGTGGGTGGACGAAGAGGTCGTCGTCGATGACAACCTGGTCACGAGCCGCAAGCCCGACGACCTGCCCGCGTTCAACCGCGAAGTCCTCAAGTTGTTCGCGCAGGCGCGGCACTGAGCCCGGTCGCCACCGGCTGAAGTCCGCGACGGCGCGGTTCACGCGTCGGCTTGCAGTCCGTCGGGTAGACCGCTCACGACTTCACCGTCGCGGCCCGCAGCAGTGCCGGGACGAGATCCGCGACGCTGTCGATGACGAGGTCGGCACCGGCGGCGAGCAGCGCCTCGCCCGAAGCGGCGATCCGGGCACCGCGTTCGGCCGCAGGCAAGGCTGCCAGCGCAGCCGCCGAGAGTCCCACCCCATTGCCCGAGGCGGCCACGCCCACGGTATAGCAGCCCGCCGCGCGTCCTTCGGCAACACCCGCCTCGGCGTCGTCGACCTTGACGACGCGCGACAGCGGCCAGACACCGAGATCGACGCAGGCTTTGTAGATCATCAAGGGCGAGGGCCGCCCGAACGGCGTTTCTCCGGAACAGACCAGATGATCGGGTGCATATCCTTGTTCGGCCGCCCGACGCAGGACGGGTTCCATCATCTCGCGCGTATAGCCGGTCGAGGAGGCGACCTTGAGGCCGGCCGCGCGCAAGGCGTCGACCGTCGCGCGCGCGCCGTCGATCAATCCGGCCGCACGCGCCGCCTGGTCGCGCATCAGCGGGCCGAGTTCGGCGATCAGCGTCTCGCAATTCGCGGAACTCGGCGCGCGGCCGGACGCCTCCTCCCACGCGGCGGCTATCTTCGGGTCGTCGAGCAGCGCGCGGACGTGATCTTTTTTTGCCTTGCCCATGTCGCGCCGCGCCTCGGCCTCGGTCAACTGCACGCCGTGTCGCCGAAACGCCTCGAGCAGCGCGTGCACCGGGGCGCCGCAGCCATGGTCCACCATCGTACCGGCCCAATCGAAGATCACGAGATCGAAACGGTCGCTCAACTTCATCGCAAAAAGTCCTCGTGGCCGGGCAGGGGTCGGGCGTGGCCCGGGAATGATAAGCTGTCCGGGTCCGTCCGGCACGTCCCCTGGCTCGTTTGCCTTGGGCGGCCGCGCCACGCCTTCGAGGATACGCCCGTGACATCGAGTCTTCGCCGTCTTCTCGAACGCTCCAATGCGCTCGTCTTCACGATCGTCGCGGGCTGCGCCGGTTTCAGCGCCTACTTTGCGATGTATGCGTTTCGCAAACCGTTCTCGGCGGCGACTTTCGAAGTCGTGCCCGGCTGGCATTTCGCCCTCGACTACAAAATTGCGCTGGTGATCGCGCAGGTCGCCGGCTACGCGATTTCGAAAGTCATCGGCATCAAGGTGATCTCCGAACTCGACCCGCGCCGGCGCCCGGTCGCGATCCTGGGCTTGATCGCGAGCGCCTGGCTCGCCTTGGTCTTGTTCGCGGTGGTGCCCGCTCCTTGGAATGTCGCCGCGATGTTCTTGAACGCGCTGCCGCTCGGAATGATCTGGGGACTGGTGTTCGGCTTCATGGAGGGTAGGCGGGTTTCCGAAGTGCTGGGCGCGGTCGTTTGCGCGAGCTTCATCGTCTCCTCCGGCGCGGTCAAGTCCGTCGGCAAGCTCGTCATGGTCGATTGGCACGTCACCGCCTTTTGGATGCCGGCGGTCACGGGGGCGTTGTTCTTCCCCGTGCTGTTTCTGTCCGTGTGGGCGCTGGCTGCGTTGCCGCCGCCGGATGCGCGCGACGAGGCGGCGCGTGTGCGACGCGCGCCCATGGACCGTACGGCCCGGGCCGCATTCGTCGCGGAATACGGCGTCGGCCTCGCCTTGCTGATCGTCGCCTACGTGCTCGCGACGGCGTTGCGCGATTTCCGCGACAACTTCGCCGCCGAATTGTGGCGTGGCCTGGGCTATGGCAACGGCGCGGCGATCTTCACCGCGAGCGAAGTGCCGGTTGCCGCGCTCGCGCTCGTCGCTCTCGGCCTGATCATGATCGTGCGCGAGAACCGCCGCGCCCTGGTCGTGATTCATCTCGTGATCATGGCGGGACTCGTCCTCTTGGGCGCTTCGACGCTCGCCTTCCAGTCGGCTTGGATCGGGCCGGTCCTCTGGATGATCCTGAGCGGCGCGGGACTCTACATGGTCTACACCCCGTTCAACGCGATGCTGTTCGATCGCATGATCGCCTTCAGCGGTCGGGTCGGCACGGCCGGATTTCTGATCTACCTCGCCGACTCCGCCGGCTACATCGGCAGCTGTGCACTCCTGTTGTGGCGCAACTTCGGCTTGGTCGAGCTCGATTGGCTCCAGGTCTTCACGGCGAGCATCTATGCGACCACCCTGGTCGGCATCGTGCTCGTGCTGCTGTCGGCGGTGTTCTTCCTGCGCAAAGGGGCCCGCGCCGGCGCGCCCGGCCGTGCCGGGTCGGCGGCGTCGATCGCGGACTAGAGCCGGTAGCGGACGAGCGCGTCACCGAGGGCCTGCTCGAGCGGCTCGAGCCAGGGCGCGAAGTTCTTCCATTGATCCAGGCCTTCACGAAAAATGGGCCGGCGCACCTGTTCCGAGCTCGCGGTGCGCACGCTGCGTTCGGTCTTGTAGAACTCGACGCAGGCCGGTTCGAACTCCAGCTCGCAGAATTCGAGCAGGCGGCGCACGTTCCCCTCGAGATCCTCGACCACGTCCTCGTGCTGGATGCGCAAGATCCGGCCGGGCAGCACGGTGTTCCAATGCTGCATCAGGTCCAGGTAGGTGCGGTAATAGCGCGCGATGTCCTCGATGCTGTACGTGAACTCCTGGCCGGAGGCAAACAGCTGTTTGAAATTGCTGAAGCAGCAGGCCATGGGCTCGCGCCGCGCATCGATGATCTTGGCATTCGGCAGGATCAGATGGATCAGGCCGAGATGACGGAAATTGTTCGGCATCTTGTCGATGAAAAACGGGCGATCGCTGCGGTAGATGCGCGTGTCGCGCAGATATTTTTCGCCGAGCTTCGCGAACTCCGCGGCTCCCAAGTCCGCGAGCACGCCGGGATACCGCGGGTGATCGAGATCCGGGTCGCGGCCCTGCAGATCCAGCGCGATCCGGGGAATCTCGGCCAGTTCCTGGGTGCCCTCGACGCGGCTGTGGGAGGCGAGGATTTGTTCCAGCAGGGTCGAGCCCGAGCGCGGCAGTCCGACGATGAAGATCGGGTCGGGCGCGGTCGCGCCGGCGCCGCGGCGCTGCGCGAAGAACTCGGCCGTGCACGTGGCGATTTGGAGACGCGTGTTGGTCTCGAGAATCTCCGGGCGGTACCGGCTCTCCGAGCGCTTCAAGGCATTGCCGCGATCGTAATAGTCCCAGGAATTCGCGAAGTCGCGTTCGTCCTCGAGCGCCTTGCCCAGCGCGAAGCACAAATGGTAGCGATCCGTCAGAGCAATGCCGGGCGCGGCCTCCTCCGCGCGCATCACGGTGATCTCCGCGTCCGTGAAGCGATAGGTCTTGAGATTGGCGAGGCTCCAGTACGTCTCGCCGTAGTTCGGCCGGATCGCCGCCGCGGCCCGGTAGGACGCGATCGACTCCTCGCGTCTGCCGAGCGTCTTCAGGGCATGGGCCACGGACATGTGCAGTTCCTCGGCGCGCGGCGCATCGGCGAGCAACCGTCGATAAATGCCGATCGCCTCCTCGTGCTCGCCCACGCCGACGGAGGCCGTCGCGTAGAGCGTCAGGAATTGCCGGTTGTCGGGTTCCAGGGCGATGAGCTTGGCGAGTTCCTCGCGGGCGCGCTGATGCTTGTGCCGCTCGAGCAGCGCGCGCGCGTAATCGTGGCGTGCCGCGCGGTACTCCGGCGCGAGTTCCAGCACCGCCGCGAGCAGCAGCTCGGCATCGTCGTAGATCTCCCGCGCGATGCCGATGCGCGCGAGCAGGCGCATCGCTTCCACGTGATTGCCGTGCTGGAGGAGAAAAGCGCGAATCATGCTCTCGGCAACGGTCAGGTCGCCGTCCGAGAACAGCGCGGTCGCGGTCACCACCTCCGGCGGCAGGTGTTTCAGGGTCGCGACGTGCGCCGCCGCCGTCCGTGCGTTCTCGGCGTCGCCGATCAGCTTGTAGAGGCCCTCGAGCATGCCCCAGCTCGCGGGCAGCGCCGGATTGATGTTGACGCCCGTGAGCAAGGCATCGATCGCCCGCGGGGCGTCCTTGAGCGCCACGTAACAATACCCGCGCTCCTGATAGAGGCGGCTGAAGCCGGGGTGCAGAGATTCCAACCGGGCCAGGGTCGCCAAGGCCGCGGGAATCTGCTGCAGGCAGCGCTGACTCACGGCGACCATGTAGAGCACGTCGCGGTTCTCGGGAACCTTGGCGAGCAAGGCCGTGCCGGCTGCGAGGCTCTCGGCATGCTGTCCGCGCTGGATCAAGCCCCGCAGGCGATGCACCTCCCGCTCGATCGGGGACGGCTCGGGCTGGCCCAGGGGCGTGGCGGTGGTGGCGTTCATGCGGCGATTCTACGTCAGCGCCGCGGGTTCCATGAGTTCCCGTAACGCGCCCAGGTGCCGCTCGTAGTGACGCCAACGGCCGGACGAGCCGCGATGGATCTTTTGACGGACCTGCCATTTGCTCGTCGTGATCACGATCCGGTTCGTGCGGTGAAAATCGAGACAGCGCGGATCCCAGGGCAGGTCCAGGAAATCGAGCATGCGGCGCGTCCAACCCTCTTGATCGGCGACCAGTTCTTCGTAGGGAACGTCGAGCCAGTTCGCCGCCGGCAGGACGCTGCGCCAGTGCGCGACGAGCCGCCGATATTGACCATAATAGTGCGCCAGGGCGCCGAGGTCGTTCGCGTACGGGTGGCTGTTCGCGAAATGCTGGAAATAAATCGACAGGCAGGTGTCGACCGGGTGTCGCTGCATGTGCAGGATCCGCGCCTGCGGCAGGGCGGCGTGGATCAGGCCGACGTTCATGAAATTCGCCGGCATCTTGTCGATGACGCGCTCGGCATCCGGTGCGAGCGACGCGAGGCCTTCCCTGAACCCCGCGGCCAGTTGCGCGAGCCGCTCTTCGGTCGACGCCGCGGACGGGTCCTGCGCGGGGGTCTCGACGTGCGCGCGCGCCCTGTCCCAATAGGTCAATTCGCCGGCCCCGAACACCGCCGGATGGGAGGCGAGAATCTGCTCCGTCAGGCTCGTGCCGGAGCGCGGCATGCCGATCACGAACACGGCCGCCTCCGACGCCGCGCCGCGCCCGGGTGCCCGCGCAGGGCGGGCGATCAACTCCTCGACGCGCGCTTCGAACCGCGCCGCGTCGTACCGCGCGCCGTAGCGCTTGGTCAAATCGTTGGCCAGCCGGTATTCGGCGAAGGCCGCGTCGTAGTCGCCGGTGTCGTCGAAATACTTGCCCCGGGCGTAGCGCAGGCTGATCGCATGTCGCAGCGGCAGCGGCTTGGTCGCGAGCCGTTCGGTCGCCGCGCGCCACTCAGCGTCCGCGGCGCTCATCTTGCGGTGGGCGGCGATGCCGAACCAGGCCGTGATCGTGTCCGGATCGCAATCGATCGCCCGCCGAAACAGCGCCTGGGCCGCCGCGAAGTCGCCGCGATCGGCGCGCAGCTCGCCGAGGAAGGCGAGTGCTTCGGCCGAGTCAGGCTGCGCGGCGAGCGCCGCGTTGGCGTGCAAGTCGGCTTCGTCCGGCTGATTCAGACGGCGCAGCACCATCGCGAGCGTAAGCTCGGTCCCCGGGTGATCGGAGCGCAGGGCGAGGGCACGTCGATACGCCTCGGCCGCCTCCTCGAGCCGGCCGAGGTCCATCAGCGCATTGCCGAGATTGTGATGGAAGGACGCGCGTTGCGGCGTTAGGCGCAGCGCGCGCGAGAAACTCGCGATCGCCTCGCGCAGAGACCCGAGATCCCGATGCGCGTTGCCGAGGTTGTTCCAGGCGTCGGCATCCCGCGGGTTGAGACGCAGCGCCTCTGTGTAGCTCGCGACGGCCGCGGCGAAATCCCCCTGGGCCGCCAGAGCGACGCCGAGATTGTTGTGCGCGGCGGCCAAGCCGGGGTCGAGGCCGAGCGCGCGCCGTGCGGCGACCACCGCGTCGGCGGGGCGTCCGAGCCGCGTCAGGGCATGGCTGAGATTGCTGTGCACTTCGGCATCCCGCGGCGTGGCGGCGAGCACGCGTTGAAACGCGAGCACCGCGTCCGCAGGCCGGCCCAGCTCCAGGTAAACGTTGCCGAGATTATTGCGCGCCGCATGCAGATCGGGCGCGAGCCGCAAAGTCCGCTCGTACGCGCTCGCCGCCTCCGTCCAGAGGCATCGCTCCTGCAGCGCCGAGGCGAGCAGGCCTTGAGCCTCGAGATCGTTCGGCAAGAGCGCGGCCCTGCGGCGCAGGCCCGCGAGCGGGTCCGTCTCGGAGACGCCGGCAGACTGGTCGGGACCAGGGGTCATCAGGGGCCAAAAAAAGGGCGGACCACATGTCCGCCCTTGATTCTACTGCAACCGGCGCGAGGTGCCGCCGGCATCGAACGTCGGCTTAGAACTTGTAGCCGAAGCCGAGCGTCAACACGCGCGGCCGCAGCGGCACTTCCGACTTGATGAACTGCGCCGAGCTCGTGAAGGTGCTCGCATCGGAGTTCGTCAGGTTGCTGCCCGAGATCTGCACGTTCCAGTTGTCCTTCGCCACGGCGATCGCCGCGTCGTAGGTCGTGTAGCCCGGCATGTCGTAGCGCAGCAGCGTCGTCGTCGGAATGGTCTCGCCGGGCGCGTTACCCGACTGATAGGTCGCCGGCTCGTTGTACATATGCGCCGTGTGGCTGGCACCGACCCAGGCGAAGGACTTGTAGTCCAGCCAGGTCCAGTCGTAGCGCGCGCGCAGGTTGAACTGCAGCGGCGGTGAGTACGCGGGCCGGGTGTCGAGCGCCCCGAACGGGTTCTCGAACGGCGCCCCCTTGACCGAGGTGATGCACTGGCCGAAGGTCGGGCTGCTCGGGATGTTGCTGATCAAACAGGGCGAGGTCGTCTGGTTGGCGCTGTTCCAGGAGCTCGATCCCTGCACGGACAAGCCTTCGGTGATCCGCGCGACCGCCTGCAGTTCCACGCCCTTGATCTTGTAGTCCGGGCCGTTGACGCCGAAGGTCGTGTTGCCGAGCGCCACGGGATTGAAGAAGGACAGCTGCACGCTCTTCCAATCCATGATGTACGCCGAGACGTTGACCTGCAGCCGATGATCCAGCCACTCGCTCTTCAAGCCGATCTCGTTGTTGATGAGCGTGTCGGGCGAGTAGCCCGAGGGCTTCTCGAATTGCGGCTCCTTGCTGCCGGCCGCGTTCGCCGTCGCGAGGAAGTCCGCCACGCCGCCCTCGGTGCGGTTGAAGGCGCCCGGGCGGAAGCCCGTGGACCAGGTGTAATACGCCAGGACGTCGGGCGTTACGTGCCAGCTCAGATTCGCGCGCTTGCTCCAGCCGCTGTAGCTGATGCTCTTGTTGATCCCGGTGCCCGTGCAGCCGCCGTTCGGCACGTCGACGCAGCCTTCCGACGTATAGAACTCGGAGCCGGTCTCGAACTCGCTGTAATCGTAGTGCCGCGCGCCGCCCGTGATCGTCAGCACCTTCGGGATGATGTCGTAGTCGACCGATCCGAAGAAGGCGATCTGCGAGTAGCCGCGCTGCGCGTCTTCGCCGAAAGCCGTGCTCGAGGAGCGCAGGCCGGGATCCACCGCGGGCGTGCCCGGGACGGGGCCGACCGCCGAGACGCAGTCCGGTCCGCCCGCGAGCGCCGTCGTCAGATTGGCCTGCGTACACTGCGGCACGTCGAGATAATTGAAATTCATCTGATCGTCGATCACGAACTTTTCGTAGTACGTGCCGATGATGCCGCGCACGTCCTTGTCTTCCGGCGTGCTCACGCGGATTTCGTGGCTCTGGTGCGTGTTCTCGACCGTGTCGTTCCAGGAACCGTTCGGCGTGTAGCAGGTCAGCGGTTTCGCGGCGCTGCCGATGCCGATCCCGCCGCCGGTACAGGCGTAATAGAGACCGCCGCCGGTCTTCAGGTAGTTCGTGTAGTCCTGTTGCTGTTGAATGTGCCGATCGAGATAGCTGCCGGTGTAGACGAGCTTGAAATCGTCGATCTTGCCGTTGACGGTCCAAGCCGTGTTCTCGTAGCGGTCCTTGTCATAGGCCGGCTGGAAGGCCGTGATCTGGTCGGAGCCCAGCGTCTGGCCGCTCGAGGAGACCGGATAGTCCGCGAAATAGCCGTCGGCTTCCATGTTCTGGTAGCTCTGCGTGACGAGCAGGTTCCAGTCATCGGTGATCTGCCACAGGGCGCCGAGACGGAAGCCCGTATAGGTCACCGGATTCGTCGCGTTCGCGACCAGGGCATTGTTGTTGATGCTCGGGCCGTTCGGCACGGGCAGCGTGAACGTGCCCGGCACGTTGTTGATGTAGCCGCCGCGGCGATCGTCGAAGATCGTCGCGCGCACGGCGAGTACGCCGTCGATGATCGGCAGGTTCAGGGTGGCAACGCCCGATGAATTCGGGTCCCCGCCCGCGGTCGTGCCGTAGGTGACGTTGACGTTGCCTTCGGTGACGTTGAGCTTCGGCTTGTTCGTGATGTAACGAATCGCACCCGCTTCCGCGCCGCCGCCGAACAGCGTGCCCTGCGGACCTTCGAGGACTTCGACGCGCTCCATGTCGGCCATGTAGACGTCGACGTTGCGGCCGGGGAACTGCATCGATTGGTCGTCGAGATAGACGGCGACGTTCGGGAACGGCGCGGTCGTCGCGGCCGACTGGTTGCCGGCGTTCGTCGCGGCAAGGCCGCGCATGTAGATTTGTCCCGCGCCGGGGCCGTTGGACGCGTAGGTCACGTTCGGCGTGTATTTGAGCAGGTCATCGAACGTCGACACGTTCAACTGCGTCAACTGTTCGGTCGTCAGGGCTTGGATCGTGATCGGCACGTCCTGGATCGACTCGTTGCGACGCTGCGCGGTGACGACGATTTCCTGGATGCCGGCGGAATCGGCCTCGGTCGCGTCGGCGGCGAAGCCGATCTGGGTGCCTGCCGCCGAGGCGCCGAGCACGGCGGCAATGGCTAAGCCAAGCTTGCGGTTGGTGTTCAAGTAACTCTCCCTAACGAATCAGTGGTGAAAAAGAAACAAATCGTCGTGAATCAACAAGAACTGGTCGCATCACGCAGTTTGCAGTCCTCGGAATCCCGGATTGAGCGCCACTCGGTCCCCTGTCGTCCGGTTCGGTTGTGGATCAGCGCGTTGCTTTTTACTCACACGAGGTGTCAACTTCACTATAAGAGTGTTACAAATTTATGACAAGAGCGGAACTCGAAGCCGTGCGGCAAATTGTTCCACGGTCAGCCAGCGCGGCGGCAGTGGGTTGCATGCGGGCGGAAAACCGGGCTACTGTGCAGCCGGGTTCAACAGGTTCGATTGCGACGCGAGTCGAGGTTCATGCAAATCTCTCGTCTTACCCCCGCGCTCGGCGCGATCGTGTCCGGGGTCAGCCTCGCGCAGGATTTGCCGCAGCCGACGATAGACCGGCTCGGCGGACTGCTCGCCCAGCATCAGGTGCTCTTCTTCCGCGATCAGCCCTTGACCCCGCAGGAGCAATGTCGCTTCGCCGCCCGTTTCGGCGACCTGCACATCCATCCCATTTATCCGCTGCTGCCCGATCTGCCCGAGATCATGGTCATCGACACCCATGAGAATTTTCGCCCTGACAACGACAACTGGCATACCGACGTCACGTTCACGGCGACTCCGCCGCTCGCCGGCATCCTCGCGGCCAAACGCCTGCCGAGCGTCGGCGGCGACACCTTGTGGTCGAGCAATCGCGCGGCTTACGAGGCCTTGTCCGCGCCGCTCAGACGATTGCTCGACGGCCTGACGGCCGAGCATTCCGTCGTGAAGTCCTTTCCCGCGGATCGCTGGGGAACCGACGCTGCGTTCAAGGAGCGCTACGAGCGGGCCGTCGCGAAGCATCCGCCCGTGACGCATCCGGTCGTACGCACGCATCCGGTCACCGGTGCCAAGGGCTTGTTCGTGAACGAGGGGTTCACGACGCACATTCACGAACTCGCGCGGCGGGAGAGCGACGCCTTGCTCGCATTCCTGTTCGCGCATGCGGCGCGACCCGAATTCACGATCCGCTGGCAATGGCGCGTCGACGACGTCGCGTTCTGGGACAACCGGGTCACGCATCACTACGCGGTCGCCGACTACCTGCCCGAGCGGCGGATCATGCACCGGGCGACCGTGATCGGCGACCGGCCCCGTTGACGTGAGGCCCGCCGATCTCGGTTTCGCGATGCCCGCCGAATCCGCGCGGCATGCGGGTTGTTGGCTCGCCTGGCCCAAGCGTTACGAATTTTGGGGCGAGCACCATGCCGCCGCCTGCGCGGACGTCGCGCGCGTCGCCAACGCGATCGTCGCTTTCGAGCCGGTCACGATGGTCGTCGATCCGCCCGCGGCGGCCGCGGCGCGCGCGCTCTGCGAGCCGTCGGTGCGGATTTTGGAACTGCCGCTCGACGACTCCTGGCTGCGGGACACGGGCCCGACCTATGTCGTCGATGCCGCGGGTCGACGCGCCGCGGCGGTGTTCACGTTCAATTCCTGGGGCGGCAAGTACCATCCCTACGAGTTGGACGCCCTGCTCGGCGCGCGCATCGCGGCGGCCACCGGCGATCGCATCTTCTCCTCGGACCTCGTGCTCGAGGGGGGCGGCTTCTACTCGGACGGCGAGGGCACGTTGATCATCGCCGAGACCTGCGTGCTCAACGCCAATCGAAACCCCGGTCTCTCCAAGGCGCGCGCCGAGGCGGAACTCGGCGCCATGCTCGGCAGCGCCAAGATCGTCTGGGTACCGGGCGACGTCACGGACACCGTCACCGACGGCCACGTCGACGGCTACCTCGCCGTGATCCGGCCGGGCGCCTTGCTGCTGGAGGAAGTCGTCGACCCCGCGGATCCCCGGTACCCCGTGATGGCGGAAAACCGCCGGGCCCTGGAACTCGCAACCGATGCCAGGGGCCGCTCCTTCGAGCTGGTCGCGATCGCCGAGGCGCCGCGCAGCGTGGCGCCCGCGGATGCGCCGGGCTTTTGCCGCTCCTACGTGAACTTCTATCTCGCCAACGGCGCGGTCATCGTGCCGAGCTACGGGATCACGGAAGACGCGGCAGTCGTCGCGACGCTGGCGCGCTGCTATCCGCAGCGGCGGATCGTGCCGGTCGCGCTTTCGGCCCTGTTCCGCGGCGGCGGGGGCATCCACTGCATCACGCAGCAGGAGCCCGAGCGCGCGACCGCGTGACCCCCGGGGCTCAGGACTCCTCGAGACTCTCGCGGATGCGCAGCGCGAGCGTCTCCATCGCGAAGGGTTTCGTGATCATGGTCATGCCGGGTTCGAGGAAACCCGAGGCGAGCGCCGCATTCTCGGCATACCCCGTCATGAACAGCACCTTGAAGTTCGGCCGCAACTGCCGGGCAGCATCGGCGACCTGACGCCCGTTCAGACCCGGCAGACCGATGTCGGTGATCAACAGATCGATGCGCCGCTTGGATTCGAGGATCGCGAGCCCCGAGGGACCATCGACCGCTTCGAGCGCCCGGTAGCCGAGTTCGCGCAAGACATCGACGATCAAGGCGCGCACGACTTCCTCGTCCTCGATCACGAGCACGGTCTCGTTCCTGCCCGTGACCGCCGCCTCGTCCGTCAACGGCGCCAGCGTCTCCTCCTCCGGCTCCATCCCGTGATGCGCGGGCAGATAGATTCGAACCTTCGTGCCGATGCCGAGACCGCTGTCGATCGTGACGAAGCCGCCGGACTGCCGCACGAAGCCGTAGATCATCGACAGACCGAGACCGGTGCCCTGACCGATCGGCTTGGTCGTGAAGAACGGTTCGAACGCGCGATCGATCGTATCCGCGCTCATGCCGGTGCCGGTGTCGGTGACGCTGATGAGCACGTACTGACCCGGTCTGCCGTCGCGCAGCGCGCCGGCCTGGGCGCCGTCGAGCTCGACGCATCCCGTCTCGATCGTCAGACGGCCGCCGTCGGGCATGGCGTCGCGCGCGTTGATCACGAGGTTCAGGATCGCGCTCTCCAGTTGGTTCGGGTCGCACATCGTCGGCCACGCGTCCCCGTCCAGGGCGAGCTGCAGGTCGATACGCTCACCGAGCGTGCGGCGGAGCAGGTCCTCCATCGACTGCACGAGGGGATTGGCGCGCACCGCGCGCGGATCCAGGGGTTGGCGCCGCGAGAAGGCGAGCAACCGATGCGTGAGCGCCGCGGCGCGGCTCGCCGAGGTCATGGCGCCGGCGATGAAGCGATCCAATTCGCCGAGCCGCCCGTGCGCGATGCGCTTCTGGATCACGCTCAGACTGCCCGTGATGCCCTGCAGGAGGTTGTTGAAGTCGTGCGCGATGCCCCCGGTCAGCTGGCCCACGGCCTCCATCTTCTGCGACTGGCGCAGCGCCTCCTCGGCGGCGCGCTGTTCGGTCACGTTGCGACCGACGATGTAGGAGACGGCGCCGACCGGCTCGGCCGACCAGGCGATCAACGAATGGCTGCCGTCCTTGTGACGCAGGCTGTGCTCGAGATCGTGCACCGGTTCGCCGCGGGCGAGGCGGGCGATCGCGGCGCCGAGCTGCGCGCGGTCCTCGGGTGCGACGAGCGCCGCGAAGGGTTGCGCGACGATCTCGTCCTCCGTGTACCCGAGCAGCCGGTTCCAGGCGGGATTGACCGAGCGCAGCAAGCCGTCCCGTCCGACGGTGCCCATCAGATCGTTCGTCGAGCTCCAGATGCGCTCGCGCTCCTCGGCCGTTTCCCGCTCCCGCGTGATGTCGCGGGCCACCGCGTGGATCCGGTTGCCGTCCGGCACGGCGGTCCAATCGAGCAGGCGGAACTTCCCGTCCTTCGTCCGATAGCGATTTTCGAAACCATGCGCCATCATTCCCCGCGCCAATTTGGCGATCTCCTCGGCGGTGCGCCGCAGGTCCTCGGGGTGCAGGAATTCGGCGATCGTCCGGCCGATCATTTCGTCCTCGGACCAGCCGAGCAGGCGCGTGGCGGACGGGTTGACCGCGTCGATGACCCCCGTGAAGTCACAGGTCAACATGATCTCCTGCGACAAGGCCCAGATACGGTCAAGATCCCGCGTGGTTTGCGCCTCGGCCAATTTGCGCAGGTGAATGTCGGTGTTGGTGCCGATCCAACGGACGATGCGCCGCTCCTCGTCGCGAATGGGCAACGCGCGCGCGAGATGCCAGCGATAGGCGCCATCGTGACGCTGCAGGCGAATCTCCGCCTCGAAGATCTCCCCCGAGGCGAGCGAGCGCTGCCAGCGTTCGAGCAGGCCGGCAAGATCCTCCGGGTGCACGCTCGCGGCCCAACCACGTTCGTCGAACGAGCCCGGTCCCGTGCCCGTGTACTCGTAGATGCGCTCGTTGAACCAGTCGAGCCGGCCATCGGGCCGGCCGGTCCAGACGTGGTTGGGCAGACTTTGCGCGAGAGTCAGAAATTGCGCCGCGCTCTCCTCCGCCTCACGACGCGCCAGACGCTGCTCGGTGACGTCCTGGACGACGCCCACGAGGCGCAGGGGACGGCCGTCGGCATCGCGTTCGTATTCGGCCTGGCGGGCGATCCAGCGCAGGTCACCGTCGCTCGCGCGACGAATGCGGTATTCGACCTTGAGCGCCGCCGCTTCCTGATTGAAATTTCGTTGCCGTGAGATGTCGCGCCAGTCCTCGGGCAGCACGAGTGCGGCGATGTCCGCCTCGCTGGCCTGCTCGCGGGCCTCGAGACCGTACAGCGAGAAAAATTTTACGCTGCCGCTGACGACCCGAGTTGCCAGATCCATCGAGAACACGCCCACGCCGCCGGCCTCCTGGGCACGGCGCAGGCGCTCCTCGGATTTTCGCAGCGCCTCCCCGGCACGATGTTGCTCGGTCCGATCGCGCAGGACCTTCACGAAGCCGACGGGCGCATGTCCCTGATCGAACAACGGGGTCAGCTCGCCGCTCGCCCAGAAACGCTCGCCCGACCGGCGCAGATGCCAGCGCTCGTCGCTGGCGCCGCCGGTCTCGAGCGCGCGCCGCATCTCGAGGGCCGGACGGCCCTCCGCCCGGTCTTCCGGGGTGAAGATCCGCGCGAGATCCTCGCCCCGCATCTCGGTCTCGCTCCAGCCCATGATGCGCCGTGCCCCCTCGTTCCAGCGCGTGACCTTGCCGGCACGATCGATGGCGATGATCGCGTAATCGACCGCCGAGTCGAGAATCTGCCGACCGACGTTGTCGCTCGCGCGTATCGCCTGTTCGGCCGCGACCCGTTCGGTGACATCGGAGCCGTCGACGAAAATGCCGACGACGGCGCCGTCGGCATCGCGCACCGGCTGATAGACGAAGTCCAGGTACTTCGTCCCGAGGTCGGGTTCGCCCATCCCGCGCTGCAGGCTGAGCGGGACCGAGGTGCCGGTATAGGCCTCGCCGGTGGCATAGACTTGATCGAGCAATTCGTAGAACCCCTGGCCGGCAATGTCCGGAAAGGCCTCGCGCACGCTGCGCCCCACCAATTCGCGACGACCGACGAGTTTTTCGTAGGCCGGATTGGCCAGCATGAAGACGTGATCCGGGCCGCTGACCATGGCCATGAAGGACGGTGCCTGATGGAACAACTGGTTCAGCCGTTCCCGTTCATCGGCCCGCCATCGTTCCGCGCTCACGCGCGCGGTCGTTTCGGCGACCACCGCGAGCACGCCGGCGGGCCGCTCCTCGTCGTCGAGGACCGGGGAGTAATCCAGATCCAGCCAGACCTCCTCCGGTCGGCCGTCACGGTGCAGCGTAAACTTCTGTTCTTTGTAGCTCAGTCGGCCGCCGGCGAGTCCCGTCCGCAGGACGTGGTCGTTGAAGGCGGCGATTTCCGGCCAGCTCTCGAGGCAGCGCGAGCCGAGCGCGGCCGGGTGACGGCCGCCTGCGATCACGGCATAGCCATCGTTGTAGAGCATGATGCCCTCGGAGCCCCAGAGCAGGGCCATCGGCACGGGCGAGCGCAGGATCAGGCCGACGGCCGACCGCAGGCTGCGCGACCAGCAGCCGATGGGCCCCAGCGGGGTCTGCGACCAGTCGTACGCCGCGATGAGGCGCCCCGTCTCGCCTCCCCCGTCGAGAAATCTCAGCGCGTCACGAGCGTTTTCCAGCGGTGTCTGATCGGAACTCAACGACATGCAGGGTAAGAATCCTCGAGGGGTCGAATGCTGCCTCGTGGCAATGGCGCAAATTATCCGGATCGATGGCGCAAAGTAATGCTGCAGAGCGACGAGTACGCGCCGGGCCGCAGCCGGGCGGCGACGTTCAGCTTTCCATGTCGTGCTGTATCGAGACCAAAGTCTGCGGCGATTTGCACTTCAGCACTCCGAACCAGACGGCGCCGACCAGCAGATAGGCGAGAAAAACGTACGGCAGCCGATTGAAGGGATATTCCGGCTCGGGGTAGACGCTGCCGAAGAGGACGAAACTCATCAGCAATGCCCCGAAGATTCCGAGCAGCACGTGCCGTCCGCGCATCTCGCCGTTCTTGCGCAGGTCGATCGGCGCGGCGAGGCACAGCGCCAGGTAGACGACGACGAATCCGAAGCTCGCCAGCGTTCCCGCATAACCGAAGGCGTTCAGAAATCCCAGCGGCGCCATGCTCGTGCAGACGATCGCGACCAGCACGCCGCAGACCACGATGGCCCGGTGCGGCGTGCGATGCGTCTCGTGCACGTAACCCATCGAGCGATGCAGGAATTGGTACTTTCCCATGGAATAAAGCAGCCTCGAGGCGGCGTTGATGCAGGCGAGCGCGCAGGCGACGACGCTGATCATCGCCGCGAAATAGACGATCGCGGCGGTCCAACCGAGGCCGGCCTTGACCGCGACGTCGCCGAAGGGGCCGGCGCTGCGGCCGAGCGCGCCGGTGTCGTCGTCGTTGCCGAACACCATGAAATACGCCATCGCGGTGAAGAAGATGCCGGCGAAGGCGGCGCAGCCGATCACCGCGATCGGTACGTTGCGCCGCGGATTCGTCGATTCCTTCGCGAGCGTCGCCGCGCTCTCGAAACCGACGAAGCAAAAAATCACGAACGGCAGGGCGGAGAAGATCGGACCGAAGTGGAAGCGGGCAAAGTCGAGCTGCGGGGGATCGACCGCCGTGCCGCGTACGCGCACGATCATCACCGTAATCGCGATGATGATGCAGATCGAGACGGCCTCGAGCAGCAGCCCGACACGCGATGACAGCTTGACGTCGCGGTAGGCGCCATAGGTCACGACCCCCACGAACGAGACCATCGCCACGTAGGTCGGCAATGCGGACAACGCGAGCCCGAACTCGCGCAGGAAGTCGCCGAGGAAAATCGTGAACGAGAGCGACACCGAGATTGCCGTGAACAGGTAGGCGCTGATCATCGCCCAGCCCGCGAGCGCGCCGGCGAAAGGACCGAAGCTGCGGCCGACGTAGACGAAATACGACCCGGCTTCCGGATGCCGCGCCGACAGCGTCCCCACGCTCGCGGCCACGATCACGACGCCGAGCGTGCCGATCAGAAACGCCAGCCAGCTGCCGATCCCGGCGAGGCCCGCGACGACGCTGATATTGAGCGCGGGCGTCAGCGTCGGGGCGATCACGGCCAGAGATTGACCGATCATCTCCACCAGGCTGATCGAGCCCGCGTCGAGCTTCGGGGCGGTTCGGTCTCCGAGGCCGATCCTGGTTGCACTCATCGATTCGTGATCTCCGCGATAAACCCCATTCCTACCACGGCCGCCCGGGCCGCGCCGGGCTTTTCGCGGGACCCGTCTGGCGGGCGTCGGGCAGGGCCGCCACCGTGCCCTTCAGCGCTTGCTCGCGCAGGATCCATCGGACCAGTCCGAAGGCGGCGAGGGCGCAGGCGGCGATGCCGCCGACCATCGGCAAGGGCCGGCCGTTCGCGAAAATGCCGGCCCCCGCCATGACCAGGGTCGCGCCGGTCATTTGGATCGCCCCGAGCAGCGCCGAGGCCGTGCCGGCGATCGCCCCATGTCGCTCCAGCGCGAGGACGCTGGCATTGGGCAGCATGATGCCGAGAAAGCAGTAGCCGACGAACAGCAGCACCGCCATGACGGAGAGCCGATCCACGCCCGCAGCCATGATCAAGAACAGCAAAAGCATCGCCGCCATGAAGCCCCAGGCCGCCGCCGCCATCACCCGCAGCAGCCCGAACTTTTGAGTGAGTCGCCCGTTGAACTGTGCCGCGCCGATGAAGGCCGCCGCGTTGGCCGCGAAACAGAGGCTGTAGAGCGTCGGCGACAAGCCGTAGTGATCGATGATCACGAAGGAGGAGTTCGCGAGGTAGACGAGAAAGGCGGACGTCCCGAAGGCGGCGATCAGGCTGAGACCGAGAAAGGACCGGTCCTGCAGCAGAAAGCGGTAACTTGCGAGCACCCCGGCGGGGCCGCCCGCGCTGCGCTCCGCGACCGGAAGGGTCTCGGGCAGCCGCGTCGCCACGAGCCCGATGCCGAGCGCGGCGGCCGCGGTGACGACCCAGAAAATCCCGCGCCAGCCCGCGAGTGCGACGACGAAGCTGCCCGTGAGCGGCGCCAGAATCGGCGAGACGCTGAAGACGAGCATCAGCAGCGACATCAGGCGCACGGCCTCGGGTCCGGTATGCAGATCGCGGACGATCGCGCGGGGGATGACCGTGCCGGCGCCCGCGCCGATGCCCTGGAGCGCGCGAAAGGCGATCAGCACGCCGATGCCGGGGGCGAGTGCGCAGCCGACGCTCGCCAATCCGAACAGGAGGATCCCGATGTACAGCGGCGCCTTGCGGCCGATCCGGTCGGACAGCGGTCCGTAGAACAGCTGCGTGACGCTCATCGTCAGGATGAAGGCCACCAAACTCGCCTGCACCGCCTGCAGGTCCGTCCCCAGACTCGTTCCGATCGAGGGCAGTGCGGGCAGATACATGTCGATCGCGAAGGGACCGATCGCCGAGACCAGGCCGAGCACGAGCGCCATCCCGACGACCGTCGTTCTCACCGACGCTGTCCCAGGGCGACGCCGCCGAGTATCAGCGCGCCCGCCGCGGCGACCTCGAGGCTCAGCGCTTCGCCGAGCAGAGCCCAGGCCCAGAGGACGCCGAACAGCGGGATGAGGTAGGTCACGGTGGTCACTCCGGCCGGCCCGATGCGTCCCATGATCCGATAGTAGAGCAGGTAGGCCATGCCGGTGCAGGCCCAACCGAGACAGATCGCGCTGATCCAGGAGGCTGCCGGGATCGGCGCCGTGGGCCAGGACCACCACGCGACCGGCGCGAGCAACAGGGCCGAACACAGCAGCGTCGCGGCGGCGATCGCCGCCGGCGGGAGGCGTGGAATCAGGTGTCGACCGCTCAGGTTCGCGCCCGCGCCGTAGAGCAATCCGCCGGCCGTACCGGCGCAGACGGCGGGCCAGGTGCTCGCGCCGCCGGTCTTGCCGCTCGCCAGCACGACGACGCCGACGAAGCCCGAGATCAGCCCGAGGATGCGCCGGCCGCGGATGCGTTCGCCGTACAGCAGCCACGCGAAGACCGCCGTGAACAGCACGGTCGTGGAGTTCGTGATCGCGACGACGCCGGCCGGCGCGCGTTGCGACGCCCACGCGAACAATAGAAAGGGAACCGCGGTGTTGACGATCGCGATTCCGGTCAGCAACAGCCACAGGCGGGCGTCGATATTCCGCAAAGCGCGCCAGGCAAACGGCAGCAAGACGAGGGCACCCAGGCTCAGGCGGATCGCGACCAGAGCGAAGGGGCCGAAATTGCCCGCGGCGACGCGCATGAACAGGAACGACGCCCCCCAGATCCCGCCCAACAGCAGCAGTTCGCCCAGCGTCAACCAGCGGGGCGCGGACGCGGCGGACACGCTGCTCAACGGTGCGGCTCGGTCTCGGCGAGAAACTCGCGCAGCTCGTCGACCCAGACGGCCGCCTGGGTGTGCGTGCCATGACCGCGGGTCGCGTCGGAAATCGGAATCAACACGAACTTGGCATGTGGCATGCGGCCGACGAGCCGTTCGGCGATCCCGAGTTCCGGCGGATTGATGAAATCGTCCGCGGAATTGATCCACAACACCGGCGCGGTGATCGTGCCCAGCCGGGCCGAGGGATCGTAGTGCCGGCTGGCGTCCGTGTAGTAGATCATGTCGTTGGCATCGGTCGCGGCGGCGGTACGTGCGACGTAGGCATCGACATACGCCTCGGCGGCGACCCGCGTGGGAAAGTTCTTTTGCATTTGCAGGGGCGCCGAACCCATGACGAGGAACAGCTCGTTGGCAAAACTCAGGCCGACCGCGGGCTCGCCCGCGTACTCGCCGCCGGCCCAGGCCGGATCGCGGCGGATCGCCTCGATGGCCATGTAGCGCATCATCCGGTTGCGCCCCGCGATCTCGACGGGCAGACAGGCGAACGGCGCGAGCGCGTCGGCGAAATCGGGAAAGGTCTCGCCCCAGACGAAGGACTGCATGCAGCCCATGGAGGTGCCGAGGATCAGGCGCAGATGATCCACGTGCAGTCCTTCCAGCAACATGCGGTGCTGAGTTGCGACCATGTCGTCGTAATCGTAGCGGGGAAAACGCATGTGCAGGCCGTCGGACGGCTTGCTCGATTGGCCGTGGCCGATATCGTCGGGAAAGATCAGGTAATAGCGCGTGATGTCCAGAGGCTGGCCCGGCCCGAACAGCACGCCCGAGAACTGCGGCGCGAGGAGACTACGCGCGTTGCCCCCGGTCCCGTGCAGCAACAGGACCGCATTATCGGTGTGACCGTTCCGGTCACGGTGCGGTGTGCCCAGGGTCACATAGTGCAGATGCAAGGTCGGCAGCGTCGAGCCGTCCCCGAAGCGATAATCGGCGATGTCGAAACTGCCGTCCTGCGTGGGCCATTGCACCGGCTGCGCGGGCGGCGTTCGAGAGCCGGCCGCGAGCGCTGACAGCGAGGTCAGTAGCGCGCAGATCGAAGCGATGAAGCGGCCGGGGGACATGGCGCGGAGCCTAGCGCATTGCGCGCCCCGGCGCGACCGCATTGCGCGCGCCTGCGCGACCGCATTGGGCGCCCCGGCGCAACGGCATCGCGCGCGCGCACGCGACCGCATTGCGCGCGCCTGCGCCGCCGCACATACTTGAGCGGGTGGGTGGCCCCGGTGAGGGCTCGATCATTCAGGGATGCAGTGAACACCAAGAATCTGACATTTTTCTGCGCGACGGCGGCGGTCGGCCTCGTCATTCGTGCGCATGCCGCGGATTGGCCGCCGATCCTCCCCGAAGATCTGCAGATGACGCGCGAGGAAAAGGCGCCCAAAGCGCCTGCCGTCGTGCTCTACCGCCAGGTGGATCGCGACGACACGACGTCCGTCGAGTCGGAACTCGTGCGCATCAAGATCCTGACGGAGGAGGGTCGCCAATACGCGGACGTCGGTCTGCCGTTCGACAAATCGCACGAGCGGATCTTCGCCATCGAGGCCCGCACGATCAGCCCCGACGGCAGAATCGCGAAGTTCGACGGCAACGTCTACGAGACCACGATCGCCAAATCCCACGATTCGCACGTCACGGCGAAGACGTTCACGCTGCCGGACGTGCACGTCGGCAGCATCATCGAGTACCGCTACAAACATCAGTTGCGCTACGGATATATTTTCAATTCGCATTGGATCTTGAGCGCCGACCTGTTCACCCGCTATGCGAAGTTCTCGCTGATCCCCTATGACGGCGGGTTCTCGCTGCGCTACAGCTGGCCGCTCGGGCTGCCCCCCGGCACGCAGCCGCCCGCCAAGGTGCATGGGCGTTTCGAGCTCGAGACCCACGACGTTCCGCCCTTCCTGAGCGAGGAGTACTCGCCGCCCGAGGACGAACTGAAGACGCGCGTCGATTTCGTCTACCTCGGCGATGACGATGTCGTCGAAAAGGACCCCGTCGAATATTGGCGCCGCGTCGGCAAGAATCTGGACCACAAAATCGAGAGCTTCGTCGACAGACGCGCGGCGATGGAGAAGGCGCTCGCGCAAATCATCGACGCCGGCGACGATCCCGAGACCCGGCTGCGCAAGATCTACGCGCGCGTGCAGCGCTTGCGCAACACCTCGTTCGAAAGCGCCCGGACCGAGCAGGAGGAACAGCGCGACCCGGAGAAAGAGGCGAAAAACGTCGCGGACGTCTGGGACCACGGCTACGGCTCGGGCGTGCAGCTGACCTGGCTGTTCATGGCGCTGGCGCGAGCCGCCGGCATCCCCGCCGAACCGGTCATGGTGCCCTCGCGCGACCAGACCTTTTTCGAGCCGCGCCTGATGAACGCGAACCAGCTGAACACGAACGTGGTGCGGATCAAACTGGACGGAAAGGACACGTTCTTCGATCCCGGCACGGTGTTCGCGCCTTTCGCCACCTTGCCCTGGTCGGAGACCGCCGTGCGGTGTCTCGCTCTCGACAAGGCCGGCGGCACTTGGATCACCTCGCCGCTGCCGGTCGCGTCCGAGGCGCGCGTCGAGCGCAAGGCCGTGCTCAAGCTGTCGCCGGATGGGGATCTCGACGGCGTGCTCACGGTCACCTACTCGGGCGCCGAAGCTCTGTGGCGTCGCACGAGCGAGCGCAACGAGGACGCAACCGAGCGCAAGCGCATGCTCGAGGAGGAGACGAAAGGGTGGATCGTCACCGGCAGCGAGGTCGCGCTCACGAACGAGCCTTCTTGGGATGCCTCCGAGCCGACGCTCGTGGCCGAGTTCACGGTCCGGGTGCCCGGATGGGCTGCGGCGGCTGGCCACCGTCGTTTGATGCCGAGTGGGTTGTTCGTCGGCGGCGAGGTGCACACCTTCGAGCACGCCGCGCGCGAGCATCCGTTGTATTTCCGGTGGCCATTCGAGAGCGTCGACGATATCTCGATTGCGCTGCCCGCCGGCTGGCAGGTCGACGACCTGCCGAAACCCTTGACCGAGGATCGGGATGCGCTGAAATATACGGCCAACATCGACGCGAACGCTGCCGAACTGCGCCTGCGCCGAGATCTGACGATCAACGTCCTCTTGGTGCCCGCGAAGTTCTATCCGACGGTGCGCGATTTCTACCAGGCCGTGCGTGCCGCCGACGAGAGGCAAATCGTCCTGGGCGCCGCCAAAAAATCGGCGAGCCTGTGACCGCGTCGCAGCGGGGCGGCGGGTGCTGCGGCCCGGGGCGCGAAGGATTCGGGTGTGGCCGGCTTTCGGGCACGGTGCTGTTCGCGCTGACGCTGGCCATGGGCTTTACGCGCCCGGCCTTCGGTGCGACCGAGGCGCCGCCGTGGCTGCACGCCTTGACCTCGGTGCCTCTGCCCGCGCACGACGACAAGACGGAGGCCGTGATCCTCACCTCGGAGACCACGCTCACGGTGTCGCCCAGCGGCCAACTGAAGCATCTCTTGCGCGAGGGCGTGAAGATCCTGCGACCGGAGGGGGAGGGTTTCGGCACGATCCGCGCCGATTACACCCCAATGACCCGTATCACCGCCTTGCATGCCTGGAGCATCCCGGCGGCCGGCAAGGATTATGCGGTCAAGGACAAGGATGCCGTCGAGACCTCGTTGTACGGCGTCATGAACGGCGAGCTCGCAACCGACATGCACAGCCTGGTGCTTCAGATCCCGGCGGCTGTGCCCGGCAGCATCGTGGGATGGGAACAGGAACAGGACGAGCGTCCCTACCAACTCATCGACGAGTGGGACTTTCAAGAGTCGGTGCCGACGCGCGAGGCGAGCTACACCCTGCATCTGCCGCCGGGTTGGTCCTATCGGGCGGTGTGGCTCAACCACGCCGAGGTTCGTCCGGTCGAGACGACCGAGGGGGAAGTGCGCTGGACGCTCGGCGACGAGCCGGCCGTGCCCATCGAGGCGCACATGCCGCCGTGGCGGGGGATCGCCGGCAGGCTCGTCGTCACGCTGCTGCCGCCGAACCCGCAGGCGGCGGGCATGCAAACCTGGTCGGATCTCGGCGTCTGGCATTCGCGGCTCACGCGGGGCCGTCGCGACGTGTCGCCGGAGATCCGCGCCAAGGTCGCCGAGCTGACCGCCGGCGTTCCCGATCTGCTCGGCAAGATGCGCGCGCTCGCTGCTTTCGTCCAGAGCGACATCCGCTACGTCGCGATCGAACTCGGCATCGGCGGCTTCCAGCCGCACGCGGCGGCCGAGGTGTTCAGTCTTCGTTACGGGGACTGCAAGGACAAGGCGACGCTGCTGAGCGCCATGCTGTCCGAGATCGGCGTCGACTCCTATTACCTCATCATCAATACCGAACGCGGAGCGGTGACCGCGACGACTCCGCCCAACCTGGCGTTCAATCACGCGATCCTCGCGATCCGCTTGCCGGACGGCATTGCTGACCCCACGCTGCTGGCGACGAGCACCCGGCCGCCGCTCGGGAGACTCCTGTTTTTCGATCCCACCGACGATTTGACGCCGTTCGGTTCCTTGCGCGGACCGCTGCAGGCGAATTTCGCCCTGCTCGTGCACGGCGATGGCGGCGAGTTGATCGAGCTGCCGCAGCTCGATGCGGGCACGAACGGCAATGCGCGCACGGCCAAGCTCACGCTGGCCGCGGACGGCTCTTTGAGCGGCGAAGTACGGGAGCATCGTCTCGGCGATGCCGCCGTCGCGCAGCGCGAGGCTCTGCGCTCCGTCTCCCGGGATACCGAGCAGATCAAGCCGATCGAGTCGCTGCTCGCCGGGTCCTTGGCGGATTTCGAGATCCTGCGCGCGCAGGTCGCCAACCAGGCGGCGACCGACAAGCCCCTCGATTGGATCTACGAATTCAAGGCGGAGCACTACGCCAAGGCCAGTGGCGACCTTCTCGTAGTACGACCGCGCGTCCTCGGCAGCCGTGCGCTCGGTTTCCTGGAACGGCCGGAGCCGCGTCGTCAGCCGATCGAGTTCTCCGGTCCCGAGCGCGACACCGACGTCTTCGAGATCACCCTGCCCACGGGGTTCGCGGTCGAGGATCTGCCCGACCCCGTGCAGCTCAAGACGGACTTCGCGACCTATCAGAGCAAGACCGAGGTCGTCGGGCAGATGTTGCGTTACACGCGCGTGTTCGAGATCGAGAAGGTGAGCCTGCCCGCCGCACGGGCGCCGGAACTCAGGTCGCTCTATCGGACCATCGCCGGGGACGAGCGGGGGTCGGTCGTCTTGAAACGCGTCGCCGCGAACTGAGCACAGCATCTCAGGCCACCTTGTTCGGCAAGCCATCGCAACTCGGCGGGTCGTCGCGGCCTGGCAGACGGTCACGGCCCGGCAACCCGTCGCGAATCAATCCAGCCAGTAACACGTCCACGAGCGTGCCGCCGTTGCCGTTCGCGCCCCCGCCGGCGACGACGTCCGGCACCAACTTGGATCCGGACTTCGACAGCGACTCGGCGACCTGGACGACGGCGTAGTTGCCGGCCTCCATCGATTCGATCTTCAGGCGGATGACCTCGGCCTCGGCGGCGCCGACCGCGCGCGTCTTGTCCGCCTGGGCTTCGCCGACCGCGCGCAATACGTTGGCATCGGCTTCGGCGTTGATCTTCTTCGCCTGTCCCTCGCCCTCGGCCGACTTGACCGTCGCCCGCGCATTGAACTCCGCGATCGCCACCTGACGCTCGGCATCCACCACCTTGGCCTGCGTGGCCGCGAGGGCGGTCGCCTGTTCGAGTTCCTGGCGCACCGACTGCGCCTGGCGTTGGGTCTCGTAGGTGATCCGCTCCTGCTCGGCGATCTTGCGATCGGTGAGGGTCTTCATGAGCTGGTCGGGCGGCACGATGTCGCCGATCAGCGTGTCGACCGCCCCGACGTTGTATTCGGCGAGGGCCGCGGCGATCGCGTCCCGCGCCTCGGTCTGGCGGGCCGAGCGATTGTTGAGGAAATCGATGATGTCGGAGCCTTGCGCCGCGTTGCGAAAATAATTGCCGATCGTCGGTTCCAGCACCTGGGTGACGAGCGCCGACATGTCACCGAAGCGCGCGATCACCTTCGGCGCGTCGTTGCGCGGAATGTGAATGATCTGCGAGACGTCCAGATTGAACCGGAAGCCATCGGCCGAACGCACCGTGATCGTCGAGAGATTGGCATCGAGCTTGTGGGCCTCGGTCTTGCCCGTGGCCCAGTTGAGCACGACGTTGGCGGTCGGCACGCAGCTCACCTTGTGCGTATGCGGATTCAGCGGATAGCGACCCGGGTCGAGAGGCGTGACCCAGACGCCTTTCTCGCCCTTGCTGACGAGGTTGCCATGACGGAACGAATCACCGGTGACGTCCTTGCCCTCCTTGCCGACGAAGGCGATGACCACGCCGACGTTGGCGATGGGCACTTCCACCATGTTGGCGAGTTCCACGGTCGCGAAGCGCGGGTTGATGAAGTAACGCCCGGCGAGCAGCACCTGCTCCTGCAGCCCCTTGCTCCCCCCGGCATCGACGAACGCCTGCGGGTTCTGGAACAGGTTGTGGCCGCCCACGGTCGGGCCCGCAATCTCGCCGGCGGCCAGCGAGCATCCCTCACGGGTCATGACCACGCCCACCTTGTCCTCGGGCACGTCGACCACGTCGGCGAGCGCCACCGCGAAGAGGAAGGGGTTGATCCGGTAGCTGCCCGCCGCGATCAGTGCCATCTGCGGGCCGCGTTCGCCGCCGGCGTCGATGAAGGCTTGACCGTCCTGGAATGAGTCGCACGCGACCTCGCGGGCGATGACGCGACCGTTGGCGAGCGGTTTGCCGTCGCGGGCCTCGACGACGCCGACCTTGCCGGGCGGCACGGTGACGGCTTCCACCACGCTCACCTTGAACAAGAGCGAGTTGACGCGATACGTGCCGGGCGGGATCAGCGCCATCTGCGGGCCGCGCTCGCCGCCGTTCGCGAGAAAGGCGCGCGCATCTTGATAGGAATCGCAGTCCACGCGCCTCGCGACGATGCGGCCGCTCGCGAGCGGGCGGCCGTCACAGGCCTCCACGGCACCGACCTTGCCCGCCGGTACGGTGAGGAATTTGACCAGCTCGATCGAGTACTGCCAGGGCCACAGCCACAAGTGCATCCCGGGCGACAGGGTGTCGGCCTGGAAGCCGGCCTCACCATTGAGCGCAATGATCCGCCCGTCGGGCAGCCGGCGATTTGCGCCGAACAGCACGAACTTCTTGGTGACGATGCCGACGGAATCGTCGGGCACGATGTGGATGCCGCACAGCCATAGCCAGACGCGATAGAGCGCCAGGAACAGAAGCGCCGCGACGGTGCCGAGAACCCATTGCCAATGATCGAACAGAACGTCCATGAAGAACTCCTCGTGACCTCCCCGAGGCGAGGAGGACGACAAGCTGCCGGTACACGGTCGTGGCGGAATTCGAACAGAGGAAAGCGCTGCGGGCCGGTATGGCAGCAAACCCCGTGACCGGGGACTGCGAGCGAGATTGTTCTTCGAGTCTACATACCAGGGCGGTTCGCGGCCTCGGCCGGCAAACCATGGGTCGAATTATATCAGTTGGGATAAATCAATCCAACTCGTGCGGCGTGCCGGCCTTCGCGAGCAATCGGCGCAGACACCCGGGTAGGTGGTTGCGCAAGAATGGCTCAGTCCGCGACGCTTTCCCGGATGCGGCGCATTTCGGGCAGGATTTGCATGAAGAGATGGAGCAGCTGCGGGTCAAAGTGCCTGCCCGCGGCCTCTGCCATGCTGGCGAGGACTTCCGCCTCCGCGATCGGCTTCTTGTACACGCGCCGGCTGATCATCGCATCGTAGACATCGACGATCGCGACGATCCGCGCCTCGATCGGGATCTCCTCGCCGCGCAGGCCGCGTGGGTAGCCCGAACCATCCCAGCGCTCGTGGTGACAGAGCGCGATCGTGCCGCCCATGCGCAATACCGGAATGTCGCTCTCGCCGAGCATGTTGGCGCCGATGACCGTGTGCTGCTGCATGACCCGAAATTCCTCGGGTGTGAGCTTGCCCGGTTTCTGCAGGATCCGGTCCGGGATGCCGATCTTGCCGATGTCGTGCATCGGGGCGGCGACGCGAATGTCCGCCGTGCGCACCGCATCCCAGCCGAGCGCCCTGCCCAGTGCAGCGGAATAGAGACCGATGCGCCGGACATGTCCGCCGGTTTCTTCGTCGCGCATACTCGACGCGCTGAGCAACCTGACCGCGATTTCCTCCTCCCGCTGTCGGACCGCGGCCGTGCGCCGCATCACTTCGCGTTCGAGCGCCTCCTCGGCGAGCAAGTGGGTGCGCGCCGACTGCATGACCTGCACGCGCTCGGCATACTCTTCGGACAGGTGTTGGATGATCAGATATTGATTGCCGTCCGCGACGAGGGCCTGTGCCTCGAGAGGCCAGTCGCCGCCGTGCGCGTCCGTTTCGAGCCAAACGCCGGAGCAGATGCGACCCGGCGCTGCCTTCAGCCAGAGCTGCAGGGCATCGACGAGAAAATTATCGAGAAAGCCCGAGCGGCCGGCGAGCTCGATGCCGACGCCTCGTGAGTTATCGGGCAGCCCCAACAAGCCGGACCAGTCCGGCGCTGCGTTCAAGCGCAGAAAAGTCCCGTCGTCGGCGCGGCGCAGGATCAGCAGGTTCAGCGCTCCGAGCGCCGCGTCGAGGCTGTCCTGCGCGCCCGCAGCGCTGCTCGGTGCATCCGGTACGCCCGCGGCCTGCACGACGGCGCTCATTCTGCGCAGGCCTCGGCCGGCAAGCGAGCGAAGTGCGCAAAGATCGCCTCGACGCCGTCGCCATTCTTCGCGCTGCTGCGCAGGACGCGTATGCCCCGGCCTTCCAGGGCGGCGATGCGCTCGTCGGGAATCGTCCATTCGGCCGCGAGGTCTTCCTTGTTGATCACGAGGACGAAGGGCAGTGGTCCAAGCTCGAGTTCGATGCGGCCGTGCAATTCCAGTGCCGCGTCCAAGGTGTGGGCCCGCGTGCCGTCGGCGACCAGAATGTAGCCGCTGCTGCCCCGCAGGTAGGTGGTTTGCAGGCGGCAGAAAGCGTCTTCGCCAGCGAGATCCCAGAGCATCATGCGGGTCGTCGCGCCGTCGATCGTGACGTCCTTCTTGTCGATCTTGACGCCCACGGTCGTGTGATATTTTTCGCTGAACGCACTCTGGACGTAGCGACGCACCAGACTGCTCTTGCCGACGGCGAATGCGCCGACCATGCAGAGTTTGATCTGCATCATGCCCCATCCCCGTGCGCCGGTTCGGCAGCGGTGGTGGCCAAATGGAAATCGACGCGGCGATCCGGGTCGGTATATTCATGCGCGTTCGCCGCCGCCTCGACCGCGCCGACGCCGCGGGCGCGCAGCAGCGTCGCCGGCAGGCCGTGGACCACGAGATAGCTGCGGACCGCTTCGGCGCGGCTCTTGCTCAAACGCAGATTGGTCTCCGTCGTTCCGGGCGTATCGGCACGACCCACGATGTCGAGCAGGTAGCCGCGCTGCAATTCGCGGGCCGCCGACGCAAACTCGACGAGCGTCGGCAGCAGCGAATCGAGTCGTGCGCGGCGCGCCGGCGACAGGGTGTCGGCGCCGACTTCGAAATACACGGCCGCGGTGTCGATGGCGCCCGTGTCCAGGCGCACGCCGCTGTCGTCATAGGCCCGGACTCCCGGCACGAAGGTGGCGCGCCGCCGGCTTTCCACCAGCCATGCGCCGGACGCGACGCCGGTCGCGCGCAGGACGTCCCCGTCGGTCTGAAGGCGCACGCCGGCGGGCGGCGCCAGCAACTGCTGCGCACGCAGCCGCGTCAATGCCGGCTCCATCGAGAGATACGGTTTCCAATGCCAAGTGATGCCGAGACGGCGAATTGTTTCCGCGCCGACGACGCTGAGCGGATCGCGGGCCAGCGGATCGCGCAAACCCTCGATGTGGCGGTCGCCCGAGGTATCCGCTTCGATCACTGTCAGACCGGGCTCTTGCCGCAATTCGGCGATCACCGTATTCCAGTCGGCTTGCGCGCGATGACGAACCACGGCTGTCCCGCCGATCAAGGCAGCGAGCACGCCAATGATAAGGTATGCGCGCCAAGGAGTGCCGCTCTCGGGCGCGCGTGACTGCGAGCGCAGACAGGGACGCAGCGACGCGTCGAGGTCGGCAAAGCGCTGCATGTTACCGTCGAAACCGGCGAGCGCCGCCGCGTGGCTGAGATGGATCGACTCGAGCGCTTCGGACAGTTGCAGGCTCAGTGTGCTCGGCGCGTTGCCCCGAACGACCGCGGCGAGTATTGCCTGGGGCCCGACTCGCACGAGTACGCTCAGGTCGCCCAGGCGTATCGTATCGACCCCCTCGGGAGAGCTGACCTGGAAGGAGTCGCCGATGAAATCGCGAATCGCCGTCAGCATTCCGGAAACCATGTCCGGGTCCTGGGCCACGACCTGGTCGGCGACACAATGCCCCAGCAACAGACCCGTGTCGCGGTGAATCAAGAAACCTTGCTCGACTCGATAGACGAGGGTCTTCAGCAGCACGACGTCGGCGTAGGAACGGCCGGTGCGCCAGGCATCCACACGCCAACGCAGTGCACGGAACGAGAGGCTCTGTTCCACGGCATCGTTGAAGGACTGCAGCATCTCGGCGAGGGTTTCTGCGATCGAACGGCGGATCGCGGGTCCCATCAAGGGGTACAAGGCATCGACGAGCGGCCGCGGGTTCTCGCGGACGGAGCGATGCAGCGAATCTTCGATGACCGGTACGAGCACGCGCGCCAGGCCGTCGTCCTGGCCGACGCGAATTGCGGCGGCCTCGGGCAGCACGCTCGCCACGCTGCGAGCCAGGCTGTTGTGATCGCCGACAATTGCCCGCAGGGCTTCGAGGGAGTCGCGCTCGCGGCCGAACAGCAGCGACCGCAGCCGATGCCATTCCGGCGCGCCCCGCCGTTCGGCCTCGGCCGGACGCCCGGCCGGTTGCGCGCTGTCGGCCGTCGTCATCGCGTTAGGCGGCCGTCGCGGCGCGCAGGCGGTCGGCGACCTCGGTGAGCAAGTCCGCGAGTTCGACTCGGCTGGTCTTGGCTTGGGTCAGGGTGTCGGCCGTGGCCTGCAGGCGGTTGATCAACTCGTCATATTGACGCTGCATGCTTTCCCGGCGTGCTGCGGATTCCGCGTCGAGCAGTGTGCAGGCTCGCTCGTGACGCTGTTCCAGTTCTCGCAGCATCGCCTCGAAACGCCGCTCGTAATTGGCTTCGAGCGCCGCGAACTTTTCCGCAACCCGCGCGGCCAGGGCCTCGCGCTCGGCACGCGTGCGTCGACTCTCGGCGCCGAACAAGATCTCTCGGACTTGATCGAGCGATCGATCCGTTCCCGAGTCGGTCTCTGCCCCGCTCTCGAGCAAGGCCTCGATCGCCGACGAGCCTATTGTTGTCGCGTTGTGCGATTCGCCATCGCGAAACCCATGGTCAGAGCTGGGATCGGATCCGGGGCTGGGCATTGCTTAGACCTCTAGGGTGAGTGGTGAGGCCGCTGCTATTGGTCGGCCGGAAACTATGGGTTTGATCGTAACGACGTCGCCGAGGCTCGGAGTGTGATGGGTCACACTTACGAAGGATCGGGCCGCTCGAGCAAGACCCTTGTGCGCCTCATCACATTGTCGCCAGGACGGATGCGACGCCGCGGCGGCGTCGTGAGCATCGATCCCCTATGGCGCCGCAGCATCCGCGGCATGCTATCGTCGCCGGTATGACGCAGCACCGCAGCCGACGAGTTTCATGCCTGTTTCTAGCCCTTGCGCTCTCGAGCGCGACTGGGAGCGCTTGGGCGCAGGCCCCGACGACCGGCTACCAGGCCGCGAACGAGCAAGGCTGCCAGGTTTGGGTTCCTCCGCAAATGCATGGTCCCGATTTTCTCCCGCGCTATACCGGGGACTGCAAGCGCGGGTTCGCCCAGGGCAAAGGGCGGCTCGAGTGGGTCAACCGCTATGCCTCGATGCGGGTGAGCGCGGTCTGGGAGGGGTATTTCGCGAACGGCGTCTATGCCGGGACAGCGCCGTTCGCCTACCGCATCGAACCGGAGCCTCGAACCAATGAATACCTCGTGCACGACGGCAGCGTTGCCGGCGCCGAGGTCCTGGTGTTCGCCGAGAACGGCCGCGACGGCGCTTTGGATTTGTGCGCCGCGCTGATCCTCGGCGTCATCCTCGACGAGAAGTTGCCGGTAACCGCCGATGACGCGGTCAAGAAAGCGATGACGGATGCCGCCGCCCGCCTCGGGAGCCAGTGCCCGACCACGCCGCGCAGTTCCATCCAAGTCAACGCCTACGCGGGCTCCTTCGCGATCGATGCGCACGGGCAGCGCAGCGCAGCGGTCGCTTATGCGCGCTGGGACTGGGAGAAACGCGCACTCGGCGGCTACTCGAACCAAGCCTCGGACGATTTGCGCAGCCGACAGCGTGCGGCGGACCGGGCGGCGACGTTGCTCGATCAGCGCCGTCGTTTCGATCAATTCTCGGCGCGTAATCACGTTGCCGCCTGGGTCACGGCGGCGCAGCTCGATGCGAACCCGTTCAAGTACGCGGGTCAGAACGTCGGCCTCATCGTGCAGCTGAATCGCATGCTGACGCGCGACACCGCGCTCGTGGGCGGCGCGCTCGATGACGATGCGGGCTCCTTGCAGCTGCACGGCATCGATCCGAGTTTCCCCGACAGTCGCCAGTCGGTGCTGCTCGCGGTTCGAGTCGGCGCGCGCGAGCCCCTGGCCGACAGCGCCGACAAGACGCCCGTGCTCACGGGCGTGCAGCGATTGGAAGCGGTCACCTGCGGCGAGCCTTACTGCACGGACTGGTTGGGGTGGTCGCGCGGCGCCGACCGGATCGATTGGGGTGCGCCTTATCGTTCGGCGCAGTGACGGCGCTAGGTGGTCGCGAACATCGCGAGCACGGTGATCGCCATGATCAGCGTCGCGGCCCACCCCAGGAGGCGCAATTTGGGCCGGATCACGAAGCGCCCCATGATGTCCTCGCGCGAGGCGAGCAACATCAGCACCGCCATGATCGGCACCGCGATCACCCCGTCGATTTCGGCGGTCCAGATCAAGGCACGCATCGGGTCGAGCCGGGTGAAGTTGAGGACGACTCCGCCGATCGTCGCGATCGCGATGATCGCGTAGAACTCGATCGCCTCGCGGACCTTCAACTCGAGTCCGGAACGCCACTCGAAGCTTTCCGCGACTGCGTAAGCGGCGGACCCCGCGAGCACCGGCACGGCGAGCAGCCCCGTGCCGATGATGCCGAGGCTGAACAGCAGGAAAGTCACCGGGCCGCCGAGCGGCCGCAAGGCTTCCGCCGCCTGGTCCGAGGATTGGATGTCGGTGATGCCGGCCGAATGCAGGGTGACGGCCGTGCTCAAGATGATGAAAAAAGCGATCAGATTGGAAAAGCCCATGCCGAGATAGGTGTCCCAACGGATCCGGCGCAGATGCTGCCGGGCGACCGCAACCGGGTGCGGGAGCGGCGCCGGCGACTGGGATCCGTGTGGGGCGCCCGCCGATCCCGGCAGAGCGCCCGCCGCGCGCAGATCCTGGGCCTCCTGAGCCGCCTGCCAGAAGAACAAATAAGGGCTGATCGTCGTGCCGAACACGGCGACCAAGATCGTGATCGTGTCGTGATCGAGCGCGAGATGGGGAAAAACCGTGCCCGCGAGCACGCGCCCCCAGGGGACGTGAATCGTGAAGATCACCGCGACGTAGGACAGCAGGCTCAATGTCAGCCATTTGAGATAACGGACGTAGGTCTCGTAGCTGAGGAAGACCTGCACCCCCAGGCAGCCCATGCCGAGGACGACCGAATAGAGCCGAGCCGAGCCGCCGAGCAGCAGGCGCAGCGCCTCGCCCATCGCGGCAATGTCGGCGGCGATGTTGATGGTGTTCGCGACGAGCAGGAGCCCGACGATGCCGTAGAGCATCGGTCGCGGAAAGGTCGCCCTGACGTTGGCCGCGAGACCCCGACCGGTGATGCAACCCAGGCGGGCGCTGATCATCTGGATCGCCACCATCAAGGGATAGGTGAACAACACCGTCCAGAGCATGTTGAAGCCGAACTGTGCGCCCGCCTGGGAATAGGTCGCGATTCCGCTGGGATCGTCGTCCGCGGCGCCCGTGATCAAGCCCGGCCCGAGCTGCCGGACTCGCGGGTGCTCCGTGAGATGTTTGAACAGATTGATCATCGCAGCCCGTACGCCGCGGATGGGCGCCCGATAAGAACGAAGCCGCGGGCACGATAGTCGCGGCCGACCAGGGTGTAAAGGGCTCCAGGCCCCGGCCGAACAGCGGCGGCGGGTCGTGCGTTTCCCAATCGTTCGCGTAGTATCGAGCCGATGCCCTTCATCTCCGCCCACCGACGTCGCATGCATTACCTCGAGCGCGGTCTGGGCGCGCCGACCGTGCTGATCCATGGTCTGGGATCGAGCGGTGCCGATTGGGCCTTCCAGGTGCCGGCGCTCGCGCCGCGGGGCCGGATCATCGTCCCGGACCTGTGCGGCTGCGGCCACAGCAGCGCCCCGGAGCACGCGTATTCGGTGGCGGCCTGGGCGGCCGACACCTGGGAGCTGCTCGATGCCCTGGGCGTCTCGACGCCCAATCTCGTCGGATTCTCGATGGGTGGGGCCGTCGCCTTGGAGATGGCCTTGCAACGACCGCAAGCCGTGCCGCGCTTGGGCCTGATCAACAGCCTCGCGACTTATCGGGTCGATCACTGGACGAAGTGGTGCAAGGCGCGCATCGATGCGGCCCTGGTTCGACTGCTCGGCATCGAGCGCACGGCGGCGCTGATCGCAGCGCGCCTGTTCCCCGAGCCCGGCCAGGCGGCGATGCGCGAGCGTGCGGCGGTCGTGATCGGTTCGGTTCCCGCGAAAACCTACCTCGACCAAGCCCGGGCCCTGGAGCGGTGGTCGGCCGTCTCCCGCCTCGCGCAGCTGCGCAGCCGCACGCTGCTGATTGCCGCCGAATACGACTACACACCGCTGGCCGAGAAGCGCGCACTCGCGGCGCGCATCGGCGCGCAGATCGTCGTCGTGCGCGACTCGCGCCACGGCACGCCCTTCGATGCCATCAGGATCACGAATGCCGCGCTGCTCGCGCATCTGAGCGATCAGCCGCTACCGCCGGAAACCTCCTGGTGTCGTGATGATCCGACGCTGCCCCTGCCGATTTCGCTCGAGAACAGCCTCGCCGAGGAGCACGCCGCCGCGGGGCAGCGACCCGCGGCGGCGCCGCGACCTGTCGTGGCGGGAGATGCGGGCCCCGTCAGTCGAGGTGCATCTTCCGCAGCAGCGTCTGATAGCGCGGATCCGGTCGTAGATCCTTGAGGAAGGGCTCACACTTGATCCAGAGCATGCCGGCGTCGCGTTGCCCGTAGGCG
>Ga0116230_10000078_pt1 | contig 69059 bp, 63 predicted proteins | sample S1TSphfallax_3_FD_88678 | JGI IMG/M metagenome (GOLD analysis project Ga0116230, IMG submission 88678) | Host-associated microbial communities from peat moss isolated from Minnesota, USA - S1T2_Fd - Sphagnum fallax MG | ecosystem: Host-associated > Plants > Peat moss > Unclassified | place...
GCGCTCACGGCGGCCGGAGCGGTGATCGTGCTCATGCGCGTGGCGCGGTCGCCGTTCAAGGGCGGCGCGAAACCTAAGGCTCGCCCGGAGGCTCCCGCCTCCATTGTGGACCGTCTGCTTGATCTGGCTCAAAACCGTCCCCTGGCGGCGGCCGGGGCGGCGGCGGCGGCGGGCCTTCTCGCCTTCGCCAACCCTGCCCTGGTGACGGCGGTGCTTCGGGCGTTCACGGGGTCGCGGACGTCAAAGCGCTGACGGCGCGCAGGTCTCTGCGGGCTTGGCCTTTCGCGGCCCGGCGGCTAAGCGAGAGGTCGAAGGCGCAACCGGCGGAAGGAACTAATGAGAGCGAGGGTCAAAGTCGCCGCATGGGGTCTTGCCGCCGCCCTGGCCGCGGCGACAGCCGGATGCGCCGCGTTCAGGGGGCCGTCTGCGCCGCCCCCGCTTCCGCCCCCGCCGCCCCCGCCGCCGCCCAGCCTGCTGGCGCCCCCGCCTGCTGCGCCGCCGGCTTCGGCCAAGGCGCCCCAGGCGCGGTGCGCCCCAGGAACGCCTTGCGCGCCCAAGGAAAAATCACCCTACCGTCAATATTACGACACCCATCACCGGCGCTATTATTACTATGATCCGAAGACGCGAAAATATTACTGGGAAGACGGCCAGCCCAAGACCTGACCGTCGGCGGCCGGGACGGCTGGTCCGCCGCATGGGCGTCCTGCTCTTCGCAACAGGGGCCGCCCTCGCCGGCTGCGTGGAGGGATCGAAACCGCCCGTGAAGGCTGTGGCGGCCCGGCCCGGCGGCCCCCTCGCACCGGCCGTGTCCTGCGTGGACTTCAGTTTTTCCGTCTATTTCGAAACGGCCTCTCAGGACCTGACGCCGGCCGCCCAGCAGGAGATCGCTTACGCCGTAGCGCGTGTGAAGGGCTGCAGGCTGACGTCCGTCGCCGTCGTCGGACTTTCCGATGCGGACGGTCCGGCGCGGTTGAACCTCGAGCTCTCCCGCGCTCGGGCGGGGGTCGTGGCCAGGGCCCTCACGGCCGCCGGCCTGCCGTCCTCCAAGCTCTTCGTCGAGGGGCTTGGGGAGGCCGGAGCGGTGGCGCCAGGCGGCGATCCGGAACCCTTGCGTCGAAGAGTTGACGTGCTGATCCGCGCCTCCGCGTCCTCGGAGGCCGCCCCGTCGGCCGCAAAGCCTTAAGGGCCGGGCCTACAGGGCGGCTTCGGTCTAGGTCTCCGGGCCCCGAAACGCGTCATGGCAGGTTTTGCAGGTCGCCTTCACCGCCGCGAGGGCGGGTCGTAGGGTGTCCATTCGGCCATCCGCGGCGGCGGCATTGAGACGGTCTGCCGCCAGGGCGAGGTCTTTCGCGTCCTTCGCGAAGGCCTCCGGGGTGGTCCAGATAGCCGGCAAGGCGCGAGTTTTTGCGCCGGAGTCTGGTCCTGAGCCTGCAGGGAACCACGTGGGCAGCTCTGCGGCGAGGGCGTCAAGGGTCGCCGCGTCGCGCCGAACGTCGGCGACGACAAGGGCCGGCGCGTCGAGTTCGCCCGTTAAAGCCTTGGCTGCGGCCCCCATGGACTTGAAGTGATCGTGCCGGGCAGCGATCACGCCGGCGATGTCGTCCGCCGCCGCTGCGCCCGCCAAGAGCGCGGCGGCGGCGGCGAGGAGACCAGAGGCGCGGGCGAGGGGTTTCATAAATCGGGCCTCCGTCGGGGCGTTGCGCTGCGGGTCCCCCCGCAGTCTCAAGGATCAAGGTCGCTGCGTGAGGGCCTCGCGGTCAAGCCGCTTTTCCGCCTCCCGTCGGCGGCCTTCCGCCGGCTGAAGGTTCTGGTAGTCTGAAGGGGCGCTGATCGACGGCGCGCACTCACGAGGCCCCCCTTGAACCTCTCCTTTTCTCGTCGTCTCCTTCCCCTAACGATCGCCGCTGCAGCGGTCTCCCTATCCGGATGCGGCGTCAACGCCATTCCTACGAAGGAAGAGGCCGCAAAGGCCCGCTGGGCGGACGTTCAGAACTACTACCAGCGGCGCGCCGACCTGATCCCCAATCTCGTGTCGACCGTGCAGGCGTACGCCCGCCAGGAACGCGGGGTTTTGGATGAAGTCACTGAGGCCCGGGCGCAGGCGACCCATGTTTCCGTTGACGCCTCCACCATCACCGATCCCGCCAAGTTTCAGCAGTTCCAGCAGGCTCAGGACAAGTTGACGGGCGTCCTCGGGCGTCTGACGGTGATTCAGGAGCGCTACCCCGAGCTGAAGTCCAATGAGAATTTCCTCGCCCTTCAGTCCCAGCTGGAAGGGTCCGAGAACCGGATCGCCGTGGCGCGCAAAGACTACAACGACGCCGTGCAGGACTATAATACCACGCTGCACACCTTCCCGGGCGTTCTGTGGGCCTCAACGCTTTACCACGCGGAAAAACCCATGGTTCCCTTCGCCGCCGCCGACGCCGCACAATCCGCGCCCAAGGTGAACTTCGACATCGCGCCACCCGCCGGAACGTCCCCGACGCCGTCCAAGCCGTGAGCGCCCTGACCCGCGCCCGCGTAAACGGCCGGGCCGCTGGCGCGTTTAGGCGATCGCTCCTCCGCTTGGCGGCGGCGACCTTCGTCTGTCTCGCCCTGGCGTTCAGCTTCGGAGCGCCCGCCCAGGCGGCCCTCACCTTCCCGCCCCTCACCGGCCGGGTCGTGGACGACGCCCACGTCCTCACCCCGGAGATCATCGCGGATCTGACGGCCAAGCTCGCCGATCTTGAAACTCGCACCTCCCGCCAGCTGGTGGTCGTCACCCTGCCGTCTCTTCAGGGCGACGACATCGCCGACTACGGCTATCAGCTCGGCCGCGCCTGGGGCGTGGGGCGCAAGGGCCTCAACAACGGCACGGTCTTCATCGTCGCCCCGTCCGAGCACAAGGTGCGGATTGAAGTGGGCTACGGCATGGAGCCCATCCTCACGGACGCGGAGACGAGCGTGATTCTGCAGGAGAAGGTCCTGCCTAAATTTCGCGCCGGCGACATCGCGGGCGGCGTCGTCGACGGGACCCAGGCCATCATCGATCAGATGGGCGCAGACCCGTCCGTGGCCGAGCAGCGGGCGGCGGACGCACAGCGCAAGATTGCTGGTGAGAGCCGCGGGGGAGGCCACCGGCCGGTGAGCCTGTTCGGCCTGATCGTGCCGCTCCTGTTCATTATCTTTGTGTTCGGCGGCCTCATGCGCGGCGGACGCGGTGGAGGCTTTTTGCCAATGATGCTGCTGGGCGGAATACTGGGCGGTTTTCGCGATGGAGACGACGACGAGGGCGGCGGCGGCGGTGGAGGCGGCGGCTTTTCCGGCGGCGGCGGATCGTTCGGCGGCGGCGGCTCCTCGGGGAGTTGGTGATGCTTAAGCCTGAAGACCATCGCCGTATCGCCGAGGCCATTGCGGCGGCCGAGGCTAGGACCTCGGGAGAGATCTTCTGCATCGTGGCCCAGGAGGTTTCAAAATACCGGGAGGTGCCCCTGGCCTGGGCTGCCGCCACCGCGCTGCTCGTTCCGCCGGCGGGCGTGCTTCTGGGACTTCATCCCTGGTCCCTTGCGGTCCTGGGATCGGGTTGGGCGGAGGCGCCCAACCTTGGAGACGTCATTACCCAGTCCTTGGGGGCCTACGCCGTGCTCCAGGCGCTTTTGTTCGCCTTCGCGGCCTTCATCGTGGCGATCCCGCCCGTGCGCCGGCTGGTGACGCCGCGATTCTTAAAGCGCCACAGGGTCAAGCGCACGGCTTACGCCCACTTCGCGTCTACGGGCCTCTCCCAATCCACCAGGACGGGCGTCCTGATCTTCGCATCCATCGAGGATCGGCAAGTGGAGCTGGTGGCCGACGAGGGCATTCACCGCGAAGTCGGTGATGCGGCATGGAACGCGTCCGTAGCCGCTTTGGTGTCCGGAGTGCGCGGCGGGGACCCAGCGTCAGGCTTCGTCCAGGCCATAGAGATCTGCGGGGCCGCCCTGGCGGAGCACTTTCCGGCCAAGGGCGCCCATGCGGCTCACGGGGACGGCGTGGTGGAGCTCTGACGTCATATCCCCTCCCATGGCGTCCTCCCTTGCTTCCCCTTAGGGAAGCAGGTGTTTAAGGGGGCATAAGACTAACCGCGGTCTCAATGGAGGATGTCCCATGGCTGAAGCCTATATCGTCGCCGTCGCCCGAACCGCCGGAGGCCGCAAGGGCGGCCGTCTCAAGGGGTGGCACCCCGTAGACCTGTCGGCCCAGGTCCTGAACGCCCTCGTGGACCGCTCCGGCGTCGATCCCGAGCTGGTGGAGGATGTCATCATGGGGTGCGTCGGCCAGGTGGGCGAGCAGGCGATCAATGTCGCCCGCAACGCCGTAATGGCGTCCAAGCTGCCGGAGCACGTTCCGGGCACCTCCGTCGACCGCCAGTGCGGATCTTCCCAACAGGCCCTCCACTTCGCCGCCCAGGCGGTCATGTCCGGGTCCATGGACGTGGTCATCGCCGCGGGCGTCGAGAGCATGACCCGCGTGCCCATGGGCCTGTCGGCCGGGCTGCCCATGCAGAACGGCTTCGGCTTCTACAAGAGCCCCGGTCTTGAGCAGAAGTACCCCAACATTCAGTTCAGCCAGTTCACCGGCGCGGAAATGATGGCGAAGAAGTATGGCCTGGCGAAGGATGAGCTCGACGCCTTCGCCTACAACTCCCACCAGAAGGCCATCGCCGCCACCCAGGCTGGCGCCTTCAAAGCTGAAATCGTGCCCGTGGAGATCGCCTTAGACGACGGTTCGCGTCAGATCCATGAGGTGGACGAGGGGATCCGCTTCGACTCGACCCTAGACGCCATCCGCGGCGTCAAGCTTCTGGCGGAAGGCGGGGCGCTCACCGCGGCGTCCTCGAGCCAGATCTGCGACGGCGCGTCAGGGGTCCTCGTGGTCAACGAAAAAGGCTTGAAGGCCATCGGCGCCGCTCCCCTCGCCCGCATTCACCACATGACGGTGGTGGGCGGCGACCCCGTGATCATGCTGGAGGCGCCTATCCCTGCGACCCAAAGGGCCCTGGCCAAGAGCGGGATGTCCATCGACGACATCGACCTCTACGAGGTCAACGAGGCGTTCGCCTCCGTGCCCGCGGCGTGGCTGCAGCAGATAAAGGCAGACCCCGAACGTCTCAACGTCAATGGCGGCGCCATCGCCCTCGGCCACCCTCTCGGCGGTTCGGGAACCAAGCTCATGGCCACCCTGGTGAGCGCCCTACACGCCCGTGGCAAGCGTTATGGTCTGCAGACCATGTGCGAGGGCGGCGGGTTGGCCAACGTCACCATCGTAGAGCGTCTTTAAGGCGGAGCGCTCCGCTACGGCCCTGGCCGCGGCGGAGCGTCAACCCACCGGTTCTGAAGCGACCTTAGCGGTCGAAGACGATGACGCTGCGGGCCAGTTCGCCGCGTTTTAGCTCATCGAACGCTTCATTGACCTGATCGAGGCGGATGCGCCGTGAAATCATCTGGTCGAGATGAAGCTTGCCCTGCATGTAGAAATCCACGAACCGCGGCATGTCGATGGGAAACCGGTTGGAGCCCATCAGGCTGCCCTGGATGCGCTTTTCTCCGAGAAAGTCCGCGCCGTGCAGTTCGATGTTCACGCCCACGGGGATCATGCCGATAATATTGGCCGTCCCGCCCCGGGCGAGCATCTTGAACGCCTGTTCGGCGGTCTTTTTCAGACCGATGGCTTCAAAGCTATGGTGCACGCCGCCGCCGGTGAGGTCGAGGACCTGCTTCACCGGATCCCCTTCGCTGGCGTCCACCACATCCGTGGCGCCGAAGGCTTTCGCCAGATTGAGTTTGGACCCTTGGGTGTCCACGGCGATGATCCGGCCCGCACCGGCGATGGCGGCGCCGTTGATGGCGGCGAGGCCGACGCCGCCGCAGCCGATAACGGCGACGGTTTCGCCTGGACGGACGTGGGAGGTGTGGATGACCGCGCCGACGCCGGTGGTCACCGAACAGCCGATGAGGGCCGCGAGATCAAGGGGCATGTCCTTGCGGATCGCCGTGCAGGCGTGTTCGTGGATCAACATCATTTCCGCGAACGAGGACAGGTTCAGGAACTGGTTCAGGGTGGGCGGGCTGTCTTCCTTAAACAGGCGCGGGGCATCCCCCTTGGCGCGACGGGTTTCTGGAGAAATACATCGCGACATGTGACCGCCAAGGCAGTGTTCGCAATGGCCGCAGAACGCGGAAAGACAGGTGATCACGTGATCTCCGACCTTAACCGTGCGCACTTCGCTGCCCACGGCCTCCACAACGCCAGCCGACTCATGTCCCAGGACCGCCGGCAGGGGGTGGGGGTAGGAGCCTTCCACAAAATGAAGATCTGAGTGGCAGACGCCTGCGGCGGCGGTGCGGATCAGGACTTCATGCGGTCCTGGCTTGCCGATCGCCACGTCTTCAACTTCTAGCGGCGCGCCCACCTGGCGCAGAACGGCGGCTTTCATTGGCGGTCTCCCTGACAGAGCCGCATCCTAGGAAGTTTCAGGCGCCTTCGTCGACCCCTTGAGCCGAGAGCCGACCGGCCTTCACGGGGATCCTAAGGTCAAACGCCGTCCCAGCGCCGCACCCGGCCTACGTCCACGTGGACGAAATTGGAGACGGGATAGTAGCCGACGCCGCCCCGTCCCAGGGAAAGGGCGGCGGCGTGCACATGGGAGAGGTCCACATCGGCGAGACGTAGGTCGATGGCTTGCCCCTGCAGGTGGAGGCTCTTCTTGGCCACGCCCGTCTCTGCGCCCCCCTCCGCTCTGAGGAGGGCGTTGGTGCGGGGAGACCGGTAGCCTGAGATAATGTGGAAGGGCGCCTTAGACTCCACGCGCCGGCGCAGGGCCACCAAGAGATCGAGCACCTGCGGATCCATGGGGTGGGTTTCCCCGGTGCGAAAATCCCGCAGCACGTGATTGACCGCGTGAAGGGCGTCGGGAACGTAGCGCCCGTCCTCCCAGTAGACCGCTTCCAGGGCCTCGGCCGTGTGCAGGTTAAGGAGTTTGAGGCGCCGGGGCTCGTCTCCGAGGATGGGGCCGAGGTCGGCGGCCGGGACGGGGGCTTGCGAGGCGTCCGCGGTCGGAAGGTGTCCCGCGTGGCGCCGCCACGCGGCGTGCCCGTGTTCAAGACCGTGGCGGCCGTGGACCACGCCGTGATGGGCGCCGTGGCGGCGGCTATGGGCCAGACCTACGCCTGGAGCGGCGGCGGCGGCGGCGGCGAGACCCAAGCTAAGCAGTCGACGGCGGGCGATGATCATGGTCTCACGCTCCCAGACCGAACTCGGCGCACCGCCGAACCGGAGTACAAAATTCTCACGCCTGTTGCTTTTTCATCACCAGCATCCGGAACGCCAGTCGTCAACCCGGCGCTGCGGCGATCAGCCTCATAAGTTCGGCGTCCCATCCATAGACGTCATTTCGGAAGTTGACCCGACCCTTTACATCCAGAAATGCCGTCCAATAGAGCAGATAGATCGGCATGGGTCGGGTGAGGACCACCCTCTCAGTCGACCTGCGGGCGATGGTCGAAGCGATGCGTTCAGCGCTCCAGTCCCCCTGGTCTTGCAGCAGCAAAGCGGCCAGCTCCCGCGGCCGCTGGAGCCTGACGCATCCGTGACTCACCGCGCGCGCGCCCCGGCTGAAGGCGGCGCGGCTTGGCGTGTCGTGCAGATAAACCGAGTAGGCGTTGGCGAAGTCGAATTTGATGGAGCCGAGGGCGCTCTTGGGTCCGTAGGGCTGGATGATGCGCACGCTGCCGTCGCTGGCGCTGGAAACCACCTTATAGCCGTGGCTCGCCAGGTAGCCGGGGTGTGCGGTCTCCTTGGGCCAAAGCTCCTTGGTGGCGATGGAGGCAGGAACGTTCCAGGGCGGGTCGAAGACGATGGACTGGATCGCCGAGGCGAGCATGGGCGTCTGGTCGTCCGTCCGACCTGGCGCAGCCCGCATCTCAAGCACCACGGATCCGTCCTGAAAGGCGGTCATCTCCTCAGAGGCGATATTGGTCTCGATACGCGTGTCCGGCATGGTTCTCGGGACCCAGCGCCAGCGCTCCATGTTGGCCTCGATCTGGACGAGGCGCGCGCGGACCGGGACGTTGAGCGCTGCAACGGTGGCCAGATCCGCGACGCCGGTCGGCGTCAGTCCGACGTTGTGCTGGAAGGTCCGCACCGCATCGGCCAGGGCCTGGTCGTATCCCTCGCCGCGATCCTCGCCCAGGGTCGCGTCCTCGGCCGCGAGGCGCCGGCGCAGGGCGTCCACGCGCGGGCCCTTGTCGCCCTCGGCCAGACGCGCGCCGCCGGGCACGCTTCCCCAGCCCCCCTGGGCGGCGATTTGCCGATAGCGGGCGAGGGCGTCTCTCAAGCCGCGGTAGCGGTCGAACGGCGGCGCCAGGGATTGGATCCATCGGTCCAGGGCGTCCACGGAAACGGCCTGGTCGAACTCCGGGGCTGGATCGTAATGCGCGGGCCGTAGCCCCCAGTTCTTGTTGAAGGCGCTCACGGGTATCCGCCCGCCGTGTTGGACCCGGGCGTAGGCGAGGACGGCGCCGCGCAGGAGCCCCTGGCCGCGCTTCCGATCCGCCAGGGACGGCGAGCGCAGGAGGGCGTCAAGGCCTGGCGGCGTGAAGGCGTCCTTGGGAAAGCCCTCGGCGTCCACGTCGGAGAGGGTCTGCATCAGAAGCGCGATCTGATCCCCGCGCAGGACCGCCGGTCCGGCGAGGTCGGCAGGAGGCGTCGGCTCCGTCTGGGGAGGGCCAGGGGGCGCGCTCGGGGCGGGGGCGGAGCCTTGAGGCGGCGGCTGCAGGCTGTACGGCGCAGACGCGCATCCGTCGGTGGCTACAAACGCCGCTAGGATGGCGACAAGGCAGACCGGACCCCGCTCCCGACGGTGCGATACGACGATGCTCACTGCGTTCCCCCACAACCCCTAGAGGCTCCGCGCGCCTTCCCTTAGTCGATCGAAGCCGGGCTAAAGCCGAATGGATGCTAGCATGCGGCGAGGGGCTAAGCGCCAGGGGGGCGACTAAATGTGAATGGCGTGGCCAAGGCCGCGCAGCGATGCCTCGTGAAACGCCTCCGAAACCGTCGGGTGCGCATGGATCACTCCAGCGATGTCTTCCAACACGGCGCCCATCTCCAGGGCCAGGGCGAATTCTCCTGAGAGCTCGGACACGTGCTGTCCCACCGCCTGGACGCCGAGGATGCGGTGGTCGCCGCGACGGGCGATCACGCGGACGAAACCGCCGTCGGCGCCGGCGTCCGTCGTGAGCGCGCGGCCATTGGCTTGCAGGGGAAAGACGGCGGCGACGGCGTCATGTCCCGCCGCGGCGGCTTCGTCAGGACCGAGACCGACGCAGACGATTTCAGGATGGGTGAAGCACACGGCGGGTATGGCCGCCGGCTCAAAGCGCCTGGGACGCCCGCTAATGGTCTCGGCGACGAGGTGTCCTTGATGGGCGGCCTTATGCTCAAGCATGGGCTCGCCCACGAGGTCGCCGATGGCGTAAACGCCCGACATGGAGGTTCGTCCGTAGGCGTCGGTCTTGATGAAAGACCCGTCCATATCGACACCCATGGTCTCAAGGCCCCACCCTGTTGTCCGAGGCCGGCGTCCGACGGTCACCAGCACCTTGTCCGCAGGGAGGCTTTCGGCGCCGCCCGCCGCCGCGATCTGGAGGGCGCCGTCAGCGTAGCCCAGCGCGCGGGCGTTGAGGCGGACATCCACGCCCGCCGTCGCAAGCCATGCCTTCACCGGCTGGGTCAGGGCTTCGTCATAGAGGGGGAGGATCCGGTTCTGGGCCTCGACGATCGCGACCTCGACCCCAAGCTTTCGGAACGCGGATCCGAGCTCCAAGCCGATATAGCCCGCGCCGACGACGGCTAGGCGACGGGGGAGGGGATCGAGGCTGAGCGCTTCAGTGGAGGAGATGACCTCGCCGCCGAAGGGGAGGACGCCGACGCCGCTGGGCTCGGAGCCCGCCGCGAGAACGACGGTCTCGGCCTTGATGGTCAAGTCGCCGACATGACAGGTCTTGGCGTCGCTGAAGACGCCCCAGCCCGACACAACCCGAACCTTGGACCGTTTCAGGAGGGTGGCGACGCCGCCGTTAAGACGATCCACGACGCCGTCCTTCCAGCGGACGACGGCGCCCATATCGAGGGCGGGCGGCGCGGAGAGGAAAAGGCCGTGGGATCCGCTCGGGCTGGCCGCCGCGGTCATGTCGGCATAGCGCCCCGCAGCATGGATCAAGGCCTTGGACGGGATGCAGCCGCGAATGAGGCAGGTTCCCCCGAGGCGGTCGCCCTCCACGAGAACAGGGTTCAGACCAAGTTGGCCCGCCCGGATCGCGGTGACATAGCCCCCCGGCCCGCCGCCCAGGATCAGGACTTTGGCATGCAGGATTTCACCCATGGTTCAGTCCACGAACAGTGAGGCGGGATGCTCGAGGGCGGCCTTCACCTTTTGGATGAACTCGGCGGCGTCGTAACCGTCCACCACCCGATGATCGAAAGAGGAGGACAGGTTCATCATCTTGCGGATGACGATTTGGCCGTTGCGAACCACAGGGCGGTCGACGATTTTGTTTGGGCCGATGATGGCGACTTCGGGATAGTTGATGACTGGCGTCGTCGCCACGCCCCCAAGGGGCCCAAGGGAGGTCAGGGTGATGGTGGACCCGCTCAGCTCCTCGGATTTGGCCTTTCCCGTCCGGGCCGCTTCGGCCAGGCGCGCCACTTCGGCGGCGGCCGTCCACAGTTCAAGGGCTTCGGCGTGTCGCAGGACCGGCACCACAAGGCCGTTCGGCGTCTGTGTGGCGACGCCGAGGTGAACGCCCTCATGCCGATGCACCACGCCGGCCTCGTCGTCGAAGCGGGCGTTGATTTGCGGATAGGCGGGAAGGATGCGCACCAGGGCGCGCACGAAGAAGGGCAGGACCGTTAGGCGCGGTCGGTCCGGATGGGTTGCGTTCAGGTGTTGGCGCAGGGCCTCAAGCTCGGTCATGTCCACCTCCTCCACATAGGCGAAGTGGGGGATACGGCGTTTCGCCTCCTGCATTTTCTCCGCGATGCGGCGACGAAGGCCAATGACCTTGACGGTTTCGACGCCGGTCCTGGGCGCCAAGGCGGCGCGGACCTTCACCGGGGCCGCCTCGGCCGCCGACGCGGCGAGGTAGGCGTCCAGATCGGCGTGTTCGATCCGGCCGCCTGGGCCGCTCCCTGGGATGAAGGTGAGCTTTACGCCAAGATCTTCAGCCCGCCGACGCACGGCGGGGGAGGCGGCGGGCCGTTCGCCCGGGGCGCGGTTGGGCGTGGAAAGGGGGGCGCGATCGCGATTCGCCCGCGCGGAGGATCCGGCCGCGGGATCGAGGTCAAGGGACGGCGGCGGCGCCGCGCCATGGACCGAGCCCAGGGGCGCAGGGGCCCTGGGATGGGGCTCGGCGGCTTCCGAGGCGGCGACGGGGGCGGCGACGGGGGCGGCCTCAGGGGGCGTGGGCGGCGTGATCGGTTCTGAGCCCTCTGCCGCTCCGTCCACATCCAGGACCACGATGACCGAACCCACCGGGGCCATGTCTCCGGGCTCGCCCACCAGAGCGGTCACCCTGCCGGTGACCGGGGAGGTCATTTCCACGGTGGCCTTGTCCGTCATGACGTCCACAAGGGGCGCGTCTTCTTGGACGATCTCCCCGACCTGGACATGCCAGGCGACGATCTCCGCCTCGGCCGTGCCTTCCCCCACATCGGGCAGCTTGAAGACGTATCGCCCCATCTCAGCCCCCCAGGGTGCGCCGGAGCGCGTTGATGACCCGGCGCGGGCCCGGGAAATATTCCCATTCGAAGGCGTGCGGGTAGGGCGTATCCCACCCGGTGACCCGTTCGATAGGCGCCTCGAGCTTGTAGAAGCAATGCTCTTGCACAAGGGCGGAAAGCTCAGCGCCGTAGCCTGAGGTGCGGGTCGCTTCATGAACGATGACGCAACGACCCGTCTTGTCCACCGAGGCGACGATGGCGTCGATGTCCAGGGGGACAAGGGTGCGCAGATCAATGATCTCGGCGTCAACGCCGCTTTCCTCGACCGCAGCGAGGGCGACATGCACCATGGCGCCGTAGGCGAGGATCGTGGCCGCCTCCCCGGGGCGCACGACTTTGGCGACGCCGAGGGGAACGTGGTAATAGCCCTCGGGCACCGCGCTGAGGGGGTGTTTGGCCCAGGGCGTCACCGGTCGGTCCGGCCGCCCGTCGAAGGGGGCGTTATAAAGCCGCTTGGGTTCGAAGAACATGACTGGGTCGTCGTCTTCGATGGCCGCGATCAGAAGCCCCTTGGCGTCGTAGGGGTTGGACGGGATCACCACCTTCAGGCCCGCCACGTGGGTGAACAAGGCTTCTGGGCTCTGAGAGTGGGTCTGACCGCCGAAAATGCCGCCGCCGTAAGGCGATCTCACGGTGATGGGCGCGGAAAAGTCCCCAGCTGAGCGGTAGCGGAGGCGTGCGGCTTCCGACACCAGCTGATCGTAGGCTGGGTAGATGTAGTCGGCGAACTGGATCTCCACCACAGGACGGATGCCGTAGGCGCCCATGCCGATGGCCGCGCCGATGAGGCCGCTTTCCGCTATGGGGGTGTCGAAGCAGCGATGTAGGCCATACTTGCGCTGAAGGCCCTCCGTGGCGCGAAACACGCCGCCGAAATAGCCCACATCCTCTCCAAACACGAGGACGTCCGGATTGCGCCCGAGCATGACGTCCATGGCCGAGTTGAGGGCCTGGATCATGTTCATCCGCCCGACGGCGGGCTCCTCGGCCACGCTCAAACCCCGAGCTCCTGCCTCTGACGCCGGATATGCCAAGGCTGCTCCTTGTAAACGTCGTCGAACATGGTCTTCACGCTCGGCCTCTTGCCCTCGCTGAGGGTGCCGTTGGCCTCCGCCGCCTTGGCCGCCAAGCGCACGGTCTCCACCACCTGCGCCTGTAAGGCGTGGTGGTCGTCTTCGCTGAGGACGCCCTGGTGGATGAGGTGTTGTTTGAGACGGGCGATGGGATCGCCCAGGGGCCACCCCTTGGCCTCGTCAGCCGGGCGATACCGCGCCGGATCATCGGAGGTGGAGTGGCCCTCCGCCCGGTAGGTGAAAAGTTCGATCACCGTCGCCCCAAGATTGGAGCGCGCCCGCTCCGCCGCCCATTGGGTGGCGGCGTAGACCGCAAGAAAGTCGTTTCCGTCCACCCGAAGCGCGGGAAGATTATAGCCGATGGCGCGGCTGGCGAAGGGCGCGTCCTCGCCCCCGGCTATGCCGTGGAACGAGGATATGGCCCACTGATTATTGACGATGTTGAGGATGACCGGCGCCCGATAGACCGATGCGAAGGTCAAGGCGTGATGGAAATCGCCCTCCGCGGTGGAGCCGTCGCCGATCCAACCGGCGGCGATCCTATCGTCGCCCTTGTAGGCGGACGCCATGGCCCATCCCACGGCCTGGCTGAACTGCGTGCCGAGATTGCCGGAAATGGAGAAAAAGCCGAACTCTCGGGCCGAGTACATCACGGGAAGCTGGCGCCCCTTCATAGGGTCGGCCTCATTGGAGTAGACCTGGTTCATCATGGACGCCAAGGGGTAACCCCGGGCGATGAGAATCCCCTGTTGCCGGTAGGTGGGAAAGGCCATGTCGTCCCGATGCAGCACCATGGACTGGGCGACCGCAACGGCCTCCTCGCCCGTGCATTTCATGTAGAAACTGGTCTTGCCCTGACGCTGGGCTCGGTACATCCGCTCGTCATAGGCCCGGGTCAACATCATGGACCGGAGGCCATGCAGCAGCGTCTCCGCAGGCAGGCGGGGATCCCACGGTCCCACCGCCTGGCCTTCGAGGGTCAATACGCGAATGAGGCCATAGGCGAGGTCGCGCGTGTCCATGGGAGACGCGTCCACCGGCGGTCTCGGCGCCGATCCGGCTTCGGGAATATGGAGACTGCTGAAGTCCGCCGGGTCGCCGGGGCGAAATCGAGGTTCGGGAATCCGAAGACTCAGGGGGCGACTGTTCTTCAGGGTCGTCGTCATGGGGCCGGTGTCTCGTCGGGACGGCACGAGATCGAATAATTTCACAAGCTGAAAGGGTCAACCCACCTAATTTTTCCGCAATGAAGCATGAAATATGGATAATAGTCGCCTTTGTAGAAATTATTTGCCTCCTCGGCGCGGTCGTTCGAGCGGATTCGCGGCCATGATCGCGCCCCTAGGGCTTGGCCGAGGCCGCGCAACAGGGCTCAATGGATCCCACTTGCCGACGTAAGGACCGCCCGCCGATGCCCGCATCGCCTGAAGCTCTCGGTTTCTCCTCTGAACGCCTCGCCCGCATCGACGCGCACCTGGCGCGAACCTACCTCGACACGGGCAAGCTCCCCTTCGCTCAGGTGCTCGTGGCGCGCGGCGGCGAAATCGCGCACGCCAGCGTCCAAGGGCGGATGGACGAGGCGCGGGACATTCCCATGCGATCCGATGGCGTCGTGCGCATCTATTCCATGACCAAGCCCCTCACGAGCGTGCTGTTCATGATGCTGGTGGAGGAGGGCAAGGCGGCGTTGGACGATCCAGTGGCCAAGTTCATCCCCGAGTGGGCGGGTCTCGGCGTTTACGCTGGCGGGTTCCTGGCGAGCTTCCGCACCACGCCGCCCGCCAGGCCCATGCAGATCGTCGACCTCCTGAGGCACACGTCCGGGCTCACCTACGGCTTCCAGGAACAGACCAATGTCGACGCCGCCTACCGGCGCGAAAAAATAGGCGAGATCGCCGTCTCCGGAACCCTCGACGGCATGATCGAAGCCCTCGCCCGCATGCCGCTGGAGTTCTCCCCCGGGGAGCGCTGGAACTACTCGGTATCCACCGACGTCCTCGGTTACCTCATCGGACGGATCGAGGGCCGCCCCTTCGACGAGGTGCTCAAGACCCGTCTGATCGACCCCTTGGGCATGGTGGACACGGGCTTTCACGTTCCCCCGGACAAGCGAGACCGCTTCGCCGCCTGCTACGCCCTCGACGGCAAGGGGCGGCGGGTCCTGCAGGACGACCCCCGCGAAAGTCCGTACCTGCAGCCGCCGACCTTCGTCTCAGGCGGCGGCGGGCTGGTGTCCACCGCGTCCGATTACCTGAAGTTCTGCCAGATGCTTCTCAACGGCGGCGCCTTGGGCGGGGTGCGCTTCCTCAGCCCCAAAACCATCGCACTGATGACCTCCAATCACCTGCCCGGCGGACGGGATCTCACGCAGATGTCCATCTCCCGTTTCAGCGAGGCCGCCTACGCTGGGGTCGGGTTCGGTCTCGGAGTCTCGGTGACCGTCGATCCCGCACGGACCCTTATCGCGGGAACCCCGGGGGAGTACGCCTGGGGCGGCGCCGCCTCCACGGCCTTCTTTATCGATCCCAAGGAGGAGCTCATCGTGATCTTCCTGACCCAGCTCCTCCCTTCAAACGCCTATCCCATCCGCCGGGAGCTGCGCACCCTCGTCTATGCGGCTATGACCGAGAGCCGCCTCTGAGCGGATGTGGCCAAAATGGTCCAAAAATGAGACGAAAAGGTACCAATAGGGGCCTGAAAAGGTACCAGCGATTGGTATCACCAACCGCAACCCATTGCCCGCCGACCCTCCCGCGTGCCCGCAATGCCGCGCCAGGACATGGGAGGATCGCATGGCGCGTTGGACGGGAGCGGAGCGGCGTGAGTTCGGGGGTTCCGCAGGGACAGGCGCAGGGTCGCAGCAGCTTCACGCCTTTGGCGCCCTGGCTCTGGAGATCGCCCGCGACGCGGGCCGCCTGGGCGACGCGGGCGCAGTGGATCAGCGGTTTGGAGGCGCCTTCGGGCGCCTGGGGTTTTCCACCTGGTCCATCATCAGCCTGAGGCGCGTGGCGGACGGCGTCGTCTCGACGGCGGCCTTCGGGCGCCGGCGAAGGGACTGGGACGCCCAGTATGACCGACGTAACTACGCCGCCATCGACCCGGTGGTCGCTGAAATGGCCCGCTCGTCGGACCCGTTCTTCTGGAGCGAGATCGCGTCGCGGCGCGGCGCCCTCTCCCCCGCCCAGCGGGCCATGTTCGACGACGCCCGCCGATATGGGTTTGGTCAAGGGTATGGGTGGGCTCTGCACCATGCCGACGGCTCCATCTCCGGGGTGACCCTGGCTGGAGAGGCGGCGGACGCCGGCGATCCGGATCTGCGGGCGGCTTTGCACATCCTCGCCATCCACTACGAGGCCGCGACGCGGCGTCTGCGCACCCTGGCCCCGCCCGTCCGCCCGGCGCGCCCGGCGCCGATCCTGCGCCGCCGACAGGCGGAGTGCCTGCAGTGGGCGAGCGTAGGCAAGACCAGCGAAGAGATCGGCCTTGTGCTCAGCCTTTCGCCCAAGACGGTGGATGAGCACCTTGGGAACGCCTACCGGGTTCTGGACGTGTGCACCCGCCCGCAGGCCATCGCCCGCGCCCTCAGCCTTGGTCTGATCAGCGCCGCGCACCCGGGTAACCTCGGGTCGACCGGACCCGGCTCCATCGCGTTTCCTGCGCTGCGTTGAGCGGAGGCGAACATGAGCGATTTGAAGACCAGCCAAGCCCATGAGGCGGTCGGCGTAGGGGCGCGCGCGCGGGCGCGTCGACGGTCCGGTTCGCCAGGCTCTCGCCTGGCGCTGGCCGCCGCGGGGCTGGCCACGGCGTTTCTGAGGACGACCGCATGGGCGGCGACCACTGGCGGAACGGCCATGCCGTGGGAGACTCCCCTTCAAACGATCGCCGACTCGATCACAGGGCCTGTGGCCAAATCCATCGGCATCATCGCCATCGCCATCACCGGTTTGGGCTTCGCCTTCGCCGAGGGCGGATCAGCCCTTCGTCGGGGTCTCGGCATCGTGTTCGGCCTGGCTATCGCGTTCACCTCGACGACGTTTCTGACGAGCTTCTTCTCCATCACCGGCGGAGCGGTCTTTTGATGTCCCGCTCAGCTGTAGAGGGCTTCGAGATCGCGTTTCACGCATCACTTTGCGAGCCCATCACCATCGCCGGCGCGCCCCGGACGTTCGCCATCCTCAACGGAACCTTCACCGCGGTTGTGACCCTCGGTCTGCAGGTCCCCTGGTTAGGCCTTCCCTTGGGATGCGCGGCGCACCTTCTCGCCTACGCCCTGGTGAAAAGGGACGTCTACATCTTCGACGCCCTTGGGCGGCACATCAAACACAAGACGTATCTGGACGCGTGATGTTGTACCTGCGCGAATATCGGGCGCGGTCCAGCCGTCTGTCCGACCATCTTCCCTGGGCCGCCCTGATCGGACCGGGCCTTGTTCTGAACAAGGACGGATCCTTCCAGAAAACCCTGCGCTTCAGGGGCCCCGACCTGGCCAGCGCCACGGACGCCCAGCTCGTGTCCGCCCGGGCGCAGATAAACAACGCCTTGCGCCGCCTCGGGTCGCGCTGGTGCCTGCATGTGGAGGCGGACCGGCGTCCGTCCCAGCTTTATCCCGACGCCAGCTTCCCTGATCCCGTATCCGCCTTGGTGGATCAGGAGCGGCGCGCCGCCTTCGCCGCCGAAGGCCGCCACTTCGAAAGCCGGTATTACCTCACCTTCACCTACTTGCCCCCGGAAGAGCGGGTCGGCCGCGCGGAGGCGTTGTTTGTCGAGAACCAGCCCGCCGGCGCGGGCGCCGCCGCCCTCTACCGGGCCGCTCTGGCCGACTTCCGCGCCGTGGTCGCCCAGGTGGCCGACATCCTTCGGGCGGTCATGCCGGAGGTGGACGAACTGGGCGATGCGGCGACCTTGACCTACCTGCACGGATGCGTCTCCACCAAGGCCCATCCTGTGGCTCGGCCGGACGTGCCGGTCTACCTCGACGCCCTCTTGACGGATGACGATTTCCAAGGCGGCCTCTTTCCACGGCTGGGCGGCCATTATCTTCGCACCGTCTCCATCCGGGCCTATCCGTCCTCCTCATCGCCTGGGATTTTGGATCGGCTGAACACCCTGGATCTCGGCTATCGCTGGGTGTGCCGCTACCTCCCCCTGGACAAGGAGGACGCTCGCCAGACCCTGAACGTGGTCCGCAAGCGCTGGTTCGCCAAGCGAAAGGGGGTCATGGCGCTCCTGAAGGAGGCGGTCACCCGCGAGGCCGTCGCCCTGGAGGATCAAGACGCCGTGGCTAAGGCTGAGGACGCGGACGCGGCCCTCATGATCCTCGGGGCTGATGCGGCGTCCATGGGGTATTTCACCCCGACGGTGACCGTGTCGGATCGCGACCCGGACCGCCTCGCCGCAAAGGTCCGACAGGTCGAGGCCTGCATGAACAGGGCGGGTTTTGTCACCAAGGCCGAGGATGTGAACGCCGTCGAGGCATGGCTTGGTTCCTTACCGGGCCACGCCTACGCCGATTGCCGCCGGCCGCTGGTGAGCACTCTTAACCTCTGCGACATGCTGCCGATGAGCGCCGTCTGGCCTGGTCCAACCACGAACCGCCACCTGACGGCCCATGCGCGCAAGCGCGGATCGCCACAGGATCAGCCGCCCCTGATCCAGACCTGCACAGCCGGCTCGACGCCCTTTCGCTTCGATTTGCATCAGGGCGATGTGGGTCACGCCATGGTCGTCGGTCCGACCGGCGCCGGAAAATCGGTTCTTTTGAACATCCTCGCCCTGCAATGGCGCCGGTATCCCGAGGCCGAGGTGGTTTTCTTCGACAAGGGCCGCAGCGCCAGAGCTGCGACATTGCTCGTTGGCGGCTGCTTTTATGACCTGGGCGGCGGCGCTCTGAGCTTCCAGCCCCTCGCGGCGTTGGACGCGCCCGGCGACCGCGCCTGGGCCCAGATCTGGGTTCAGGACCTCGTGCGGGCTGAAGGGGTGGAATTGACCCCTGAGGTGAAGGAGGAGATCTGGACCGGCCTCGCCAACCTAGCCGCCGGACCGCGACGCCAAAGAACCATGACGGTTCTGGCGGCGACCATCCAGGACCTGCGCGTCAAGGCGGCCTTGCTTCCCTACACCCTAAGCGGCCCCCACGGTCAGCTTTTGGACGCGGCGGCCGACCTCGCATTCGGCGCGCCCTGGCAGGCCTTTGAAATGTCGGCGCTCATGAGCAACCGCGCCGCCGTGGCGCCGGTGCTCACCTATCTTTTCCGGGCCCTCGAGGCGCGGTTTGACGGCCGACCCGTGTTGCTGATCCTCGACGAGGCCTGGGTTTTCCTCGCGCAAACGGCCTTCGCCGGCAAGATCGAGGAGTGGCTGCGCACCCTTCGAAAACTCAATGTCGCCGTCGTCTTCGCCACCCAGTCGCTGCAGGATGTGGCGAACTCCCCCATCAGCGCGGTCCTGATGGAGAACTGCCCAACGCGGGTGTTTTTGCCCAACCCCGACGCCCAGACGCCGCGCATCTCCGCCCTCTATGAGGGTTTCGGCCTCAACGCCCAGCAAATCAGGATCATCGCCCAGGCCAGCCCCAAGCGGGAGTACTACTACCAATCCAGCGCCGGAAATCGGCTTTTTGAGCTCGGCCTGGGTCCCGTCGCCCTGGCCGCCGCCGGCGCCTCCTCCGCCGCCGATCAGACGGTCATCGACGAAATTCTCGCCCGTTCAGGCCCGCAGGACTTTTCTGCGGCCTTCTTCGAGCGCCTCGGGGCCTTCGACGCCGCCGCCGCGCTGAGGGCGACCGCGCCCGAAGGCGCAGGACCCTTCGCCGCCCGCCTCACCCTTAAAAAGGAGCCATGGTCATGATCCTTCAGTTGCGCGCCCCTGTCCTCGCCCCTGTCCTCGCCCCTGTCCTCGCCCCTGTCCTCGCCCTTGCCGCGAGCCTCACGCCGTTCTGCCCGGCGCGCGCTCAAATGGCCGTCTATGACGGCGCCAACTACGCTCAGATGGTTCAGTCCGTCTCTCAGGGCTTGAGGCAGATCCAGTCCCTCCAGATGCAGGTGCAGCAGGAGGCCGCCATGCTGTCTCGGCTGCAACAGGACTTTTCAAAGCCCCTGGCCCTAGTGAATCAGGCCAACGCCCAGACCCTGGGCCAAGCGGTCGGCATCGGGTATCTCGCCGGTGACATCGCCGCGAGCTTCGCCGCGGCCTATCCCACCGCCTTGCCCGGCGCCCAAAGCGCTCAGATCGCAGCCAGTCTGGCGGACTGGCGCTCCAGAAGCCGTCAGACGCTCCAGGAGGCTATGGGCGCCCAGGCGACGGTGGCGGGGGCGCAACCGACCACCACCCAGTCGGTCGCGGCCGCCGTGGCCGCCTCCCAGTCCGCGCCGGGTCAGACGGCGGCCATCCAGGCGACCAACCAACTCCTGGCGGCCCTCTCCACCCAACTCTCCCAACTCCAGACCCTCATGATGACGGCGGCCCGGGCGTCCCAGTCGTCCGCGGCTGAGACCCAGTCCCTGCCGGTCGCCGCCGCCGCCGAGTCCGCTAGGGCCCTGCAATACGCGCCTACGCCGAGCCGCCTGCAGAGCAACGGGCAGCTTTGACCCCCACGGAGAGCCGCCATGGCCACTGCAGACAGCGCCATCATCGACGACTTCCTCAACGCCTTTCAAACCCAGGTGGACAGCGGGTTTGGGCTGATTTCTGGGGACGTCTCCGCCGTCTTCGGCGCCCTTGTGATCCTATCCGTCGGAGCGACGGCGGTCTTGTGGGCGGTTGATGAGACGGGGAACGTCACCGCCGCCCTGATCCGAAAGGTCCTCCTCGTCGGATTTTTCGCCTGGCTCATCGCCAACTGGTCAAGTCTATCCGTCCTCGTCGTGGACGGTTTTGCAGCCCTCGGGTTGAAGGCCGGTTCAGGTTCCCTCAGTCTGGCTGACTTCATGGGCTCGCCCACCAAGGTGATTGGTCTCGGATTCACCGACGCCTTCGCTCTCCTCGCCTATATCGGCCAGCTTTGCCAGCAAGGCGCGGGCCTCGGGCTCTTCGTCCACTTTGACGTGATCTTTATCGCCGCCGCGGCCGCCTTGGGCATCATCATCGCCTTCATCGTCCTCGCGGTTGAGGTCGCGGTGACCATCATCGAGTTCCATATCGTCACCCTCATCGCTTTCGTCACCATCCCCTTCGGCGTCCTCGCCCAGACGGCGTTCATGTCGGAACGCTCCATGGGGTACGTGGTCTCCGTCGGCGCCAAGCTCATGGCCCTCGCCATTGTCGTCTCCATCGGGGAGAGCGTCTTTAAAACCTACGTCGTTTCAGCCGCGCCGACGGCGGCGGAGGAGTGCGGCCTGCTCTTGGCCAGCATTCTTATGGCGACCCTCGCCCTCAAAATCCCTGCGGTCGCCGGCGCCCTCGCCTCGGGCGGGCCCCAGCTCAACGCTGGGGCCGCCTTCGCTGGCGCGGCTGGCGTCGCCGCCGGCGTCAGCGGGGTGTTGCTGGGCGGGCGCCTCGCAGGCTCGATGCTCGGGAAAGGCCTTCAAAACGCTGCTGGAAAGGCGGCGGCCGCCAACGCCGCGGCATGGTCGCTTCCCTCAGCTCTGAGGGAGGGGTCCGCACAGAAGGGCGGGCCCTCAGCGTCCGCAGGCGGCCAGGGCCTCGCCGGCGCCGGCGCCAGCTTCGTCGGCGCGGCTGCGCAAACCGGGCGCCGCGCCTTGAAGGCGGCGGACGAGGGCGCGCCGGCGTCAGGGATGAAACCCACCATTCACCCGTCAAAAGACGACCAATCCCAAGAGGAGGGAGCATGACCAACGCCTTTTCCCGATCCCAGGAGCGCTACGGGGCGTCGACACCCGAAGAGACTCCCTACCGGCGCGCCGCTCAGGTGTGGGATGATCGGATCGGGTCCTCGCGCGCCCAGGCGCGCAACTGGCGGATCATGGCCTTCTGCGCCGTGGGCTTCAGCGGCATGACCCTTGCGGGATATATCGCCGAACGATCCAGCACGCACATCGCCACCTATGTGGTGCCCGTCGACTCATACGGACGTCCCGGCCGCATCGAACTCGCGGGTAAGACCTATGTCCCCAGCCTGGCGGAGATGGGCTATTTCATCGCCGATTGGGTCCGGCTTGTGCGCTCCAAGCCCACCGACCCGGTGGTGTTGAAAGACAACTGGACCAACGCCTATCATTTCCTCGCCGCTGAAGCCGCACCCCAGCTCGACGCCTACGCCCGGGCCACGGATCCCTTCGCACGCGTCGGACACGAAGCCGTCTCCGTCGAGGTGGTCTCGGCGTTGCAGCGGAGTGCGAACACCTTCCAGGTCAACTGGCGCGAGACGACCTACGATCAGGGCGGACGCGCCACCCGCACCAATTGGACGGGTCTCTTCACGACAAAAATCCGACCGCCCAAGACCGAAGCGGACCTGCGCATCAATCCCCTCGGCCTTTTGATCACCGCCTTTCAATGGAGCCGGGAGCTATAGCCATGCCGCAAAACCGCCTTATGGGATTGATCCCCCTGCTGCTCGTTGCGACGGCATCGCGGGCCGCCCCGGCGCCCTCCGCTCCACCGGCCACGCCGCCGGCGCCCGTTGCGGCCACGGCTCCGCCGTCCATCGCCTCGTGGCTCGCCGCATCCGCCCCTAAGTCCGCTGACCCGGCCGCCCAAATGGGTCCCGCAGCGCCCGTCGCCGGTCCAGGTCCCCTCCATAGGCCTAGGCGTCAGCGGCGGCTGCACACTGGCGTCAGCGCGCTCAACGCGGCTAACGCCGCTGCGCTCGCCGGCCCGCGGTCCAACGCCTTCGTCAACGCCAATCTCATTTACGACTATGAGCTTGGACGGCTCTACCGGATTGACGCGAGTCCTCGGTTTCTCACCACCGTGGTCCTCCGGCGCGGCGAGCATCTCGTGTCCAAGGCTGCGGGCGACACGGTCCGTTGGGTTCTAGGGGAGACCGTCCAGGGATCGGGCGACACGGCCCAGACCCTCGTCCTCATCAAACCCGCCCGGGGCGGACTTCGCACCAACCTCGTTCTTACGACCGATGAACGGTCCTACTTCCTCGAGGCCGTCAGCCACGACGATCCCGTCTACACGAGCCAGCTCTCCTGGAGCTATCCGGCCGAGGAGGTGCGGGAGACGGCGGCCGCGCGCGCCGCGATGGAGAAACCGCCCATGGTGCAGGCGGCCGTTGCGGTGGAGGCGCTTCATTTCGGTTATCGCATTGATCATCCCGGGCAACGCAAACCCCCACCCTGGACGCCCGAGCGCGTCTTCGACGACGGCGTGAAGACGTACATCGCCTTGCCCGCCGCCTCCCCCGCCGCCCCGCCCCTCTTCATCGTGGGCGACGGCGGGCGCGCCGAGCTCGTCAACTATCGCCTTCGCGACGGCTACTATGTGGTCGATCGCCTTTTCGACATGGCTGAGCTGCGCCTAGGCGAGGCGCCGCAAAGCATTGTTCGGATCACCCGCGAGGGGAGGGCGCCTTGACCCTCTCAGCCGCCCCAGGGGACGGCGCCGTCCCGGTAAAGCCCCAGAGCGAGGGCCTCCTCGTGGCGCCGCGCCGCCCGGTCACGCGCTACCGGCCGATCCTCATTGCCCTGGCGGGCGCCCTTGTGGGCGGCGTTGCGGCCGCCGCCCTCGTCATCGGCCTCGCTCCGTCCAAACACGTCGCGCCAGACGTCGGCCCGCGTGCGGAAGGGGCGGGCGCGGCCACCCCCCTGGAGGCCAGCCTCGGGGACGGTCACGCAGACTATGCCGATCCCCAAGGACCCCTGGGCGCGGCGGCCGCCGAGGTGAGCATGCCCGCCGCCCCGTCGATCCCGCCGTCTGCGGCGGAAGCGGCCCAGAGCGGCGAGACCGCCGCCGCCGGGGAGGCGGAGGCTGCCGCCCGCTCCGCGCCCCTGTTCGGCGGCGTGTCGGTTCGCACCCCTTTGGAAACGGCGGAGCGGCCGTCTTCAGGACCGGCGGACGCGATCCCGCCGGCATCGTCGGCGTTGGACGGGGCGAAGCCGCCAGGGTCCCTGACGGCCGGGCCGCAGACGCCGCAGACGCAAAAAGCCGCCTTTATCGAAGCCGCCCGCGCGTCCGCCTCGGCCGCGCGCTATCAAGCGCCCCAGTCCCCGTTTGAAGTGAAGGCCGGCGCCGTGATCAGCGCAGCGCTGGTGACGGCCCTCAATTCCGATCTCCCCGGCGAAGCCATCGCCCAGGTGACGCAGAACGTCTACGACACGGCGACAGGCCGCTGTCTTCTGATCCCCCAAGGCGCCCGCCTCATAGGCCGATACGACAGCCAACTGGTGTACGGCCAGGGCCGAGCCCTCATGGTTTGGACCCGGATCGTGATGCCTGACGGCCGCTCCGTCGACCTTGGGGGAATGACCGGCGCAGATCTTTCCGGGGCGGCCGGCCTGACGGATCGGGTGGACGACCACATCGGTCCCATCACGCGCGCTATCGCCCTGTCCACAGCGATCACCGTGGGCGGGGCGGTGGCGCAGAACGCCGGCGCGCGCGCGGGCGGCGGTTTGGTGCTTAACGACGCCGCTAGCGGGGTGAGCGCCCAGGCCGCGCAGGTGGGCCAACGCTTCGTCGACCGCGACCTCAATCGCCAGCCCACGGTTCAGATCCGACCGGGTTGGCCTCTTAGCGTCATTGTCTCGAAGGACCTGAGTCTCGCGCCCTACTAAGGGCGGGTCGAACCCAGGATGGCGCGTCCGCTCTTGCCTCGGACCCTTGCGGCTGCGCCTGATGGATCAAAGGGCGCGTCGGCGTCGCGGGCCGGACGAAGGGGAAGGAGTACGGAGATCATGAACGAAGCAGTGACCCCGTTTGTCTTAGACGTGCCGGAGGCGCAGATCGCAGATCTTCACCGACGCCTCGACCAAGCCCGTTGGCCCGATCCGGAGACGGTTCAGGATTGGAGCCAGGGGGCGCCCCTCGCCCGCGTCCGCGCCTTGTGCGACCACTGGCGCCACGTCTACGACTGGCGCCGGTTCGAAGCGCGGTTGAACGCCCTTGGGCAGCATCGCACGGAAATCGACGGCCTTGGATTCCATTTCCTCCACGTCCGATCCCCCAACCCCCACGCCCTGCCGCTCCTGATGACCCACGGCTGGCCGGGCTCGGTCGCCGAATTTATGAAGGTCGTCGGCCCCTTGACCGATCCTGTCGCCCACGGCGGATCCGCCGAGGATGCGTTTCACGTGGTCGCGCCGTCCCTGCCGGGGTTCGGCTTTTCGGATAGACCCACGCAGACCGGATGGGGCGTGCCAAGGATCGCTCTGGCCTGGATAACCCTCATGGGCCGGTTGGGCTACGAGCGCTGGGTGGCCCAAGGGGGGGACTGGGGCTCGGCGGTGACCACCGCTATTGGCATGATCCGCCCGCCCGCATGCGCCGGCATCCATCTGACCATGCCCATCATCGCCCCGGAGGCCTCGGATATGGCCGACCTGACGGAAAGGGAGGCGGCGGCGATCGCCGCGCTCCGATACTACCAGGATAAGGACTCGGGCTACTCCAAACAGCAGGCGACCCGACCTCAGTCCCTTGGCTACGGCCTTGTGGACTCGCCCGTCGGTCAGGCGGCCTGGATCTATGAAAAGATGTGGGCCTGGACTGACAATCAGGGCGCGCCAGAGGATGTCCTGACCCAGGACGAGATGCTCGACAACATCATGCTCTACTGGCTGCCCGCCACCGGCGCCTCATCCGCTCGCCTCTACTGGGAGAGTTTCGGCTCCTTCGGCGTGTCCCTAAAGTTGGATCTGCCTGTGGGCGTGAGCATATTCCCCAAAGAGATTTTCCGCGCCTCCAGACGTTGGGCTGAGCGGCACATGTCCAACATCATCCACTGGAACGAGCTCGACCGCGGCGGCCATTTCGCCGCCTGGGAGCAGCCAGCCCTGTTCGTCAAGGAAGTGCGCGACTGTTTTCGCGCCCTGCGGTGACGACCCGCCGCCGGCGCGACGGCGCCGCGGGGCGTGGCGATGGACCCTCATTATAGACGTTCCGCTTTCGGATCACTTTGAAGCCGGCCACCTGGGCGGCTAGACTGTTCGGGTATGGCCATCTTTGGATCGAGCTCCGCCAGAGGCGCCCTGGTCCTTCAGCCGATCGCCGGCGTGAGGGGCGGGGATCTCGTCTACGACCTCGCCGCGGGGCTCACCCTCGCCGCCATCGCGGTCCCCGAGCAGATGGCCACCGCCCGTCTCGGCGGTTTCACGCCGCAGGTCGGCTTCCTCGCCTTCGCCGCCGCGGCGGTGGGTTTCGCCGTATTCGGCGCCAGCCGTCGCCTCTCCGCCGGCGGCGACTCGACCATCACGCCCATCTTCGCGGCAAGCCTGGCGCTCCTGGCCGCCGCGGGCTCGCCTCAGTACGCCGCCCTCGCCGCCGCCCTCGCCCTTATGGTGGGGGCGATGGTGATGGCGGCGGGCTACCTTAAGCTGGGCTGGGTGGCCAATTTCCTCTCTAAGCCCGTCACGACCGGATTTCTGGCTGGCGTTGCGGTTCATATCGCCGTTTCTCAGGCCCCTGGGGTCCTTGGGTTGCCCGAGGAATCCGGCGACGTTTTTCACCGCATCATCGCCATGAGCGCCGCCGTCGCCCACGCCAGTCTCCTCTCCGTGGTCCTCGGCCTGGGCGTCCTTGGCGCCATGGTTGCGGCTGAAGCCATCAGCGCGCGAATTCCCGGCGCCCTCCTCGCCCTGGCGGCCGCCACGGCGGCGACGGCCCTTTTGGGATTGGATCGACATGGGGTTGCGACCCTGGGCGCGGTTCCCCTCGGCGCGCTTAGGATCGCCCTGCCGTCCTTAAGGCTGGACGCCTTGCCGTCCCTCGGCGGCCTCGCCTTCATCATCACCCTGGTGATCCTGATGCAGACCGCCGCAACGGCGCGGGCCTTTCCTGACGGCGAGGCGGATCCCAACGTCGACCAGGACTACATCGGCCTTGGCGCAGGCAGCATCCTGGCGGGGCTCGTGGGCGCCTACCCTGTGAACGCCAGTCCTCCGCGAACGGCCATCGTCGCTAGCGCGGGCGGGAGGTCGGGCCTCTCGAGCCTGATCGCCGCGGCGGTGGTCATGGGTCTTGCGGCCTTTGGCGGCGGCCTTTTAGGACATGTGCCGGTGGCGGCCCTGGGCGGGGTTCTGCTGTTCATCGCGTCGAAGATTTTTCGCGTGGGCGAATTCGCCGATGTGCTTAAACGCAGCCCCGCCGAGTTTGGATTGGCGGCGCTCACGACCGGGCTCATCATCGTTCTGCCCATTCAGAGCGGGGTGGCCGTGGGCGTGTTCGTCTCTCTGATCCACGGCGTGTTCACCATCACCAGGGCGAGGCCGATCCTGTTCGAGCGGGTGGCGGGGACCACCGTCTGGTGGCCTGCGACGCCTTCTGGACGCGGTGTGGCGGCTGAGGCGTTGGAGAGCGTGGTCGTGGTCGGCTTCCAGGCGCCCCTTTCCTTCCTCAACGCATACGATTTCCATCGCGGCGTCCTGGCGGAAATGGCGGCCGCCAAGGCTAGGGCGCGCCTCATTGTGCTGGAGGCGAGCAGCATCGTGGAAATTGACTTCACCGCCGCGGGTCTCTTGTGTGACGTCATCGCCAGGGCCCACGCGCAGGGCATGGATTTCGCCGTCGCCAGACTTGAGTCCCTGCGGGCCGCCGACGCGTTCAAACGGTTCGGAGTGCTCGACCGGCTCGGCGCAGACCGCCTCTTCACCACCGTGGATGAGGCCGTGCGCACCCTGGCTCCTCAGGCTCAGCCCTGAGGCGTCATTGCGCTTTAGCCAGGCGCAGCGGACCATGCGCGATTTTCGCGCACCCTAATCTGCGCCTTCGCCCCTCGCTGATCAGGGCAAATTAACCTGAAAGCGGGAACCCTCTGCGGCGATCGGCAGAGGTCTCATGGAAACGTTTCAAACAACGGATGCGCTGGAGCTTAGCGAGCGCTTGCGATTTCTAGGTCTCGCCGGCGCCATGGCGAACCTGGGATACTGGTTCTACCTCGTTCGGCAGGAGAAGATCATCTGGTCGTCCGAGGTCTACGCCATTCATGGCTTGGATCCAGAAACCTTCGAACCCAGCCTGCGGGACGCCATCGATTTCTACCATCCCGAGGATCGTCCCGTTGTCACGGAAAGCCTAAAGCGTGCGGTCGCCCAGGGCGTCGGCTATGAGCTGCAGCTTCGTCTGATCCGCGCGGACGGCGCATGCCGTTTCGTCAAATCAAAGGCGGATTGCGAACGCGACTCCACCGGCGCCGTGCGGGCCGTGTTTGGCTTCTTTCAGGACGTCACCGACCAGGTTATGGCCCTCGACGAAGCGCGGGAGGCGGCGCGTCGCGCGGCGGTGGCTGAAAGCATCGTCGGCCTGGGTCACTGGCGCATCGAGTTCCCGGAAAACGCCATGATCTGGTCCCCGCAGATGTACGCCATCTACGGATTGGATCCGTCAAGCCACATCACGCCGGCCCTCGTTCTCGACATGGTGCATCCCGATGATCGCGACCTGACCCGCTCGCGCATCGCGCGCGACCTCCTCGGCGAGGCCTCGACGGAACGCCCGGTGATCCGCATCGTCCGCCCTGACGGCCAGGTCCGCTGGGTGATCGGCTACACGACCGTGGAGCGCGACGGCCAAGGTCGGATCCAGGCCCTCGTCGGCACGCTGATGGACATCACTGAAAAGCACCAGACCGATGCTGCGCTGGCGGAAACGCAGATGCGCTACCGCCTTTTGACGGATAACGCCGCCGACCTCGTGACGGAGTCCACCCTGGACGGGCGGCTCGCGTTCGTCTCCCCCGCCGTGGAGACCTTAACCGGCTACGCGGTCCATGAAGTCGTGGGCCGATCCGCCTTGGATTTCGTGGCGCCGGAGGACCGAGAGCGTGTCGCCGCGTCCTACCTCAGGGATCCGAACCGTCCATCGGGATGGACCATCGAGTACCGCCTCAGGCGAAAGGACGGCAAGGTGATTTGGGTCGAGGCTCACCCCTCCTTCGTCCGCTCCCACTTGCCGGACGGCCCCTATGTGGTGCTTGACGTGGTTCGAGATGTGACGGCGCGCAAGAGTCTAGAGGCCGACCTCGTCGCCGCCCGGGAGGAGGCGCTGGCCGCATCCGCGGTGAAGTCCGAGTTTCTCGCCAACATGAGCCATGAGCTGCGCACGCCGCTCACGAGCATCGTCGGCTTCGCCTCCCTTCTCGTCCCGCGTCTCGCCGAGGATGCGGAAAGCGCGCGCTACGGCGCGCGGATCATGGATGCGGGCCAAGCGCTCCTGACCGCCGTGAACGACATCCTCGACTTCTCGAAACTCGAGGCGGGCCAGGTGGAGATCGAACCCCGCGCCGTCTGCGCCCCTGACCTTCTGGCTTCGGCCGTCGCGCTCCTGACCCCTCAGGCGGACGCCAAGGGGCTGGTGCTGAAGGTCGACACTCAAGCCCTGCCGACGACGCCCATCATGCTGGACGACGGGCGGGTGCGTCAGATCGTTCTGAACCTCATCGGCAACGCCGTAAAATTCACGCCATCCGGCTCCGTCGCCTTAGTGGCGCGGCTGACGGGGGACGGGGAGCGGATCCGCGTCGAGGTGCGCGATACAGGCGGCGGCGTCCCCAAGGAGAGCCAGGATCGCCTCTTCCGCCGGTTTTCACAGGTGGACGGCTCCACCACGCGGATCCACGGCGGCACGGGCCTCGGTCTTGCGATCTGCAAGGGGCTGGTGGACGCTATGGACGGGCGGATCGGTGTAGAGAGCGCCCTGGGGCGGGGCAGCGTCTTCTGGTTCGAGCTTCCCCTCCTGCACGCGGAAGCCGACGCCGTCTTCGACGCCGGCGCCGATCTTGGCGATCTTGGCGATCTTGGCGATTTCGAGGGTATGAGGCTCCTCGTCGTCGACGACAACGGCGTGAACCGCGACCTTGTTACGACCCTCGGCCGCTCCTTGGGAATCGTGGTGTCGGAGGCCGACTGCGGAGAAGCGGCCATCAGTCTGGCGCAGCACCAACCGTTCGACGTCATCCTCATGGACCTGCGCATGCCCGGGATCGACGGATTCGCCGCCGCGCGCGCCATTTACGAGTCCGACGGGGCCAATGCGACGACGCCCATCCTGGCGTTTAGCGCCGATGTCGGCGCCAAGGGCGCCCATGACGCTAGCCTGCGCCTGTTTGACGGGGCGGTGGCCAAACCCATCTCCGTCGTACCCTTCCTGTCCAGCCTGCGAAAGGCCGTGACCTTTGAGGCCGCGTGAGGCGCCGGAGCGGGCTGCGTTCGCGCTCTAAGCCGGATCAGGATCCTGGCGTCTTGGCCCCGTCTGGGGCGGGCGCCGGCGGGACGACGCCGCGGACATATTTGTCGTACCAGGCGAACCAACGCTCGTAGCGGTCTTTGATGTAGCTTGGGCGTGTGAAGCCGTGGAACGCGCCGGGGTAGACCACGAGCTCAGCCGGCGTCCCCACGCTCTTCAGGGCCTGGTACATTTGTTCGCCGCCCTGCAAGGGCACGTTGAAATCCTTATCGCCCCCCATGAACAGGGTCGGCGTCTTGATGGTGTCGGCGTGCAGGAAGGGATAGGAAAGCTTGAGATAGGCGGCCAAGGCCTTCCATGGCGGGCCAAGTTCGTTGTCGTATTGCAGAATGTACTCGTCCACGCCGTAGAACCCAAGGAGGTTAGCCGTCCCCGCACCCGATGAGGCGGCTTTGAAGCGGGTGGTGGAGGCGATGACGTAGTCCGTCAAAATCCCTCCGTAGCTCCAGCCGCCTACGCCCATGGCGTTGGGGTCGATCTTCCCTGTCGCCACAGCCGCATCCACCGCCGCGAGCAGATCCAGCACCTCCTTGTGTCCCCAATCGGCGTTGATGGCTTCGGAATAGGCGTGTCCCCGGCCTGTGCTTCCCCGGTAGTTGACGTTAAGGACGGCATAGCCGCGGGCGGCGAACAGCTGACGCTCCACATTGAAGCCGTGGGTGTCCTGGCTTGTGGGACCGCCGTGGATGCGCAGCAGGAGCGGCGCCTTGGCCCCCGCCTTGTACCCCAAAGGCAGGGAGAGGAGCGCGTGAACCTCCGAACCGTCGGCCGCGCGCGCTGACATGTCTTCGGCGGGGACCAGGGCGGTTTGGGTGAGGAGCGCGTCATTATGGCCCGTCAAGCGGCGCAGGGCTCCGTCCTCCAGGGCGTAGATTTCCGGATCGGCGAGGTCGGAGCTCCAGATGAGCGCCGTTCGGCCCGCGGCCACGTCAAGGTCCCGGGCCGCCCCGGAGGCCTTGGTGATGCGGGTCGCGCGCCCTTGCGGCTGCAGCGGCGTGCTCGCCACATAGTCTTGGCGATCGTCGCTGACGACGCTGAGCGCCGCCCCGCCGTCCGGGCTCAAAACCGGCGGGCCGACCCACTGGTCCAGGGTGGGCGCCAGAATGACGGGATCGCCGCCCGACGCTAGAACCATGGCCAGGCGAGGTTCGTCATAAATGGAATAGCGGGGCGAAACGCCTTCGCGAAACAGGATCGCCTTGCCGTCTCGTGTCCAGACGAGGGGACCTACATCCTCGCCCGTGAAGCGCGTCAGCTGCCGCGGCGTTGATCCCGGCGTTGCGGCCACCACGAACACATCCTTGTCCGCAACACGATCCGGGTCGGGTTGAGCCTGATTGCTCACGAAGGCCACGGCGGCGCCGTCCGGGCTCCAGGCCCCGTCGTCCTCGCCAAAGGCCGTCGCGCCTACGACGGGATTGGAGGTGAGCTTCGCGACGGTCTTGGTGGCCACATCGAAGAGGTAAAGGTGGGGCTGCTTGTCGGTGAGATAGCCCTCGATGTCCTGTTTGAAGTGGTATCGATCAAGGACGATGGGTTTAGGCGGCTTAGGTTTGGCGCCTTTGTCCTCATCGGGCTCCGCCTTCTGGGTCAGCTGCAAAAGGAGGCGCTTCCCGTCGGGAGACCAGCGATAGTCGCTCAGCGCCTGGTCCACGGCGGTGAGCTGACGCGCTTCGCCGCCACGCCGGTCGAGGACCCACACCTGATCGCCCTTGGCCTCACCCTCGCGGTCTGAGATGAAGGAGATGTAGCGGCCGTCTGGGCTCCATTGGACCTCGCTCACCGACGACTTGCCGTAGGTCAGTTGCAGATCGACCTTGCCGTCCCAGCTCACCATCCAAAGCTGGGTCGTATTCTTGTCCGCCGCCGTGTCGACGGTGGTGACGGTGTAGAGGACCCAGGCGCCGTCGGGCGACACCTTGGGCCCGCCCACCCGCGCGAGTTTCTGAGCCGTCTCAGGGGTCAATCCGGCTGGCGACGGCGCCGCTTGAGACGTGCCCGCCGAAACAAGGGCCGTCGCCGCCGCAAGGCCTACTCCCCACCCAAACCGCATAAGCCCTCTCCCGCCACCGTCCCGCCGCCGCGACCGCGGGGCTGTTCCTCGCCGTCGCAGTCCCGCCTGAGCCCCTCGGATGCAAGCAATGGCGCGCCTTCCTTTATCTTGCAACGGGGTCTTGCAACGGGGTCTTGTCCGCGCCGCGCGCCCTGGGGAGCGTCTTTGGGGGGCCTTGGCCTGCCACGGTCCGGACTATGGAATTTCCGCTGTCGGGGGTAGGCTTCCATGGAGACCTCGGCTTCGGAGGAGCTGTCCATGACCCGCCAACCTGATGCTGGACAGTTCACCCGCTTCCAGACGCAAAAGCTGACCCCGACCATTGGCGCGGAGATTCACGGCGTAGACCTGTCAGAGGATCTGGACGAGGCCGTGGTGCGCGATCTTCGCAGCGCCCTCCTCGAGCACAAGGTGATCTTTTTCCGCAATCAGAGCATCACCCCGGCCCAGCACATCAGGTTCGCCCGGCGGTTCGGCCCCTTGGAGATCCACCCAGCAACCCCCAAAGATCAGCCGAACCCAGAGGTTCTGCGCATCGCCCACGGCCCGACCTCGCGCGGGCGAGAAAACGCCTGGCACTCGGACGTCACCTGGCGCCCAGAGCCCTCCTTGGGGTCGATCCTGCGGGCGGTGGAGATCCCCCCTGTGGGCGGCGACACCCTCTTTTGCGACATGTACGCCGCCTATGACAGCCTATCGCCCGCCATGAAGGCCTGGGTCTGCGAGCTTAGCGCCGTTCACGATATCGCCCGCGTTTTCGCCGGCCGCCTTGGGGAGGACGCGGCGTCCCTACACAAGACGTTTCCGCCTCAAACCCATCCGGTGGTTCGCACCCATCCTGAGACCGGCCGACGCGCCCTCTACGTCAACACCGCGTTCACGGCGCGGATCGAGGGCCTGAGCCCGAAGGAGAGCGACTGGCTCTTGGCCCACCTCTACAGCCAGGCGGCGGCGCCCGAGCACCAGTGTCGGTTCCGCTGGGCGACCGACTCCATCGCCTTCTGGGACAATCGCGCCTCCCAGCACTACGCCGCCTCCGACTATTTCCCCGCCGTCAGGATCATGGAGCGCGTGACCATAGCCGGGGACAGGCCCTTCTTCGACCGTGATCGGGGGACGTGAGGCGGCTGGGCGCGTCTTTTTCTACGCCACGCGCCCATAGGAGAGGCCCCGGGCGAGCCAACAGCCTAAACGAACCTCTGAAGGCTCGCCCTTTGAGCCGCGCATGAACCGCAAGGTCCAGTCCCCCGGCGGGGTGTGGTCGAGGGCGCGCGGACAGGGCATGACCCACACGTCCTGGCCGATGGGCTCGAGGAGCTCCATGCGGCCGCGACCCAGGAAGCCCGCGAAAGCGCCGTAGAGCGCCCCGCCCCGGGCCTCCACCACAAGGTCCGCATCAAGCTCTTGGCACCGGTAGATCCCTTCGATCGCTCCGCCGTCCGCATCCGGTAGGGCCTCCAGGGCGCCGGTGTGGTTCTCATACCGGCGCTCCATCACAGGGCCGTCCGCACGGTTCACGAGGCGGACCCCGTCTCCGTCGGCGCCGCCGCCGGCGGCGGATGCAAGACGGTCCGCATGATGGCCAAATCGCAGCAGGAGACCGCCGTCCGCAGCCGGCGTCACCCGTGTCAGAAGGCCGGTCTCGGCTTCGATGAAGGCGCCGAACCAGCCGCTCTCCGCCGGTGTCCCGGCGGGGGACGCCCCTTGGATAGGGAGGCCGAGGGCGGCGGCGAAGAGGCCTAAGGCCGCCGCGTGCGCATCGGCCATGTGGTTGAACAGCACCACGACGGAGAGCCGCTCGGCAGGCGCGTAGAACCGGTGGCTGCGCCAGCCTCTGAGGGCGCCGCCATGACCGGTCACTGCGAGCCCGAGCTCGCTGCGCCGGCTAAGACCGAACCCATAGGCGGCGGGGTTCTGGTCCGCGAACGTCACCGGCGCGCTCAAGCGCTGGTAGAGGGCCATGGGGTCTTCGCGGCCCTGATCGATATGGCGCTCCCACGCGATCATGTCGTCCAGGCTCGCCGCGACGCCCGCGTCGCCGGTCCACAGGATTTGATTGCGGGCGGGGCGGAACCCTGAGATTTGATCGCCCTCATAGCCCTCGGTTCCGTCCGGCAGGGCCCGGGTGTCCGCGGCGAGCATGGCGCTCTCCATCCCCGCGGGGCCGAAGACCCGCTCGCGCAGCAGGGCGGCGAAGCTGCGCGCGGTCTTCTCCGCAAGGCAGTCGCCAAGAAGGCGGAAGTTCTGGTTGCAGTAGGCGTATCGCGCGCCAGGCGGAAACTGCAGGGTGCGCGCGCCGCCGATCACCGCCCTCGCCTCCGTCTCGCCGAACGGGTCCTCCGCCCCGGCGCCGTGGAGCATGGCTACCGCCCAGTAGTCCCTCAGGCCCGACTGGTTGTGGCACAGGTGAAGGGCGCCGGGCGCCGGATCCTCAAGGCGCGGGAGCCGGCGGGCGATGAAAGGGTCGAGGACGCAAGGATCGGGACAGGCGTCCAGAACCGCTGCGCAGGTGAACTGTTTGGAGATGGAGCAGATCCGAAAAAGGCTCTGGGGCGTGAACGCAATCCGTCGTTCGGCGTTGGCGAAGCCCCAGGTGTGGCGCGCCAGGACCTCTCCCTCCCGGATGACGGCCACGGCGCCGCCAGGGCCGGGATAGGCCAGGGGCAGGGCTTTGAGTGCGGTTTCAAGGGCGCGGGAGGAATAGGCGGACATGATTTTGCGGCTCACTCGGATTTTGGGCGTGGTCACGCGCCGACCTGAAGCTTCGCCGTCCTAGGCTGAATGCGCCAGTGCGATTGCATCGCGCCGCCAGGCGCGCCCATAATTTTTCGCCACACGCCAAAACGTTCCACGGAGGGCCTTGCGCCTCATGCGCCTCATCGACCGCGAGGAGATATCAGCCCGTCTGACCTATGAACTGTGCATCCCCCTCATGCGCACCGCCATGATCTCCCTCTCCAGCGGCGAAGCGCTGCACCTCCTACGTTCCATCATCCCCCTCGCAGACGGGCGCCTGTTCGGCCTCATGCCCGGGGCCCTCGGGCCTAGAGCCGCATTCTGCGCCAAACTCCTCAGCGTGTTTCCTGGAAACTTCGACCTTGGACGCCAGTCGCACCAGGGGCTGGTGATCCTGTTCGACCCTGATACGGGAGAGCCTGTGTGCGCAGCCCATGCCGGGGAAGTGACGGCTATCCGCACCGCCGCCGCGAGCGCGGCGGCGACGGACGCCCTCGCCCGCAAGGATGCGTCGTGTCTTGGCGTCCTCGGCTATGGCGAACAGGCGCTGACCCACGCCCGGGCCATGATGAAGGTCCGTCCCATTCGCGCCATCCACGTCTGGGGCCGGCGGCCGGAGCGTTTGATCCCCTTCTGCCGCGGCCTTGAGGACGAACTGGGCGTCCCCGTCGTCGCCGCCGCCGACGCTGAGACCGTCGCGCGCGCCGCAGACATCCTCTGCGCCGTAACCGCCGCCCGCGAGCCGATTTTGAAAGGGGCGTGGGTTAACCCGGGCGCCCACGTCAATCTCGTGGGCTCTAGTGTTCCGGGACCCGTAGAGGCGGATCAGGACCTTGTGGTGCGCGCCCGCTTCATCGCCGACTGCCGCGAGGGGGTCCTGCGCCAGGGCGCTGAGTTCCTCAAGGCCAAAGAAGCGGGCGCCATCGGGGATGACCACATCGTGGCGGAGATCGGCGAGGTGTTCGCCGGAACCCGCCTGGGGCGGCGCACGGACCAGGACGTGACGATCTACAAATCCCTCGGACATATTGTTCAGGATCTCGCCAGCGTCTGGGCGCTTTACGGCGGCCGAGGGACCCTGGGTTGACGCTGCACGGTCTGACGCGGGCGCGCCGCCCGTAATTCCTCGGGTCGCCCGCCTGGGGACGCTCCCTCTATCCCTTCGTCTAGGCCGCTTGCGCCACGGAGGGGAGAACAGGATGCGCTCTGGTCCCGGGGACCCAAAGGGAAGGGGCGCTATCGCGTGCGCGGTCCTCGGCGCGGCAGCGACCCTCGGCCTTCTCCTCGCCGCGTCGGCTGGGCCCATCGGGCTTTATAACGTCACGCCAAGCGAGCCCATGGGCTGGTATTGGCGCACGAACCGCCCGGTCGGGAGGGGCCAACTCGCCGCTTTCAGGCCGCCGGCTGCGGCGCGAGCCTTCCTGCCTGCGCGGGCGCCGTCCAGCTTTTTGAAGACCGTCGCGGCCGGACCCGGCGACGACATCTGCGCCTCGAAGGACACCCTGTTCATCAACGGCGCGCCGCGGGCGGCCATCCTCCGCGCCGACCGTCGGGGCCGGGTCCTTCCCCACTGGTCCGGCTGCCGCCGCTTGGGGCGGGGCCTCTGGCTCATGATTTCAGATCGCGTCCCCAATAGTTTCGACAGCCGTTATTTCGGCCCCGTTTCCGGCGAGGACATTCTTGGCGTCTACGCGCCCCTGCTCGGCTGGTCGGGAGGCGCGTCCCCATGATCAGGGCCCTACTTATCGCTTTGGCCGCCCTAGCCTTGGGCGCCCCCCAGAGGGCGGGCGCGCAGGCGTCGAGCGCGGACGTCGCCAGAAACCGCGACGCTATCGCCCGGGTCGCCGTCGCCGAAGCGGGCGACCAAGGGGACAGCGGTCTGGCGGCGGTGATCTTCGTCATCCTCAACCGCTTGAGGATGGGCCGCTGGGGCGTCTCGGTGGATGCAGTCCTCAATGCGCCCGGTCAGTTCGAACCGGTCATGCGCGCCGGTGGGGATTGGCGCCGTCTAAGGCCGCCCACGCCCGAACAACGGGCCCATGTGGACACCATCCTCAATCTCGCTGTGGACGGGCGTCTTCCGGACCTGACGCGGGGCGCGGCCTTCTTCCAAAACCCCGCCGTTGTGGCCGCCCGCGCCCGGTCCGGCGTGGTTTCGCCCACCCTTGTGAACTTCGGCGGCCTCAAACCGCTCGTGGTCATCGGCGCCCACGCCTTCTTCGCCGACGAGCCCCGGTTGAGGGGCGAGGGGCCGCGGTCCCGAGGCGAGCACGGGATCTTCGGCGGACCTCTGTTCGCCGGCGCGCCCGCCGAGCGCAAGGCGCCCTGGAGCGGACGGCGCCTGCTTCCCGACAGCCCCCAGCAGGGGCTGTTTGTGACGCCGTCCGGCGACGTGGTCGTCGCCCTAGGCCCTTTCGCCATGATGATGCGTGGACGCCGTCCGGAGAAAGCTGGCCGCTAGGTCCGAGCAAAAGGGCGCGTTCGGAGGCCCTTAGGCCGCCATGCGCAGCCCGAGGCTGTCGATGGCGCCGCGCAGGTCCGCGGGAAGCGGCCCCAGGGCCTCCGCGGCTAGACATTGGGCGAGCTCGGCGCGGTTCTTGACTCCAAGGACTACCGTGTCGACCCCTTCCATGCTGAGGGCGTAACGGTGGGCCATGAGGGCCGGGTCCACGCCTAGGGCCTCGCACAGGGCTCTGAAGGGCGCCGCGCGCGCATAGTCGGCCGCCTCAGGGTGGCTGGCCTTGAGCGGGCGATCGATGGCGCTGGTCAGAGCCCCGGCCTGGACGGCGCGGATGCCCATGACGCCGACCCCAGAGGCCTTGGCGAGCGCGATGATCTCCCGCGGTCGCGGCGCTTCGGCGCAGCGGCGGATAGCGCCTGGAGAATCCAACAGATTGGCTATGGCTTGGATCACATCCGGCTTTATGGGGTCCTTCAGCACGGTCATCAGCGTCTGGGGAAGCCCCACCGCAGTGATCCCCCACGCGCCGATGCGGCCGCGGGCCTTCAGGGCCTCGAACGCCGGGACAACTTCGCAGCGATAAAGACTGAGGGGCGTGGCGAAGGCTTTGCGGTGCTCCGGCGCGAACGCGTAGACCGTGTCGTCTTCGCAAATGTTCGTGTGAAGAAAAAAGACGTCGACGTAGTCTAGGCCCATGGCCGCCAGGCTGGCGTCCAAGGCGGCCTCAAGGCGGGCGGCTGCAGTCCCGCCTCGGGTTCGCCAAGGAGGCACTTGGTGGTGATCCTGAGATCCGACGGGAGCTTTCCGCCGAAGCTCGCCGCCACGACCGCTTCGCACAGCCGATAGCTGGGCGCCGTATCGAGGAGGTTCACCCCGGCGTCGAGGGCGGCGTAAAGGGTCTCCTGCGCGTCGTCCTGGGTCGTGCGGCCCCAAACTTGGCCAAGACCGCCGCCGCCGAGGGACAGGCGGCTCACCTTGGCCAGGGGCCCAAGATCTGCGCGCCGCATGCCTATTGGAGCCGCGCGGCGAACGCGTCCACCACGCTGTCGCCGGTGTAGTCCACCACCTTAGGCTTCACCACCGCCCTGGCGAAGGGGCTGGTCACGTACCGAAAATGGGGCCGATCGGCGTTGGCGGCGTCAAGAATGATCGCGGCAATCTCCGCCCCGGTCTGACCGTGCTCGGCGAAAACGGTGGAGGAGGCGCCCATATAGGCCCCCAAGAGGGCGTCGTAGGGCGGGGTGAGGCGCGCGAGGGTCTGTTGGCTCGTCGCGCGCACGGTGTTGACAAACTCAGTGTTGATGGGGCCAGGCTCGATCAGGCTCACCCAAACGCCGAGGCGCCGCGCCAGGGGCGCGAGACCCTCCATCATCCCCTCGACGGCGAACTTAGCGGCGCAATAGGCCTCGTTGAAGGGCTGCCCGATGAGGCCGCCCACGCTGGTCACACTGATGATGCGGCCTGAGCCCGCCGCGCGCATGCCGGGCAGGACCGCTTTGGTCATGTTCCAGACGCCAAAGAAATTCACCTCCATGATGCGTCGCAGATCCTCCTCCGAGGTCTGCTCGACGCTGCCCAGGAAACCGGCGCCGGCATTGTTGACCAGGACGTCGATATGTCCATGGGTCTTGAGGAGGCCCTCCACGCACGAGGCTATGGAGGCGTGGGACTGCACGTCGAGGCGCTCAACAGCGATGGAGAGGCCCTCCGCCTCAGCGAGGGCGTCGAGCTCGCCGCGTTTTGACAGATCCCGCATACTCGCAAACGTCTTGAACCCCGCCCGGGCGAAGGCGAGGGCGGTATGAAGACCGACCCCCGACGACGCCCCCGTGATAAGAACAATCTGGGTCTTCGCCTCACGCGCCTTGGTCATGTCGTTCATCCCTGATGTCATTGGTCGCCTGTTGGCGGGTTCCGTGTTCCCGCTTCGACGCTCTTGGCCGAAGAGTGCCCCAAGCGGGGGCCTGTGTCGTTAGGATATCGCAGGCGAGGCGCGCCGCTGCGTCCTTGTCTTGGGCCAGGGTGAGCCCGGCGCATGGGGAGAGGAGGGCGTTGTGGAGCAGAGGTTCGTCTTCAACGGGGCCGCAGACGCCTATGATGCGTTCCGACCCGGCTATCCGCCAGCGGTGTTCGATGCGCTCAAGGCGGCTGCGCCCGAAGGCGCAAGGACCCTTGAGGTCGGGTGCGGCACGGGTAAGGCCACAGGGGGTCTTGCGGACGCCGGCTTCCAGGTCCTCGCCTTGGATCCGGGTCCCGCCATGCTCGAGAAGGCGCGCATCCGCGTTGGGGAGGGCCGAGGCGTCGCATTCACAGAGGGGGTTTTTGAGGCCTTCGTCCCGTCCGACACGTCATTTGACCTGATTTGCGCGGCCCAGGCCTGGCATTGGGTGGACCCGCGGACGGGCTATCCCAAGGCGGCGTCGCTCCTTGCGCCCCAGGGGATCTTGGCGGTTTTCGGCAATGCGGATGCAGAAATCCCCGAGCCCCTCGGATCTGAGATCGCCGCGGCGCTCACAGCCGCCCTCGGCAGGCCCCAGGCGAACCTCGCCCTGGCCGCCTATGGGGCGGACGGATGGATCGCGTCCCAATGGTCGGGGTCGGGCCTCTTTGGTCCGCTCCGCTATGAGCGCTTCGACCAGGAGATGGAGCACGACGCGCAAGGCTTTGCGTCCCTGGTCGCCACCTACTCCGACGTCTTGATGCTTGAGCCGCCGGCGCGCGCGCGCCTCCTTGACGTCTTGATGGAGGCGGTGGTCCGCCATGGCGGACGCTTCGTACGAAAGGTGCACGCCCACCTGCATCTCGCGGAGGTGAGGCCCATATGACAGGGTGCCGCGTGCCTCTCGCAGGGCGCGCATCTCTCACTGTGGTTTGCGGCGGGTGAACACCGATCCCGTCCTTGGCCTGGAGCACCCTTCATGACTGAACACCCCGCCTACACGCCGCCCAAGGTCTGGACGTGGAACAAGGAGAGCGGCGGACGTTTCGCCAATATCAACCGCCCCATCGCAGGACCGACCCATGAGAAGGCGCTCCCCGTCGGGCGACACCCGCTCCAGCTCTATTCCCTAGCCACGCCTAACGGCGTGAAGGTGACGGTCATGCTTGAGGAGCTTCTCGCCCTTGGGTTCACAGGGGCGGAATACGATGCCTGGCTGATCCGCATCAATCAGGGGGACCAGTTCGGCAGCGACTTTGTGGACATCAATCCGAATTCGAAGATACCCGCCCTTATGGATCGCAGCGGCCCTGAACCGGTGCGGGTGTTTGAATCCGGCGCGATCCTTCTCTACCTGGCGGAGAAATTCGGCGCTTTCCTGCCGACCTCGGGGGCGGAGCGTGCGGAATGCCTGTCTTGGCTGTTCTGGCAGATGGGTAGCGCGCCTTATCTGGGCGGCGGGTTCGGGCACTTTTACGCCTATGCCCCCATCAAGATCGAATACGCCATCGACCGGTTCGCCATGGAGGTGAAGCGCCAACTCGATGTTCTTGATCGCCGCCTCGCTGAGCGCGAGTTTCTAGCTGGCGACTACTCCATCGCCGACATTGCGGTGTGGCCCTGGTACGGCGCCCTCGCCAAAGGTCTTTTGTACGAAGCCGGGGAGTTCCTTCAGGTCCACGAGTACAAAAACGTTCAACGCTGGACCGACGCCATCGGCGAACGCCCGGCGGTCAAGCGCGGCCGCATGGTCAACCGTCCCTTTGGCGAGCCCTCAAGCCAGCTCTGGGAGCGCCACGACGCGAGCGATTTCGACACCAAGACCCAGGACAAGGTCGCCGCGAAGGGGTGAGGACCGCCCCGCGGCGGAGCCGGACGCAGCGCCGCCGCCGGACGAAGCGTGCGGCGGCGGCGAGAGCGGGTGCGGGTTTAGTAGAAGCGGCGCCCGTCATGGAAACGCTGGTGGGGGTGAGCCCAGGCGTAACCGCGCTCCAAGCCGTCCCGGCGCCAGACGCGCTCCGCACGGGCGTGCGCCGCCCAAGGCGCCCAGCCGCCGTAGCCATAATCGTGGGCCATGGCGGCGGCGGGCGCCGCAACGGCCACAACGGCCATGGCGGCAAGGAGGGTTTTCTTGATGATCATGTCGCGTCTCCCCGGCTCGGCGGGCGCCGGAATTGGCGACGCCGGATGGTGAAGGCATCATGCGCCGCCTTTCCTGAACCCGGGGGGAGGCTAACCTTCACCCTCTGTTCATCCCGCTGCGGCGCCCAAGACACGCAGCGCCTTGGGACGCCGCGCCGGAACAAGGCCTTTTGATGATGTTGCGATTGCCTGAGTTGCCTGCGGACGCCTTTGAGAAGGAAGATAAATCGAGCGATCACGCCTTCTACGCGCCGCCTCGCTTTGTGGTCCACTTGGACGAGGGCGCCGTCAACGCCCTGACGCGGTTCTATCGCGACGTCCTGCCGTCCGGAGGCGCCGTTCTCGACCTGATGTCCAGCTGGGTCAGCCACTTACCCGAGGACCGGGTCTTTAAGGAGGTCATAGGCCACGGCATGAACGCCAGCGAGCTGGCGGCCAACCCCCGCCTCAGCGGATATTGGATCCAGGATCTGAACCGCGATGCGTTGCTCCCCCACCCGGGCGCTCGCTTCGACGCGGCGACCTGTTGCGTGGGGGTTCAATACCTCCAAGACCCCCTCGCCGTCTTTGCCGAAGTCCGCAGGGTGCTGAAACCGGGCGCGCCCTTTGTGGTGTCCTTCTCAAACCGGTGTTTTCCCACCAAGGCGGTTCGAATCTGGCTCGCCCTCAATGGGCCTGGACGGGCGCGTCTCATCACCCTTCTTCTGGCGAGGGCGGGGTTCGTGGCGACGCGGGCCGAGCTTCTGGCGGACGGGCTCAGCGGCGACCCCCTCGCGGCGGTCGTTTCTCACGCGCCCGACGCCCCTCGGTGAAAGGCGGTTGCAAAGGGCGCGCTTCAGTGAGACAGGACGCGCAATGACCGGCCCGTGGGACAACCTTCCAGATTCGCCCAAGACCAAGGAGCCCCTATTCAAACGCGGGTGGCGGGGTCGTGAAGCCATGGTCTCCAACTGGCGCGGCCTAGTCCTGATTATTTTTCTCATCCTTATCGCGCCGCCCATCGCCACCTGGATCGCCGGTTTGATCATGGGACGGCTGACGTAAAACTAGACCTGACGTCGCTGCGCCGCAGACCCGGAGAGCTTCGGGTTTCATTCATCGCCCCCGCGTGTCCCTGTTTCGTCTCGGAGGAACAGAGAATGGCGCCGATCCATCCCTTATCGACTGAACGGAAGGCCCAGGCCCTGCGGCACGCCCTCGGCCCGGCCGTCGCCGCGGCGTTAGCGGACCCGCGGGTGGTCGAAGTCATGGTCAATCCGGACGGAAAGATCTGGGAGGACCGGATCGGTCAGGGGCGCACGGACACGGGATGCGTTCTCGATCCGGCTGACGCCGAGCGCATCCTGCGCCTTCTGGCCGATCACGCTGGCGAAGTGGTCACCCGTGACCGCCCCCGGGTGAGCGCGACCCTGCCCGGGACCGGCGAACGGTTTCAAGGGGCCTTCATGCCCCTGGTGACGGCGCCAGCCTTCACCATCCGCAAAAGGCCTGAAGTCGTCTTCACCCTTGAGGATTACGTCGCCGAAGGCGCTCTCACCCCCGCGCTGGCGGCGCGGCTGCAGCAGGCGGCGCGCGCCCGGGAGAACCTTTTGATCGTGGGCGGCGCCGGCAGCGGCAAGACGACCCTGGCCAATGCGATCCTGGCCGAGCCTGCGTTCCGACAGGATCGCGTAGTCCTGATCGAGGACACGGCCGAGCTGCAATGTTCGGCCGTGGACAAGGTCGCCCTCCTCACCAAGCGCGGCGACCCCCCAGTGACCATGGCCGACCTGGTGCGCGACACCCTTCGCCTTCGTCCCGACCGAATTATTGTCGGCGAGGTGAGGGACGGGAGCGCCCTCGATGTTTTGAAGGCGTGGAACACGGGTCATCCCGGAGGTCTTGCGACCTTGCACGCCAATAGCGCGGCCGAGGGTCTGACGCGCCTCGAGGAGCTTATATTGGAGGTCAGCGCCAAGGCGCCTAGCGCCGCCATCGCCCGGGCGATAAACCTAATTTGCTTCATCCGGCGTACGCCGCAGGGCCGAAACATTGAGACCGTCCTCACGGTGAAGGGGTGGTCGCGAGGCGGCTATGTCCTAGAGGACGCGTAAGGCGTCGGCTTCTCCTCGGGCCGCGCCTTTACACCCCGCTCCAAACGCGGCTGTCTTCACAAAACCGAACGGGAGAAGCGGCGTGATGCTTTGGGCCTTTTTCGTACCGGCGGCGGCCGCCGCCCTCTCCGGCGCGGCGCCAGCTGACCCCCCGACGGAGGGACCCTCAACGCGCGCCGAGCAGGCCTTCCTGCGTTCGGCCTCAGCGGAGCCCGGCGCGGTGGTGCTGCCAGGGCTGCAGTACGCGGTGATCAGAGCAGGACCGGCCGACGGCCTCCCCCCGCGCCGCAGCGACGACGTAGTCGTGCGCTACCGTGGGGTTCTGCCCGACGGGCGCGTTTTCAGCACCTCCCCTGGGGAGGGGAAGGAGACGGTGCGCTTCACCCTCCAGAAACTCATACCCGGCTGGATCGCCGCGCTTCAGCTCATGCGGCCGGGCGATGTATGGCGCCTCTACGTGCCCGCCTACTTGGCCTATGGGGCGGCGGGCAAGGACGCCGTCCCGCCCTTGAGCGCCTTGGTGTTCGAGGTGGAGCTCGTGTCCGTCGCGCCGCCGCCGGCGCCCGCAAAGGGGCCTTGAGCCGCGCGTGCGTCGGACGGACGGTTTTTCGTGAGCCTCTCCTTTGTCCTCTTCAGCCTCGCCCTGGTCCTCAACGACCCCGCTGCGGCGCCGGGCGGGGCGGGGTCCGCCTGCCCGGCGCAGGCGGCGTGCAGACCAACGGGCGCCGCCACATCCGATCCTCAAGCCGCGGCGGCGTCCGCAAGGGGGATGGCGGCGGGCGAGGCGGGGCGGTGGAACGATGCGGCCGCGGCCTTCTCCGAGGTGCTGCGCAAGACGCCTGACGATGCGGACGCTTGGCTGCGCCGCGGCCTCGCTTATGAGCGTCTGGGGCGCCTTGATCGCGCCATCGCAGATCTCACCCGCGCAACCCATTTGAGCCCGCGATCCGCTGAAGCCTGGGCCGCGCGGGGCGTTGCTTATGACCAGAAAGGCCTCTACGTCCGCGCCGTCGCCGACTACACCCACGCCCTCGCCCTGGCCCCAGCGGCGCAGACCTTCTTCAACCGGGGCGCCGCCCTCGAACACGCCCGGCTTTATTCCAGGGCCGCCGCCGATTACCGTCAGGCCCTGAACCTCGACCCAGGGCTGCAGGCCGCCAAGGACGGCGCCGCCCGTTTGAGCGGTCGGCCGTGAGCGCGGCTTGCCAAGGCGCCGAGTTAAGGGGAGGAACACCCTCATGGCTCGTTTGGGGCGTCAGGGGAAAATGTTCATGGGCGTGGCCTTCACTCTTCGCGTTGTGGCGCTCGCGTGCGCCGCCGTCACCCTTGCCGCACCCGGCGCAGAGGCGGACCAGAGTTCGGCGGCGCGCATCGACGCAGCGCGGCTTCAGGATACGTTGGAGCGGTTAAGCCGCATCGGCCGGCCGGCGGGAGGCGATTTCTCCTCCGGCGTCAGCCGCTTCGCCTATTCGGATGCGGACATCGAAGGCCGCGCCTACGTCATGACGCTCTTAAAGGCCGCCGGGACCGAACCGAGTATCGACGCGGCGGGCAACATCCACGCGATGCGGGAGGGCGCCGTCGCCGGCCTAAAACCTATCGTCATCGGATCTCACATCGATTCTGTGCCGGCGGGCGGGAATTTCGACGGCGCCCTCGGCGCCCTCGGGGCGGTCGAAGTCCTTAGAACGCTCAGCGATCATCATGTCCGCCTGCGTCACCCCCTCGAGGTGGTGATCTGGTCCAACGAGGAGGGCGGGACAGTGGGAAGCGGCCTCGCCGCCGGAACGCTGTCGCCGTCGGTGCTGGATGGGACCCTCAATGGAATACGACGTCGGGAGGGCCTCGCGCGGATCGGCGGGGATCCCGACCGAATCGCGAGCGCTCGGCTGACGCGCGGGTACGACGCGGGCTATGTTGAGCTGCATATCGAACAGAGCGGGCGCCTTGAGAAGGCCGGGAAGACCATTGGGGTCGTCGACGGCATTGTCGCCATCGACGAGTACCAGGCCGACATCCAGGGCGTTCCCAATCACGCTGGGGCGACACCCATGCCGGAGCGACGCAACGCCCTCCTGGCCGCGGCCAAGCTCATCGAGGCTGTGCAGGAGGAGGTGACGCGGCTGCCGGGCGCCCAGGTGGGCACCGTGGGCCACCTTGAGGTGTTTCCAAACGTCCGAAACATCGTTCCAGGTCGCGTGACCCACAGCATCGAGCTTCGGGACCTGGATGCGGGGAAGATCAAGGCGATCGCCTCTCGGATCACGGCCCGGGCTGAGGCGATCGCCCACGAGACCGGGACCCGCATCACCATTCAGCCCCTCGAACACGACGCGGCGGCGTTCGCAGACCCAGGGATTCAGAAGGACATCGAAGGGGCGGCGGCGTCCCTCGGCCTCGGCGTCATGCATCTGCCGAGCGGCGCAGGCCACGATGCGGCGTCCATGTCCGCTGTTGGGCCAATGGGCATGATTTTCGTCCCCAGCGTCGGCGGCGTCAGCCATTCTCCCAAGGAATTGACCTCTTGGGTGGATTGCGCCGCCGGCGCCGCCGTTCTGCTCGAAACCGTCCGCCGGCTTGATCAACGCTGAAGGGCGTTTCCAAGCCTTGGTCAGCTGGCGAGGAGGGCCTTCAGCACCATGACGGTCCCGGCAAGTCCCACCACCCAGACGAGGGGACGGACAACAGGGGCGCCCAGGAGGTAGAGCGCCGCGTGCAGGAGCCGCGAGCCGAAGAAAAGCTCCGCTCCGAGGACGGTCCAGGACGTGGAGATGTGGGCCGCGGCGGCGGCGAGGACCAAGGGCGCAAAGATCGTCAGCCCTTCGCGATGGTTGTCCACGACCCGCTTGGTACGGGCCTGGAAGGGCTTGGGCGGCGGCAGGGCGTCCCTAGCCCCAGCCATGGGAACCGCGCCCTGCGCCATGACGCCGGCGGCGGCCTGGATCAAGACAAGCGCCAGCAACAGCGCGGTCGAGTAGACGAGCATTTTCAGTTCAACGGACATATCCACCCCCGCGAAATCGTCCCCCGACTAACCGCTTTGGAAGAGCGGCGGTCAAGGGAGCTCTTGGGGGTGTAAGGCCCGCGCGCCGGGCGCGGAGCGGCTAAGGCCGCCGACGCCGGCGCGGCGTCGGTCGGACCCTAGGGTCGGTAATCAATGTGTCTGCGTTGACACATGTGCTTCGGACAGTCCGGTGATGATGGCTCCAAGGGCCTGGCGCTGGCGCTTGGGAAGGTCGGTCACAAGCTTGATTTGCGGGACAGCGATCAACGCCTTAAGAGCAGAAAGGCCGTCAGACTCGTCGTTTCTGATCTCGGTTTCGCCGTCCAGGCCGTCGAAGAAATAAGAAATCGGGACTTCGAGAAATTTCGAGGCCTTGTACATCATCGAGGCGGAAACACGGTTCGCCCCGCGCTCATATTTTTGTACTTGTTGAAAAGTCAGCCCGATCGCGCGAGCAAGCGCCGACTGAGAAAGTTTAAGCTCTCGGCGACGCAGGCGAATTCTTGCGCCAACGTAAACATCAACGGGGTTCGGAGTAGGGTTCGCCGACATTTTATCTCACTTCATTATCACGGGTGCGATGCAAAATGTTTCCGCACTGTTGCAGATGTCGGGTCCATACAGTCCCGCTTGCCGGCATGTCTAGGTTAGAATTCGCTACATTTCGCCTCATGCGCGTTATTGCACAGGGGGCGCGCAGGCGTTGTTGCGGCGCGCAATAAACGCCGCCTCTGTTCATTACTAGCCTTTGCGCGGCGCTTGCGCCTTGCGCTGCGTCAATTCAAGGTTGCGGCGCCTTCACGGCACCTTCACGGCGCCCAGGATAAGGCTAGACCCGGCGAGGTCCCAAGGCTGCTCGGCAAGGGGGTAAGGACCGACAGGCTTTGCCGCCAGCCACCGGGGTGAGACGAAGATGGTCCGAACCGTCAGGCTCGTCGGGTCTGCGGTTTTGAAGGTCATTGAGAGGCCCGCCCCCGCCCTCCAGATCACGTAGCCCGTCTCGCCCGCCGCCAGGTGAAAGGGCGCCGCAGTCCCATCCCGCGGCGTCGTCACGACAGGACGACCGTCGATGGCCACCGCGTCCACGGGCGTACGCGCGGTGATGGAGAAGATTACCCGCGACGCGTCGGCGTTGGGCGCCATGGCGAGGACGGTTCCGCCATCGGGGAGGCGCGAGAGGCTCGCCGACGCCGGGCTGACATGCGCCAGGGCGGCGGGGGCGGCGGCGACGGCGTCGCCGAGGGGCGAGAGATTGAGGGGCGCGATGGAGCCGCCCTCAGCGCACAACACCCCGCGCGCCCAGGCGTCCGGAGGGACCAGGCTCGCCCTCCACGCCCTACCGTCTGCCGGCGACGCCACGTAGACAGGCTCGGCAGTTTGGGGATGGCGCGCGGTCCAGGGGTTCGTCAGATGCAGATAGGCCGCCAGGACGGCGGCGGCGACCGCCAAGGCCGCGCCGGCCTTGACGCCAGGGTCGCCCGGACCGCCGGACCTGGCCATGGGCCAAATCATCAGGACGGCCAGCCAGGCCGGGGCGACGCCGAGGACGGCAAGATCAAGACCCTCCATCATCAGGTGGAAGATGTTTCCGAGCCAGGCGAACACGCTGGCGGCCAGGAGGAAGACGAGGGCTTTGACGACCCTGGACCTGGATGCGCCGGCGCCGCTGAGGGCCGACGCCAGCGCGGCGACGGCCACGGGCCAGACGAACACCACAGCCGCTGTCGGCGCTACGAGCTGGATCGCACTCGCCGCCATGAGCGCCATCAAAAGCAACCCCGTCCAGGTCGCCGCAGGGCCGGCCGGCCGGTCGAAAATCACGAGGCCTGCGGCGAGGCCAACGACGCCGAACCCGAGCCCGACAGGATCAAACCCGCCGAAGACGGATGCGGCCGCGCCAGCCCCCAGAGCCAGCCCCCCGGCGAGGCGGCGTGAGCGCCCGCGCGCCGAAAAACCGACAGCGAAAAGCAGTGCGGCCAAGGCCGCACAAAGCATCATCACTTCGAAGGTCGGGAAGCGGGCGAGTAGCGGGCGGTAGGCGACGAAACCGACGCCGACGCCGGTGGCCCGGCGCGCCAGGATGAGGAGGGCGCCGGAAAGCGCGATGACGTAAACGCTTGTCCCGCAGCCGCGGAGGATGTCGAGGAGGCTGAAGGGACCTGCGCGCCGAGCACCCGCCGCGCCGACGACAATGAGGACCGCGGTGGCCAGAACCACAGCCCACCCGACGGCGGGCGGATAACTTATGGTGGTCAGACCGAAGACGTCGCTGTAGGCGACGTCCGGGGCCCGCGTCGGGAGGGGCCCCATGGCCAGGGCCAGGGCCGTGGGCGCCACCTCATCGCCCATATGTTGGACCGACCCCAGGTCAAGGGCCTCGGGGGTCGAGCTTGGAGAGTGGTAGTCGAACTGCCGACCGATGAAGGCGAAGTTCAGCCCGACCTTGCCGTGTTGCTTCGCCACGGTGAAATCGGTGTCGTTGGGAAGGTGCTTGTAGATGTAGACGGAGAGGGAGTTGCTGTCGGGCCGCTTCGCCGCCTTGGTGAAGGCTTCGATGTCTCCGCCGTTGTCTCCCGCGGTCTCGAACATGGCCGCCCGGCCCCCGCCGCCGCGGGTCTCAAGATTGATGATGTAACCCACGTGGGCGGCGGCCGGATCGGTGTTGAAAAACGCTTGCGCCCCCAGAAGGCCGGCCTCCTCCCCGTCCGTGAGGACCACAAGGACGTCGCGTTTCGGCGCGCCATGGGTCTTTAGGGTGCGCACAGTCTCAAGGATCGAGGCCACGCCGGCGGCGTCGTCGGCCGCACCTGGCGATCCTGGGACGCTATCATAATGCGCCATGAGGGCGAGGGCAGGCGCCTTGGGATCCCGTCCTTTCAGGATGCCGATGAGGTTTGTCACCCGTCCGCCGGTGATGAGGTGGCCGCGGGCTTCAAAACTGTCCGCGCTGGCAACCCGGGGGGAAAGGCCGAGGGCCGTCATACGCCCGATGAGATAATCCCGCGCCTGCTCATGAGCGGCGCTGCCGATGGGGTGAGGCGTCGAGGCGATGGCCCTGATGTCGGTGAAGGCGCGGACGGCGGAGAACTCGGCGTCAGGGATGCGCGCAGATCGCGGCGCCGGGGTCGCTGCCGACAGGTAGAATGCGACAAAGCCGGCGGCCAGGCACGCCGCCAGCGCCACGTGTCCGCCAATAGAGGTCAATCTTCGAGCCGCCGCCGCACTTCGTGCAAGAAAGAGGCGCGCGCGACGCCCAGGCTCTCGGCGCCAAGGCTCTTTGCGCAGAGGGGGCTTCGCGCGCCGCGCCGAAGCGCTGGGACGCCGGCGCCCAGCGGCCTGTCCGTGCGCGTCCGCCGCTGCGCGCCCCAACGAGGTTTATTCATGTTGAGCGTCTATCCCACGATGACGGCGGTCTGCCGGTCCGCAGCCGCGCCATTGTTAGCCTGCGCAGGCGTCTCTGCAACGGCAGCCCACGCCGCCGTGGTCCATTATTTAGTCGCAGCGGCGACAAAGGTCGCGTCGACCGGCGGAGCTTTGCATAAAGCGGAGCCGCGCCCAGACCTGGCGTCCCAGGACGCCAGCCGGCGGCGGTTAGCCGCACTGGCGGCCCGAGGACGCAAACTTCGGACTTTCTTAATAAGCGAACCGGCACCGTCTCAAATACTAAAGTTGTAACTTCACGCCCAGAAGATCTGGGCGCCGCATTAGGAACAGCGATGGGGCTCGAACCGAGCATCTTTACCGCCCCGCCGCCGGTAGATCTGCGGACTGAGGCGCCGAACGCGTACAAAATCTCACTGAAGAGCATGCTCACCGCGTGGTGGATCCTGTTCGCCTCCTGGGCCGTGGGAGGCGCGGCGGTCGCCACGCTCGGACTGCCGGTCTTCGGCGTGGTTTGGTGCTCCGCGGGCCTTGGCGTCGACACCGTGCTTCAGGGCGTCATGCGCCGGCTCCTAGCCAAGGCGCGAGAGACGGATGCTGCGGGGGACGTGCGCACCCTCGGGTGGATGGTGACGGTACGTTTCAGCATGGGCGCGGCCGGGCCCCTGTTCGCCGCGCTTGTGGTCGGTAATCAGGCCGCGACGGCGGTCTTGCTCCTTATTCTCGGCTGGTCGGTGTGTGTGGCCGCCGTGCAGTTCGTGAGCTCGGACTTTCTCCTTCGCCGCGCTTTCCTTCCCATCCTCGCCGCCATGGCGCTGGGGTTGGGACCCTTGCTCCCTTCCGCTTACGGTGTCAGCGTCGCCCTAGCCGAGGCCCTCACCGTGGGGGTCCTGGTGGTCATCGAAAGGCAGACGCGGCGAATTTGGACCAAGTGGGTCGCGGGCTCGGCGAGGACCGCCGCCCTTGTGCGCGAGCTGCAAGAGGCCCGCGACCTCGCCCTTATAGAGCGGGACAAGGCCGCGGAGGCCCGCGACCAGGCCGCGGCGGCCAACGCGGCCAAGAGCACGTTCCTGGCCATGATGAGCCATGAGATCCGCACGCCGCTCAACGGGGTCCTCGGCATGGTCCAGGCCATGGAGGCTGACCCCATGCCCGCCGTTCAGCGGTCCCGCCTAGCGGTGGTGCGCAAGTCGGGTGAAGCGCTGACCGCCATGCTCAACGACGTTCTGGACCTCTCGAAGATCGAAGCGGGGCGCCTCGCCCTCGAAACCCTACCCTTCGACCTGCACGAGGTCCTCGAGGCCAGTCGCGCTGCTTTCGAGGTGGTCGCCGAGGCCAAGGGCCTGGAGTTCAGCCTCCACGTAGACGAGAGCGCGACGGGTGTCTTTCTTGGCGACCCCACGCGTGTGCGCCAGGTGGTTTGCAATCTTCTGTCCAACGCCTTCAAGTTCACCCAGGAGGGGTCTGTGGCCGTAAGCGCGGGTCGTGCCGACGGCGTCTTAACCATCGCGGTGAGCGACACGGGGGCGGGTATTCCTGACGCGCACCAGGCCAGGCTCTTCGATCGTTTCGAGCAACTTGACGCCTCGACGACCCGGCGCCACGGCGGCACGGGTCTTGGTCTGGCCATTTGCCGCGAGCTGTGCGGGCTCATGGGCGGCCGCATCGAGCTTGAGACGACTTTGGGGCGCGGCTCGACCTTCATCGTTTTTCTGCCCCTCGACGCCGCATCGTCCCACGACCGGGCCGCCTATCCGGCTGTGGCCGAAGCGCCGCCCCCGCCGGATCGAAGCCTGCGGGTTCTCGCCGCCGAGGACAATGAGACCAACCAGATCGTCCTGCGAACCCTCCTCGGGCAGGCGGGCATCGCCCTGACGGTGGTGTCCAACGGCGCCGAGGCCGTTGCGGCCTGGAAAACCGGCGGCTTCGATCTTGTTCTGATGGACGTGCAGATGCCGGTGATGGACGGCCTGGACGCTGTGCGCGCCATTCGCGCGGAGGAACGGCGCACAGGACGCGAGAGAACCCCCGTTGTCGCATTGACGGGCAACGCCATGACCCACCAGGCCCAGGAAGTTCTGGACGCCGGCATGGACGCGCACCTCGGCAAACCCATCGACGTCGGGATCCTGTTCACGACCATGGCCGCCGTGGTGGAGGCCGCGCCCGTTTCGCCGGTCAAGAGCGACGCAAAGGTGGCTAGAGCCCAATGTTCGGGGGCTGGCTAGACGGCGGACCCCCTGGGGCGCTCAGCGCCTGGATAGGGGCCAAGAAAAAGGAGCCCCCCGGCCGCCGCCGTGAGGAGCGCCGCCGCGCCGAGGAGGCCGGCCCGGTATGTGCCGACATGATCGTAGAAGGCCGCAAGAGCCGGCCCGCCCATGGCTGCGCCCAGGTAGAAGCACGAGCTCGCCGCAGCGAGGGAGCCGGTAAAGCGCTCAAGGGGCAGGTAGCGGCTGATGAGAAACGGAAGGAGGTCGAACTCCGCACCGGCCGTCAGTCCGATCAGCGCTGCTGAGGCCGCGGCGGCTCCGGCCGTCGCCGCCCCCGAACCCAGGAGGACGCAGGCCGCCGCGGGCATCATCACAAAGACGGCCGCCACGCCGGGGCCCCAGAACCGGTCCATAAGGGCGCCGCAGGACACGCGGCCGATGACGACGAACAGGCCCACCACGCTCGCCGCGAGGACGGCGTCCGCCCGCCCGAGCCCCTCGCTGGTGAGGACCTTGATGAGGTTGCTGATGGACCCCGAAACGACCCCGGCGATGACCATGAATGCGGCCGCCAGGATCCAAAGACGCCCATCGCCGAACGCCGCCGGCAGGGGTTTCGCCCCGGAGCCTCGTCGGGGGCTCTCATCCTTGAACAGCACTAAGGTGGTCGGACCGGCGACGAGGATCGGCAAGACGCCGAGACAGGCGTAGGCCCAGCGCCAACCCACGGCGTCGATGAGCGCCCGGGCCGCGGAGGGGCCGAAGACGCCGGTGACGCCGGTTCCCAGGAGCGACAGGCCAAGGGCGAGGCCTCGTCCGGCGCTAAAGGCGTGGGTGATGGCCCGCGTCCAGGTGATGGCCAAGGTCCCGGTGCCGAAGAGGGCGATGACGAACCAGTTGACGTAATAGGTCCAGAGCGCGCCCGTCTGCAGCCCAAGGGCCATGAAGGCGAGGCTAAGGCCCGTCAGGGACACCAGGGCGACCAGGCGCGCGCCGTGCCGATCCGCAAGCCAGCCGATGAGGGGAAGGACCAGCATGGTGGTGAGGTAGGAGACCGTCAGACCCATCTGGATGGATCCCACGCTCCAGCCGAAAGCCGCACGGAGGGGATCGACGAAGACGCCCAAAGTATAGAAGGGCACGCCTGAAAGGCTCATGCCGAAACCGACGGTGCAGGCCGTTAGGACGCGCCAGTTTTCCCGCAACTCTGTCCAGACCAGATTAGGCGGCGCGGTCATGAGGGGGCTAGGCCTTCTTCAACGAGGTCTGATGATGACGCCGCGACGGGGATAGACCGCGGCCTTGGCGAATCGGCCGGCTAGGGTGGCGATATTCCTGCCGCCTCCGCCAGGGGGCGGCCGTCCCCTGGACCGGTATAGCGGCGCCCGTGTGCGCAATGATTGCTTTGGGGGCGCCCCTGGCGAGGCCGGGGCGGCTAGCGGGGCGGTCCTGCGACCTGGATCCATGGCGGCGTCTTGGGGTCCACCGGCACGCTCGGCGCCGGACCCCACCCGGTGATCTGGACCACCACCGGCTCATTCCCTGCCGAGCCGTCCCAGTGGGACGCGTTGGCCGGATGGAACATGACGGACCCTGGACCGAGGGGGACGGCCTTTGCGAGGTCGAAGGTCGACCCGGTTCCGGTGTACCAAACGCCCTGGAGTACGGTGACGTACCGATCGTTGGGATGGGTGTGGGGCGAATCCATCACATGGGGGGGAAAGTAGGCCCTGATGACGTAAAGCCCCGGCTTGGCGGGATCTCCAAGAACGACCGTGAACTTGGCTCCATGTCCCCCGGGGGCCGGCGTCCACACAAGATCTGAGGGCGCGACGCGGACGAAGTCTTTCGGCGTCTCCGCAGCGAGGCTCGGGCCCGCGGCGAGGATCGCCGCCGCTCCGATGAGGAGCCCGCGGCTCCAACGCGCCCCTACGCCCATGGTTTGGGTCCTCCCGTGCGGCGCGGATCAGCCCATGCCGTCCAGCCCCGCCTACGCCTCCCAATGCCCGGCCGCACGGGAAAATCAAGATGCGGGGGCGCCCATGGCTCATCTCACGCTCGCGCGCCGGCCCCGCCGACCTCTGATCAGCCGGGCCCGGTAGCGCCCGCCGCCGCGCCGAGGTTCGCCTTGAAATGCCCGCCGGTCTCCCCCGCGCTGCCGGGTTTGACGCGCCCGGCTGCGGAGCGCTCACAAGAGGCGATGTTGAGGTGCGGGAATAACAGCTCGGCCGTTCGATAGGCCTCCTCGAGGTGCGGATATCCTGAGAGAATGAAGGTCTCGACGCCGAGGGCGCGGTATTCTCTGATGCGCGCGGCAACGTTTTCAGGGGATCCCACAAGCGCCGTTCCCGCGCCGCCCCTCACGAGGCCCACGCCGGCCCAGATGTTGGGATAGACGTGCAGTTTGTCCCGCCGTCCGCCGTGTAGGGCGCGCATGCGGGCCTGTCCGACCGAATCCAGGGCCGCCAGATTGGTCTGGACCTGATCGATGACGGCCTGATCGACACGGCTGATGAGACGATCCGCCTCCGCCCAGGCCAGCTCCTCAGTCTCGCGGACGATGATGTGAAACCGAATCCCAAAGCGCAGGGTCCTGCCCCTGGCGGCTGCGGCGGCGCGCAGGACCGCGATCTTCTCCGCCACCGCCGACGGAGGCTCGCCCCAGGTCAGATGGACGTCGATCTGGTCTGCGCTCACGGCGTTGGCGGCGTCTGAGGAGCCTCCGATGTAAAGCGGCGGGCCTGCAGGACTGACGGGCGGGAAGAGGAGACTGGCGCCTTGAGTTCGGATGTAGCGTCCTTCGTAGTCCACGGTCTGGCCCGCCATGAGGCGCTTCCACACCGTCAGGAACTCGTCGGCCATGGCGTAACGCGCATCGTGGTCGACGAACACCCCATCCGCCGCCAGCTCGGCGGCGCTTCCCCCCGCTACGATGTTGATGAGCAGGCGCCCGCCCGTGATGCGGTCCAGGGTCGCCGCTTGACGCGCGGCGAACAGGGGAGAGGTGACCCCGGGCCGCACGGCCACGAGAAACTTGAGATTGCGGGTGAGGGGCGCAAGGGCGCTGGCGAGGATCCAAGAATCCTCGCAGGTGCGGCCGGTTGGGATCAGAACGCCGTGAAAACCCAGCCGGTCGGCGGCTTGGCCGATCTGGGAGAGGTAGTCGAACTCGGTGCCGCGAGACCCTTCCTCCGCGCCCAGCCAGCGTCCGTCGCCATGGGAGGGAATGAACCAGAACGGATGAACGGGCGCGTCAGGCGCGTCCATGGGCGGGTCAGAAGCCATTGGGCCTCGCCTGCGCGGCCTGCGCCGTGACGGGGTTCGCCGACAACAGGCGCTTTACCGTCGTCTCCACCTCAGCCCGGGTCTCCGCATCCCGAGGTCCGCTGCCCGGGCTGGTGAAGCCCACATGCGCCGCCTTCACCAGGCCGTCCCGACCGATGAAGAAGGTGGTGGGCCAGGCGTTGAGGTTCTCCGCCTGCGGAAGCTTGTCGTTGACCTCTTTCGGCTGGCCCGCGAGGAGGACCGTGTAGGTCAGCCCATACCGCGCAATAAAGGCGCGCAGGCGCTCGGGGTCGGCCAACTGATCCGGCTGTTCAAAATCCAGGGCGACGATCTCAAGGCCCTGGGCGTGATATTTGGCGTAAAGCGCCTCAAGGAACGGCGCCTCGTCGTGACAGTTGGGGCACCAGCTCCCCATGACGTCCACAACCACCACCTTGCCTCTGAACTGCGCGTCTGTGTTGGAGATGGTCCGGCCGGAAAGGTCAGGGAAGCTGAATCGAAGCGGCTTTGCGGGTTCCTTGACGCGGGTGTGCCGGGTCGGGTCGGTGGGCACGGCCCCAAGGGCGGCCGCCTCCGGTGCACGAAGGGCGCTAAAGGTGCGCACGCCTGATCCGTCGGTCAGGATGAGCTTAAGGGTCTTGTCGGGCTGGACGGCGATGTCTAGGGACGCCGCCCGTTCGCCTGCGAAATGCGAAAGGTGAAAGACCCCGTCCCTAAAACCCCCGTTAAGGTCCCCTGTGTCGCCGTCAATCCGAAGGATGGCGGCGTCGGTCACTCCGTCCTTCTGCTGGATGATCAGACGCCAGGCCTTCTCGCCCTTGGGACTGTCGTAGGGAACAATCCATTCCCCGGCGATGACCGGCGCCCCCGGGACGGCCTTAGGGGGGCTCCAGCCGCGCTGGGCGTGGATCTTGGTCGTCCGTCCTGCGGCGACATAGGTCCCCTCCAGCTGGTCTCCCGCGACTTCGGCGTCGATCGCCGCCGCGTAACTTGGGAAGTCTAGGTGAAGCCGTCCGTTGATGAACCGTCCTGACGTGGAGGGGTTGGTCCGTCGCGGGCCGTCGAAAAACGCGCCGGACGCCTCCTGGCCGTGCGCGGCTAGATCGAGCCGGAAAGGAATTTCCGCGCCGCCGACCTCAGCCGTGGCGCTCCATGATCCGGTGATCCCATCCTCCGCCGCAAACCCTGCGTGCGGCGCCACAAGCGCGACGGACGCGCTGACCGCCGCGAGCAAACCTGCCATGGACCTCATTGTGAACCCACACATCGTCCGGCCTCCGTCTTGCGCGGAGGATCTCATAGCGCTCTTGATAGCTCCGATGGGAAGGCTGCGCGCGCGAGCATATCTTACGGGGCGTGAAGCAAATCTTTCGGCGCGGCCCGTGACTTGAGGAAGGCTTCTGATCGCCCATGACCACGCAAAACGATCCCGCCTTGCAAGGCCCGGGAACAAAGCCGTCCGGTCGGCGCGTGCTTCTCCTGGGGGCGACGGGGACCATAGGCCGAGCGTGCGCCGCCGCCCTGGTCAAGCGGGGCCATGCGGTCGTTTCGTTCCAACGACCCGTCGCCCACACGGCGGGACCGGCGATGGGGACTCGCCGGGCGGCGCCCTGCCCTGGCGTCGCGGTGCGCTATGGCGACGTGCTCGACCCGAGATCCGTCGCTCAGGACGCTTTTCGCGGCGAGCCGTTTGACGCGGTGGTCTCTTGCATGGCCTCGCGCACGGGCGCGCCCAAGGACGCCTGGGCGGTGGATCATCAGGGCAATCTCAACGTTCTGCGGGCGGCCCAGTCCATCGGCGTCGAGCGGTTTGTGCTCCTGTCCGCCATCTGCGTGCAGAAGCCGCGCTTAGAGTTTCAGCGCGCGAAACTCGCCTTTGAGGCGGCGCTTATGACATCGGGCGTCACCTACGCCATCGTCCGCCCGACGGCTTTTTTCAAATCCCTCTCCGGTCAAATCGAACGGGTCCGGGCGGGAAGACCGTTCCTCCTGTTCGGCGACGGGCGCGGGACCGCGTGCAAGCCCATCAGCGACGAAGACCTGGCCGAGTTCATGGCCGACCGTCTTGAGGACGAGGCCCAAACCAACGCGATTTTTCCCATCGGCGGCCCCGGGCCGGCCGTGACGCCCCGCGAGCAGGGCGAACGCCTTTTCGCGCTGCTCGGACGGCCGCCGCGGTTTCAAAGCGTTCCGCCGGCCATGCTCGATGGGATCATCGCCTGCCTCGCCGCCGGCGGCGTTCTCTTCCCTTCCCTGGCGGCCAAGGCCGAACTGGCGCGGATCGGCCGCTACTATGCGACCGAGTCTATGCTTGCGCTCAACCCTGTGACCGGCCTTTACGATGCTGACGCCACCCCCTCGACAGGGCGTAAGTCGCTGTTCGACTACTATGCGGAGGTCCTTGCCGGCGAGGCGCGGGCGGATCTTGGAGACCATGCTGTTTTCGGCGCGGCCCCTTAAGCGCCGGCGCGCGCGACGGGCGTCGCGGGTTTACGCCGGGACGCGCCCGACAATCTCTTCAGCCTTGGCGAATAGGGCGGGGTCGATGACGAGGCCCGACGCCGCGGCGTTCTCCTCAAGCTGGCTGGGTCGGCTCGCGCCGACGATGGCCGAGGCGACATTGGGCTCCCTCAAGACCCAGGCAAGCGCGAACTGCGAGAGCGTGCAGCCGGCCTCGGCAGCGAGGGGCTTGAGGGCGTCAACCGCATCGAGCACCTCCGGCCTTAGCCAGTTGCTCATCATCTGACCCATGCTTTGGCTGCTCGCGCGGGTGTCGGCGGGGGGTGTCGCGCCGGTCGCGTACTTGCCTGAAAGGACCCCCTGCGCCAGGGGAGACCAGACGATTTGCGAGACGCCTGACTGGGCGCACAGGGGGATGACCTTGGCCTCCGGGCGCCGCCACAGGAGGGAGTATTGAGGCTGACTGGAGACGAATCGCTCGACGCCGGGCAGGGCGAAGGCGGCTTCAATCTGCGCCGGCGCCCATTCGCTGAAGCCGATGTAGCGGGCCTTCCCCTGGCGGACGACGTCGCTCAGGGCCTCCAGGGTCTCCTCAAGGGGCGTGTCTGCGTCGTAGCGGTGACACTGATAGAGATCCACATAGTCGGTCCGCAGCCGCCCGAGGGACGCGTCGATTTGCTTGAAGATCTGCCCGCGGGAGAGCCCGCGGTCCGTCTCGCTCATGGGAAAGAAGACCTTGGTGGCGAGGATATAGCTGTCCCTCGCCCGTCCCTTGAGGGTCTCGCCGAGAAAGCTTTCCGCCGCACCGCGTCCGTAGACGTTGGCGGTGTCGATGAAATTGATCCCGAGATCAAAGGCTTTGTCGACACAGGCGCTGGCGGCGTCCCGCTCCACGCCCACGCCGTAGGTCAGCCAGGACCCGAGGGAGATTTCCGAAACTGCAAGGTCGCTTGAGCCGAGTTTACGCCGCTTCATAAGAGCCGCTCCTTAAGGGTTGAGGTCGGACCGCCGGCGCCCAAGCGCTAGAGGTCTAAAGCCTCCTGAGGGTTCATCCGTTCCGCCCCGAGGGGCCGCATCGGTCAGGCCGCGCTCGCTGCGAGGTGCGGCGCGCCCCTTTCCGGAGCGATCACAGCCTGGGCGAAGCGCTCCATCTCTTCCAGTTGAGGGCTCATTTGCAGGAGCAGGAGATCCACCCCCGCCGCCTCAAACGCCGCGATCCGGCTTCGGACCTGATCGGGCGTTCCGATCAGGTTGGGGCGAAGGCCGCGGTTGGAGACAGAGTACTCCTGAAGCTTCATCTCCCGCTCAAGCTCCGTCCCCGAAAGCCATTGCTGAAAATTTGCGAACCCGGGCTGGGTCGGGTCCAGGCGCGTGATGCGCTCCACCTCCTTGCGGGCCTCGGATTCATGGTCCCTGACGATGGCGTAGGCGGCCATACCAAAGATCAGGGGCGGCCCGCCCACGTCCTCGCGCCGTTTCTTCATGTCAGCGATCTTTTCGGCGATCACCGACGGCTCGTCGCCGTGCATGACATAGGCGTCGCACTGGCGGGCGATCATGGACTTGGCCGTCTCCGACTCGCCGCCTGCATAGATGGTCGGCCGCTTTGCCGGTTTGGGCGCGCACTGGGCGTCCTTGAGCTGGTAGCGGGCGCCCTGATGGGTGAAACCCGCCTTCGTCCATAAACCGTCCACGACCGCGAGCCACTCGGACGTTCGTCCATAGCGGTCATCGTGCTGGTCGAACGGCAGGCCGTAGCTTTGCGCCTCCTCGGCCCACCAGGACGACACGACATTGAGCGCAAGCCGACCGCGCGAGATCTGGTCGATATTGGCGGCTTGTTTGGCGAACAGGGCGGGATGGTGGAAATTCGGCCGCACGGCGACCATGAGCTCGAGGGTCTGGGTGACCGCTGCAAGGGCCGCCGCCGTCGACCAGGCGTCGAGGGCGGGCTGATCCACGCCCTTGATGTCGTTCAGATTGAGCTCTGCGATGAGGGTAAGGTCGTAGCCGATAGCCTCCGCCCGCAGACAGAGCCTTCGCATATAATCCCAGCTCGCCTCCATCCCCTCGTCAGGAACATTGCGAAGCCACCCGCCGAACACCGGCGCCCAAAAGCCGTATCTCACGCCGCCTTGCTCCCTTTGGTTTCGATCTCGCGGACCAGGAAATCCACCAGCCTGTCATGGGGATCATAGCCGAGAACCTTCACCGGGTCGGCGACGAAGTTGGACAGGGCGTTGATGTCGTAGAACCGCGCCGCTCCGTCCCGGTCGTCCACCATGTACTCCACGCCCCCCACATCGAGGCGCGCCGCGCGGGCGACGCTTTCGACGGCTCTTATTATCGCCTCATCCGGTTGGTGCGCTTCAATCGTGATCGTGGGTTTATCCGCCAGGCACACATCCGCCGGACAGAGGTCGAAAGTGGACCCGGCCCCATTGAGGGCGATGGCGTAGAGGAAGCGACCGCCGAGGGTTTCGCACCGGAAGATCCTGCCGTCCCGGGCGGGGACGTACTCCTGCACCAACGCGACGCCGTCGACGCCCACGGGGGTGGCGCCGTCTTGGGCATAGGCGCGAAGTTCCTCAAGGGTGTCGTATCGGATCATCCCTGCGCCCGACCCGCCGATGTTCACTTTCACCATGACCGGAAAGCGCAGGTTCTCCGCCGCCCTGACCACGTCACCGCGTCGGTGCACCACCCGCGTCGCGGGGGTGTTCAGACCAAGGGCGCGGAAGAGGCTGAGCTGGCGGGCCTTGCTAGCGTCCACCGCCAGGGCCGCCGATCCGTTGATCACGCGGGCTCCGGCGCCCTCCCAATGGGCCAGGAGCGCCTGGGTGTAGAAGGTCGCGTGTTCCTCCTGCCTGAGGAAGGAGGACATGGCGAGACGGTTGAACACCACCTTCGCCGGCGCGGCCGCCTCCTCAGGATCGAACAGATGGTCCTGAATGGCGATTTTGAGGTAGTCCACGCCCCGACCCTCCAGGGCGGCGAACAGGGGGTTGAACCACTGGGGATGTTCAAAATAAACGGCCAAGTCGGTCATGGTCGACGCTTCCTTTAGAACGCCGCCACGACGGCGCCGTGGTAATGGGCGGAGATGAACGCCTTCACCGCCGGACTGGTGAGGGCGCGTGCGAGGATCCGAACGTCCGGGGCGTTCTGATTGTCGGGGCGGGAGACGAGATAGTTCACATAGGGCGAGCGGCTGTCCTCCAGGATGAGGGCGTCGCGGGTGGGATCAAGCTTCGCATCAAGGGCGTAGTTGGTGTTGATGAGCGCTAAGTCCACCTGATCCAGAACCCGCGGCAGGGTGGCGCTTTCGAGCTCCTTGAATTTCAATCCTCGCGGGTTGGAGGCGATGTCCTTCAGGGTCGCGAGGGGATCCACAGGATTTCGTAGGCCGATGAGCCCGGCCTTCTGCAAGAGAAGAAGCGCCCGCCCCTCGTTGGAGGCCTCGTCCGGCACCGCCACCGTGGCGCCCGCGGGGAGGTCGGCGAGGGAGTGGAAGCGTTTGGAGTAGGCGCCGAGGGGCTCGATGTGGACGCCGATCACCGGCGCCAGATGGGTGCCCCGATCCCGGTTGAACTGCTCAAGGTAGGGCAGGGTTTCGAAGTAGTTCACGTCCAGCCGCTTCTGATCCACCTGCAGGTTGGGTTGGACGTAGTCATTGAAGACGGTGATTTGCAGATCCACGCCCTGGCGCGCGAGGTCGGGGCGAATGAACTGCAGGATTTCGGCGTGCGGCACCGCCGTCGCGCCCACGCGAAGAGGCCGACCCTTGGACGAGGATGTCGGCGCACAGCCGGCGAGGACCAGGGCCAGGCCGACTAGGATGAATCGTCGCGAGGTCATCAGGATTTCCAATCGGCGGTTGTGACGGGATCAGCGGCGGTTGAACCGGAGCGTCAGGCGGTCTCCGACGGTCTGGAGGATTTGGACCAGGATGAGGAGAAGCACGACGGTGACGACCATGACGTCGGTCTGGAACCGTTGATACCCGAAGCGGACCGCAAGATCGCCCAGGCCGCCGGCCCCCACCACCCCAGCCATGGCGGTGTAGGAGACAAGAGCGACCGCCGTGACGGTGGTGGCCGCGATGAGGCCCGGGGTCGCTTCGGGAAGTAGCGCCCGTAAGATGATCTGGCTCGGAGACGCCCCCATGGATTTGGCCGCCTCCACAGCCCCTTTGTCGACCGCCCGTAGGGCGCTCTCCACGAGGCGCGCGAAGAACGGCGCAGCCCCAACGACGAGGGGCGGTATGGCGCCCTCGACGCCCAGGGAGGTGCCCACAAGCGCCACCGTCACGGGGATCATCACGATCAAAAGGATGATGAAGGGCACAGACCGGAGCACGTTCACCACGAAGGAGAGGATGCGGTGCGTCCAAGGCTGCTCGAGGAGTTCGCCCTTCGCTGTCAGGAAGAGCGCCACCCCGAGGGGAAGCCCGAGGATGACCGTCAGGCTGAGGGAGCCGAGGAGCATGAGGAGGGTGGCGATGGAGGCGGTGAGGATGTCGCCCCAGTCCACATGGGTGAAAAGAGCGCTCATGACGCGCCCTCCCGCACCCGCACCCCGGCTTCGGCGAACCGCGCCAGGGCCGCATCCACATCCCCTCCCGTAAGGGTCAGCGTGAGCTGGCCGTAGGGTTCGCCCTTGATGGTGGAGATGCGGCCGGCGAGAAGGGAGTAATCCACGCCTGTCTCCCGCGCGATGCGCCCGAGGAGTGGGGCGCGGGTGGCCTCGCCTCGGTAGATGAGGCGAACGAGACGCCCCTCAACGGGGCCCGCCTCGGCCTGATCGTCTCTTAGGAGGCGCCGCGTGATGGGGCGCCTCGGGTCAAGGAACACCTCCACAACCTCGCCCATCTCCACGATCTGCCCCGCCTCAAGGACGGCGACGCGGTCGCAAATCCGTCGAACCACCTCCATCTCATGGGTGATGAGGACGATGGTCAGGCCAAGCTCGCGGTTAAGCGCGCTCAGGAGGTCGAGCATCTGGGCGCTGGTCTGCGGGTCAAGGGCGCTGGTGGCTTCATCGCAAAGCAGGACCGCAGGCCCGCAGGCCAGGGCTCGCGCGAGGCCGACCCTCTGTTTCTGGCCGCCTGAGAGCTGAGCGGGATACTTTTTCGCGTGCCCGCCGAGGCCGACCCGGTCGAGGAGGGTGCGCGCCCGCTCCAGAATCCCCGGGTTTGAAAGCCCGCCCTCAAGGCGCAGGGGGAAGGCCACATTCTCGAGGACCGTCTTGGAGGCGAGAAGGTTGAAATGCTGAAAAATCATGCCCATGCGGCGCCGGCGCGCCCTGAGGGCGTCCGCCGTCAGACTGCACAGATCCTCTCCCTCAATGAGCACTCGCCCCGCGGTGGGGCGCTCAAGCAGATTGATGAGGCGGATGAGGGTCGATTTTCCGGCGCCCGATTCGCCGATGACGCCGAAAATCTCTCCACTCTGGACCGACAGGCTCACCCCCCGGACCGCCGCTGTGGCGGAGGCCCCGGCGCCGTAGGTTTTGGACACATCGATGAGTTCAATAAGGGGTCGGTCGACCAAGGCGGGGCCCATGAAGCGGCCGGGGATCCGGCGGTGGGACGGCTCCTAAGGGTCCCGCGCATCCCGGGCAATGAAGTTTATCTGAATGCAGACGGTGAAAATCGCCTTCAGCTGTAGGAGGGGGGATGGAAAACCCGGGCGGGAGTTTTACACAGGACGAATAGAGTTTGGGGGGGCGTTCGATGGTTTTCGCTGAAACACGCGGCGCGAGGGCGCTCTGCGTCGCCGTGGGGTTGCTTGTCTCCGCCTCATCCGCCGTGGCCTCCCCGCCTGATCCGATGACCCTTCCCGGCTCCAGCGACATTCCCAAGCTCTTCGTTAAGCCCACAGACGCCAACGACTACGTCAAGCGCGTAGAGATGATCCCCATGCGCGACGGGGTTAAGCTCTACACGGTCATCGTGGCGCCTAAGGACGCCAAGGATGCCCCCATCATCCTGACCCGCACGCCCTATAACGCGGCGAAACGCGCCGAACGCGAAGACAGCCCCTCCATGCTGTCCTTGCTGCCTTTGGCGGACGAGCCGTTCGTCGCCGGCGGATATATCCGCGTTTATCAGGATATTCGGGGCAAATACGGATCGGAAGGCGTCTACGAAATGACCCGACCGCCGCGGGGGCCTCTCAACCCGAGCGCGACGGACGACACCACCGACGCCTGGGACACCATCGACTGGCTTGTGAAGCATCTGCCCCAGTCAAACGGCAAGGTAGGCATGATCGGATCCTCCTATGAGGGATGGACCGTGGCCATGGCCCTCCTGGATCCGCATCCGGCGCTGAAGGCTGCGGTGCCGGAAAGTCCGATGATCGACGGTTGGATGGGCGACGACTGGTACCACTACGGCGCCATGCGCCAGCCCAATTTCGACTACATCGCCGGCCAGACCGAGCAGAAGGGCGCCGGCGCAGGCGTGCCGCGGGCGCGTTACGACGACTATGAAACTTTTCTGCTGGCGGGCTCGCCGAAGGCCTACGCGGACAAGGAGGGGCTCGACCAGTTGGGCTTCTGGCGGCGCATGCTGGCCCACCCGTCCTATGACGGGTTCTGGAGCGGCCAGGCCCTGGATAAGCTCCTCGCCGAACACCCCTCAAACGTCCCAACCCTTTGGGAGCAGGGCCTGTGGGACCAGGAGGATATGTGGGGCGCCAACCACGCGTTTCTGGCCCTCAAGGCCGCGGGTCATGAAGGCAACAACTGGCTGGTCATGGGCCCGTGGTTTCACAGCCAGGTCAACCGCGAGGGCTTCTCCCTTGGGGTGTTCCGATGGAACGGGGATACGGCGCTGCAGTTTCGGCAGGACATGGTCCTGCCGTTCTTCAACGAGCACCTGAAGGGCGGACCGCCGGCCAACCTGGCGCGAGCCGCGGTTTACAACGCCGTGGAAAACCACTGGGATCGCTTTTCGGACTGGCCCCTCGCGTGCGAGTCGGCCTGCTCGGCGCCGCTGAAGCCCATCTATCTTCAGGCGGGGTTCGGCCTTGGGTTCCAAAAGCCCGGCGCGGACGGCGGCGCGGACGCCTACGTCTCCGACCCCTCCAAGCCCGTCCCCTATCTGCCCCGGCCGGTCAGGTTCGCGGACGGCGACGCGTGGCGGACCTGGCTTGATCGGGATCAGCGGTTTGTGGACGGCCGCGCGGACGTGCTGTCCTACGAGACCGAGCCTTTGACATCGCCAGTGCGCATCGCCGGCGCGCCCATTGCGGACATCCTGGCCAAGACGACGGGTACGGATGGGGACTTCGTGGTCAAGCTCATCGACGTCTATCCGCCCCTCTATCCGAGCCAGCCCGAGCTCGGGGGCTATGAGCGCAACGTCGCCATGGATATTTTCCGTGGCCGCTACCGGGAGAGCTTTGTCAATCCGACGCCCATTCCGCCTAACGAAAAGCAGCGCTACCGCTTTGTGCTGCCCAACGCCGACTACGTGTTCAAGCCCGGTCACCGGATCATGGTTCAGATCCAGTCCGCCTGGTTCCCCCTCTACGACCGCAACCCGCAGACCTTTGTGGACAATCCCCTCGAAGCCAAGCCTTCCGACTACCAGAAAGCGACCGTCACCATCCTCCACGCCGAGGCGGCGGCGAGCGCGGTCTGGTTGCCCATCGTCCCCTAACGGCGGCGGAGCCGCCATCGGTCAGGTCCTGGCGCCCCCGGAGGCGTGCGCGGATCAGGGGGTCGTAGGCTTGCCGCCGGCCTTGTAGACGACGCCGGCCTTCCCAGGCCCAACCTCAGGTCCAATCCTCTGGGATCGGCCGCGACCTCTCCGCGAGGGCTCGCCCTTGGCGGATCCGCCCGCAGGGACCCTAGTCCTTGGCGCGTTCGACGTAGGTTCCGTCGGCGGTCATGACCACCACCCGGGTTCCCGCGGTCAGGTAGGCGGGGACCATGATGCGCGCCCCGTTGGAAAGGATGGCGGGCTTGTAGGAGCCGGAGGCGGTCTGACCCTTCACCGCAGGCTCGGTCTCCACAACCTCGAGGGTGGCGCGGGCCGGGAGGTCGATGGCGATGGGGACGCCTTCATGCAGGGAGAGGCTGACGGTCATCCCGTCGGTGAGATAAGCCGCCGCGTCTCCGACGAGGTCGGCGGGTACGGACACCTGATCGTAGTTTTCCGGGTTCATGAAGTGGTACCCGTCGCCGTCCGAGTAGAGGAAGTTATAGGGACGCTCGTCCACGAACGCGCGCTCCACCTGCTCGGTGGTGCGATAGCGTTCGGAGACTTTAACGCCGTCGGCGATGCGGCGCATGTCGAGCTGCGTCACCGGCGTGCCCTTGCCGGGATGAATATTCTCCATGCTCAAGACCACATAGAGCTTGCCGTCGATGTCCACGACGGACCCCTTCCGGAGGGAACTGGCTGCGACCTTCAAACTGTCATCCTCGATGCTCGCCCCTTCGGGCGCTGCCCGGCGCGCCGCAGGCCGCCAGGGCCTGGCGACGCTTGAGCGCTCTGTGCGGTGCCTACACCGTCTGGCGCCCGGAGCGCCAGTGGGCCATAGGACGTGAAAATGAATTTCTCTGCAACGCTTCGGGAGCGCGACGGTGACCGACGGCCTTGAGATCCCCTGGTGGCGTCAGGACCGTCACCAGAGCCGCCGACCGCGCCTCCTCGTTCGCAACGTCCTCAAGACGCGGGTTCGCGCCTATTTCGAGGCGGAGGGATTTTTGGAGGTCGACGCGGCTATCCTTCAGGTTTCGCCGGGCAATGAGGCCCATCTCCACGGCTTCGCCACGGACATAGTGGCGCCGTCTGGCGAAACGAACCGGCTTTATCTGCACACCTCTCCGGAATTTGCATGCAAGACCCTTCTGGCGGCTGGAGAAAGGCGCATCTTCGACTTTGCCCGCGTGTTTCGAAACCGTGAGCGAGGACCGCTGCATCACCCGGAGTTCACCCTCCTTGAGTGGTATCGCACCGAGGAGCCCTATGAGGCCCTCATGGCCGACTGCACGCGCCTCCTCGCCCTCGCCGCAGAGGCGGGCGGGCGGGCGCAGTTCGCCTTCCGGGGCCGCATGATGGATCCCTTCGCCGATCCGGAACGCCTCACCGTCGCTGAGGCCTTCCAGCGCTACGCCGGCCTCGACCTCCTCGCCTGTCTCGACGGCGAAGGTTCAGGCGATGTCCGGCGTCTGGCGGAAGGCGCCCGCAGTCTTGGCGTGCGCGTGGCGGAGGACGACGTCTGGGCGGACATTTTCAGCCGCATTCTCACCGCGCGTATCGAGCCGCGCCTTGGCGTTGGGCGCGCGACGATCCTTTGCGAGTATCCCGCGTGCGAGGCCGCCCTCGCCCGACTCAGTCCGGCGGACCAGCGTGTGGCGGAACGTTTCGAGCTCTACGCCTGCGGCGTCGAGCTAGCCAACGCCTTCGCCGAGCTCACCGATCCGGACGAACAGCGACGGCGCTTCACCGTGGAAATGGACGAGATGCAGCGCGTCTACGGCTATCGATATCCCATCGACGAAGCTTTTCTGAGCGCCCTCGCTCACATGCGTCCCGCGTCTGGCGCCGCCCTTGGATTTGATCGGCTGACCATGCTGGCGACGGGGGCTGAGCGTATCGACGACGTGCTATGGACGCCAGTTACGGATCGGTTCTAACCGCGCCCTGTTGCGCGCGACGCCGGCGGCGCTCATATGGCGCCGTCCATGTCTCAGGATCTCACCGCCCGTTCCCCCGCGGCTTTGGCTGCGTTGGGATTGATCGAACCGCATCGGGTGCCGGCCCTGGAGGCGGTGGCCGCGCGCTACGCCGTGGCGGTGACCGCGGCGAGCCTGGCCGTCATGGACCCGGCAGATCCCAATGATCCCATCGCCGCCCAGTTCATTCCGCATGAAGCCGAGCTGGAGGGGAGTGCGCAAGAGCGGGCCGATCCCGTCGGCGACCGGGCCCACAGTCCCGTACCGGGCGTCGTGCACCGCTATCCTGACCGGGCGCTACTCATGGCGACCCACGCGTGCGCGAGCTACTGTCGGTTTTGCTTTCGGCGCGAGGTCGTTGGACCCACAGGCGAGGGCGGCCTTGCGCCGAACGACCTCGACCGCGCCATGGATTACATTCGCGGGCGCGAGGAGATTTGGGAGGTTATCCTCACGGGGGGCGATCCCCTGGTCCTCTCTCCACGGCGCCTCGGCGCCATTATGGACGCCCTGGAGGCGATCCCCCACGTCAAGATCGTGCGCTTGCACAGTCGCGTCCCCGCCGTCGCGCCAGAGCGGATTACGGAGGATCTCGTCGCCGCCTTGCGGCGGAGGGACCAAAAAGCGATCTATGTGGCTCTTCACGCCAATCATGCCAGGGAGCTTACGCCGGAGGCGCGCGCCGCCTGCGCCCGTCTCATTGATGCGGGCGTCTGCATGGTCAGTCAGACCGTGCTCTTGAAGGGCGTCAACGACGACCCTTCAACCCTCGCCGACCTCATGCGGGCCTTCGTGGAAACCCGGATCAAGCCCTACTACCTGCACCACGGGGATCTTGCGCCAGGGACGGGGCATCTGCGCGTACCCCTGGAGCGCGGGCGCGCGCTGGTGAAGGCGCTTAGGGGCAACATATCGGGCCTGTGTCAGCCGACCTTCGTTCTCGATATCCCCGGCGGCTACGGCAAGGTTCCGGTCGGACCGTCCTATGTGAGCCGCGCGAAAACTGGCGAAACAATTATAGAGGACCCTTGGGGGCTGGATCACGAATATCCGCCCTCTAGTATTTAAGTAGGTTAAAGTATTTTCATAATACCCGCCTGGCCTTTCCAGCATGAGAAATTTTTCATTTTAGAGTCTCTAGACCATCGCATACTTCAATTTTAGGTCTATTGATCTGAGAGATATTCTTGCGGTCGCTTCATCTTTCAGCGCCCGATAGGGGGTGTGTTCAAGCGAACGCCCATAGATTTTCGCCCAAAGCGCCCTGGCGCAGTCCTGCGCAGCGGTCCAGCCCCCCCAAGCATGGGGCGCAAGGGTCCGGCGGCGAAGACCTTTTTAGGATCATCGTCCCCATGTCCAAGCATCGCCTCCTCGCCGTTTTAGCCGCTGGGGTCCTGAGCGCCGCCGCCGGCGCCGCTGTCCC
>Ga0116230_10000079_pt1 | contig 68746 bp, 26 predicted proteins | sample S1TSphfallax_3_FD_88678 | JGI IMG/M metagenome (GOLD analysis project Ga0116230, IMG submission 88678) | Host-associated microbial communities from peat moss isolated from Minnesota, USA - S1T2_Fd - Sphagnum fallax MG | ecosystem: Host-associated > Plants > Peat moss > Unclassified | place...
AGGCCCGAATTTAATTGAAGTCAATACAAACAATTGGACTACAAATTTTTCACAACCCAAACCCAAAAAAAAAAAAAAAAAAACAACAACAACAATTATTATATTTCATGGATAAATTTGAATTAAATTCCCAATTTAATGAAAATGTCACAAAAACAAGATTTCAATTAGACCATATATGAAAAAGTGTTCCCTTAAATGAATGTAAATCGAATGTAACAAAAGCATATTGACCAAATTTTCATAAAACAATTTATATTGCATTTAAACTACCTAACACAATCCCAATATATAACAAGAAACCATTAACATTTATATATATATATATATATATATATAACATAATATATGCGATTACATGTGTGCATACTTTGTCGCAACCCCACTTTTGGAAGAGTGAGGATGACACTCACACTCTCGAATTGGGGACTTGGGAGTCCTTTGGGACTCCTAAAGTTTTAGAGTTCAATTGCAGGGGTCAAACACCTTGGCTTGAAACATTCTTTATATCATTGGAAAGCTATTGAAGTGTAGATGTCGAAAATGGCCTTGCATGAGCCATTTGGACAGCTGCAACACAAGTTATGGCAAAAGGAAGGGCCGGGAGTCAAAGTGGCAGTTTGACTCCCGACCACTAAAAGTCGGGAATCGACCCGATCCCAGTGTGTGAAGGTGGAGTGTGACACATTTTTGGAAAGCTCTCAAGGAGATCTGTAAGTTTGCTTTAGACTTCATCCCAATCGGATGTCTGAGCAAAAAGTTATGAATTCACAAAGTTCTAGGAGTCCAAACCAAGACAATTTCGGGACTCTTCCTTGGGAGTCCTGGGGCAAAAAACCATTTAGATGTAGGTGCCGTGGAGAGACGCAGAGAATACTATATGGGGGAAGGTGGTGGCTTCCCCCGAGTTTAGGCCATGGTGAGTCTTGTGAGTCTAGAGTTGCTCGTGGCTTGTCCTAGCACCAACGGTGTTCCAAAATGTGAACTGACCAACTTGTTGGTTGATTTGATGCAAGTTCGAATAAGTAACTAAAGCTTGTCCCTCTTCCTAGTCCCATCCTGGAGTTTCAACATGCCCCTCTACCTCTTTTAGTGCTAAGAGCTAGGAGGGTGCCCCCGAGTTCCAAACAATTTCGTTGTTTGACTGATTTGGACCCAACTTGGGTCCAATAAGGAACTTGGGAGCACGTCATACTTTATGCATTTCCCATTTGGTCGCCCCAAAATAATTTCATCATCTATTGCCTCGGACTGTTGCATAATTTATTGTATTTGGTGCATGTAATCAAATTATTTATTTATTTTTCAAAGATCACATGCATAAAACTTTTTTATATGGCAAGCACAAGATGAAAAATAAATCTAAATACTTGTTGAACTACCCACAACAACAAAATATTGGCAATCAACACATTTCACTCAAAACCATAAACCCAAAATGAAATTAAAAAAAAACAAAGAGAAACATCCCAAATCTTGAAATTGGAAAATGGACCATGTTAAAAGTAAAAAAGGACATCCTTATATTGGATGAAAAGCTTTCACAACTTTTTTCATCCAAAATTTGTCCACCAATTATAACCATTCTTTGGGATCATCTAGGTGTCTAGTTTTACATTGTGCATACTCCTTGACCCCTTCAAAACATTGCATATTGTGTCTATGCCCTTTAAACTATAATGAGGAACTAACTTTCAATATGTAAATATGCAAAATCGTGTCCAAGGGGCCAATAAAAAGTTCAATATGCCAGTACTAATGAAATAAAATGATTTTCATGACGTTTTATCTTTTTAACCAGTGGACTTTTTACCTTTTTAACTTGAGTTTAAAATCATGAAAATATGTATATTGCATATTGTAGGACCATGTAAAATGATATTTTACGACGGAGCCTGTCGTGGCGGAGCCGCTTGTGCACTCATCAGCGTCTTTAGTTGCAGCATCTTGTAGCCATGAATAAGGTGATTGCTGATAGTTGCATGGTCTAGAATGAATTTGAAGTTTGAACCACTTGCAGCAAGTAGCAATGAATGCTACCCACTTCACATTGGCTTTCGACATTCCCATAAACAGAATCTAGATAGAACTGTAATCAGATAGAGCTGATAATCGCACCATATACACCTACAAGAGATTGATCCACGCAATAGTGTGTGACAGGAGATCAGCGAGAGCGTAGCCAGATTCTCCCCCACAAAGAGAGTTCCTTAATAGAGAGATTCACGCGAGTGTAGATAGATGTTCTTCCCCAAAAGACAGCGACGAGGAGGGATCTTCAAAATATAGGAAGAAGAAGGCTCCAGGTGGTGGTGGGTGTAGTTTTTTGACCTAGTTTTCCCAAGTCATGGCAGAGTTCCAGATTCTATCGCGTGTATCTGTTGCGAGTTTGCTGCACCTGTTGCCGCTATCTCTGGTACCTTGATGTCCCTTCCATTTTCTTTTTTCTGGTTGCATGTCTTGGTTCGGCTGTGACGCTTCGATTTTGCGTGCATCACTGAGTAAGAAGTGGGTGTGGGTGTGGGTTTGTGTGTATGCTGTTTGGAGGTGGTGGGTGTCTCTTGGTTTAAGTTTTCCCGTTTCTTAATGGGTTTTGGAGATCGGCGAAGGTAGGCAGTGTTTGTGGGTTTTGGGGTATTGAGGAAGTTTCCGGATTCTTCTTCGTTTTCCACCATGGCTCAATCCGTATCAGGAGATAATGGGGGTACAAGGGGAGATGGAGGGGGGCAGCTTGTCCGAGAGCTGGAAGCCCTAAGCCAAGCACTTTACAAAGCAGGCCATGCTGGTGGTCCTCATTCTAGAGTTGTACTACCGAATGCAATTTCATCATCGTCTCCTCAGCTTGGTGGGAGAGAGTCAATGCCAGATCCGCTGCCAGGGATCACAGCTCTCTCTCATGCGCAGTTCACTTCCAGATTTCAATATTTAAGACCTCCAGTTACTTCTAAACCTAATTCATCTCCACCTGTGCACTCGAGCAAGGTGGTGGAGGAGATTCAAAGACAACGAATTGAAAGCCCTCAGCCTTTGCATACACAGCAAATGCAGCCAAGGCACTCCCAGGGGTTTGAAAAACATGTCCCTGAGATGACAAACTTGCCAGAGTGTGTGGAACATAATTTTGGGTTCAGCCACAAGCCAGAGGATCCTCAAACAGAGAAGAAGAAATCTGTCTGGACATGGAAATCTTTCCAAGCAATTGCGCATATAGGACAGCAGAAATTCTGTTGCCTCTTTACTGTCCGTGTGCATGGAATTGAGCAGCTTCCCTCCAGCATGAATGGACTTCGTCTCACCACTCAATTTGGTCAAAGAGAGGATGCCACTGTCCAGACAGCACCTGCCAAAGTCTTGCAAGGAGCAGCAGAGTTTGAAGAAACTCTGTCTGTGAAGAGCACTGTGTATGGTTCCAAGAGTGGTACTCAAGGAATGAAGTACCAGGCAAAGCAATTTACTCTCTCATTGATTGCTCTAGATGAGGGTCGTGTCCTTGGGAAGAATAAACTGGACCTCACTCGGTTGCTTCCCAAGAGCTTGGATGAGGATGAGGATAAACAGGTTACTTGGACCACAAGCTTCAAGCTCGTGGGAGAAGGTCAGGGTGGCACTCTAGTTGTCACATTTCGATGCAATATTCTTGGAAATGATGCAAGTCTGTTGTCAAGCTCAAGCTCACGATTTGGAGAGTCACCTGTTTTGCAAGCTGTAGGGAGCTTCAACTCAAGCCCTGGGGGTGTGCATGCTGCAGATGCTGATTTTACCTCACCTGCAACATCAGAGTCAGGAGCAGAGTATCCTGGAATGGAGCATCTAAGCCTTGATGACCCTTCCTCTACGAGTCCTTCCAGGCTCGAAAACAGTGCTCTGAGAGGACCCATGCGATCAGATGTGAAAGCCTCCCCAGTTAGGTCATTTTCTCAATCGGATCCAATGCTGGGACCCTCAACTCCTGGCCAGTCAGAGGCAGATTACTCAGAGTTTGGAAAGGTTTCTGATTTTGAGAATGAAGAGGAAGATGAGCCTGGGTTCACAATTGTCGATCAGGGAGTTGAAGTGGGCAGTCTTTTAGATCCAGTCTCTGCTCGAACATATGTTGATGCAGGAGCTGATAAGGTAGAACATGCTGATGGAAGCTATTCTGTTGCTCTTGAAGCACAAGGTAAAAGCATGTAATGCCTGCCTTTTCTTGTATTTGATCACTCATAATTGATCCCTAGTGTTCAGATATCAGCTTGTAGTTGCTTAAACAAGCTGTTCAGATTGTCTGCATGATCCAACTATGTTTTGCCATTGAGTTTTGTGCAATTCCATGCAGAGTCAGCAGAGCTTGGTGCACATGCTAAGAAGGGGGAACATGCTGATGCTGGGAACCAAGCATACCAGAACACACAAATCTATGGAGAGGATTTTGAGGTCAAGATTTTGGCACAGGAGCTTGAAAACGAAGAGGAGGCAAGGTTGATGGATGATGAGCTTGAAATGCAGGAACTCTTGGCTGCTTTAGATGTGCAGGAGTACTTCTATGATGAACAGGATTATAAGCCAAACAGTGGTTTGAAAGTGCCTGAGGAGATGACTGATGAAGAACTTTTTGCTTCGTTCCTTCCTGGACACACAGAACCCATTGACCAACCCGAGCACATAACAGATAGAAGTAAGACTGCCAAAGCAGATGACGAATTCAACCCTGTTACAGGTGAATTTTTGGATCTCTTAGAATCTGAGGGAGAACCTGGTTCTGTAGCTCTTGCCTCAGACAGTGAACCAGATTCCCCAAGGGCTGTCCTGTTGAAGCAATTTGAGCAGGAGGCCATGCTTGAAGGAGGCCTTGGTGTGGAGACAACTGTACCTCATGTACCTGCGCTTCACCCAAATAACTCTGAAGCTTGCCAGAATTTCTTCAATGATATGCCTATCAATCTGAGCTCAGAAGTCCAGACCTTACAAAGAGCTTCCCATTTGGATGATATTATTTCTCCAGGTTAGTAGACCCTTGTGCCTCCTTTGCTAGGTGTTTACTTTGTGGAATTTTCACCAAGATAACAGAAAAACATCATGACATACATGCATTTGATTTGTAAGAGCTGCCAGGAGTAAGAAACACCACTTGCAAGGTTTGTGCTATTCAGTCTGCATGAAAGACAGCTATCACTGAACCCCAATGCTAAGCTAGATGTATAGAGTAGTTCTCCTCTTCATGGTTGCATGTGGTTTATACCTGACTACAATGGAGACCAAAACAAAGCAATTCTTTGTGTCTTTGGACATAATCTTCTGCATCACATGACTTGTCAGTTGGAGATTGTCAAAAGGTTTAAACTCCCACCATTATGTTCTCTCAAGGATGCAGTCAGAAATGACAACTTGTTCAAGACTATCTAGCAATAGAGAGTAACAAAAGGTCTTGGTGGCAATGAACACTTCTTCTGTAGCTTCTGCTGCTATCAGCTCTTTTTGCAGCAAATGGCTCAGAGCTTAGAATCAACCTGGCAGCAAGTGTGTGATGTCCAGAGCCTGAGATCCGGAGATGATTGATAATGGCTGATGGCTGATTCATCAGCATATTGGCTGATGAATGACCATCTGAAGGCCTAACTCACAACAAAAACCCTTCCTCCACCCCACAGAAAAATACACACTCGCATGCTGCTAAATTCTCTTTGACCTCCTCACCACAAAAGTATATGGCAGAAATAGTAGGTATGGAAACACTTTGAGGGAATTATGCACCATGGTTGTATGTGCTGACCTTTCACAAAAGCAATTGTTGACACTTTTCACAGCTGGCTGCTTGCCAGTGATCCATTCATCATGGTGTTGTTACTGTATGTTCCTCTCTTTATGTCCTGAAGGCTCTTGTTTTAATCTTTATCCTACAGTGTTCCTCCCTACTCATCCTCTTGTTAAACTTTGTTATCACATCAACTGTCTATTGGACTTTGTTACTTTATTAACAAGTTTTCCTATTTCTAAAGATATGCCATGTCCAGGCTGGGGGAGTGAAGAAGATGTGGAGTTGACATCCATTGTGGAGGCAGCAGAATCGGAACTCCAAAAGGCAACACAAACAATGCAGAGTAAGAATCGGGCAAAACTTCTGGAAGATGCAGAGACAGAAGCTCTTATGGAAGAATGGGGTCTAAGCAAGAGCATTTTTGAAGAAGAGCCACCAAGATCCTCATGGTTGTGTGACTATGAGAAACCTTATGCCCTTGCTGTAGCTGATGCACCTTTTTTAGGGGAAGGCATGGGACCTGTAGTTGAAACCCGAGATGGTGGATCATTGAGGTCTATGAGCCCTAGTAATTTTCAGGCCAGCTCTGGAAGCGGGCAACTGGTAATGCAGGTCTCAAAACCTGTAGTGATACCAGCAGACATGGGGTCAGCCTCTATGGATATCTTGAGACGAATGGCAGCTGCTGGCATGGTCGGCATGGCTGATCAGGCCAAGCTTGCAATGCCTCTGGAGGACATAACAGGAAAGACTGTAGAGCAAATTGCAAGTGAAGGTTTTGCTGCTCTCAAAGGAGGTTATGAGGGGCACATCAATTCCAGAAGCAGGCATCTTTCCTCCCTTCCTAATTGGATTGCTCACAAATCATGTCAGGAGTTGTGAGCATCTTGTTTCAAAGCTTTCTGCTTGGGAGATTGGTAAAGGAGTGTGTTTTGCTTTTCGCATAGCCCATTCTAACACTTACTTTCATTTTAAGAAAAGTTATTTGATACTGGAAGAAGATTTCAAACAAGCTATTTAATTGGATTGTTATGATATAGCTTGTAGTTATGTGCCAATTTTGTTCTCTGTGCCAGGAATCACAAATTGTATCTGGTGGTTCCTGGTGGGTAACACCCTTTTCTAATGGCTGTGTCTGTGATGCACAGTTGTAGAGCGATAGGTACAGGAGATGACATGCAGCTGTCCTCTTTTGAATCCAGAAGTGGAGCTTCCAGTGCCAGTGGCTATTTGGCAGAGAGGACTAAGTCAAGAATGGCAGCAACTGCCAGAGTCAGTAGTGGCAAGTGCAACAGCAGTAAAGCAGAAAGTCTATCTGAAGACACCTTCGTGTCACTCAAAGATCTGGCACCAATGGCAATGCAGAATATTGAAGCTTTGGCTCTAGAGGGACTGAAAGTGCAGTCTGACATGGCTGAACATGAAGCCCCTTTCAGTGTGGATCCACTTTCATGGCAAGAAATGATGGCTCTTGAAGGTGGGGGCAACAGTGCTATAGGCTTGCTGGAAGAGGGTAGCAAAGAAGCTTCAGGAAACTCTGATGATGCATTGATGTCGATGGCAATTTCATTAGATGAATGGATGAGGCTTGATGCAGGGGTATATGATGAAACTGAAATGAGTCAAAGTTCAATGGTCCTGCTTGCCAGTCATCACAATATCCAGAAAGATGTTCTTGCTGTGGGGAATCAGAAAGGCAGGAGGGACAAAGCTGATGCAAGTGACTTAACAGGTGGATTCATGGGGGATACTCTCACACTTGCCATGCTAGTTCAGCTTCGAGACCCACTTCGTAACAATGAGCCTGTGGGTGCTCCAATGATGGCTCTTGTTCAAGCTGAAAGGGTTATGCTACCTCCCAAAGCTAGGATTGGACGATCCATTTCTATGAAAGGAAACACTGAGGATGATGATGAACCTGATGCAACTTCTCCACAACCACAGTTCAAAATTATTGAGGTGACGATGTCAGGATTGAAAACTAGTGAGGAGGCTTTTGATAAAAAGAAGCTGCTGGGTTGGGGGAGCCAGAAACAACAGCAGTCAGGTTCACGTTGGCTTCTGGCTAATGGAATGGCCAAGAACACAAAGCAGCACCCAGTGCTTCAATCCAAGCCTGCATCTGTAGCAACTAGTACCAAGACTGGATCTACCAGCAAGGGTGGAAAAGGTGACTCTTTGTGGAGTATATCATCAAAGCAACAAGGTGGTGGCTCAAAGTGGAGCACAGCAGCAAGTTCAAAGACTCGGAACCCTGATGTCTCTTTTGGGAAAAGTTTTTTCAGCAAGAGGAAATAGGTAAGAGGTTCTTCGTGATTGTAAATGACAAACATGAGGGGCCTTATCACCTGCAACACTGACTGAAGAAACTGCAGCAGAATGAAAAGAGTATAAGCATTCAGCTTCCTGACAGGGCTAAATCAGGCCTAGTTGGGTTGCAGTAGATCAGCCATCCTTTGATAGGGCACAATGCTATATGCACCATACTCCATCAACTGGACCTGAAGGGACTGAGTGGTGAATTTGTCTATCCAGGAAACTGAATCCTTTTGTTATCCCTGCAAAACCTGTTTCTTTAGAGTTTGATCTACTGCATGCAGTCAAATTGTGTTGTTTGATGTAGACCAGTTGGATGTTCATAGTTCAAGGTTATGCAAGTTCATCTCTCAGAATCCCAACTTTCCAGGTTAGGCTTGCTGAGCTCCTAGTTTTATGGTATCTTTTCTCTTATTCTAGAGTTCTGAACCTTAAGACAGGTTGCTGAAAGTAGCTTCTGAACCTTCTGGGTGACTTCATGTTCAAGAATCGAGTTTGCAATGTCATATCTCAGTTTCAACAATTTGGATTTAGATGTGGCAAACTAGTGGAATCAGCCTTAAGCCATAGGCTTGGTCTTATTGATGTTTGCTACATTTCTTAATGTTCAAGTGTGAGCTTTTATCAGGGCATGGAACAAAAGTGGTATCAGTGTTGGCAGTTTTGCACATGCCTGAGAATCTCTGTACTTTGTGGCTCTTGACTCCAATTTCAATTATGATTACAAGGGGTTCACATACATCAAAGCTGACTGTTGTTGCAATGTGTTGCTTGGCCATTTTGCATGAGATTTGTAGTATGTTACAGTTTCAAGTTCCCAGCTAGACTTGGGTCAGACTTGGGTGCACTTGAGCGCATGCCTCTGAACTCTGATCTTAACCACCCTAGGCTAAAAATATCCTTCAGGTATTTGTTCTTCCAAGATAGCAGTCCCACAAAGAAACATAGAGGCCACCTTGCAAAGCAAGTAGCAACTGTTCTAAGCTTATGTAAGAGGCTCTCTTTCTAGCTTTCTAAGAAATATCTGTAAAATAGTTGAATCAGATGCCCTCTTTATGGAATCCTTCTAGGTCTGAATTTATGTTAATCTACAGTTGTTTTGGTCAAATCATAGTGCAAATGTACACCAAACTCTTCTTTATACCTCCCTGATCCAGAGCCCTTAAGATTGTAACACCATCATTCACAAGATACTCTATAACTAGAATGGGAGGGAACATCACACATCAGCAACACTGTTGAATAACATCAATGAGCTAAAATGGAGGCAAGAATTGTCACTTCTAGGATTTCAAAGCACAACAACATATACTGTCACAGCTCTGCTGCTAAAATCAAACACTGTACCTTACATTGATATTGAGGAAATTCTTGGCATCAGACTCTAGCTTGTAATCCCTCTCTTAGATCCAAATTAGATGAATCGTTCATTCTCTTGATATCTGACACAACATCTAATTCTTGCATCACTCATTCAACTTCATTGATGACTGTCACTCCTCAACATTGACAGACTCCAGCTTGGCCAACAGATTGTTTCCCTGACTCCTCACTACACACTCTCATGACAACATAAGCTAATTAATCTTCAGGCCCTACTTGAATCTCATGCCATCAAATGCACATAGTCTAGCATGACCTTTGTTGTTAACCTATGTCAAGGATCTAAAATATCATCAAATTGAGGAACTAACATGAAAAATTCTTCAAGACTAATTGGCAGAAAAGTCTACAAAGAGTTCTGTCCTATCGTAATAATCTTCAGGCCGTACTTGAATCTCATACCATCAGAAAAAGGGGGGGGGGGGATCAAAAGCTATGTGAAGCTACTGAGCCCAGGGAGGCCACTTCCAAATATTATCAGCTAATATGCAAAAAAAAAATAGTGTCTCATATATTCATTGGAGATACAAATAAATAAAACTTTTCAAAATAAGATTGGGTGTGAATGTTATGGGCAAGAAACATTTTAATTGATATAGGGTTTAGAATAAAGATTCCAATTACTTCTTATTCAAGATTACTAATAGAGTAGAACTAATGTGGTAGTACACATGTCAAGTAACCATTGAACTTTTTTTTTAAATAAAAAAATAAAAACCTAAAAAATGTAACAATTACATCCCATTCTACCATCACCCATGTCCACCAATCCCCTTGACCACACCTAGACCATTTACCCTTTTAGCAACATTAAAACCATATCTATATCACTAGATACTTGTCATTATTACAATGTACTAGAATAGGGACGTGTTTTGTAGTAGTGACTTCATAGTGCAATGCATAGGATATTTCCCAATCTACCACCACACACCACCTTAAACACATTACCCAAACCTAGATCACTTACAATACATTGTAAGTCTACAATTGGCCCCATGTGAATCTTGCTCCATATTTATAAACATTATAATCATTGTAGTTAGGTCTCAATTCTTCATCTAACCCTACAATCAAACTTACAATTTGGCCATGACACATCAAGTTTGCTTATTGAGGTGGAATTCCACTCAGATGGGATTTGGTTGCAATCTATGCAATGTCCAAGAAATTAGCTCCTAGCCATCATCATTGAAATAAGTTGCCTAAATAAGTTGCTTGCTTAGTTAAGGTGATTGTTGGGTGTTATGTTGTGGTAGATTTGTTTTTTTTGGTTTAATTTCCTCAATGTACCAAAGGCGATGGGTATGGTATTGTGCATGTATTTTGATTTGCATTTGCCAACACTTCTACATCTGTGTGAATTGTATATTGTAGAATTGGATAATTTATGGATTAAAATGTAGATATCATACATATGTTGGTTGATATATGTTGTGGTTCAGTTTATGAGTATGTACAAGATGATCATGGTGAGGTACAGTTGTCAAGTTTTTGTATGATAACTAAAATATAGACTACAATTATCTAATCATTGGCTATCATTGATGTTGTCCAATTATGTTACGTGGTGTTCTAAACTAGACCACGAAAATTGATTGATATTATTTGTTTGTATACAAGATGATTGAAGTGGTTTAAACATTTATTAAAAGACAACTATAATGTTTTAATCATTGGGACAACAATAGACGATTGAGCTTAAACTTGATATTAGACATCTAATCTTGCAATCCATGCACATTTGTATACAAGGTGGTATTTACAAAAGGACTGAATTCAAGCAATATATTCAATTCCTCCTATCCAAAATCTTGCTTGATGTTTTGTTCTTTACAATAATTTTGTGCACATAATATAATGGAGACCTTTGTTTATTGGTGCGACTAGCAAATCGAACCAACAAATGAAGCCTTGTAGAGGAAAAAAATGTTGTACTCGTTCTCAAATGTTTTGATAAGGTGAGTTATACATGTTCTTATTGCAAACAATTTCATTGTGTACAAAATTTGTTGGGTTATGTGTAATAAAAAAGTCTAGTTGGGAATGGATGATCATCACATGATTTGATTTTCATGCAAAAGCAAGATTCAATGTGCAATTATTGTTCTTTAGGTTCAACTTATGGACCTAAATTTCACCCCCTTCCTTCTTCTTTGGACCTTTTTTCTAGTGTAGATGTTATCGACAAAATTGCTCGCAAAAGATCCATGTCTTTGAACCTACCTAATTTTGATGCATTTGGTTGCAATGGAATGGTAAATTGCTACAAGATATTTCCTTTTCATGTTATACAGTTGCAACCATGTGGAGAAATCAATGTATTATGAGGTGGATAGTAGCTTGTTTCTATTGTGAGTCCCCTTTATTATCCCTAGTTTATGAGTTGCCAAAATAGAAGAACTATTTCATTATAGATGCAAACCCCCTGCATTATTAATTATAAGTTAGCAAACATGACTATCATGGCTTGATTTCCCATTACTTGCATATCATGAGAATCATGGTATGTGGTCATGTAGTCATATGTCTTGACAAATATGCAAGTAAACCACATATCATATGTTTACGCAACATGACTATCGTTTTGGAAGTAATATCATTCTCACATATATACCATGATATATGGTCTTATGTCACAACTAACATTTATTCAGATTTTATTTTTTTTGTACGCTTTGCATGCAAGGGAGACCATGAAATAATGTAGGGTTCTTATGGTCCCATTGTTCGAAATATGTGTTAGCAATACATTTTGTAGGTAAAAATTCTGATTGTTATAAAATAACTTCAATAATTATATCATTGTTGGGCTCTTGTCCTACTCCATCAAGGTGAATACCGTGTAGATACACTAATTAGGACATCTACTCAATGCACATTAACTCCATCTAAATGCTCAAAAATAATCCACATTAACTCTAAAAAAATGCTTTAAAAGAATCCACATGTAATTGTAAGAACAAGAAGATACAAAAGGAAAATTGTTCATCATATTTCATAGAACCATGAAGCTTTACAACACTTTTCCTCCTTCCTCCCTTTCTTTAAAATTTTTTTTTCCTCTTTTGACTCAAACAAGCTCCAGAAATCTATTGAATGGTTCCTTGAATAATCCTTGGAACCTTTTAGTCAACTAAAATGCCTTTTATACTTATTGCAAAAAAATTATAATTGTCCAATTATTTGACATGTTGATTTGGAACATGTCAATTATGATAATCTATCATATCAACATGTTACCATATCGACTTGCCTAACTACATCATCTAAACCCTACTGCAGTATATATTTTTCCATGTCATCTTGACTTGACTACACATACTGACTTGTCCTTCTACCAATTTGCCTTAACCTTTGTTGGTATTGAAAATGCTTTTCACTAACAATATGTTCACCAATGATAATGTTAATGTGGACTACGAGCTCATTTTTTCGTATCGTCATAGAAACATGCAATGACACTACAAAGGGAACATGTGAGTGTGAGCTTAAGCTTGTGAACATGAACAAATCTTTTTGGAATATTTTGTTGACCTATATATAACATTTTTAGAATATCCCCATGCCATGTAAAAATGCCATGGGAGAATATTTTGCCACATGTACATGGATGAATTTTTTGGATGATAAATGGAATTTTTAAAAAAATTGGATGAAATTTTTGATTAGTTGAAATTTATGGATGAAATTCATTTGAAAATAGTTATAATTAGTGAAAATTACTAGAGACACAATTTCCATGCCAAAGTTCATTCATAAAAAAAGGTGGCAAAAGTGAAACTCCAAGAAAAAAACTTTACAATATAATAAGGAAAAACAATAACTTGTTTAAATAAAATTAAGTCACAAAGAAAATCATGTATAGGAAGTCCACATAATGATTGATAAATCAATGAATAATGCATTACTCACAACTCGCTAAAAAATATTTCTATTTTTGTAGCAGAATGCATTTTGACACAACTAAACCCATAACAATCTTATAAAACCCCTTGTCAAATCACATGTTGCAACCTACTTCTACAACAAGACCTTGGCACAACCTATTAATCTATGAACCTCGTTCTAATTCCATGATGGATAATGGGCGAATGTTTTTATAATCCTATAAAACATGACATATTGCAAAATGTAATACTTGTATTTACATTGCACCCATAGCCTTTGCACACTAAGGGACTCAAACATCATGGAAGAAAAATCCATGCAACTTCAAGTCGAGTAATCATAATTGTTACTTCATATTGCTTACAATTTTTTGGCGGTCTTGAGAGGAGGTAGTAAATCCATCCATATCTCGAAGGAGGAATGGTTGTGGGAGTCAATAGTGTGGCTTCAAGAATTTGTCCCACCTCCCAGTTGTTTTCATGTAGAATGGATAATTTGAATGTGCCAAGACGACAAATCTTCTTCCCATTCCTTGATTTTTGCCAAACATCTAGATTGGGCTTATGAGTAAAAGTAGCATTGCTAAACAAATCCTAAGGGGCACATGTTGAAGGTTAGTTTAGGGGTGCAAATCTATTGTCCCCAACTTGATTGATGAAAGGACATCTTAGTTTCTCTAAAAGCAAGAAACCAACTTTCCTCCAATGCTACCACCTCAATTTGAATGAGATTTGTCCCTACTTGCACAAGCCATAATGAAGGCAAGGTTGGCCTATCAAGTGCATAATGCTTGTTTGTCCTTCCCGCACATCAATTAAGGTCATCACAACAAAACCAAAATTTATGTAGTTAGATTGATGCACCTTTGGTTGTAGACCAATGACCAACATAACACAGAGCAAAAATACCATGATTTGTTTGTTTTAAAATGATTTTGGTTATGCAGTAGTGTTTAGTGTATTTTTGCAACACCAAACATCGAGTGTTAGACTTGGGGGGGTAGTGATCATGTTGGTGTGGATCTACTTCTAACCCAAGTGGAAGGTTTGCCTTGCATTTGACTAATCCAAACACTTCCTCATGTTCCAAATGTGGTATTCTAGTCAAAAGACTAAAGCTTAAGGTGCAATTTATAACCACAACAACAATTTGCATTGGGTCCTATGTAATCGCAATTCATTCTCATCTAAATTAGTCCCACATGCACCAGCTTGTAAGAAGGCATAATACAATGATGATTACCTTAATGTTCACACGTAATCATTGGACGTTGTAGCAAAGAGGCAAGTAACCCTCTTGTTAAATTGTTGGAACCAAAGTTATGGATTATTTTTGATAAGTTACAAGTTAGGATGTTTGCTTCATCCTCCAATTATTATTTTTATGCATGGACATCAAAATAATGAAGTTAGGATTTAAGAAAGACATATGGAAAATATTAATTGAACATAGTATTGTATAAGAACTTACACCCAACACGAAACCTCCCCATTATTGCACATGAAAATACCAGAAGTTGAACCAATTGTTGAACTCATGAATGGCACCCTCGTTAATAGGTCCTAATGAGCACCACCAAGACTAAATGGTAGCATGTTGAAGGTCAACTTCCTCTAAGGACATGGTTTTTTTGTACTCGTAATAAAGAGCTTTGTGTTGATCATAGAATTCTAGTGCAATTAACTACTTAGTGTGTATGTATAAAGAATGAATTTAATGGAATAAACACGTCCATTCTTTGTCAACCATCTTTACCATAAGATGTCCAACAAAAATGTTATTTTGTGAATGTGTGAACATAACATGAGCAAAAAAGGATATTCCAAAATATATTTTTCCACGTGTCATCGAATATTACCTAACAAATCCATCACCATGGTAGAATTTTTTTTAACAAAATCATACATGGCGAAATATTTTCTAACACAATCTTATGTGGAAAAATATTCCCTGACAAGAAAGAATCTCATGATACCTACTTATGAAATAATGAAATAATTTGCCACATGGACATCGGACAAGAGTACAAAATTCTACAAAGGTTTCAACACATAAAGGTTCTTTGGCAAAATGCTTGAGAGATCTTACCCCTTGGAGCTCCAAAGGACGTATATATAATAGCCATTTAGTCCTTATAACTTTAAAGCACGCATAGATAGTAGCCATATAGTCCTTGAACCCCAAAGAATGGATATTCAATAGCCATTCAATCCTTGGAACTCCAAAGGACACGTAAAAAGTAGCCATTTAAACCCTATACTCCAAAGGATGCATATACAATGCCCATTCAATCCTTGGAACTCCAAAGGAATGAGTGAAATTTGGAGCATGAATGATTAAATTTAGCATAGGATTAAGGATGAATGAAATGAAAAACAATATTCAACTACAAACTTTCCACTACTTTATGAACACTAAAACAATTGGGAATCACAAAAATTCTTTGGGATGAAATTTCATTAATAATAAAACATGGTGCAACAAACCTAATTTCATTTTGATGTTTCAAACTTTTATAATGAATTTCAAAGTTGATAACTACATAAATTAAGGATAGTTAAAACAATCCTTGGTACATTATAATGTGAATGTACCCAAACAACTTCATCATAAAGATAACCATGTTGTTATTTTATTTTTTAAAGTTCATCCACTATGAGTAATGAACTTTGAAAGCCTAACAATATGGATTGGTCAACTAATTGAAACATGGAAAAATTGGCCAATTTTGGGTGTTTTTAATATAAAATTGTTGTAATGATTCAATATAGGTTATAGTATGAGATTATACACTCATCTCTAAGACCTATCCTATGTAATCCTTAGTCAAATGCAAGATATGGACTTTTCAATGGTCAAAATTGGACCATATTTTCATAAGTCCATAAGAAAAGTAATTTAAACAATTTTTCAATTTTATTCCCTGATAAGCAAATATTTTCACAAGCTTTACTAAGGCAATGTCAATAGGGACTTTTTAACCTTTATTTTACATGTTTGAATTTCTAAAGTCGTCCATTATGACATCATCATACAAGGACCTACCCACTTAAACTCTAGCTTTTGTGAAAAGCTACTGGGCAAGAAGTTCATTCATTTAAGGTTTAGGGAAGTTTGTTCATATAGGGTTTTAAATACACAATGTGTATTTCTTATTTTGACCATCATGTCAAAGATATGGTTGATGTGTAAAGGACATGGGTAATAGTTGAGACAAGGAACGATAGCTAGGGATCATTAGAATAGGTGTTGTAAAAAGGGAAAAAGTTGCAGAACATCTACGTTTTCATCAAGCTCAACTAAAAGAACTCCAAAGAAAAAGACTACAAGAGAAAGGGTCCTTGAAAATGTGCATAATTAAAAGCAATTTTGTAATGTTCTGGTTCGTGAGGTTAGATGAGCAACACAAGTCATATTCGAGGCAATGAAAAAAATCTTGAAGTGTTCTCCAAACAAAACCACACATGAAGAGGCAATGAAAAAGGTTTTATCAGACCCTTTTGTGGTAGCACTAGTTCCAAACTTTGTTACAATGTTCATTGATATTGTTGCTTAGAGAAAGTTCATGACTAGTTTAGTTTAGTCTTTGTTAGAAGTGAAAAGAGTAAGGTTTTCAACCTAGTTGGTCACAAAACATGTTTTGTTGACAACGTGTAAGTGATGGTTTGAAAACCTCAACTAGGTAGAAAGCAAGGTTGTTGAACTAGGAACCTCACAAAGGCTATTTGACAATGAGAGTGAATGAATGTGTCATGAGGTTTCCTTTGGTTGTTGTCCGTATGAAAGAAATAGTCAAATGTTCTGGCTCTTGGGACTAAAGCGATTATTTTGTCGCGGTGGAGTTCTAAAACACGCATGAATGCTAACCGAAAGGAGGTGGTTTGGAAAAGACTAGCACCACATTTGTATGAAAAGAAGCCAACGTAGTACCTCATGGAAACACAAGTTTTTTTCATATTTTCTGTTTTTCTCTTTGTGTTGTTATGTTTTCAAGATTAATTTCAATGCACCTTTGATTATTGATCATGTTTTCAACTTTTCTTCACATATTGATCTCCTTGAAGATCTCAAGTTTGGGCACTATAAGGTTTTAAGGTTTTCTTGTTGCTTATAGAAAACATTCTATTCATTGCAAAAATCCTTAAGTTTTTAGAAAACAACCAAGCTTTTAGGGTTGGGAAGCAATAGGGAAAGTTGTCCAATCTATAGAATTTTTTCAATGCACATGTAAAGTAGTTAAACTTTCAAACTTTTCAAGCTTTTGCAAGCATTCATTGATTAATAAGTTATGCCAAATTAGTTGGTTCAATCTAAGAATATTAAAATGTTCTGTTGAGGATCCTATAGTTCATGGGAGATTCCTTCTTTTTTTTTGTAGAATTATAAACATGTATTTTATTAATTGCTTAGTAGTTAGTACCTTTAGTTTCTAATTGTTTTTGCATTGAATTTTGATGCCAACTACCTTAATATGGATCATATGTACATCATTCACAAGGATTTTCAACGAGGGAGGTGAGTTGCAATGTTGAAGCATTCAAGGCTTCAAAGGGTTGGTTGTATTTTTTCTACTTGCATAGTTGTGCATTCTTGCATTCCGCGTGATAATATTTGAAACATGGTCCAACAGATGCAAGATAGGTAAATTTCATGGGACTTCTACAATGATGAGATCCGTTTTGTCCTTGGGGAATTTGTGCCATAATTCAATAAGATTTAAGTTATTACATCCAATGGCAAGAGATAATTCAATGAGGAATCATTCATTCAAACATAATTACCATGTTCAAGAAATTTTCAATATCTTAGAAACTAGGAGGCCAAGCATGAGTTGAAACTTTTGCCTTCACTAGGGAAGGCCAATTGATATTGAGAACCTTAGTAACCAATCTTGGGCTTGGAAGTAACTTAACATGATATCTCCTTTTTGAAGCCTCAAGTGAGTGTTGTACAAGTCTTTTCTTCCTCCGCATGTGGGATGATGGGTCAATAGCACAACCCCTCCTAGTCTTAAATGTTCCAAATGAATCTTCATCATGAGCATCATGGTTAGGTGAACTTGGAATTCAGCCACATCAACACAAATCTAATGGCCAAATCAATGTTAAAATACAATGTTAAAGTTGGTTAAAATGATTCGCTAAGAATTATCAAACCTAACAAGTAAACCTTATGGTTAAATGGGTTATAGGAAGGTGATTTGAAATGTAAGTAGGTAACCATGTGGATAGTTGGGTAGGTGAGAAGGTATAGGTTGATAGGTATGTGGGTTGGTTTTTTTTACTAAACCAATAGTTATTTTGACTAAACTTATTTATTTGACCCTTTTGTAATTGACCCTATTAATTAAAGCACAATCTTTTGACTGAGGTAATTTTTTTGGGGTCGAATTTGATTAGGTGGCTATTTGACATATGGTCAAATCAGTCATCATAGTCAAATTAATTGGTTAAAACATACCCATGTCCCTGGTCAAAACATACATGTTATTCAACTAAAAAAAATCTTTCAATCAATGTACATAGTTCTTTTAGTGCTCGCCACCAAAAAAGAAAGCAAGGAGGTTCTTGATTGTGAGTAAGTTTTGGTTGTCTTCATTTTATGTTCCCTGTCTATTATCAAGTGTCAATATTGATCTACTTTTCTTTTTCTTGCAGAGAGGTGCATTCTTTTCTAGACCAAGGAGCATCCCCATTAATACAATAAAGGATTTCTTTCTAGCCCATCAATTAACCCACTATTGCCTTCATGTGCTAAAGCTTAGGCAATAGCTACAGCTAGTGTACATTCCCTAGAAAAATATTGTATGATAATTCCAACATCAATTTAGTTATTTTGGCCTATATAGATGATCTAGCTTCATACGCCTACCTTCATGTTTTAAATTCCATGTTTTAGTTTGGGGGTGGATAACTTGGTTTTCCAAGATATCCTATGGTTGGGTGGAGAACTCTATTTGCTTTGTTTGGCAACATCCTTTGTAATTTGTTTTTTCCCCATTTGTGTTTTCATTTTTGTCTTCATTCCAATGTTCACATAATGTTCTCTGCCAATTTTGCTAGCCATGATTTAATGGAAATATATCATATTTATGTTGGCCAAAAGGTGAAAAAAATATGGTTTTTATAGTACATTATGTTGAAAAAATGTTTGATTTACTTTTTAATGGTAATGATCCTTCTTACCTATATTTAGTCTTTTTTTGGACATTCAAACCACATTTGGTGGGAGCAACCCCTCGTGCAAAAAAAAATTATAGAAATTTCTTTTTTAGTTGTTTAATGTACAACTCTTGATATTTTTTGTAGGTTTATTCATGGTTATGCCTTTTGCAAATGCACAATGTTCTTTAAACTATAATTAGTCCACCAACTTAAAAAAATATAAAAACACAATGAACATCCCTGCTCTATATTAGTTCCCAAATTCCTTTCTAATAATGCTTCACATGCATTTTGTTTTTTTGTTAAAAGAACCACATTAACCTCTTCTAATATTTTCAACCCAATTTGTTATTGATAGTACCTTCACCATCCTTCGATCAATAAGGTTGCCTAGTTGTTGAGCTCCCATGCTAATAAACATTGTCTAAATATTTATCTTGGAAACATACATATATATATTGAAGCATAAAATTCTACTAAACTCTAAACAATGTTTATAATTACTCAATTGTGTATGTTATTCAGTGCATCTTCATGAAAAATATTCAACACATACTTAGACATTTTTACACATTTTGCACCAAGAAAAACTCAAGTTTTATCATTCTTTATATCCATACCCAATAAATAAAAGTCAAGGATGGGAACCCGTCTAGCAAAAATACAAGGCAAATGAGAAAACAAATAAAAATAATTTCAAGAAAAAACAAAAACAAAAAATCAGCAAAAATTAGCTAAAGATCCTATGCAAAGAATATTCATGACTATAAAATGACAATCAGTGATAACAATGAACTATCATTTGCCAAAAACCTTTATGTGCATCAACATATGGGGAAAAAACCAATGTAGAATTATGTACTTAGATTGTTATTAAATGTCCATGTGGTAGTTTTTCTTATTTTTTATTTATCAGAAAATATTATTCTATGTAAGCTTGCATTAAAGAATATTTTGATGATGTGTGGAAAATATACTTTGGAATATCCTTTTCTACTCACGCTCATGTTCACAAAATAACATTCTTGCTCCTTGTGGATCGTGTTCATTGCTTTGTTGCTCAAGGTTTCAAGCTAGTCAAGGTCTTTCAAAGTTGTGTCTTGACAACATCAACATGATAAAGTTGGTGTGTTGTATCAAGTCCTAGGGCCAACTCCCTTTGGAAAGTTGAAATAAGGTTAGTAGGTGAAAGCATGATAAAATATATAGAAAAGGTAATTATTTCCAAGGTAGTCAAAAAATGATCTAGTTTTGACACAAGTAGAAGAAAATAAATTGAAAATAAATGAAATTAACATAATAAAAGCATGGTGCTTTTCTTTGAGTTTATAATAAAACAATTACAAAATTTGAAAAACTTTGGCAGAATAAAAATAGATAACAATTATGTTTGAAAATGAATGTTGAAACCTATTTTTTCACTAAAAGTTTGATGTATTATATTATAATATTTAAACATTGAGAACTTGTTAGTACATCTTAAAGCTACATCATGTTCAAAATGGAAAACATTCAATAATTCATCTACTTTCACCTACGTGTACAAGTTTGGACAACCAAAAAGAAAAAGAAAAAGATATAGTTATTTTTAAAATATATATTTACATGCATATTAGATATGTAATGAATCAACATCATTGTGATAAAATTACAAATTATCCTCATGTTGATCATTAAACAAAAAAACATTTTTATTTTCAATACATTAAAACTTGTTTATAATTATTTGTTTTTTTTGGTTACAAGGATAAAAAAATTGTTTATTTTACCATGCTTTCATTCGTGGTGTTCAACAAAATTCAACATTTCAAAAGATTGTGTGGAATTCAAAATATGTGTAGGACATTGTCTCATCTTGTACATGTAATAAGAAAAAACATCATGTGTGAGGTTGTACTGTAACCGAACATGGGGTGACCGAACAATAGAGCTATACTGATTCTGATCCTGATTTTTACACCCTCACTGGTTTGGCTGCGCATTACTTCTCATTATTACAACAAGCATGGTGGCTGCTCTAGGTTGATCGAGGAAGCTCACTGCGCTTGAGGAAGACGGCACATAATTAAGGCAAGGGAGGCGCTGCAATTATTGTTTGAGGCGGTTGGAAAGCATGGCGGCCAAGGAGTTGGTGATTCAAGAAGCGAGGAGGCAAAACGTTGAGGGGGGAGACTTGAAGGTTGCAAGGAGAGAGCTGCAGAGGGGCTCTGGGTTCGAAGAGTTTTTGCTGAGGCAGTTTGTGCTAGGAAGTGTGTAGTTGATGAGTAGATCTGTGCGTGTAGAGGAAGCTTAGCTGGTTACAGAATTCTCCGCTGCGCTAGTAGCTAGCAAAGCAACTGCAATGTGCATCAGCAAACATGTTTGAGAGAGTAGCAGAGTAGGAGATGGAAACCAAGGACTAAGTTTTGTGTGCGGTCTGATTAGTGACAGATTGGCTTGGAATTGAGAGTAATTAGCCTCTGTACATCTTGTAAATGAAATGCAAGCTCTGAGCTTTTCGATTAGAGCAGCGAATGTTTCAGGAATGAAGACTGTCTATGTTTGAGGATTTGTGTGTGTGCATAACTTGAGTTCTGTATAAAGTTTGAGAGAGAGAAGATCAAGGGGCCGCGAATCAATTAGGGGACCTCAGCCGCTTGGGCTCTGTGAAGGATCGGTGTATTGCCAGGGTGTTCGATCTGATTGTGGACCCCTTCTTTTTGGTGACAGTACCAAGTCTTTTGTGTCTTGGCCTCACACTTCTTAAATTGATCATCTAGAATGACTTCTTTAAACTATTGTAACAATATCATTATAATATTTTGGATCCTAAAAAACTCATGGACCATATAAAATAAAAACATGTATTTTCAAATAGTCTTTGCAACTAAATTTTAGTCACAAGAGACATTTTGCAACTAAAACCCTTTAGTCACCTAAGACAAGTTGCATCTGATAAATTAATCATAAATGACAAAGCATATTGTATGAAAAAAAAAGTCAACAAATACATTTCATCCTTTGATTGCATTGTATACGTATTATCACATGTGATTAAGATGTAATTATTTTCGTCACAATTGAAGGCAAATGATGTGTTGCCATGTGTCTTAATATTTAATTATTTAAATTATTATTACTATTATTTTGAAATAATCTAAGAAGTTTAATTCAAATACTTGGGCGATCTTATATTATGACATGTGGCCCAACATAAATATGCCACATGGCATTAAAAAATAATTTTAATAAAATATTAATATTAAGTTGGTAGGTACTTAAGTAGGTACATAAATAAGTGCCTACAAACCTAGGCTATATACCAACCTACCTACTTAGATAAAAAAAGGTGGGTAGGTTCTACCTTCCTAGGTTAAATACCTGCTCATATAGGTAGGTACATAGGTCGACCTAGGTGGGTAGGTCAAACTAAGTACTTATTTAGCTAGGTAGATAAGTAGGTTGGGAAGGTAAGTATTTTAGAATTGTGCATAATTTGTTTTTTTGTTTTGGGTTGAACCTTTTGATTAGTTCATCTCATGTGCACAATTTTTTTAATGTGAAGATGGATGACCACACCCCTTTGTTTTTATAATGTTCAAAATAGAAATGAAAAACAAACAATATGGGATAAGTTTTGAAGTTGCAACTTTCTCACAAACTAACTTGTAATTCCAAAAAAAAATTTCATGCCTTACTTTCTTAATTTTTAGATTTCAAAACAATTCAAGCATTAGATAATTAGGTAATCATTTAATTAATAATGATTAGATTTACATATATTTAAATTATATGTTATACACTACAAATATTCAGTACTTCATTATTTTAAAATAAAAAACAACTTTTTAATATTTAACAAACTACCTATCTTACTCACAAGTTATTCATACATAACTCATAAATAATTAGATTATATATATATATATAAGAATTTGATCAAATTATATCTAATATAATTAATGTAAAACTAATTTAATGACAATAAGTTTAAAATTAACTATTTAAAATATTTATGTTAAAATTTTAAGTAATGAATTACAATTGCGACTAGAAAGTAAATTCTTACATGAATTAAATTTTTTTTATTATGCATTACTTATTGTATATTACATTTATTTTTGTAAAAATTATTATAGGTTAAGTAATTTTTCTTTCTTGGTAATTATTAACTATAAATACAACAATTTGTTAAACACAACATTAATTTTCATAATTACTGTAAAATTACTATAAAATATTTATTCTGGATGATTGATCACAGAAATTTTAATAATATTTATTATATAATAATTTGTGAAACTAAAATTAGTAAAATAACTATTTTAACGATGCTATAATTTTTTCAAATTTTTAATTCAGGTTTGAAGTTATGAATTACAAAGTGTGAATGATTATGTTGAATTAGAAAATAATTATGCACATACTAATTAATCTTATTTAAAATAATTGCAATGATTTTAAAGTAATGTCAAATTAATTACATTAACTAATTTATTCTAATATAAAAATATAAATTAGATAATATACAATTCTATGTTATAACAATAATTATTTAATGTAACTTAGATTTAATAAACATAACCATTTATAATTATTTATAAAACTAATTTATTATGGATAACACTAGTAGAAAAAACCCTTGAAACTCAATCAATAATTTTTTGAATTAAAATAAAAATTTAAGAAATAGTAATTCAAAATTCAAATATCAATTTTTAGATCAAATATATTTTTTGATGTTAAATTAAAAAATTGAAAATTGAAATGTCAATTTTCAGATTCAAATAATAATATTCAAATAAAAATGTCCATTTTAAGACTTAATTAATATTTTTTTGAATTGAAATATTAATTTCAAGAATTCAAAATAATAATTTGGAATTCAAATTTCAAATTTCAAGTCAAATAATTTCTTAAATTTAAAATTTAAAACTTCAGAAATCAAATATCAAATTTCAAGTTCAAATAAAAATATTTAAAATCAAAATGTCGATTTTTACACTCAATATATTTTTTTGAATTGAAATACTAGTTTTTAGATTCAAAAATAATAATTTAGAATTCAAACATCAATTTTTAAATCAAATAAGTTTTTTGAATTTAAATAACAATTTCAAGAATTGAAATGTCAATTTTCAGATTCAAATAACAATATTAGAAATTGAAATTTCCATTTTTAGACTCAATTAATAATTTTCAGACTAGAAGAATTAATTTGAGAATCCAAAATAATAATTTGGAATTGAAATTTCAGGTTCAAATCAAATGTTTATTTAAAATTTACATGAAAAAATTGCATAGTTGAAATATAAATTTTCATATTCATATAAAAATAATGTCCATTTTTATAATCAATTAATAATTTTTTGAATTGAAATACTAATTTTTGGATTGAAAAATATTAATTTAGAATTTGAATATCAATTTTTAGATTTGAATAACAATTTTTTTTCAAATATTAATTTTGAGATTCATTATATGAACAATATACATACATATGCATATTATATGCATATAATTTTAGTATATACATTAAAATACACCCCTATATCATTGTATAATACCTTTAGGATGCAACTAATTTGGTGATTATTGTGACTAATGGGACATATCAACCTATTAATGGATGAAAATAAATGTAAATTTGATCTAACCAATAGGATGAAAATTTTAATAGTTGCATCATAGTTGTGAGAATGACCAAAATGGTTGAAATTTGGTCTTGTAGTTGTAAATATTCCCAAATGTAGTTGCAAACAATTACAAGTCGCATGTAGTGATAAATGGAGTGGTTACATTTTGGTTGATTTCTACTAATGATAGATGGCCTGACATGGTCCAATTCAATGGACTTGCATTGTTGTAGTGCCACATAGTCAACATTAGATTGAAATCTTCATCATAAGGAATGGATTGAAATGCAAAAAGAGAACAAGTTTATTTGTTAAGTTCCATCATTGTTGTCAAGAGCTCCATTAGGCCACTTTTAGTATCAAGGTCAAAACTATCTTCCCATATGTGCTAATCTTCATCAAATCTATGCACTTTCTTTATATATGGGAACCAACCTTGAAGTCTATGGTTCCCATCCTAAATGTGGAACTTTTTTCGAGACAATGGTTAGAGATCTGGGTCCCCCCTACAAGAATTGTTCGAACATGTCATTCTTTTCCTTCCATAAAGGACCCCAAAAATATTCAACAATTGAAACAAAAATATCTTCACCATGTTAATTAGTGGGGGAAACAAAAAAAAACTCCCCTTGCCTATAACCCATTTGAAAGGCTTGCTCCATTTTTAACACATTAATTTTGGGACTAGGCTTAACAATGGGCATGGCAATGAACTGACATATTGGAATGTTCATTCATGATTTCCGCTTGGGATAGATCTTGAACTTTTCTAGGACCTCATTTGCATTGAATTTGTTCTTGCATTGGATTCCTCGAATGACATTCTCACATGATGTGGCTTTCAAAGAAAAATTTATGAAATGGTACAATCAAGATGCTAATGTAAATTGATGTCTTGCAAGTCCATTGAAATCCTATGAATTTTGGATTAAAACATAACATTCACTAGTAGATTGAAAGCATAATGCAACTAAAACAATTAATCCCATTTGGATGCAAATTGACATAAGATCTAGCAATGTAATAAGGGAAGTGTTTCAAATGTCATTCAATGTTCATTGTCAATTCATGAAAGGGTGCAAACAAGGTAAAGTAGATGGCTCACTACTCCTTGTCAAAAAAATTACATATAGCCATGATTTTTTTTTTGTGTATTGAAAGTATTTTTTTGGGTACAATAATTAACATGGTGATAATCTTTCATTTTATGTTTAAAATGTTGAAAAAACCCATTTTGAAAGTAGAATTAAGTAGAATTTAAAAATAATTTATACTTGCACAAAACGTCCAATCTTACAAAATGAGCTACATGTAGATGAAATGTTGATTTAAAAAAAATTTAAATTAATAAAACCCTAGGAAATACTTATGTATGATCAAATTATGAATTTTATAATCATAATATATCAAAATTTTAATATGAAATAGGTTTGAACACCATTTTGACCCAATTAGTTTCAAATGTACTTTCAACCTGTTTTTCTGATAACAAAGTTGTTCAAACTTTGTATCCAACTTCCCATAAATTAAATGTAGAATCCTATCGTTTTATATTTTTACTTCAAAATATTTTGAATCTACTTTCTTGTGTCCATATCAAAAATTGTTCCATTTTAATTAGATTTTGGGCGGACTACTTTTTTTGTTTATTTTACCTTGTTGACACATGAAACCTTTTAATTACACCTCCTATACATACAACCCACTTGGATTCAATTAGCATTATAAGCTAGCAATGTAATAAGGGAAGTGTTTCAAGTGTCAATTAATATTAATTAACAATTCATGAAACTTTATAACTACCTCCTAAACACACAACACAATTAGAACAATGAATTACACTTGGATGCAAATTGGCATTAAAAACTAGCATTGTAATAAGGGAAATGTTTCAAGTGTTAGTTGACACCAACAAATAGTTCATGATACTTTCTAACCACACTTTTATATATCATTTTTATGTTAGTTGGTACCAACATAAGGAAACTACCATTAATGACGTGCTCGCAACTCTTTGAAGGACTCAAATGTGAGTCCAAAAGAGAAAACAATGGAAGAGCAAAGAGTCGAGGCACGCTCCCTAGCTCACAACACTTTAGAGGGGTAGAAGGGCATGCTAGAGCTCCGAGATGGGACTAGGAAGAATTAACAAGCTTTAGTTACTCATACGGGCTTGCACAAAACCAACACAAGGTGGTTAATGCATAGTTGGAGCACTTTTGGTGCTAGGACGAGCCACGGGCAACTCGGACTCACAAGACTCACCATGGCCCGAACTTGGGGGAAGCCACCACCTTCCCCCTTATAGTATACTTTGTGCCTCTCCACGAGGCCCACATCCAAATGGCACTTTGTCCAGGGACTCTCAAGTGGGAATCCTGAATTTGCCAAAGTTGGGCATCCCGTGACTTTGGGGGCCCATAACTTCGTGTGCAGACCTCCGATTGAAATGAGGTCTAAAGAGAGTTATAGCCCTTGTTAAAAGCTTTTGAACGGTATGTCGCACGCCACCTGTACGCAAGTAAATTGGGTTGATTCCCGACTTTTAGTGGTTGGGAGTCAAATTGCCAATTTGATTCCCAACCTCTTTTTTGGCCATAACTTGTGTTTCAGATATCCAAATGGGTCATGCAAGCCCATTTTAGACATTTACGTTTCAATAGTTTTCTAATGGTATAAAAACCTCCTCGATCCATTGGGTTTTGACCCTTGCAATTGCTCTCTAAACATTCGAGAGTCCACTGGGACTACAACTCCCAAAGTGGGAGTTCCCTTGGGAGTATGAGGGCCTATTCCCTCACACTCTCTTGCACTCATGGGAACATGTGGCATGACTCCCCGGTTGCCCTCTTGGCCCGCAACCTTGCAACCCCTTGCCTTGGTCACGAGCCCAAGGCTAAGGTTGCGACAACTAATCAACACCGACCAAGTTTCATATGTTTCACTAAAACACATTTTTCAGAAGAAAGATGTAATGAATCATATGTTTAAGGTTGAAACCCCACTCATGGGTCATGTGTTCATTTCAAAATGTAACTACAAATCAACATGGAAATTGCAACCATTATAATTAAGACACGTTATCAGAACACATGAGTACTAAACTTCAATGATTGAGACAAATAAATGAATTCAAGATTTTGCGACATATCAATTCCTAAGAGAGATTTACTTATTTAAAGTTCAATTTTTTTGCTATTAAATCTAGCTTTTCATCCTTATGTGATTCTTGATCATCAAATTATCTCATATGGTTAGTAATATCAAAAGGTTTATTTTGTTTCGAAACCAAAATGAAATCTCATGATCCATACCATAGGTTGTAAATGAAAGGAAATCTTAAGCTCTTCAAAGTTTACATTCAAAAGCGTCATATGTTCAAGAAACACATTACTAGCACAATAAACTTTAAAGATAAAATTTCCACACAAAGAGATTGCCCAAGATTGAAATTCTTACCTCTTCTAGCATCAAGTTTACATCCGACATCTCCAAACCTTATTTACCATTTAATTTGCCAGTAATTACAAAATCAAAAGAGAAATCAAGATCGCAGAGGACTATAACCTTAAACCCTATCATCCAAGAAAAGCACCCCCTAGATGTTAATCTCAAAAGCTTGTATGAGCTTTGTGGATTTCCAAGCTCGCATTTTATAATTTCAAATCTCCTCATTCTTCCTTGGAACATTCAATCAATGCCAAGCAAACACTTTCGAAGGCATGTTGGTCAAGAACATTTGTAGAGCACCTAGAGGCAGATTGACATTTGAGGTGCTCTAAAAGAACACTCTATAACTAGACCTAAAAAAACTTTATTTCTCGAAAACATCAACTACCTTGTATTACTACAAGGAGGTTCCTTGAATTCTAAGCTGCAATGTGTAGAACCCAAGAGTTCTAGAAGCTTGTATGAATGTTTTTGAGTTACAAGTTCATATTTGTTGATCTCAGAGCTCATGGTTCATCATGGGAACTTTTAGTTGGTGCCAATTTAACACCCCGAAAGGTGTGCCTAATAGGTAAGGTTTTGGGCCTTCAATACACTTAATGTTTAAAGGTCATGGGGGTGCATCTTTCAAATTTGTAAATAAAAAAATAAACATAATCTTATTATTTTCATTTCTTGTGAAGATTTAGGTTTAAAGTTGAAAATATTTCATATGTTAAAGGTTGTTTAAATGGAATAATGTAAACAACCATACAAAGCTTTCCAAATTATTAATCAATTTTGCAAAGATTTGTTAAGTTTGCAAAATATTTTATGTACATCTATCCATATTAGCCTACTATTTGGGAAGATTATTTGAAAATTTGGTCATAATTCCTTGCAAATGGGTGTTCATAAAATACCCAAAGGTGGCTTGACATGTGTGGTGCTCTAAAGGAACACTCCAAAAACAAACCTAAAAAAACCCGATTTCTTGAAAAATTTGATTGTTCAATATTATTTTAATTAGTTTTGGTTGAGCTCTCATGTGTTCTATGTAACACTTAGGAGTTATAGTGAACGTTTGAGAACTCTAAAGAATAGAAAAATGCTTTAATTTAATTCAAGCACATTTAAAGTTCAAGCATTGTCGTAAAGTGGCCATAATGCGAGCATTTGTTTAAGAGCTTTTCCAAAATTTTGAAAAAATCTCATCTTTCCCATGTCAACACAAAACTTGAAATGAAAATGAAATGGGGAGAGTAAATTACCTCTTGGGTTGTGTTGGTCTAAGTTGGAGATGTTTAGCTTGAAAATGTGAAATAAACACATGTGAAACTAGCAACCTCAAGAGAATACCTAAAAGTGTGCCTTAAAAGTCTAAAATACTTTGGAAAAATGTTAATTTCTCATGAAAAAATGGTAACATCAAACTTACCTCCTTTTTATTACTTCTCGATGCTACAACTGAAAGCTTCTCTTCTTAGATTCTGCCATTTGTTTTATCTTTGAATGTTACTTTGAACTCATCCACATAAAAGATGTCCCTCTCCTTCTCTTAGGTTTCAACCCCATTGTTCTTTGTTTTTCATTCAACATTTGCAATTTCTTGTATGACCAAGAACTATTTCTATTGCAACAATTTGTACTTATACTACCACCTGTTACCATTCACGTCCCTTGACATGTTAATGTGCACTTTGAACAATGGTTGTTTTCCAACGAGCCAATATAGTTTCTTAATGCAATTCCAACCTTTTTTTCACACTAACCAATTTGTAACTAATTCTTACTTATGGAAGTTGAAAAAAAAAATCAATTTCAATGTATGTGCAAATTAATTTCTAATTGTAGGATTATATCTATTGAGTTTAATTTCATAGTCAATAAAATGTGTATTGTTTTGAATATATGTTTCCATCAACCATCTGTTGGTGTTATACATAAGTCACAATTTTAGACATATGTGACAAATCTTTGTTTTTTTTCTCGTCAAATTTCCACATTAAATATGGTCTTATTTTTTTATTTCCCATTTATATTTTGTTTTGAATCCATATCATTTAAGTTTGCTAAAGTTCACTTTTGAGTTAAAAATATATTTTCTTGATACTTGAGCTTAAAACAAGGTGTATTCCTATTTCATATTTTCTATGCTGCATAATTTTAGCATTAAAAAACAATTGTGTGGCGGTTGCTTTAATGTGAATTATTGGCGATTAATATTTTGGTGTTCTTGCATGATAGCAACTTTCAAACCTACTAGCACTCTTGTCATTATTGTCTATGTTTGCAAAGGTTTGCATCAATGTTTCTTATGTTCAAAGGGGTAACAAAAATTGGGAGTTTTAAAATGAAGTCATTGTTTACAAATGGTGGGACAAATAATGATATCATTGGCCATGATGCAAAGAATGTAATTGATATTTAACTTGATCTTGAAGGAGAAGAGAGGCTATTATGTCTTATCTAACTAAGTATCGTATTGTAAAGGATATTATTATAAATTTATAATTTATGAAGCTTTGTTTTATCATATCAATTATAGTTACATATCATGGGATTTATCATAAGTTTGATGTGTTTATTCTTTGCATTATACCACTTTGAACATCAAAATGAGATATAAGGAGCCACAAAGGGTGACGAATGTGAAAAAGAATTGAAAATTTTAGTGGAAATGTCTATGTTTGGTAATTGGAAAGTCATTGAAATTGTGGGAAGTTGTGCTGACATATTAATATGAATGCTGAAAAACTCAAATTGAGAAGCCATTTGCTAAAATTCCAAAGTTTAATTGGTGCCAATGACTTTTGAAATTGAGTCACTACTTCATTATATAATGATTATTTTGCAAAGGACTACCTAAATGGTATATATATATTTTTTGGAGGTTCAATTTTTTTGGTAAAATAAATAGTACTAAACAAAATTTTAACATTAATTCATTTCAAAATATATAATTTCATTTTAAAAATAACTTATTTTATGTCTAAACTTTAAAAGTCTTTAGTAACATGTAAATGTGAATTTTTGTGCATGTTGTATTAAATAAAGTTGTAATTTATAATATAAAAATGTGAATGATAAAATATTTGACATGGTTTCATATGATTTGGTCATCAATTAAAACTACCACAAAAAGATGCACAACTTTGAAAAAAAATATGATATAAAACATTTTCAAATAACTTTTAAAACATTTGGAAAAATCCCTAGTGTAAGGAAGGTGATATTGCAAAAAATCCCATGCGAAAATTCATTATAAGATGGATGCAAGAATTAATCAAGTGGAGGTAAGTTTTATTTGAAGCATACAAGAAAGAATTCAATGTTTTACATTTGACATATCTCATCCATTTGAAATCCTTAAATTTCATCTAAACCATCCACCCCAATTGAGTGGACATTCAAACATGCATGAAACTTGATGGCACTTTCATCATGTCATGTGTCCTTGAGAACTACACTTACCAATTTTGAGCATGCAATTGGAGATGTGTTACAAAACATCAAATTAATGTTTTGTTGTTTTCTTCCCAAAATGAACGTGCATCATATTGAACATGTCTACATCATTAGAGGAATGAATATGTGTAATACATGGTTTGTTAAACTTGTCTCATTTATGTTGATAGAGCCATAACTTGCCAATCTAGTTAACTTTTGCACTAGACATTCATAACATACAATAGTTTTTTAAGTATTAGGCTTGATGGTTTATGTTGTTCTAAGCTCTTTCTTCACTTCTCAATGATGGAAGAACTTGACACTTTTGTGTAATGAACACATCAAAAGAGTTTGAGTGACCTATCAAGTTTTTTTGTATTTGTTGCAGGAGTCATGATGTTGGGGTGGTCTATAGTGCTTGTGGTCATCAAGTTCAAATTTCGGTCCTTCCATGGCATGATGGTTTTCACCAAAGGGTATGCATTTTAAGCTCTTTCTTTGTAAATGATGGAAGAGCTTCCAATCTTTTGTGTGGTGAATGTATTGAAGGAGAATGACCTATCAAGTTAAGTTGTATTTGCTAAAAGAGTAATGAAGTTGGGGTGGTCTATAGTGCATGTGGTTGTCACATTTAAATTTTAGTCCTTTCATGGCATCGGTACATTTGATAAAAAAACTAACAAGCTTTGTGTTTTGGTTTCAAGGTTGAAATTTTGCTCCTTGGACTCAAATCCTTCATGTTTTGTGTGTGGGTTTTGTGGATATAAGATCTAACAAGCACTTAATGAATTGGTAAAGTTTGCAACTTATGCAATAAGTTCAACATTAATTTATCATCTTCAGAATGACTAAACAAGTGTGGAATAGGCACATTTCCATTCAGGTGTAAAAAATTTGCATTTCATTTATCGGTTAAAATTTTGCTATATTCATTGCATCAATGCTACTTCATATCTACAAAAATGTTCAAGTAGATCTAAAGTAGCTTGCCATAACCTAATGGCTATGCTTGGCTAATCATGGAAATCTCCATAGATGGACAATCCAAAAGTCCAAGCCACCTATGGTTTGATCATGGAAATCTCAAAGATGAAAGAATGAAAAGGTGGTGCAACAATTTAACAGTTGTAGTTTAAATTCATAATTTGTATCATGCATTGCTAGATTATAAAATACCTTAAAAATCAAGGTACATTTGAAGAACACATGTTTTTTCCCCACCTTCATCATGTGTTCCTTTGCATTAAGATTAGGGCATCAAAGGCTCAAATTTGTAGTTTAATGGTGATGGCTTCCTATTGTTGATATGTGCTTGAATAACCTACATCATCCACATGTTGTAGGTGGTCTATTTTGTAGAAGTTACAAGATTGCAATCTTGGAGGTTTTGATATTATTACATATCTATCCATAGTTGCGTGGGTTCAATTAGTTCCCCTTCATCCTATCAACCATTCCATCTCCCTTGCAACAATGATGCATCTCCATCACACAACATGAAAAACAATGACAACAACGTTCCATCAACAAAACCTAATCGACTAAAAGTCATCAAAATATGGAAAGCAACAAAGCAAAGTTCATAAACAACAAACAACCCAAAAAGGAAAAAAAATAGTAAAAGAGGATTTGTGGCTTCCTCAAACACTCATAATCACCAATCGTCTCAAATTTTGACACTTTTTGCCAATCACTTTCTATACAACATTTCATCCATTAAGGTAACCTTTCATCCCACTTTCAATTAGGTCACATTCACGTTAAAGAACATTGAACACATGTCCACATCACATTTGTTTCAATGTTTCACAATTTCTTATTCATTATTCATGCAATATCATTTATTTCTTGAAAAAGATGGATTTCATCCATCTATATCATTTTCAATTTTCATTCACATAAATGAATGGCATCTGTCTATGTGAAATCCATTCAGGTGGGTTAATATAATGTTAGGGATGGATACCTCATTCATTGATATCTCAGTGATGCATCGTCCCTCTACATTCATCCACCATTCATCCTTGTAAACCATTATATTATTGCTTTCGGTTACTGAAGTTTGTTTCAAAGCTCACGGGGGACTCTGCTCACGGCTCCCGCACTAGCATTTTCCTGTTTGAAGGATCTTGCACGTAGCTGATTTGAGATGCCGATCCAGATCCGGATCCAAGTCTCGTTGCGATGGTTGCGGACGTCGTCTTGGGATGACAGGCCAAGGAGCCGGAGGGAAGCTTGGCGGATAACTTTGGCGATGGCGACGACAAGCGGGAGCGAGCAGGCAGTGCAAGCGACAAACGACGATGCCACGATCAGTAAACTGTACCTTCTGCTGCTTTTCATTCCCTTACTCACAATTCTTGCAGCTTTTGTTTTGAACTTTGTGCACTCTGTTTGCTCTCTGTTCCGTAATCTCCTGAAGTAGGTCTTTTTTCTTCGATCTCAGTGTGCAAAGATGACGGGAGTGACGATGATGGCAGGTCATGTGTGAAAAAAGGCTACATATCTGATGATTTTGTGCAGTTCTTTGTTCGGAGGCCGATCAAGCGCTCCCCTATCATCAACCGCGGTATGACTTCTTATCTTGCTTTCTCAAGTAAAAGTTTCTCCAAACACTTATGCAACGCGTGAATTGTGCTTGCAAGATAGTTCTTAGAAGGGGTTGATGCAGTTCCGTGAAAACTACTCTATAACATTCTGCGTATCTTTTCAATGTTGGCGATGCCTTCTTCAGACCTTTTTCTCATGCCCCGGTTAGCTGGAAGTGCGGCTGTTTTGAGTTTGAGGGTCTGAGCGAGCCCAACCATCCCTACTCAGCAACTTTGATCTCGAATATGTCCTTACTGGGAAAGCAATTAGGAATCCTTTGCCCCATAGGTTGTGATTGTGATTGAGAAAGAGAGCAGGTATTCCGGTGAGCTGCTTTGTTAAGATTGTTCAGTGTGTGTGGGGTGTGGTGTTGGCAAGGTTATTATGCACGATGGTCTGTGATGCGCCAGCTGTTATTCCAGTTTCTTGATGCTGATTCACCAGCTTTAAATGATCCACCTCCTCGAAAACAAATTCTTTCCCTTGGAGCTGGTTTTGACACTTCCTTTTTCCAGCTGGTGGTAAGAGGATTGCACTGCAGATGTAGTTTAAATATCCAAATATATAAGGTTCATCCACAACTTGCCTGTAATAGAAACTGTTGGCTCACAGTATGTCAAGACTGTGATGCTCCAACCAACAATATTGTGCAGTAGAGATTGACAACAACATCAAGGCCACACAAAAGACTTTAGCTCTTAGTATCTTGAGACTTCATTATAGAACATTCAGCAAGTAACCTGCCCTCTGAAATTCTGCACAGAAGATGGTGTGGAAAGTTTGTTGTTATCTAGTTGAAGTGGGTTCTCTGCACAAGTTGTCCAAATAACTTTCATCTTATTAAGTTTGTAGGAGAGCTGTCAGATAATTAGGACTTAGGTCTGAAAGGTTGGCTTTGGCACACAGGAAGAGGGAAGAATCCTGCACAATTTTGTGGAGGTGGATTTTTCAGAGGTACCACATGTCCACCTTTCTTTCTTGTATGCAGTTCTTTTTATCATGCATGTAATGAAATGATTGAACTTGTTGATGTTTGATTGGAATAATGACTAAGTGTAAATAAATGGGAATATGCAGGTTACAAGAAAGAAAGCAACGCTAATTGGAGCCAAAGAAGTGCTACTTACCAAGCTTGGTCCAGAACCCAAGATATCAATGGGTGCATCTTTCTTCTCTTTGTTGCACAACCTCATCCTGTGCTTACAACTTAATGTTATCTTGCAGTTTTCTTGTGGCACTCTTGACTGCTTAGTTTTCTGGTGCCTGATACTGGGCAGCAACAGCCTGCATCTCAATGATTAGTAGGGTGGGTGCTACGGTGTAGTTGAAGGGGAAATTATAAGTGAGCATTACACACTTCTACCAGCTGACCTACGGGACCTTAAAGACTTGGACAGGGTCTTTCTCCGGGCCACTTTGGATCCAAAGTAAGTTTGTCTTCACATCTCCAAGTCATTAGTGTGGCACCTGCACTTGACCTTTTGCTGCAAATCACCAGGATGGATCACAGGTAGTACTAATCAGGGTGACAGGTTTACATCATTGGATTTGCTGGTGTAGTACTCACAGGGGCAGTGTGACCTTATCTGGACAATGGCTAGGTCTCTAGTCAGAGAGTACATCTCACCATGATTTGGTGTGAACAGGCAACCAACACTGATAATTGCTGAATGTGTGCTAATCTACTTAGAACCACATGTCAGTCGTGCTGTGGTTAAATGGGCAGCTGACAAGTTTGAAACAGCAGCATTTGTCATCTATGAGCAGGTCAGTTACCACTAGACTCTCCAATGGCTTCCTTCCTTTGTGTACAATGCACTAGTAAGAGCTTTGAATTTGATGTTGGAAAGGCCCATGAGTTGGTCTCTATTATTTAAGATTGTGGTTTATCTGCACAATCTTTAGCTTTTGGTAGTGTATCCTATTGATGGAGGCTTGAAATGAAAACACTTTTTGCTAATAGTCTTACTAGAAGTAGTATTGTACTTGAACACATATGCACTCCCCTCAATGCTGTGATTGCACTTGTTACCTCCAGAAAAGTTTGACTTCATTTCATGAACTTGGCAGATTCATCCTGATGATGCATTTGGGCAGCAAATGTTGAGGAACCTTGAGGTATGGATCCTTCTGTCAGTTTTCCTTGACCTACTTGTTTGCAGATTTATTTGAGTTGACATTATCACTGCATGAGCAGTTTTAACAGCAACCATTTTTAAAGCCAAAGGACATAGTTACACTTATTATGTTTGTTTCCTCTCCATTCTTGATCCCCTGCTTGACTTGTGATCTTATTGAAACATCACTTAAAGACATGAGTGTTTACCAGAAACATACTAATGGAGTTGTCTGAAAACTATCATCCCAATCTACCAAAGTCATTTTGGTCTTAATTGATGGAATAATTTTCCACTTGATTTCATCCATGAAGCCAATGGTGGCAAGAATAATATTGAAAAAAATCCAAGTTGTGGATGGAAACAGTGGTGAATTGTACTAGACAATAATATGTTTAGTCTTGTGCATGAACCTTAAGGAACTTTGTGGAAATTAGCATTTGAGATGGGGAATTGTCATGCAGAATGGTCTTTCCCCTATGGTTATTTAACCACAGAATTAGGTGGAGGATTGGTACTTTGAGATCCCCAAAGATTTCATGGAATATTGCTGATCATACTAGCTGTTTCTTCCCTGATTTCTGTCAGCTATGCTTGGGTACTCAAATGTTGAAAGAGAATATCATGAATCTCATTTTTTTATTGTTTTACTGGAACAGAGCCGGGGCTGCCCTTTGTTGGGACTCCATGATACACCAACCCTTGAGTCAAAGGAGAAAAGATTCACAGAGCTTGGTTGGCAGGTCAGATTTTCAATGTTACTTGCCTCATGTGTTCCCTGCTTTCCCCACAATTGTTTGCTCCTCCCTGCAGTGTTGTATCATTGGTTTCGACAGAGACAACATATGGCTGGCTGGTTTGGAAACTCATAATATAGTGAAAATGTGCTCCAGGCTAACTTCAATTTCTCATGTATACTTCTGTAGAGGAGGGTCTGATTTGCTGACAAGGATATAATGCAGAATGCAGCTGCACTAGACATGGACTCAATTTATCATGAACAGATCAATCCCCTTGATCGAAGAAGGTAAGCTTTGCGACAGTGTTATAACTCTTTCCACTTAAGTTGTCTACAAGATAAGTGCTCTTTAAAATAAAGTCAGAAGATCCCACAGACAGGCCTGTATACAATATAGGTCAAAATGAACTCACTGTCATGCTGGTGTGAGCAATGAGTTGTTGTTTATCTCCTAAAGAAATGGATCAGGAGTTTTCAGATTTCTGTTTTCATGAGGACTATTATCGGTTCACCCTTTATTCTATTGAGGTTGACTTAAATCATAAGTGTGGAGAAGTTCCCAATGCTTGAGAAGAGATTTTGTTTTTTAGGATTGACAATGGACTTGTAGATCTTAGGTGGAACTGTCTTGTCCTGGGAAAATTTGACTTCATTTCTTTCTGGCCAATATCTTCAGCCCAAACAGCAATGGGTAAAATATTTATGTCTTGTATTGGCTTCTGTGGATGACTTGGTGTGCAGAATTGAGCAGCTTGAAATATTTGATGAGTTTGAGGAGTGGAATATCATGCAGGTATATTTACCTTTCCTATGCTACAGATGGGGGTACCCAAGAGTTTGGTAATGACCATGGTGACAAGATGAAGTCTGAGACATTGTGCTGGGCTTTTTGGTTGATCTGGCAGGAACATTATTGTGTTGCTTATGGAGTGAAGGACAAAAATGTGAGTGCTACCTGCTTGAAGATTTTCATTTTTGTGACAATCCTCAGTGTAGGTTGTGGAGTCAATAATATCATTGAGGTGCCAAATCGATATTATAATTGGGAGCTTTTCTCACTTGGGAATGGGGAAATATCATTCCTATGGTCTGGTGACTCAGGTTATGGTCTCAAGCCTCTGATTGGGTGCCTGGATTGTGCAGGATTTTTTTCTTAATTTTGGTTTCAACCTGAGAGAGCACTCTGGAAGCAGCCAAAGATCTATTGTACTATAATTATTGATCTCTCTCTTTTCAGTTTTTCCAGTTCTAAAAGTTCCATCAAGCAAGGGAAGCATTCTTGCATGAAGAGACAGACACCCATCAAATCAGGTAGATGTAGCATGTAGTGAAATCAAGTTCAGGGTGTTAACCTAACAGTATCACTGAGTCGATAATTCCTTGTCCTATGCACTCAAACCTCTCATGGGTATTCACTTCTGGACAGTTCAGTTGTCCATTAAATACCTTGAATCACTTGGTTCCAGTAGATGGGGATCATGTCTTTTATGTGAGGTTCAGTAGTTTGGGTGCTGGTTTTCCTGGTTCTGGATATACTGGGTTGAAGTTGCTTTCTGGAGGAAAATAGCAGGATCCTATTAGCTGCCTGATGAAATTCAGGAAAACCCCCACGGTCATTGTGGAGTTAACAATCTCTTGCAGCTTGTAGAAGTTTCTTATATCCTCTTGTTAATTTTGTGTGTTGCCTCCTATGTTAAGGCATTGTTATCATTCCTTGATAACCTTCATGTAGTGATGTGAGAACAGTTAGTCAAGTTGAAAATTTCTAAGGTTTGGTCACAATTTGGTTATGAAACTTGGGCTCCGTACTGCTCCACACTACTACTGATGATCAAATCATAGGAAAAGAAGTGGCCTACCCACAAATGAGATCATTTTCATCAATGAGACCTATGACATCATTGGGTATCTGATGAATTATGACAGGGCATCCAAATGAGATTACTATATTACTCATTACTCTTAAAAGTTTTTGAATGTCATGAACTACATTTAACCATAAATTGTCTCTTACATTATGACTTGCACTTTTTTCTACACTGTTTTTTGGTATTTTGAACTTGATTATATTATATTTTGGAACTATCTTATTATGTAGTTGTTTTAGGAAGATGTTTATGAGGAATGGTAGGTTATGGTGTTGAATGTTTTGGGAGTGAAAAGATATGTTTATGGAGTTTTTAAAAATTGTTTGCATTTGTGCTAAAGTAAAAATGAAATGGTTTGGGGTCATCCAAATGTGATATTTGTCCCATGTAGTATTGTGAGAATACCATATACAAATTGTCTACTTATTGCATGATATTTGCATGTGTATAAAAAGTGGTGAACATTTATAAGTTTGTTTAATAATTGAATTGTGTCTTCTGATAATGGCAATTTTGAATCACATCTTGTACAATGCAAACAAGGAGTGGGCATGCGTATTTTTACTAAAATTTTAATGATTGTCATTTGTCAATGCATGTTGAAAGCATATTTGTAAAATTTTACACGTGTTTCATATGATTGCATACTACATTGTTCATATCCTAAGGTTTGTAATTTTTCTACAATATTTGCATGTTGGTTTTTAAATGTTGGTTGTTTACCCATCTGTTAGGGTCAATAAAGATATTTTTGTTTGCTTTAATCAATTGAAGATCCTCATGCCAATATTCTATGATTATAATCTTTAGGGTCATTGTATAATTAGATATTTCAATCTTTTCATTGGTTTTGATGTGAAATAGGTTGGTTTGGCTATAGTTTTGTTGGATGTTGTATCATTTTTCTTCATATGTTGTCATTTTCAACAATCTTTTTTTGAATTTATGTTTATGTATGTCGTGGAAAAATATATGTTTCACAATTGTGAGTCCAATTAGGGAATGTAAATGTGATAATACTACATGTTAATTGGTATATAGTAGGGTGGTTTTTTCAAGTTTCTGATAAAGTGATTAAATTTTTCTCCTTGAGTTTTGAAACATGTGAAATAAAAAGTAGGGGTAAATGGTAATTGTTAGCAACTACATTTTGCATCACTCTAGATTCTTGTTCTATTCCATTAGTATAAATACCAAGTAAATACACTAACTAGAACAACTTAAATTGCTAGAGAATTATCATATTGCCATTGTCTATCTAATCAAATCAATTTACATGAATGTGATGAAATGTTTAGTCCTCCAATTTATTTATTTAGTAAACTCCAAATTACAAAATCTATCCTATCCTTTCCACCCACAACATAGCAACACTTTCCCCTCTCCTAACATACACAAATTCTCTCTCCCAAAAAGCCCCTTGTCAAATCTCCTTAGATTCCTTTAACTCTGCACTGACATGCCTTTTGGCAGTTCCAAGTAGTTATAATTGTCTACTAATCATATCATCACAAATTATTACTTACTATAGTCATCTCATCTTCCATTACTATTAACGTGTTGTGACTTGACTATGGTCATTTTGACTTTTATGACTAATGACTTGCCATGACTTGACAATTCCTAAAAACTTGTTGAGGCTTCATCAAGTCTTGTCCCTTTTTCTTAGTGCTACCCTACTAATATGCATGAACATTTCATTCCTTACATTATCCCCCTCTTAAGTGTTGTAATGTCCTCACACAACTGCATAACATCTTACAACATTTCCCTTACATTGCTACCTACTTCTAACTCATGTGACAACTTAATCTTGCATACATAATTACTTGTGTTGAAGTTAGGTAGTCCTTGATCTCATTGTCAAAAGACTCACCTCTTTCTTTAGTGTAGGTAATTTGTTGTCCTCAAAGGTATTTGTCAACTTGATGGATTTTCATTAGATGCAATAGGCATTGCTAGTAATGAGAAATCTTACCAATGCACAGTTGCTTGGATAGCTTCTCCTTCACATTGCACCAAAACAAATGTTTACATTCATCTCTGTAAAATTTCACAATTTTTCTTTCTAGATTTTGCACACCTTAAAATCATATCACCAATTTTAAATCCCATTTGATTTACACATACACCCAACATTGTGCAACCATGTCACCAAGAACAATCATTCAATGTTCCACCACATATTGCAATATTTTTGTACACCCAAGAACAATGTTTAGGAACTCACATCTTCTATTGTGAATATGTCAATTCCATGTATGGTCAGCATTTGCCATTCAATAGTGTAAAGCCAATCCTTTCTTTTCTTATTATAATTTCTACATGGTTAAAAATTGACAATATTTTCATCTAAATTAATTTGGTGAACCAATGCAAAATTCTAAACCAAAGAATTTTCTATTGCATCCACAATACAAAACCTAATACAAATGTTTATCAAGTAAATGCGGCCAAAACATGGTTATAAACATGAAGAGGTCCTTTGTATAAATAAATGATGATAAAAAAACTTTTGCCATTTTATTGGCATGTACTCACAACGTTTAGGGCAAAGTCTTGTCATATTTTTCTGTCCTACAAAAATAATCTTGTGCACCCATCTCCCACCTTATGAGTTTTGGTCAACCTCCCTTCCACAACTTTTAACAAATTGGAAATCCACAATCAAGAAAAATACAACAAAGTCCTAGTGTATTTGCAAGATAGTATGCAAGTGGTTTTTGCATGCTCACTTATCATCACCATCCACTGATCGGGGAGAAAAGATGAAACATTTGGAAGCCAAAACAAGAAGTCCATGCACCTTTGGCAAATGATGTAACTTTCCAACCACAACTCATGTTAATGCATGTATATTAAACTTGCATCACAACCATACAATTGAGTTGACCATAATCATGTCCATGTTATAAACCTTAACTTCAATGATTGTGCATAAATGGATTTGTTTCTTGTGAAATGTAATATAGTATGCCAATGGTTTAACCAAAATTTCACCATGACCCAAATTATGTAACAAAAGAAAATCATGTGGTTCAACTTCATGAGGTAACATTTAACAATTGAATAAACTTTTTTAGGTAGTGGAGTTTAGGCAATGTGGTTACAACATGTCAAAATGACCATCCAAGTCATACCACAATACACCTCGTTCCCATCCTCAATACACCCACTTTGGCAACAAGTATGTGACTGCAACCTTCATGAACCTCTCCCCGCCATATATTCCACTCAAACAATCACAAATGAAATGAATTTGTTTCATGTGACCCATAAATCAAAATCCCCAAATTTTACGATATGCAACAAGAGTTCACAAAACCAAATTATTAAGGGGAGATAGGGTTTAGGGTGAAAGTATGAGTGGGTGGACCCACTAGGAACACCTTCAAAGGACAATCAAGGAACAAAATAAATATATTCCTAGGCCCATTTTTGAAAATGTTTTCATAATTATAGTTTTTTTTATCACATTTTTTTATTTCATGCTAAAGTATATGGCTTGAAGTTTCCATTACAATAAAAAAAAAGGTGGAAATTGTTACAAATTTGTATTCCTTATTGATATGGCCCCAAATCAATAATTAAATTCTTAAAATTTGGAAATTCATAACTAAAGTATACTTATTCTAATAATTACCCAATAAAAATATCAAATATAATACCATTAAAGTACCTTAGAAAATTATATCCACAAAAAAAAATCCCAAACAATGTTTGAAAAATGTTCCTAACCAAAAAGTTCAAGGAACATAACCATTATTACCTTCTTAAATTTTTTTATGAATGTAATGAATAGGAACAAAAAAATACAAAATATTTTTTGCATTGTTGAAGTTTCAGAATCTATACAACCTAATAATGTATTCAACACAAAAAATTACTAAAAACCATTCTTTATGTGTTTCCTATGTATTTCCAAAGTTTGATGGGTCTTGAAAAATTAAGGTGTGATGTTCCTTGTGGTACCACTAAATCATAGTTTCACCCTTTAGTTTTAAAACTAACCCAAATTACTTGTTGATGTTTGCACATACATGTAAGAAGAGTTCGGATTTGGTTGAACCAGAAGGACCAACCAATTTTACCACGTCTTTAGGCTTGAATGTCACACTCTACAAGGGTGCTATCAAAGGAATGGTGAACCTATAGTTTTCTTGGGAACATCCAAGCAACACAGAGGCAACATATTTGTGACCTCGCACTCATTCCATTATCTTCCCCTCCAAAACATACAATGGTTTGTGTGTATGGGTTTAAGGTTTAAGGATTCCCTTTGAAAAAATATATTCATAGCCTTGAACTCAAAACTAAGACAACAAGCCTTTGAATGTTGACCATTTTGAACAAACCTCTATAATTAAAAAAGTATTATAAAAGGGCGTGGTTAAAAAATTAGGGGATTAATTTGCAATTATAAGATGATGTGTGGAAATTTTGGTCTACCAATTTAGGCAATGATAATAATCTAGGTATTTAATATGTTATCATCTTTATTTTGTTATAATTGAAAATAATATGTGTGTGTTAAAATAGTGTGTGTAGATTGTTTAATTAAAACCTGCAGTTCTAAAAATGTTACAACTCTTTAAACAACCATTGTATTGATAGGTCTACAATTATATCATGTGGAACCCAATTTGAAGGTGGTGTCATTCAATGTAATAGTAACGAGGACCTTCCACAAAAACAAAAAAACATAAATAGATTCAAATTTCAAGCCAAAATTGTTAGAAAAATTAATGTTCAAAACATGGAGAGTGCCTAACACTTATTGCCTTTTAGAAATTAGTTAACTAGTTTGACATCACCCCCAAAGTAATGGGGATAGTAGAATTACCTACAATGATACCTCCAAAAGTTATTTGGTTGCCCTATTAGCTAAATTAACCCTTGAGTGAAAATGTAACCTCCTTTCATAATTAGTTTTGTTTTAAGGTCATTCAAAAGATTCGAAGCTAATGCATAAGGAAGATTCAAATCCCAAGTTCATTTCAATATATGCATAATATTATGCCTTTATTGCCCTACCAGCTAAACTAATTAGTACTAAATGCAAGGCTACCTTACTAACTAAACTAACACATATGCAAAAAATAACAATATTCACAACTCTTTCACAGTGCTTCTTGTTTTCCTTTTCTTCAACGGGAACACCAAAACTTAATGTCCATAAACCTTTCATAGTGCTTCTTGTTTTGCTCTTGTTCACTAGAAAGTCCAAAACCCAGTGTCCATAAATCTTTCATAATGCTTTTTGTTTTACTCTTGTTTAGTTTTAAAACCAAAACCCAATGTTTATAGAAGGTTTAGAACTCAATTCTATTTCAATTGATGCATAATAGAATGGTTTTGAATCAAAGGAATCCATGTTAGTTTGTTATTCAATTTTAGAGCAAACTTCAATGTCATTTGAAAATTATCCTTCAAAGTTGTTTGAAAATTGTCCTATGCTATGTTCAATGTGCACCATCTTGCCCAAAAAAATGTGAAGGATAAATGTTTAGTAAAGAGAAAGTAAACAAGAAGAGAAAATATTGAAAGATGTTAAACAAATTTGACTTTAGGAATTACAAACAACTTTCAGCCATATCCTTGTGTTTATTTAAATTTTTTTTGATAAAATTGAAATGTGCAAAAAAAGTTCAATTTGAAAATTCACACGTTGATTACTTATGACATTGTTCATATGTTCATCTTTGGAGTATAAAATCATGATGATATGGTTTGTTACTCCCTACAATTAGTTTAGTTGTTCTTCTATTTTGAAATCACAATGACCTCGATTGCTCCTTGCAAATACTTCAACTATTTTTTATGTTTCACATTGAATGTTTTTAGCGATATTAATTGCGTCGTGAATCCTCTGTAAATTTGGGTCTTGTGAAAACGATATGTTGACAAACTTATTTTCTTTTGCTTTGTTTTTCTTTCACTAAGAATTTGCAAAATGATTTTAGTTTGTTGAAAGAACGCGAAGTTAAATAATGTCACATAGTGAAATAATTCATCAAGATTGTGTTTTCTGGACATAACAATCACCCTTCGAGAATGGTCCACATAACATAACGATCAACCTTAAGGCTAACAAAATGGTTTCTATAGTAGAATGGTGCAGACAATAGAACAATGCACATAACAAAATGGTCACCATAACAGAACAATCAACATAGTAGAACGGTCAAAAAATAAATAAATTTAACCCATAACAAAGGAGTCAACATAACATAAAAATGTATATAGTAGAACGATTCTATATAACAAAACAATCCACATATCACAACATTGTACATAGTAAAACGATATACATAACATAATGATGAAACCAATTTTTCAATTCACTACTATGGATGATGTCTAATGTGGACCCTTTTTTGTAACTACATATAAAAGTAGAGATTGGGCTAGAATGACCCATCACCCACCAATGCACTAGTTGGTCATTTTGCCCATGGAATGGCTACATTTTTCATCCAACTTCAATCAATCAACTTTTTCCAACCCCAAGGTTGTTTTTTCTCAACCTTAACCTCCATACTACATTCCCACCCCGGTTACCCTACTCGCCTAATTACTTTACTAACCCACACATCTTGGCCCTACCTACCAACTAACTTTTGTTTCTTCTTGGTTAAACCTTTTTGCTTCTTAACAAAACTTCCATTTTTTAACAAAACCCAAATATTATTTTGAATTGGGAAAACATGCAGATTTAAAGATATTACATTGTCGATTAATACAATAGTGGAAATTTCAAAACCTAAATGCAAGTATTGCATAGTCGATCAAAAAACCATTAAAGAATTTGAAAACACAATGTGGGTAAAAGTGGCAAAATGCAATTTAATGATTATGGATGTAGGTATGGCATGGTCACTATGCCAAAACATGAAAAATATGACTACATAAACAACTTGTCATGTAGTCATAAACCACATATATGATTGGCCATGATTACATGATTGTTAGTCCATATGGCCTCGTGGTATTTACCACTAGTCGCAAAAAATGGCATAGTCATAAATGCCATTTGCGACCATGTCTTCCATGACTATAAAACATCTTCAATGGCCAAATTTTAATTTATTTTGATTAATGTTTTGTTGCCATGTGGTAACCTATAATGAATTCAAAAAATTATCAACCATTTATGAGTTGACACATGGCAATCTAAGATAATGAAATTGTTTTTCTTACCCAATTATATGATGCCACATGGTAGTTAACTTTTAGTCAAATAATGATACTTGGGACCTAGCCTAGGCCACCTATTAGGCTAGGAGCCCTATGCTAAGCACCTTAGGCTAGGCACACTAGGCTAGGTGAGCTAGCCTACATGTTAGGCTAAACTAAGCAACCTAACCTAGGTTAAAAAACAACCTAGGCTATATGCTAACCACCTAACCCCTTCTCCTAGGAAAGCTACCCCATTAATATTCCTCTAAGAACTTAGGAAGCACATAGGATGAAGGTAAGAGGATTTCAACCCCTAACTTCCACTTTGAGGGACTACTTAGGCTAAACTAGGTTATTTAAGTTTAATTTAAGCTAAAGTAGATTATATTAGGCTAAACTTGGCAATACTAAATTATATTTGGCTAAATTAGACTATATTAGGCTGTACTTGGCAAAAGTAGGTTATTTTGATTAAACTTAGCTATACTTGGTTAAAATAAACTATATTAAATTAAACTTGACAAAAGTAGGTTATTTTAGTTAAACTTGGCTATATTTGATAATATTATGCTAAACTTGGTTATACTACATTATATTTCATCAAACTAGGTTAAATTTTGCAAAAATAGGTTATTAATGTTAAATTTAATTATATTTGGTTAAACTAGGCTATATTTGGTTATTAGGCTTAACTTGGCTATGTTAGGTTAAACCTGGTTATACTAAATTATATTTGGCTAAACTCAACTATACTTGGCTATATTTGAATATATTAGACTAAACTTGGTTATATTAAACTATACTTGGCTAAACTAGGTTATATTAGGCTAAATTTTGCAAAAGTAAAGTATTTATGTTAAGTTTGGCTATACTTGGATAAACTAGGCTATATTTGGCTATATTAGGTTAAACTTGGTTATATTAAACTATATTTGATTATATATGGCTAAATTTGGCAAAAGTAAGTTACTTAAGTGAAACATGGCTAAATTCAACTATACTTGGCTATACTTGAATATATTAGGTTAAACTTGGTTATACTAAATTATACTTAGTTAAACTAAATTATACTAGGTTAAACTTGATAAAAGTAAATTATTTAGGTTATACTTGGTTAAACTTGCTTATATTTGGTTAAACAAGGCTATATTTGGCTGTATTATGTTAAATTTAACAATTGTAGGGCATTTAATTAAAATTAGTTAAAATAAATTATATTTGGCTATACTGGGTTATATTAAGCTACACTTGGCTATACTAAACTATAATTGACTAAATTGGGCTTACAAGGCCAAATTTGGCAAAAGTAGGTTAGTTAGGTTAAACTTGGCTATACTTGGCTAAACTAAGCTATAATTCAATATATTAAATTAAAGTTGGTTATACTAAACTATATTTGGCTAAAGTACGCTATATTACATTAAACTTGGCAAAAGTAAGGTATTTAGGTTAAACTTGGTAAAACTAAGTTATATTTGGCTATACTTAATTTTATTTGGTTAAATTAAGTTATACAATGTTTGTACTTGGCAAAAGTAATTTATTTAAATTATACTTGGCTATATTTGGCTAAACTAAGATTTAGTTATTATATTAGGCTAAACTTGGCAAAGTAAGGTATCTAAATTAAACTTGGCTAAACTAAATAAATTGACTATACCTAGCTATATTAAGTCAAATATGGTTAAATTAAACTATATTTTGTTAAATTAAACTATACTAAAATAAACTTAGGAAAAGTAGGTAATTTAGGTTAAATTAGGTTATATTTGGTTGTATTAAATTACATTTGGTAAAATTAGGCTATATTTGGGTAAAGTACATTATTTATGGTATGTTTGGTTATACCAAGCTAAATTTGGTAAAAGTAATTTATTTAGGTTAAACTTGGTTAAATTAGGCTAAATTGACTCAAATATGTTATGGTTGTACTAAGCCAAATTTGGAAAAATTAGGTTATTTAGGTTAAACTTGGTCATACTAGGCTATACTTGGATAAATTAGGCCATACCAAACTATAATAGGCAAAACTTGGCAAAAATATTTGTTATTTAAATTAAACTTGGTTATGTTATGTTAAACTTGGCAAAAGTAGGTTATTTGGATTTAACTTGGTTATATTAGGCTAAACTTGGTTAAACTGAATTAAAATAGGTTATTTAAGTTAAACTTGTTTATATTAAGTTAAAATTGGCAAAATGTAATTAAACTTGGGCACATTAAATTATATTTGGTTAAATTATGTTATTTGAAATAAATCGGGTTAAATTTGGCAAATTTTGATAAAATTAAGATATTTAAGCAAAAATTGAAAAAATTAAATTATTTAGGTAAAATTTGGATATTGAAACAAAGCTAGTCAAAATTTGGTTTAATTTTGTGAATTTAATATATTTAAGCTAAAATACGTTAATTTAATATATTTTGGTTAAATTTGGTTGGATTGGATTACCTCTAAAAATTTAGGGCAATATTAAGTTATTTGTTAAATTAAGGTAAAAATATATACATAGATTAAATGAGGCTACTTAAACTAAATTTATAACTAGATTTAATGGAAGTTAATATCAAAAGTTAAATTGAGGATGTTAAACTTAAAGGTTTAAATTAAATAAAATTAAATAAAAAAGTTATAGTAGGTTAAACCAAAGTCAAACCTAGGTTAAATGTAGGCCAATTTGTATTAAACTTAGTTACATTTTTATATTTATTTAATTTTTCTATAGTTGGTCAAATAATGTCAACTACATTCAACATGACCATTAATTGTGTAGTTGTAATTTATAATCATATAATTACCTATGGTCATATTTATAATCATGTAGTGCTATAATGGTTATAGTCAAAATAATGATAGTGATTGAAATCCAAATATGACTACATGACTATATTTGGACAATAGTCGCAAGTTGTTCTAATTGTGAAAACCATGTTTTGGCATAATGGGTTGACCAAAAAAACCAATGAAAAATGTGGGAATGTGATGTAAGGCAACAACATTGCAAAATGCAATTTAATAGTTATGGATGTGAGTATTGTTTAGTTGGCAAAAAAAATTGATGAAAATTTTGGGAGGTTGATGTGGGTAATGAAGGGCGAAAACACTAGGTAAACTTGAAATTCAAAAACACATTATGTTGTTGGTTGGAATCAACCTTTAGTTTCCATGTACATAAAAGTTGCATGCAAAAAACATTAAACTTTATGAATTATGTTTTTAAAAAATAAATAAACAAGATCTATCACTTTGTGTCAATCATAAATTGCAATTGTTTCAATCACCTTTGTAACATGGTGGCATACATGTGTTAAATGTGTCAATGTTAGATGTGAAGATAAATTATCCAAACCCTTTTCTTATTCCAACACACGTGAAAGATAAAAGACAAAACAACAACAAAATAAAGGAATGAAAGTAAGGATAAAAATAAGAAGAAACATCAAGAATAAAAAGGAAGAAATAATGTAAACTCATTGTTAATGCAAAGTTTTTATTATTGCAAGGGCTCATCGAGAACAATTTTTAAAATAAAATCTTAAACCTAAAAAAACGTTGATACAAAAGTTTATTGTAAAATAATTCCATTTTGCAAGTTTAAAAAAATCGAACAAAATGTTTATTAAGAAGTTTTTGCATTTTCCAAATGTTAAATTTTATTTTTTTTGAAGGAATGTGTCACGAATGTTAATGTTATGGAGTTCATTCATTGGAATGTTCATTCATGTACTTAATTTTTAGCTTAGTTTGAATTCACCTTAATTAATTTTTAATTAAATTTTAGTTCATTTCCAATTGATTCTTAATTCATTTTTAAATATCATAATTAAGTTATAGTTAAATTTAAATTAGCTTCCAATTAATTATTGGTCAACTTCAAATTAAGTTTTAATTAATTCATAGTTAACTTTTAGTTAAGTTCTAATTAAATTTTAGTCAATTTTTAATTAATTATAACTAAATCCCAATTAAATTTCAGTTATTCATAGTTATGAAGGTTTTTAAGAAATAATTTTTTTACTTGATGCATACATAGAAGCCTCCTTAGAAGCTTCTTTGAACTAGGTCCCCAAAAGGATATAAATAGAAGTAAGACCTTTCATTTCCTTCAGTTTATTCAACACCGGTTTTAAACACAATCTTGCACCATAACCTTGTCATGTTCTTTTCATGTTCATGTTTGCATATGTTAACATAATAAAAAATTGTTTTCACATTTGTCTTACACATTTTGTGTTTTTGTTATGAGTTCTTGTGTTCTTGTTTTTGAATCACATAACCATGTTTTGTTCCTTGTTTAAAAGTTAGACTTTAACTTTTCCTTTAGCTTTTGTTCTCATGGATCTTCATGTCCTTGACAAAATGTTAGTCCATAAATTATCCCTAACGTATTTTTTTATCATGTATTGTAAAATTTTGTAAGCCTTGAACATGAACATTGTTCCACATCATGTTTGGAACTTGACTTCGTATTTTAGGAAACAATATGTTGCATTTCCTTCTCCTGCATTGTAACCAAAATAATATATTTTTAAAACTGCGTAAATAAAACAAATCGTATAGTCATTGATAATTACAAATAAATACAAATTATCATTTGGTAACCTAAAAATGAACCAAATGTCATCATCATCTTTGCCTTTATGATTATTTACACCATAATTTTTGGTCGCAACATAATTAGTGAACGAAGAACCTCCACCTAACAACCTTCATCATTCGCAATAAATCAATTGGATTCGTTTTTTATCCAAAGATTTCATAACGTTAGGGAATTTGTTTTTGATTCCCCCCCCCCTTTCAGAACTGTCATAGAAAAGCACACAATTAAAAGCATATGATTGCAAACAACCTTAGGTAAACTTGAGTTGGAGAGTCATATGATGGGTAACCATCTTGCACGGTTCAGAAAACATTTTATTATATCGTAAGAGTGCACAAGAAAACTATGGCTTTTCGATGGAATTTTCGACTCTATGTATTCAGTATTACTCATCTATTTGTGTACAAAGCAATGTAGAAGAAATAATTCCAATTTGTTCAATAGTTAGTATATTTCCATTAGCCAGTTGGTGGGAGCGAGAAGTGTGGGATATGGTTAGTGTTCATTTTTCCAACCACCCCGATTTACGCTCCATATTAACATATTATGGTTTTGAGAGTCATCCATTACAAAAAGACTTTCTTTTAAGTGGATATGTGGACGTACGTTATGATGATTCAGAGAAACGTGTGGTTTCTGAACCTATAGAGATGATTCAAGAATTTCACTATTTTGATTTTGCTAGTCCTTGGGAACAAATGTCGCATAGTGACAAATCAAATAAAAAGTAAGCAAAAATTGCTTACAACCATCTTGAAAATATGTAATTTCGAAGTATAGTAATTGCATGCTTAGCTTAGTTTTACGACATGCCAAATAATTTGCTTTGCTTGTTCAAACCAAATTTAGTCTTTTCAAGCCGAAACAACAAGAATATTGACCTTTTGTGAAGACTCTACGTTTTGGTGATGGGAGTGAAAATAAAGCTTTTGTTACTTTATTGGCTTGATGAAGAGGGAAAAAGTAAAGAAAATAAAATAAAGAAAATGTGCCAATCCCCCCAAATATTTTGGCTATGCCCTAAAAGAGTATTTATTTTTCGTATCTTTTCTTCCCTCTTTGCTTTATTGGCTTTAAAAAACTTGGTCAAATCCCTGTCCCAATTTATCATCTTCAATCATAAATTGGGCACAATTTGAAGGTTCAGATTGTGGAATTATTTAATTTATTGGTAGGAGGTTTGATTATTTTATGAACAAATTGATAGGAAATAAATTGGCTGGAGTGGAACTATCTACATTATTATAACAAAAAATAACCAATTACTACACTAAATTGCAAGTAGATGAGATCGGTCAAGTGGTCTTAGTTGGAGATGGAATTGCACATGTTTATGGATTAAACAAGATTCAAGCTAGGGAAATGGTTGAATTTGCTAGCAGTGTGAAAGGAATGGCTTTAAATTTAAAAAATGAGAATGTAGGAATTGTTATATTTGGTAGTGATATCACCATCAAAAAAGGAGATATTGTCAAACACACTGGATCTATTGTGGATGTTCATGTAGGAAAGCCCTTGCTAGGTCATGTGGTTGATGTGTTAGGAGTACCTATTGATGGAAAAGGTGCTTTAAGCGCTACAAAACAAAGACGTGTAGAAGTTAAAGCCCCTGGGATTATTGCACGTAAATTTGTGCACGAACCCATGCAAATAGGATTGAAAGCAATAGATAGCCTGGTTCCTATAGGTTGTGGTCAACGAAAATTTATAATAAGAGACAAACAAACTGGAAAGACTATTATAGCTATTGATACCATATTAAACCAAAAGCAAATCAATGCGCATGGCACCTCAAATAGTGAAAAATTGTATTGTGTGTATATAACAATCAGAAAAAACGTTCAACTATGGCACAATTGGTTAAGATTCTTTCAAAAGTGGGTGCTTTAGAATATCACATTATTGTAATAACCACTGCTTCAGATCTTGCTCCTTTGCAATTTTTGGCACCATATTCAGGTTGTGTTATGGGAGAATATTTTGAAGGTAATGGAATGCACACATTAATTATTTATGATGACTTAAGTAAGCAATCAGTGGCATATGGTCAAATGTCATTATTGTTATGTCGACCACCAGGTTGTGAGGCATTCCTAGGAGATGTGTTCTATTTACATTTTTGTTTATTAGAAAGAACCGCTAAAATGTCATACCAGATTGGTGTAGGTAGCTTGACTGCATTACCCGTAATTGAAACACAAAGCTGGAGACATGTCTGCTTATATTCCTATTAATGTTATTTCCATTACAGATGGACAAATCTTTTTGGAAATAGAACTTTTATATCATGGAATTTGATTCGCTATTAATGTATGATTATTTGTAAGTCATGTGAGCGGGGTGAGATCTACATGGGATCACTGGAGTTGGAAAGTTTTGCATAGGATCCCTTAGCGTGTAATCTACTTTATTCGATTAGAATTGAGTTGAAAGCAGATGAGTCATAAACTAACTATCGGAAGTTTAGGAGAACGAATCTTGATGATGGTCGCCCCGCTCTCAGAGGGAAGACACCTAGGATTACACCTATGTGAATTTGGGATATGTGCCGTCTATAGCATGAGTACTTCTACTACACTGGAAGGAAAAGGGGAACCCTACATTGGAAAATACACAAACTCCATAGCAATAAACATGTCAACCAAGGCCCTACAAATCGTTGAATATTAGAGGGAACTTTTACTGGAAATCGTAGCTTGTCTATGGGGAAAGGCTGAGATTTATATGGTCCTAGTAAAACCACCACAAGAACTTACGAAGGAAACTTTGTTGGTTCGACAATGGATAGAACTGAAAATAAAAAAAGTCCTGCTTCTCTTGTCCAAGTTAAGACTGCGGCCAATTAGATTTGAAAATTGAAACCTAATGTCGAAAAAAATCTCAAAAGATCACCAACATAATAGTTGACCCACATGCATTCATAACAGCGTACAAACATATCAAATCCAAATTCAGAAACATGACCCAAAGAGGAGATGACGAACGGAAGACCTTCCTTGGGGGGGAATAATTGTTCATTTTTGTGATAAACTTCATTTGCTTTTGCATCCATTGTGGTGTTTCAATAAACATACCTAAAACATGACAAACTTAATGAATATGTTCAAATATGTATATCAATCAAAATAAATGTGTGGACCTAATTATTCCAACTAAATATAATCAAAATATGTACATTAATCAAAATAAATGTGTGGAACTAACCTTCCATAAGCTTGTGAACCTTTTTTATACAAGTTTTTTTACCCTCCAAACGTGGTCATTCATGAGTTATTTATAGTGGTTCCTCTAGAACATGGATTGACATTTTTTTCAAGCCATTCAACATCTTCATATAAACTTTCCAAATCTTGTGGGGAAAAACATCATGTAAAAAAATCGCAATAGTGGTGCACATGTTTTTTTTTTCAACAAACATTGTGAGTGACGCAACCCTAACATCAGGCTCGTAACTAAATGTAAAGTGCAAGGGCCCAAGAGGCCACAAGAGTGTGTTTGGGTGTGAAACACACTTTCACAAATGGGAGAGAGTGCAAAAGAGAGAGTCCAATGACTCCTAAGTGCATTCCCATTTTGGGAATTACACTTGTGCAGGAGTCCCAAGTGTTTAAAACCTTAGTTGAAAAAACGAAATAAACACCAAATTGGGCCCCCAATATACCATTGGAAAGGCCTTGAAGTGCAAATATCTAAAACGCCCTCTCATTGTTCATTTAGACTTGAAATGCATGAATTATGATCAAAAGAAAGGTTGGGAGTCAAATTGAGAACTTGATTTTTGACCATTAATCCCCTTATATTAGGGCTCAAATGATTTCTGATTGAAATGTGTAATACATGATTAGAAAGAAAATTTTGAAATATTTAAGATATTGCCTTCGTATGCTCCAAACAAGTTTTTTCTTAGGAAGATATGAACGTCCAAAGCTTCAAAACAATAAAAGTCCCAATTTTGGGACTCTTGAAAAAAAATGCCATTTGGATGTAACCCTCGTGGAAAGTCATAAAGTATAATATAGGGAGGGGAGTGGTGGCTCTTCCCAAAGGTTGTAGGTCGTGTAAAGCTTGTGCTTAAAGTTGCCCCTATTAAATTCACCGCACCACTTGCATTCAACTTGCACTAATTGCCTTCTTTTCTTCGTTATGCAAGTTGATTTCATCTTGAACTATTGCTTGTGAGTTCATCCTAGTCCCATCCCAAAGCTCCAACATGCCTTCCTACCCTTGAAATGTTGCAAGTTAGGGAGTGTGCCCCAACTCTTTTCTTTTTCCATTGTTTCACTTTAGGACTCACATTTGGATCTTTTGAAAAGTTTGGGGGCTTGTCAATTTGTGCCAAGGTCAAAAATGTTTCTAGTTGAAACTCCACCCTTGTTTAATTTCTTCATATATCATGCTTTTGTGATCATGTATAAGCTACATTGGCATTGGGGAGTGCCATCAAAAAGTCCATGTTCCATCTTGGGAAATTGCAAGGTTGTAAGTTCTTGATATACCTATAGCATGGCAAGCCATTTTAAATCTAGAAGATGACACACATATGGAGCCAAAGGAGAAACCATTGTTGAATCAATTAGTATTGGTGACAATGTGGCTATCCCATGTGACAACGATGTTGGAAAAGTTTTATGGCTATTGTTTTGTGATAAAGCGAAACATATTGTGAAAGACAATTTCGTCGATTCCTATGGGAACACATACTATGAAGGTGATGAGGTTATTCAAAATTACTATTATGATTTACTTCACCCTAGGAACAAAACTTATTTTTTCAATGATGATGTTGAACCTGCATATATTTATTCACATTTGATGTGTGCATCAAAGTTTGGAATTCCTCCTACTTCACACAATGTTGATTAGAAGCAATTATCCAACATTTGAATTGCCTATTGGCACGCTTCAATTGATTGAAGAAACATTTGAAGATTTGAAGTAATTACATGGTGGTTTAGTATGAGTGGTTGGGTATTATGTTTTGCCACTATTAATATTTTGTGCCATTTTGGTGTATGACAAAGATGAAATTACATTAATAATATATGTTTCCCAAGAGTCCAATGAAACACATGTTCTTTTTTGGATATAAAAATAAACTCTTATGTGGAGACTTTTCAGTTTTATTACACATACGTTGCAGCACATATTTTAAATGTGATGAAAGTCCTTGGTTTAACATTGTTCAGGTCATTTTTTAATTAGGTGGAATCCTATTCTCACAATATAAATGCACCATTTTGCATAATAAGTGGTAGATTTAGCATGTTGAATGAGTAGCTTAATATTAAAATCTAGACTTTAGCGCTACCTTTGAGCAATTTTGTATTTAGGTACATTCCTTTTTTCACCATTTTTTGTAGGGTTTAACATGTTGACTATGTACCTTAGCATTAAAGACCCTAGTTTATAACTATTCAAGTCACTTTGTAAGTAGGTAGAGTCCTTTTTTCACCAATTATACAATCCATCACTATAAGTGTTGGATTTAACATCTTGAATATATAGTCTATCATTAAAATCTCAGTTTGTATTTTTGACTATATTGATGAACTATTTTTTGCAATTTATGTAATTTAGGTTGATTTAGTAAACTTTGCATAGAATGATGTCTTGGATTTTTATCGTGTCAATTGACAACTTTTCAATTTTGTAATTTAGGTTCATTTATTGGTATAAAGTAAATTTGCATAGAATGATGTCTCATATTTTTGATTGTGTCAATTAACTATTTTCAATTATGTAATTTAGGTTGATTTAGTGTTATGAAGTAAACTTTGCATAAATTGATGTCTTGAATTTCTAGCTATGTCAATTACCTACTTTTCAATTTATGTAATTTAAGTTGATTTATTGGTATGAAGTAAACTTTGCATAAAATGATGTTTTTGATTTCTAACTATGTCAATTACCTAATTTTCAATTTATATAATTTAAATTGATTTATTGTTATCAAATAAATTTTGCATAGAATGATGTCTTGGATTTTTAATTGTGTCAATTGACTATTTTTCAATTTTGTAATTTAGGTTGATTTATAGGTATGAAGTAACTTTGCATAGATTGATGTCTTAGATGTTTGGTTGTGTCAATTACCTACTTTTCAATTTTGTAATTCAGGTTGATTTATTAATATGAAGTAACTTTTCATAGAATGATATCTTGGATTTCTAACTATGTCAATTAACTATTTATTAATTTTGTAATTTAGGTTCCTTTATTGGTATGAAGTAAACTTTGCATAGAATGATGTTTGGGATTTTTGAATATGTCAATTACCTACTTGTTAATTTATGTAATTTAGGTTGATTTATTGATATGAAGTAAACTTTGCATAAAAGATGTATCGAATTTCTGACTGTGTCAATTGACTACTTTTCAATTTTGTAATTAAATTGATTTATTGGTATGAAATAACTTTGCATAAAATGATGTTTCGGATTTCTAATTGTGTCAATTACCTACTTTTCAACTTATGTAATTTAGGTTGATTTAGTGTTATGAAGTAAACTTTGCATAAATTGATGTCTTGACTTTCTAACTATGTCAATTACCTACTTTTCAATGTATGTAATTTAGGTTGATTTATTGGTATGAAGTAAATTTTGCATAGAATGATGTCTCGGATTTCTAACTATGTCAATTACCTACTTTTCAATTTAGGTTGATTTATTGTTATAAAGTAAACTTTGTATAACATGATGTCTTTATTTTTTACTATATTAATGGATTTTCAATGTTTGCAATATGTTAATGTTATCATAATGGAGTAAACTTTGCATATAATGATGTCTTTTATTTGTAATTTGTCAATGTTAATGTATTTCCATATTTCTTCTTGCTATAGTTTGATAATATCAAATATAGTGCTAAGCTACAAATGAACATGCTAAATCCAACATTCTAAGTGCTAAATGGTAGAATAAAGTGGGGTAGAAGGTCTCTATCGAATGATAAAATGATTTAAATAATGTTAAACTAAGGACTTTAGTGCTTAGGTAGGCACTTTGAGTGCTAGATTTTATATTAACATGGTTGAAAAAAACACTATTTATCTTATTAGAAAATGACTTGAAAATAGTCCTAACTAAGAATTGTAGTGTTAAACTATAAATGAACATGCTAAATCCGGCATTCTAAGTGCCAAATGGTAGAATAAAGTGGGGAAAAAAGGATTCTATCTAATGACAAAATGACTTAAATAATGTTAAATTAAGGAATTTAATGCTTAGCTAGGCACTTAGAGTGCAAGATTTTATATTAACATGGTTGAAAAAAGGACTATACCTTGTTAGAAAATGACTTGAAAGTGGTCTTAAACTAAGGATTGTAGTGTTAAACTATAAATCAACATGCTAAATCCAACATTCTAAGTGTTAAATGGTAGAGAATAAAGTGGGGGAAAAGGACTTTATCTAATGAGAAAATGACTTAAAATAGTGTTAAACTAAATACTTTAGTGCTTAGTTAAGCATTTAGAGTGCTAGATTTTATATTAAAGTGGTAGAAAAAGGATTATAACCAATTACAAAATGACTTGAATGTAGTCCTAAACTAAGGATTTTAAAGTTGAGTTACATTCTTCATGTTCAATCCAACATTTATAATGCAAACTGCACATAAGTGGCGAATGAATGATTTCACTTAAATACATAATGATTTAAACAACGTGAAACCAAGGACTTGAATGGTAAGCAACACACTCAAACATACTTGAAAACAAATCATGGTATTTTTTAATGTATAAGGAACATTTCATAAAAACCATGAATCATGGGTGTTACAATTAGGTCAAAGCCTTACTCTAATTTTTTTTACTTGTGCTATTGACAAACCACAATAGATAATGAAACAAGGTACAAGTCGTGATGCAAGTTGGAAATCATGAGTCACATTTAAGATATGTGCTCGATTTGGTATGTGCAACAAAAAATGTGGGCGCATAGGTTCATCTTTAGATTTGTACCTACACAATAAACATGTTCTTCTATAAAACTAAAGCATTAACATTAGTTCATAGATTACATTCTATTAAAGCTACTTGATCAAATTTTCCCACTAAAACGGGTTTGCAAAGATCTTGCAAGAGTGGCACGTAGCTTGCATTTTTTTTTCTATCTTTGGTTTTTTCTTACACCTTTCCCAAATTTTTTGGTATGTAATGTGACAATGGATCATCCTCATCATTTGATTCCATTTCCCATCTTAGAGCTATTATATTCATTTTTTTGGATGGTTTTATATTATCCTCAAGTGGGATGGGGGGCTTCATTTGCTTGGTTTTTCTAGGGCTTTTATCTTTAGTTGTGGCACCCTTGCATGCTTCTAGTGCCTTTTCCTTGTCCTTGTTTAAGGTGCCCTTGAATATTTCTATTGCCTTGTCCTTGTTTGGGGTGCCCTTGGTTGCTTCTCTTAGTGCCTTGTCTTTGCTTGGGGTGCCTTTAATTGATGTTGTTGCCTTCTCCTTGCTTTGGGTGGCCTTGGTTGCTTCTATTGCCTTCTCCTCGCTTCGGGTTCCCTTGCTTGCTTCTAATGCTTTGTATTTGCTTAGAGAGTCCAATGAAGCTTCGACCACTATGTTCTTACTTGGGGTGCCTTTGCTTACTTTTGGGGCTACCATAGTTAGGGTGTCCTTGTTTGTTGTTGGTGCTTTGTTGTTGCTTGGGGTATTAGCAGTTAAACAATGTATCACACATGAGGGCCCGTTACATCTTGTGGTTGATACCACACATGAGTGATCAAAATAAAAAAATCAACCACAAATTGTTTAGAGTATTCTACAAAATTCAAATAAATACAAGGCAATGTACCTTCAACATCCATTGTCATTGTGGATGGGGCATTTGTAGGTGCCTTTACATTAGTGGATAATAGGTTTGTAACTTTGGATGGGCTCTTATGTTGTGTGTTTTTCAATTCTATATCAACAAGTCCCCACAATTTAACTAATCAATGATTTCTAGAACTCCAATGCGATTTGTCCATCACACAATTCACTAGAATAATCTAATAAAAACCCAACAACATTTAACATATTAAAATAAAAAATAGAAGCGATCAAATACCAAAAAATTTACTTTGCACATGTGTTGTTGTTGTGGAAGGGCAATTGGGATCCTTTTCATCAATGGAGCTTGAGATTGCCACTTTGAATAGGCTCTTTTGTTATGTAACCTTTTGATATTCATCCACATCATTGACATACAACATTGGACATTTCCTAATAGGAAAACCACCCATGTGGTTTGTAGTGATGTCAACATGAGACAACCTTGGGCATGAAGGGGTTGTGCTACTACAACTATTATTTAACTCATAAGTCTTGCTAGTTGGGTTGCTTGATAGAGCTCCTATCAGAATAAATTTCCTTTCTTGAGTGGGACAACTCGAGCTAAACCCAATTTGCCTCAATTTTGTTTTTGCCTCCTTTTCTATAGTTCAAACATATGATTAAATTGCAAAGAAACAATCACCAAAAACATGACATAATCCATCCAACTAAAATGTCAAGTTCATGCAAAATTTGATTATGACAATTCAAAAACTAACCTTGGACATTAAGAGCACTTAACTTTGTAGTCTCTTTCAATTCATTCAATAGTCGTACTCACTCTTCCTTGAAACCCACCTCTTGTGCTACAAATATCAACTCCTCATCAAGTTTTCTAAAGCTTTAACTACATCACCAATTTGGGTGCAATCTTTGATTACACACCTTGCACTTGTTGTTGGTCTTCAAATGCTTGTTGAAATATGTTGGGTGATATGTGTGTAGCCATGATGTGACAACAATATCAAAATAATGGTACTGTTGACCACATAGACCATATGCTTTTATGATGATCATATTGGGTGCATCACATAAAGGCCTATCAAGGTGTAGGATAGGTTTAGGCCAAAATGACATGCCTCCACCTTTCTACATTTATGCCAATTGTTGTGAAATTGTAGAATAATCCCTCTCCAAATCTCTCAACTCTAATTCCCCTATTGCAATTGAGTTTTCTAGATCATAAGTTTCCCCTTGTGTTTCATTGTATGTTACCTCCCCCATTGTAGCTTGTTTGAACTTTCCTCAAATAAAGTTTCATTAATCCCAAAATTCCACTCCTAACACATAATAGTCACAATGACAAGTAACGTCTTTGAATGTTGAACATACTTTAGATGATTGAATGGTCTAGTGTACACATGTGTAGAAAATTGAATTCAATCCATTGCTAATCCCCTAATTAGGTGTGCAAAAATGTTGCCAAACAAGTTTGACCTGTACATGCCCTTGCCAAAATATATTTTTTTAATGCCTACTAATCATGAAGACCTTACCCAAAAAAAAATTACATTGCAAAAAAGAGAGCAAGTTACATTAAAGAATGTGTACAATGGATATAGGTGCACATACAACATCTATGATGGGTAGCCCTTGTTCTTGAGCTTTTGATAAGGCTTGTTCCACTTCTATTAGTTTTGCTTAGGCCTCCTCCAATGTTTTTTTTTTGTCATCCATGTTATATTTCATCCCCAACATTTTGCTTAATGCAACCACATGATTTAACTTCAAAGATTTAATCTTGGACTTACAAAAACTTTGAAGTTCTTTTTGCAATTGTAGGAGCTTTATGACCTTGGTCGACACATCCTCAAGTGCCACCCTAGTGGGACACTTGCTATGTACAAGACGAATTGGTGTTTATTTGTTTGTCAATAAAGAAGTAGATGCATCTCCATACTCTAATTCCACTTGCATTGGTTGAATATGTGATATCTTTACATCTTCACTAGGCATCATGTTGCCCCCACTATTTGTTGTCTCCTTTTTCATTGTTGTTAGTTTCCCACCTTTCACCTTGTCCTTGCATGTTTTGTTTTTAGTAATAGATTCAACTACCCTTGCCCAATTGGTTGTAAGCCCCCTTTTTTCTTGGCAATGTAGCCATGCACAATCCATGTTGGCATTTCATTGTTGGTGATTGTGTATGCCCCAAAAACCCTCCAATAGATTTCCTCCATTGTTACCTTGCTTACCTACTTCAAAACATGGGATTTCATTTTTAATTTTCTCCACCAAACAAGGTAGTGTACTCCTCGACAGTAACATGGTCATTGTCCAAGTCAAATTTTGGATCTAGGCTAGTGTTATTCAACAGTCTAACATTGGCAAAAAAATTAGTATATTGTTTTTTTATCTCCATTGATGGCTAGTTTTGGTTGTTCATCATCTCCTTTCGCAACTTATCATGCTTGCTATCCCTACCCATCACTTCCCTATAAGCTTGTTCAAACAAAAATTAAATTTACTAAACATCCAAATAAACTTTTGCAAACCAAACAAGATATTCTAACATAACCCAATGCATAGGCCCTTGTACCCTACATTGGTAAACATGCTACATTAGTCCTATACAATGACTAATAAGTTTTTTAAAATCACCTTGCATGCTTACATAGGACCTTCAAGTGCTTTCAATACACTCTCATTGCTTACAAAGCTTGGATTAACATTGGTATATTATTAAGATGTTTGCCAACAACCATCATTGCTTACCTAAGCCAAAAAAGTGAAAGTTCCAAGCACCTTAAATGCTTGACCATGACATATTAGTATTTTTGAAGGAGGATGAATAAAGCCTATGGGTATTTTTAATGCACTCTCCATGCTTACCCAACTTGGGCAAAGACTAAGATAAGATACAAGTCCCAACCATTGACATTGACAAGTGGGAACCAAACACCCATGCATAACCATGAATATTAGTGTTTCCAAAAGCACCCTTACTAGAGAACCATGTTTACTAGGAGTTTCATAATGAATATACATAAAATTGGTTTTGAAGACTTTGGTGTGATTGCCAAGTATTCCCAAATGTTTATCTAACATTCCTAATTACTTGGAAGTTAGGACCTCCAATAATTAACCAAGACATATTTTTGTTTCCAAAAAGCACCTCAATTGTTATAAAATCATGACTCCTAGGAGTTTGACAATGAAAATAGTTCTTTCCTACAACTCTGTCGTGATTGACAAGTACTCCCAAGTGCTTATCTAACACTTCTAAGTTCTTGGCAAGGGCCTCCAATGCTTGACCATGACACATTACCTTTGGCAATAACACCCTTGCTACAAAATCATGATTGCTAGGAGTTTGGTAATGACAATACTAGTTTCTTTGGACTCCTAAGTGCTTATCTAGCACTCTTAAGTACTTGGCAAGGACATCCAATGCTTAATCAAGACACTAGTGGGTGCCCGTGGCCAAAGGCCACTGTGAAGGCCCCTGTGTGAAATCCAGGTCCCAAAATTGAGGTCCCACATCCTGAAAATCACGTCCTAAAAGTTTTCAAGTTTCGGTCTTGGAAACCGTGAATGTGAAAATCCAGGCCCTAAAGTTGAGATCCCAAGTCTTGAAAACCATGTCCTGAAAACCATATCCTAAAATTTCCCAGGCCCCAAAGTTGAGATCCCAAGTCTTGAAAACCATGTCTTGAAAATCATATCCTAAAATTTCACAGGCCCCAAAGTTGAGATCCCAAGTCCTGAAAACCATATCCTAAAATTTCAAGACCTGGTCCTGTCCGTCCGTCGAGGTCTTGAAACCAAGATCGGCACTTGGACGAACAGACAGACACACTGTTGTAATTATATAAGAGATTGATGTTTAACCAAGCAACTTGACTATAGACTCAATGACTGCTACAAGTTTCATAATGACAATGAGTGTTTCCAATATCCTGTTGTGATTGACAAGTACTCCCAGGTGCTTATCTGGCACTCTTAAACACCTGGCAAGGACCTCCAATGCTTGACCATAACACATTACCTTTTGAATAACACCCTAACATAGAGTCATGACTGCTAACAGTTTGACAATGATAGTAGTGGTTTCCCGTCGGATCTTATCCTCAACGCTCGTCCTTTCCCCCGGCCAGGAGACAGTTACGGAATTCGTTTCTTCTTGCTGCTATTGATGTTCTATGAATTTCTCTCTCGCACATTTTGCGCATAACTGGTAATAATAATATCTAACAGAGAACATTAGAAAATTCGTTGCTGCAAATTTTGACGAAACATTTGTGTTGTAGTACTTCTCAGGAAGAAGACTTTTGGGAGAGATGTCGAGGCCATAGCACAATGCAACAAACCAGCGGCAAACGAAAAACCCAAGGACATGGGGGTGCTTCGATTCTCTCTTTTCTTGATCGATTTTGCACGTCGAGCATCATTATTAACCGTAGATTGACTCAAAGAAGCGGTTCAGATTTAACATAGCTCTCTCTCCCTTTCTTTGTGTTTCTCACTCGCTTGCTTTGTGCCTCTCTATTACTCGCATGTTCTTGCCTTTCATTGAGAGTGAACAAGCTGAATGTTCAGTCTCTTTCTCGACACCCTCTCGTGAGAACGTACTTTTCCATTAGGGTATTTTGGAGATGTGTGGGCAACAAAACCCTAGAAACTCTGAGTTAAGTGAAGTAGCGACTTGATGAGTTAGGCCATAAAGTTGTATATACGATCAAGCAGAGTGAAGAGCAATCTGACATCATTGACAGGCTTCAAGGAACTATTAGTGCAAGCTCTAATCTACATGCACAACCATGCCCGACATTTTGTGGATGTACATTAGCTATGAGTAGTTTAGGTCACTGGCCAGAACATGGCCATATCCGAGTCACTGAGTTTATTTGCGTTTTTGTAACCTTAATCCCTAATCTCGCTTGGCATCCCTCAGACTAGACAATGTTGTTGTCAACGATCTGAAGTTTGCAATGCAAGAAATTGGATCATAGGATCATTTGTAATTCTGAACACTGAAGTGGATGTGATATGTGTTCTTAGGTGGGCATGCATAGAAGACTGTATGAAGAAGAGGTGAATACTTATGATCATGGTGATCACCGTGATTTCCAACTCTTGAACATAGGTCCAGTTGCAAGTTTGGATCAAGTCACCGTTCACTTTCATGGCAATCCTGGATTTCAAGTTGATAATTAGAATTTTACTAGACTCCAATCATATTCTTGGTTCTCAAGAATATGTTCAATTGCTGAAGTTCATGTGCATGCCCTTGTTGTGCAGAAAATACTGGTTAGAGACAATTGGTGGATGGCTCAAAGGTATGATGTCTGATGTTCTCATAGTTTGTTTTGGATGTCATTCTAATAAGGGTTGTTGTCATGTTGAGCAAAAGTTCAAGCTAGATGTGCTGTGTTGTGGGTTTGGTCCTTGAGATGCTCCTCTTGTTACAATAGGACAAGATTGGCAAAATGAATGAAGAATCAGCAGCTTGTATGCGGTTGATGGAGGCAGAATTGGATAAGGCTAGGTTTGTACTTATAACATTGTAACTGCTGCTGCCTAATGACCGACTGGTTTATCTACTTTTGGATCTCAGGGTACATTCTCCAAAACTATTAGTTTTTTTGGTTCGCTATGCCTCTTGCCTTCCCATCGCTTTTGGAAAATGCAATAGAATCTCAGGTCCCAAAAATTTGTAGAACTGTGTGGATGTCAAGGTAGTAGGTAGAGATGTTCAAATGTTCCATTTTATCTGACTGCTGGTGTCCCAGTGTTGAAGTGTATCTGATTTCTGGGTTTTTGATGGGCATTGTGTGCTGGCGTTTTCCTACCAAGGGAGGGTGGAAGGGGTTGTGGCTCAACTTAATTTTCTGGTTCAATTGTGATAAAGAATAGATTTGTACTCTATTGAAATGGCCATGCTAATCAAGTGGCTGAAATTGGTGGGAAGAGGTCTGGAGTAAGCTAGTTGTTTGGCAAACGACCTATAATTCAACCAGCAGTAAGTCTGTTCATGCCCTTCAAAATGTGGAAATTGCACATAAAACAGTGATATGAGGTTTTTCAGGATCAAATACTGCAACTTCCAGAGACTGTTTGTAGTGAAATGCTGGCTGTCATATCATTCTGGTCTAGATTAAATAGAGTTAGTCAACTTGATTAATACATTTGGAGCTCTTAACAAAAATGTAGCCATCTGGTGGCAAAAGCAAGAGCCCACACCCATGCCTTTTTCCAGCACAGTTGTTACAATCATGCATCTGGATTGGCTGAAACTAAATATTGTAATATTGTCCAATAGCAATTACAGCATCATGGACAATGCTTACAAATTGTTTTTGTAGTAGGGATGTTGGTTTTCTGGTTCCTTTTTATGAAAAAGAGATTGGTGGGATTCTTAGGTTGTGAAAAAGGCTACAGTTGCTAGGCCGGGCACATGTGTGAGAAAGAAAGGAAATGGAATTTCAGGCCCAAGCAAAAGCTAGCTAATGATGTGGTTGAGGGTATAGAGGTAACAGGAATTGGTTTTGCTTATTAATACACGGTATTATGCATTTGGGGGGGTTGATCCATCTAAGTACAATTTATGTTCTGCCATCAAAGTTATTGGGTTGAAGGACAAGGCCCATAAAATATGGACAAAGGAGTTATATTTTTATCACTAGTTGGGCATTGGATTTCAGCCTTCAGATATGAGTTTGGAAGAGATTTAGTCCAGAATTGGGGTTCTTCTTGAACCAGATGTGATCACCAACCTTAAGAGTGTTGTCTGGAAGGAGAGTCTTGATGGTGGGTTTCCTTTCACTTGGAATAAATGGTACATCCAGTTGCTGTTCTTATGTGAAGGTGATAGTGGCTTAGATGCATGTTATGTAAGTAGCTTGGAATTAATGTAAGTTACCATGAGCAGTACTTGATCTTGGAGTGTTGTCCTGAAGGTTTAGATATTGTATGTCTCATTATGATGAGGAGCAATCCTTTTCTATATTATTGTGACTTGCCATCTATGGGTGCAGCAATTTCTTCTTTAAAAGAAACCATTGAAGGGATGACTGAATTGGATACACATGCAGAGCGCCTAATGCGGCTTCTTTGTGTTTTACCAGGCTGGTCTGAGAAGAATGTTCAAATAAGTTTTAAGTTCAATGGTTCAACCTGTAAAAAATATGTTTCTAGTGAGTGGTGGGTAGAATTTTCTATGTTTGTAGATAGTTCGTCAGTTGTCCACAAGATGGGAGTAGCTGTCCTGTTACTTTCATCTATTCTTATTATTTTTTACGGTCTATTTGTTCAATTGTATATTTCTTTTTTAGAGATTCACCAACTGAGTTTTTTTTGAAAACTTTTTGAAATTTATCTGGCTTTAGATATATCTGAATGTACAGTTACAACAGAAGGCAATTGAAGTGGTTACCCATACTAAACAGACTGCTACAACTTCTCAAAATGTTGTGTGGTCTTATGTCTTGCAGGTGAATGTTTGCCTTTGGCAATTAAATCCTTTTAAGTTTGAGTGAATGAGTTTTGATCCATGTCTTTGTCATGTTCTTGACTTACTGCTGCATGCTGTATGAGTGATGAATGATACTTGTTTGTTCAATTAGCAAGAGTGGTGGAGAGGGTAGCAGACCTGAAAACAAGGATGCAAGTCACAAGGTGCCACACAACATTCTGTGAAGCCATGGGGCCAAATTTCTTATTCACCAGGGTACTCAGCCAGTATTCCTTACCATTTGCTAAAAGTTGGTGTGGGTTGATTATCTATGGATTTGGATCTTATATTGTTCAACAGTACATTACCATTTATCCAGTTCCCCTTTGAAGGGCAATGAAGATGTTTCTGGCATTTGAAGGGGTGACAAATTTATGAAGTGATGTTTCTGTTTCAGCTTTTTAAGATTATGAAAGAGCACAAAAATCCCAAGGTGCTTTGTGAAGGGCTGAGCTGGATGGTGACAACTATTGAAGATTTCGGTATTAGCCACCTTCCACTGCAGGTGTGAAGCTCCCTTCCAGGCTAGCTGCCATTGGTAGTATTAGCCTGTAGAGCCACAGCCTCAGTAAGCGCAGCCTGTTCTTCATCAATAAGTTGAATAAAACTTTAGTTTGAGTATGTTGCATAAATCAGGCAATGGGAAAATGAGAGGAGTAAAAGAGAAAAGGCAAGTGGGATTTGGTGGTGGGGCGGGCAGTGCTTGCTTGCAAGTCTCAACTCATGGGGATGGACTTAGGGTGGGGGTTGTGGGGAAAAAAAACCAGGCAAAAGGATTTGCAGGTCCAGTATTATTGAAGCAAGCAATGGATGAATTAACACAACCACTCATTCTCAATGCACCTCCCACATTGGTTGCACTTGTACTCGTTGCTCTTTCCAAAGTGAGTGAGTAATCCTTATGATCTAGGGTTAAGTCCATTGAAAGCTGGCCCATAAAACAAAAAAAGTAAATTGAAACATGGCACAAGTCCCATCAATATTGATTTTTCGATTTGCGCATATTATACAATACAACATCGTAGATTTAATAGCTCTTCAACCTCAATTTAATTATACATAGTGCTTAAAAGGGTAGACACTTCGTGATTTTGTATTTTTATAAATGAGAAATAAGGATTGACTTTAAATAATTTTACTAAGGTCAACCTTATCTAAACAAATTTTATAACTTATAATAAGATGGAATTTTAGATTGAACTCCAAGTAGATCATAGAGTTTTAAGTAATTTATTTTAGGCGTCTTCGTTTCTATGATAGTCCTTTCTTCTTATGTATTCTTATTTTAGATTGTTTTTCAAACTTTTTTATCAATATGAGATAATTGTAAGATTGTATATAAGATCTATTTCTTAAGCAATCCAATCTTGCATATGTCAAGCAAATGCCAT
>Ga0116230_10000080_pt1 | contig 68708 bp, 58 predicted proteins | sample S1TSphfallax_3_FD_88678 | JGI IMG/M metagenome (GOLD analysis project Ga0116230, IMG submission 88678) | Host-associated microbial communities from peat moss isolated from Minnesota, USA - S1T2_Fd - Sphagnum fallax MG | ecosystem: Host-associated > Plants > Peat moss > Unclassified | place...
AACAAAGCCCTCGCCGACCTCATGCGCCTGAAATCCCTGCGCCTGCGCGAGCAAAATGGCTTCGAATCGCAAAAGCGCAAAGACGAAATCCACGCCTATAAAATCAAGGCTTTAAAAGACCGCGAATACCGCAACAAACTCCAAATTCTGGAGCGCGAAGCCCGCCTCACCCTCGCCCAAAGCAAACTCAGCAAGGAAAGCCCGGCCCCAACGGCCGACGCCAATCCCGAATGCCAGCGCGCCGCCGAATCCTGATCCAGCCCCGCCGCCGACGCCCCGTTTTGCTAGGCTTGTGGGTATCTATAAAGGCTTTATTGAATGAGAAATTGTTTGTTTTCGTTTCTAGTGATTTCGTGCGCCTCGCTCGCCTGGTCCCAGACCACTCCTGCGCCCGCACCAGCGCCCGCTCCCCCGCCAGCTCTAGCCGCGCGCGGGCCGGAGGCGGTGGCCGCCAGCGATCCTAATAAGGTCGTAGCGGTCGTCAATGGCAAGCAGATTACCGCCAAGCAAGCTTTCGACCTGTTGAAGGCTCTAACCCCAGAAGAACGCAAACAGCGCGAAGGCAAGCTGCCCGAACTGCTTCAGCAGCTCTACACCCAGCAGCAACTGGCTGACCAGGCCAGCAAGCTGAACCTGGAACAGCAGGACCCGTGGAAAGACCGCCTCGTTCTCGCGCGCGACACCGTTCTGGCGCAAGCTTACGTCACGCACCTGCGCGACGAAGCCGCCAAAGGCCCCGCCGAAGATCCCAAGGCCTATTACGACAGCCACCCGGACGAATTCGATCAGGTGAAACTCAGCGGCATCTTCGTTGCATTCAACCCTCCCGGCACGCCCGAATCCAATGGCGCTGGCAAAACCGAGCAGCAGGCCCAGGACAAAGCCAACGATCTCGAAAAGAAGCTCAAGGCGGGCGGTGACTTCTCCGCCCTGGCGCGCACCGATAACGATAACGCCGCCATCTCCGCCAAAGGCGGCGATCTGGGCACGTATAATATGGCCGACACCCAGATTCCGCCCGTCCTGCGCACCGCCATCGGCAAGCTTCAGCCCGGCCAATATTCGGAACCCATTCGCGTCAACAACGCCTATCTGATTCTGAAGGTCGATACCCGCCAGAAGCAGGCGTTTGCCGACATCCAGAATTCGCTGGCCGAAAAATTGAAGGCCGAAAAGGCCCAGAACGCCGTCAAGGCGGAAGTGGATAAGTACAAAATCAAGGTGGAAGATCAGGCATTCTTTGACGCTCCAGGATCACGCCCTATCCCGTCATTGCAAAGGACTCCCGGCGGGGCTGCGAAGTAGCTCTCTCCGCATTTCCCTCCGTCCCCATTTGAAGGCTCATCGCGGCCAGCTCCTTTCCGGGCTCCGCCAGCCGGGCCAGCCCGTTCACGCCGCCAGTTTCATCCGGCGGCGTGAAATTGTTTTAGAGAGCCAGTTGCTCGCGCGTCCCCGCAAGCTGAAGCTCATCCTCACTCATGAGATTTTCCATTTTGTCTGGGTGCGCCTCGGCAACCGGCGTCGCGCCTCTTTCGCCGCGCTCATTCAAGCCGAACTCGCCTGCGGAGCGCGCGGAGAGCTGGGCGAATCAGCCATGGCCGCCAAGCCCGGCGCTCTCAAGAACTACGTCTGCGAAAGCTTTTGCGACACCGCCGCCTGGCTCTATTCCGGCCTCAAAACCAGTCCCGAATTCACGCTCGCCGCGCGCTGGCAACGTCGGCGCAGAAATTGGTTTGAGCAAAACATTTCCGCCGCCAAGCTGACCGCCTAGAATAAAGCAGGAAGACAATCATGCCTGGCCTAACCTGGAATCACACCGAAGACATCGCGCTCAGCCTCTACGAAGCGCATCCCGACCTGGACCCCACCCACATCCGCTACACCGACCTGCACAAGTGGATCACCGAGCTGCCGGATTTTCGCGACGACCCCGCCGCCTCCACCGAAGGCAAGCTGGAGGCCATTCAAATGGCCTGGCTCGAAGAATACACCGACAATCAGTAGCGGAATCAGCATGCGGGATAACGACGAGGAAGACCGCCGCCGTCTGGCCCGAGAACTGCACGACGATATCGGCCAAAGGCTCGCCCTTCTGGCCGACGATGCCGCCCGTTTGCGCCACGAACTAAAGCTCACCGATGAGGCAAACCGCAACCGCCTCGATAACCTGGTTCAGCAGGCGCTCAACTTGGGCGAGGATTTGCGGCGCATTTCCCACGCCCTTCATCCCGCCATTCTGGAAGATCTCGGCCTGGTGCCCGCGCTTCGTTCTTTGGTCGAAGACTTCCGCGCGCATACCGGCATGCCGGCCGACTTCATCCACTTGAACATCCCGGCCCGCTTGCCATTGGAACTGAGCACGCCGCTCTACCGCATTGCCCAGGAGGCCTTGCGCAACATTGCCAAGCACGCCGGACCGGCCTCGGTCCAAGTCAGCCTCGGCGCGGCTCACGGAGAAATTGTGCTGGCCATCGCCGATTCCGGCGCGGGTTTTGAAATCGGCAACCAAGCCGGCCCAGGCCTTGGCGGCTTAGGTCTCACCAGCATGCGCGAACGCGCCACTCTCGCCGGTGGCACTCTGCGCGTCACTTCCGCGCCAGGCAAAGGAACCTCCGTGAACGTTCATTTGCCGTTCGCCGCCAGCCAGTCTCACTGAGCCACAAATCCCTTTTCCACCGCGTACCGGATCAGCTCGGCCGACGTCCGCAAATTCAGCTCTTCCATTAAATGCTTCTTGTGGAACTCCACCGTCTTCACCGAGATGTAAAGCTGCGCCGCGATCTCTTTTGCCGACCGCCCCTCCGCAACCAGTTGCAGCACTTCCCGCTGCCTCGGCGTCAGGGACGTGAACAGCTTCAGCGGATTCACCTCCGGAACCGCCGGCTTGCCCGCCAGGAAGCGCTCCGAGATCACCGAAGACAGGAAAAATCGGCCCTGATGAACCTCGTTGATGGCGCTGAACAATTCCGCCGACGCGCATTGCTTCAAGACATAGCCGGAGGCGCCCGCCTCAAATGCTTCCCGAACATAGTCCCGGTTGGTTTGAATGGTGACGAAAACAATCCGTATGTTCGGGTTCACTTGCTTGATCTGCCTGGTCGCGTCCAGCCCGTTCAGCAGCGGCAGCGCAATGTCCATTAACATCACGTCGGGCGATTGGTCCGCCGCCATGGCAATGGCATCGCGCCCGTTGGTCGCCGTTCCCACGATTTCAAACTCACCTTCGATCACCTTTCGGATGCCTTCCAACACCAATTGGTGATCTTCCGCAATACCGACTCTGATCCTCATCGCTCCCGTGGTATTCCCCCGTGCCACTTACGATATAGTCAAATCGTCTGAAGAGGCAATGGCCTTTGTCGCCATACACAAACATGTCTTATCCGCAATGAACGTTTAGGCTCATTATTCTATCGTGAATGAAATAAAATTTTAAAGATTGTAACCCTTGTAGCCGTTTCTGAATGCCACCTAATCCCTTACGCAGCGCCCAATGGCTAGCCGGTGACGATTTTGCCGGACTCAACCATCGATCCCGCCTCAAACAAGCCGGCTTTCGCAAGCAAGACTTCGCCGGCAAGCCCGTCATCGCCATCATCAACACCTGGAGCGAAATCAACCCCTGCCATTTCCATCTGCGCGAGCGCGCCGATTTCGTCAAGCGCGGCGTCTGGCAAGCCGGCGGAATGCCCGTTGAAATCCCCGCGCTCACCATCACCGAAACCTTCATGAAACCCAGCCCCATGCTGTACCGCAACCTGCTGGCCATGCAAACCGAAGAAGCCTTGCGCAGCATGCCGATTGACGGAGTGGTGCTGATGGGCGGATGCGACAAAACCACGCCCGGCCTGCTGATGGGCGCTTTCAGCATGAATATCCCGGCCATCTATTTCCCCGCCGGGCCCATGCTGCGCGGCAACTGGAAAGGCCAGGCCATCGGCAGCGGAACCGACATTCGAAAGTTCTGGACGGAGCGCTGCGCCGGCGCGCTGTCGCTGGACGACTGGCATTCGGTCGAAGACGGAATCGCGCGCTCGCCCGGCTTTTGCATGACCATGGGCACCGCCTCCACCATGACCGCCATGGCCGAAGCGCTCGGCTTCACGCTACCGGGGGCATCCTCCATTCCCGCCGTCGACTCCGCTCATCCCAGAATGGCTGCCGATTGCGGCTCGCGCATTGTGGAAATGGTCTGGCGCAATTTGCTTCCTTCCGAAATCGGGACCAGAGAAGCGTTTGAAAACGCCATCACCGTCGATATGGCCCTGGGCGGTTCCACCAACGCCATCATTCATCTGGTGGCCATGGCGGCGCGCCTGGGCATCACCATTTCACTCGACGATTTCGACCGCATCTCCGCGCGGACGCCCGTGATCGCCAACATCCGTCCGTCGGGCGAATACCTGATGGAGGATTTTTTCTACGCGGGCGGCTTGCCGGCTCTGATGCAGGAAATCGCCAGCCATCTCCATCTGGACTGCCTCACGGTGAACGGCCATTCGCTGGGCGAAAACATCGCCGCCGCGTCTGTCATCAAGCCCGACGTGATTCGCCCGCAATCAAACCCGCTGTCGCCCACCGGCGGCACCGTCATTTTGCGCGGATCGCTTGCGCCCGACGGAGCGGTGCTGAAAACCTCCGCCGCTTCCCCGGCTTTGCTTCGCCACACCGGCCCGGCCGTGGTCTTTGAAAACCTGGCCGATCTGGAAGCCCGCATCCACTCGCCCGGTCTGAACGTAACGGCCGATTCCGTGCTGGTCCTGAAAAACGCCGGACCGCAAGGCGGACCCGGCATGCCCGAATGGGGAATGCTGCCCATTCCCGAAAAGCTCTTGAAACAAGGCGTCCGCGACATGCTGCGAATTTCCGACGCCCGCATGAGCGGCACCGCTTACGGCACCTGCGTGCTTCATGTCTCGCCGGAAAGTCATATTGGCGGGCCGCTGGCGCTGGTCCAAGACGGCGACCTCATTTCGCTCGATGCCGATGCCCGCACGCTGAACCTGGACATTCCGGCCGCTGAACTCGCGGCGCGCCGCGCTTCCTGGATTCCGCCCGCCGCGCATTACACGCGCGGCTACGGCGCACTTTACTTAGAGAACGTCACGCAGGCCGATAAAGGATGCGACTTCGCCTTTCTCAGTGCCAAAGCCACGCAGGATTTCTAAGTAACCCGAAATCGGCCCCGCACGCCTTTTAAAGTGACGGTCATGGCAGCCACAGCAATTCCAGCAATCAATTCCGTTTGCGAGATTCGCGCCCATCTGTTGGACCGGCTGGCCAACGCCGTCGAGCAACTCGGCCGGGCCAAACTCAGCTTGCGCCGCTGCGTGGAAGAGCACGCGTTTTCTTCGGAAGCCTTCATCAGCGGCCAAGTGGAAAAGCTTCGCACCGATTGCGGACTGATCCGCGCCGAACTCGAATATCATCGCGCCAGCCATGGCTGCTGAATACGTCTCTGCCATTCGAGCCGCCATCCTCGGAATTCCGCGCGGCAAAGTGTCCACCTACGCCGATGTCGCCGAAGCAGCCGGCTATCCCGGCTACCACCGGCAAGTGGCGCAAGTGCTCAACCGCTCCGGCCAAGGCCTTCCCTGGCATCGGGTGCTGGGCGCGGGCGGCCAAATCAAAACTTCTCACGAAACCGCCTTCGACCAGCGCGCCCGTTTAGAAATGGAAGGCGTCCCATTCAAAGGCCGCCGCGTCGACATGGCCGCCTGCGCCCACCGCTTCCCTCCGCGCTGACAAACCTACTGAGATTTTCTTGCCCAGGCACGGCACTCTCCTTTAAAGCACCATGGACACCGCCACTGCCCCCGCGCCCCTCATCCAAAGCCGCATCTACCTCATTCGCGCCCAAAAGGTCCTGCTCGATTCCGACCTCGCGGCACTCTATGAGGTCGAAACCCGCACGCTGAACCAAGCCGTGCGCCGCAATCCCGGGCGTTTCCCCGAGGATTTTATGTTCCAGCTCACGCTGGAAGAGGCTAAATCTTTGACATCACAAATTGTGATCTCAAACGCAGGCCGTGGCGGACGCCGCTACCAGCCCTATGTTTTTACCGAGCAGGGCGTTGCCATGCTGTCGTCCGTCCTGGGCAGCGAGCGCGCCATCCAGGTCAACATCGCCATCATGCGCACCTTCGTCCGGATGCGGCACCTGCTGGCCACCCACCAGGAACTAGCCCAGCGCCTCGAAGAAGTCGAACGGCAACAGCTCACCCAAGACTGGCAAATGGACGATCATAGCCGCAAAATCGAACATCTGCTGGCGCTGATGGACCAGCTTCTCACCCCAGAGTGCAACCCGAATCCGCGCCGCATCGGATTTCCCGACGCCTGATGACTCAAGGCCGCGGTGTCACGGTAAAGACATTATCGGAATCCGACGTTGTCGAATCCTTCCCCCACACCGCGCTGTTTCCTTCCACCGTCTCTTTGCCCCAAACACCGGAGGTCGACCAGATAGCCTCAAATCCAGATGCGCCGCTGGTGCTCCAAACCGTCGCCTTGCCCCAGACCGCAGAATTCGGGCTGACCACCGCCGATCCCCAAACCGCCGGGTTCAACGCGGACGACGCATCAAACACCACATAAACATTCCCGTCCGCCGCGTTGTAAGTCGCGCTGGGAGACAAGGCATTGCCCGTCACCTTGTCGTGGTTGGCCAGCGCCGCTGCCATATCCAGATAACCCGCGCCAATCGTAAAAATGTCGTAATAACTGGTGAAGCTTTCTCCTGTGACGTCATCCACCGCCGTGCTGCTCTGCGGAAATGTCTTATAGGCGGTCTTCATCAAGCGCGCTTTAATCTGGTCTGGAGTCAGCGCGGGATCGCCTTGCAAAAGATCGGCGACCGCGCCGCTCACCACCGGCGTAGCCATGCTGGTGCCGTTCAGCACAATGAACTGCGAAGAAGCCGCGTTGTTCGTCGTCGCCTGATAGTACGAATAGGGAACCGCTGAGCTGGGAACCTCCGCCAGCGTCGACCCGACAGACTCCAGCGAGACCACATGGTTGCCCGGAGCAACGATATCCGGTTTCACCACAAAATCAATCGCCGAAGGTCCTTTGGAACTGTAACTGGCAATCAGGTCGTCTGCGCGGCTGTAAGTGCCCATCGCCTTCATCGCGCCGACGGTAATCACATAAGGATCGTTCGCGGGCGATCCGATGGTTCCGTAACCCTGGTTTCCAATGGCGTTGTCGCGCCCGTCATTGCCGGCCGCCACCACCACCGTGATCCCGGCTTTCCAGGCTGCTTCCACTGCCTGGCATAACGGGTCCAGCTTGTAGCTTTCATAAACCGGCCTGCCCAGCGACAGGTTAATGACGCGAATGTTCAAAAGCTTCTTTAGGGCGATGGCCCGATCAATAGCCCGGATCACCGCACTATCGGTCCCGGCGCCCGTGGCGTCCAGAACTTGCAGATCCACCAGCAACGCATTGGGCGCAACACCCACCAGCTTTCTGGTGCAATTGGAACACGACGAAGCCGCGCCGTTTCCGCCGATAATGCCCGCCACGTGCGTGCCATGCCCGTAGGGGTCTCCATAGGAACTGCCAACGGCAAAGCTTTGACGGTAAATGACACGCGGCAGTACTCCCAGCGTGTCCAGATCCGGAACCTGAGCAATGCCGCTGTCGATGACGGCAATCGTCACGCCTTTTCCCGTCAGGCCCGTTTCCCAGGCCGCGCCCGCGTTGACGGCGGCGGTGGAGTAATCCACCATCTGGCTGAGCGGACGGTCGGTCGAAATGTAGCTGATATTGGCGCTGTTGCTCAATGCCTGCAAATTGCCAGAGGGCAGCGTGGCGACTTCCATATTCATTGTGCCGAGTGTTTCCGAAACAGCGCCTCCCAGCAAAGCAATCAGCGACTCATCCGCCGCGCCCGGAGCCTGCTTGTATTGAATGACGACTTTGACCATGCCCGCGGACCGACTGCCTAACTCCGGCGACAATTTAGAGGCCGCCAGCGCCATCGTCCCGGAAACAACAAACACGGCCAAGAGGGAAATGATTCTCTTCATTTAACTCACCTATCGGCCAGTTCAAGGTTCCTTAGCCCTCGTCGCGTACTAAGCCCAACGGAATAATGGACAACCCTGTCACCCGTCGCGCGCCAGCAGCTAACGAGGGGATCGATATCCGCCGATAAACAAGGGGTAGGTAGGCTATTTCTGCGGCAGTCGGATTCGAGATGGGCTCTGTTGTGGGCAACCGTGTTGTTGCCCTGCATGCCAGCGCCCGCGCGTGCATCCCTGAATTCTGCCAAAGCCATTACCCAATACGTTCACGACGTCTGGACCACCGATAACGGCTTGCCCCAGAACAGCGTCCTTTGCCTGGCGCAAACGCCCGACGGCTACCTCTGGATGGGAACCGAAGCCGGCTTGGTTCGCTTCAACGGGGTCGAGTTCAAGACTTTTGATCGCGCCAACGAGCAAGCCCTGCACGCTAACGAAATCGATTCGCTTCTGGTTGACCGCCGCGGTGTCCTTTGGATCGGCAGCCATGGCGGCGGCCTGACGCGCTATGAAAATGGGCAATTCAAGGCGTATTCAGAGTCTGCCCGCCTGCCCTTAGGTTCCGTTCAAAGCTTGTATGAGGATGCGGCCGGAGATATTTGGGCCGGCACCGACGGCGGCGGCCTGGCGCACATTCGCAACTTACCCGGCCAGCCGGATTCCGTAGAGGTTTTGACGCGCAAAGACGGCTTGGCCGAAAACTCCGTCTTCGCCATGACCGGCGACGGCTCGGGCGGCATCTGGATCGGCACCTCCGCCGGACTGAACCACTGGTCGAACGGCCGGCTGCTTCCCGCTGCCCTGCCAGGACTGCCTCCGGGTGTTGACATTCGCAGCTTGCACCGGGCGCGCGATGGCGCACTCTGGATCGGCACCAACGGCGCGGGTTTGTTTCAGACGCTTGAATCTGGCGTAACCAGTTACCGCCACGCCAACGGCCTGTCGGGAAATTATATTTCTTCCATCATCGAAGGACCCAGCGGCGAAATCTGGGCGGGCACCATCGGGGCCGGTCTCAATCGCATTTATAAAGGGCAGATCAGCCAGTACACGCCGCATGACGGACTGCTGGGCGAAGATATCTGGGCCCTGTACTTCGACCGCGAAGGCAGTTTCTGGGTTGGCAGCGCGGGCGGCGGCTTGAACCGGCTGCGCGATGCCAGCTTTACTCCCTGGGGACGCGCCGAAGGGCTGGCTTCCGATGTGGCTCTGGCCGTCTTTGAGGATCGCGAAGGCGCGCTGTGGGTAGGGTCGCCTGATGCCGGCGTGACCAAACTCGCTCCCGGCAAGCCGCCTGTCGTCTATAACGAAGCGAGTGGCCTGGCCAACAACCAGGTGTTTTCGGTGGCCGAAGATGCCGCCGGCGACCAGTGGTTTGGAACCCACAACGGCCTTTCGCGCCTTCACGGCAATCAATTTCAGACGTTCGGGCCGGAATCGGGCTTGCCTTCGAAAGTCATCAGTTGCGTGCTGAGCGATTCCAAAAGCCGCATCTGGGTGGGCACCCGCGGCGGCGTCAGCCGCTTCGACGGCCGCAAATTTCAGACATTCACGACGGCCGATGGGCTGGTGAACAATAACGTGCTCGCCATTTATGAGGACAAGTTGGACGGATCGTTCTGGTTTGGCACCGACAACGGGCTGAGCCACTTCGCCGAAGACCGCTGGCAGAGTTTTCGCAGCTCCGACGGCTTGCCTTCCGATTCCATCTGGGCCGTTGCCGGCGATTCCGATGGAACTCTTTGGCTGGGCGGCAACACCGGCGGGCTGATGCGCTTGCGCAAAGGGAAGTTCACCTCCGCCAGCATGCGCAATGGCCTGCTGGACGACGAAGTGTTGTCGCTGCTGGAAGACGCCCAAGGGTCCATCTGGATCGGCTCCAATCGCGGCGTTTCGGCGGTCAGCAAATCCGATTATGCACAATACGCCGACGGCAAGACCGATCGGCTGGAAGCGCGCACTTTTTCCGAGCGTGACGGCATGCGCAGCCACGAGTGCAATGGCGATTTCGAGCCCGCCGCCTGGAGCCTGCGCGATGGCCGCCTGGCTTTCGCCACCATGAAAGGGCTGGCGCTGGTGGATCCAGCCGCGCTGGTCCGCGACCAGTATCCGCCGCCCACGCTGATTGAGCGCGTGGCAGCCGACGGCAGAACGCTTTCTGGCAGCGGACCTTTTCAGTTGGAAGCTGGCGCGGACAAGCTGCAATTTTCCTTCGCCGCCCTGACCTTCATCAATCCCGGCCGCGTTCACTACTTCTACCAGTTGGACGGCTACGACCGGCATTGGACCGACGCCGGTTCCCAGCGCAGCGCCTTCTACACCAATATCCCGCCGGGAACGTACACATTTCGCGTCTATGCGGTGAATTCAGACGGTGTCAAAGGCGCCGCTGAAGCTTCCGCCACCGTCACCATTCCGGCGTTCTTTTACCAGACCAACACGTTCAAGCTGCTATGCCTTCTCGCCGCGTGCGCACTGGTGGGAGCGGCCTACCGCATCCGCCTTGGGCAGCTGCGGCACCGGCAGCAACGCCTGGAAGAGCTGGTTTCGCGGCGCACCGCGCAACTGGCGGCCAGCGAAAAGAAGTTCCGCCAACTGGCCGAAAACATTCGCGAAGTCTTCTGGGTGATGGAAGCCGGAGCGGGCACTTTTTCCTATGTCAGCCCTTCCTTCCAAACTCTGTGGGATCTTCCGCAAACCTCGGTTCTGGATAATCCCGAAGCTTGGCTGCGCCCAGTCCATTCAGAGGATCGCCAGTCCGTCATCGACTTCCACGCGCGCGTTCAGGATGCGGCTTTTGCGCAGTTGGAATACCGGCTGGTGAAGGGCGATGCCGTGCTCTGGGTTTGGGATCGCGGTTTCCCCATCCTGGATGCCAGCGGAAATCTGGAACGGGTGGTTGGCGTGGTGGAAGACATCACCGAACGCAAGGAGGCCGAGCGCGTCCTGCGCCGATCCAACGATGAACTGGAGCAATGCGTGCTGTCGCGCACCACCGAACTGTTGACGCTCAACAAGGCCTTGCAGGATGAAAACTTCGAGCGCCAGCGCACCGAAGAGCAATTGAAAAAAGCGAAAGAGGCGGCCGAGGCGGCCAACGTGGCCAAGAGCGAATTCCTGGCCAACGTCAGCCACGAAATTCGCACCCCCATGAACGGCATCATCGGCATGACCGACCTGGTGCTGGACAGCGAACTGACGGACAATCAGCGCGACCTGCTGCAAATTGCCAAGGGATCGGCCATGTCGCTGCTCACCGTCATTGACGATATCCTCGATTTTTCAAAGAGCGAGGCGCGCAAGCTCTCGCTGCGTCCCGCGCCCATGAACCTGCGCGAATGCGTCTCCCAAACGCTGCTGGCGCTTTCCGCCAGGGCGCTCGAAAAAAAGCTGAAGCTGGAGCATTCCGTTGAGCCGCAGATTCCCGAACAAGTGGTGGGAGATCCCACCCGCCTGCGCCAGATTTTGATTAACCTGGTGGGCAACGCCATTAAGTTCACCAGGACCGGAGCGGTAGTTGTCAGTGTCAGATGCCTGGAGCGTGGTGAGGATGGGATGATGCTTGAATTTTGCGTGGCCGACACCGGCATGGGCATCGACAAAAACCAGCAGGAACTCATTTTCGGGGCATTCTGCCAGGTCGACGGCTCACTGACACGCGAATTTGGCGGCACCGGGTTGGGGCTCACCATTTCCTCGCAACTGGTCGCCTTGATGGGCGGCCGCATCTGGGTGGAGAGCGAACCGGGGCAAGGAAGCCGCTTCTTTTTCACCGCGCGGCTGGGCGTTGTCGCCGATAAAATCTCTGAAGCGAAGCCAGCGCCCGTTGTGGCATCCATGCAGATGCCCGCCTCGCGAAGTTTTTCGGGACTGCGCATTCTGGTCGTCGAAGACAACCTGGTGAACCAGCGGCTGGCGCGCGCCATTCTGGAAAAGAACGGGCACCGCATATCGGTTGCGGGCAATGGCCGCATTGGAATTCAGCGGCTTTTGGAAATGAATTGGGAAGTGGATGTGGTTCTGATGGATGTGCAGATGCCGGAAATGGACGGCCTTTCCGCCACCCGGGAGATTCGGCGGCTGGAAAGTGAACGCGAAACCCGGCTGCCCATCATCGCCCTGACCGCGCACGCGCTGGACCGCGACCGCGACCGTTGCCTGGCGGCCGGCATGGATGAGTATTTGTCCAAGCCCATTCAAACGGAACTGCTGGCGGCCGCGCTGGACCGCGTGACCAGAAAGGCGTCAGAATAGCGGAAGCGTGCCGTTTTCCTCCAAACAGATTCAAGATCTGGCGCACGGGTGCGGATTCGAAATCGCCGGAGTGACAGCCGCCGCGCCTCATTCGGATTTCTCGCGTTTTCAAGCTTGGGCGCAATCCGGCAAAGCCGCCGGACTGAAGTACCTGACCGATCGGCGTGGCGATCTGCGCGCCGACCCGCGCCATCTTTTGCCGACTGCGAAAAGCATCATCTGCCTGGGCAAGCTCTACAACACTGACCGGCCGCTTTCCATCGAACAGGCAAACCCGTGCCACGGCTGGATTTCGCGCTACGCCTGGGGATTCGATTACCACAACGTGCTGCGTTCCAAGCTCGAAGACTTGGTGCGGCAGATCACCAGCCTGAACGGCGCGCCCTTTGAAGCAAAAATCTGCATCGACACGGCGCCTTTGCTGGAGCGCTCCTACGCGCGCGCCGCGGGACTCGGCTGGATTGGCAAGAACACTTGCCTGATCCACCAGCAGCATGGTTCGTGGTTCTTTCTGGCCGAACTTCTGGTGGATCTGGAGATTGCGCCCGATGCGCCAGTCCCGGACCGTTGCGGCAGTTGCGCGCGCTGCATTCAGGCCTGTCCCACCAGCGCCATCGTACCGAATCCGGCGGGAGGGTTCGATATCGATGCCGGGCTTTGCATTTCCTACCTCACGATTGAAGAGCGCGGCCCTATAGCCAGCAAAACTGCGAGGCTGCACGGGTCGCATATCTTCGGCTGCGACATCTGCCAGGATGTCTGCCCATGGAACTGGCAGGCGCATCGCAATCACGCCGATCTCAGCAGCGAGCCTGGATTTGCGGCCCAAATTTTCGCGCCGGATCTGGCCGAAATGGCGCGCCTGTCGGCGGAAGATTTCCACCGTCTGTTTCGCCGCACCCCAGTTTGGCGGGCCAAATATGAGGGCTTTTTGCGCAATGTGGCCATCGCCATGGGAAATTCCGGAAGTGAATCTATGCGCGCGCCGCTTCTTCAATTGAGCCGCCACCATTCTGAGCTGGTTTCAAAAACAGCGGGCGTTGCGCTGGAGCGGCTGGATTCGCTGACTGCGGAAAATGGGCGAATTTAATTTTCTTTTTGAATAAAGTGATTGAATTTGCGCGCCGATGGGTAAAATAAGTTTAGATAAAATCATGCAGGTTTCCACCCAAGTTGATTCTGCCCAGGCAAAACCGGCCTTTTATCAGGAATTGTGCGAAAAGCTGCAGGATTTGCTGGGTTCGGAAACGGACTTCATCGCCAACGCCGCCAACGCATCGGCTCTGCTGTTTCATTCGCTTCCCCAGGTGAATTGGGCCGGATTTTACATATTCCGCGACGGAAAGCTGACTCTGGGACCGTTTCAGGGCAAACCCGCCTGCGTGCATATTGATCTGGGAAAAGGTGTCTGCGGTTCCGCCGCCAAGAAAAAAGAGACGATTATCGTTCCAGACGTCAGCAAATTCAAGGGCCATATCGTTTGCGATGCCGGGTCGAAATCGGAAATTGCGGTGCCGCTGCTGAATTGGGGAAAGCTGATTGCGATTCTCGATGTCGACAGCCCGGTGCTGAATCGTTTTGATGAGGACGACCAGGAAGGCCTGGAAGCGTTCGCATCGGTTTTTGTCGCGTCGTTGGTGACGGAAGATCTTCCCGACCTGTCAGACGTCGTCGCCAATTAACTAATAGACTAGTTGTTTGGCATCCACGTTTAATCCCGCCGAAGTCGAAATGCTGGTGAATCGCGCCCGGCAAGCCGCATCAGCCGGCCAATTTCAAGCCGCGATTCAAACCTGGCAGACCATCTTGAACCTCCTGCCACCGGAAGCCCCGGAGCGCCAGGGTGTGCAGCGCGAAATTGACCGCTTAAGTGCGCGCCTCAACCCCAAGCCTGGTTTCGATTGGCGAAAACGGCTGGGGCCGTTTGGCGTTGTGCTGGCGTTTCTGGCGAAATTCAAGACCGTGGCGCTGGTGCTGCTGACCAAGGGCAAATTTCTGATCAGCATTCTGGCGTTCGTTGGCTTGTATTGGGCCATGTTCGGCTGGTGGTTCGCGGTGGGCTTCTTTGCTTCCATTTTTATGCATGAAATGGGCCACTATCTGGTGGTGCGAAGCTACGGTTTCAAGGCCGAAATGCCCATGTTTATTCCTTTTTTTGGCGCTTACGTGCGCTGGTCCGGCGCCACGGTCGATCCGGGTGTCCGCGCCAACATTTCGCTCGCCGGGCCGCTTTTCGGCTTTCTCTCCGGCCTGATTGCCTTCGGCCTTTACCTGGTCACCGGCCAGCGCGCCTGCCTGGCTGTGGCGCAAATTGCCGGCTGGCTCAATCTGCTGAACCTGATTCCCATTGACATGTTCGACGGCGGCAAAGCCATGGACGTGATCTCCAACGGCCAGCGCGCGGCCATCCTGGCGCTGAGCGTGGCCATGGTTTTCGTGGCGGGCAACGGGAATCTGCTGCCCTGGCTCGGCATTGCCGCAGCCACCGGGTATCGCCTCTATAAACGCGATGTGGCGGCATCACGCGAAATGGTGGGCTATTATTTCATCGCCCTCGCCGTCGCCAACGGCTTTCTGAGCTGGTACTGCGTCAACATCGCCCAAATCCAAAATGTGGCCTTGGGCAGCCGCTTCGAATAATCCCGGCTACTATGGGGAGGCTCTTATGTTTCCTCCCCGCCGTTTTCCCAACGCCAATCTAAATCTTTTCCCGCTCGGCCTCGGCTGCATGGGCATGTCCGGCATGTACGGCCACGCCGACGAAGCCGAGAGCATCGCCACCATCCATGCTGCCATCGATCACGGCGTCACGCTCATCGACACGGGCGACTTTTACGGCATGGGCCACAACGAGCTGCTGATTGGCCGCGCGATAGAAGGCCGCCGCGACAAGGTGCAGCTTTCGGTCAAGTTCGGAGCGATGCGCGGACCAGACGGCGCGTGGCTGGGTTTCGACAGCCGCCCGGTGGCCGTCAAGAATTTTCTCGCTTACACGCTGAACCGCCTGAAGGTGGATTACGTCGATATTTACCGCCCGTCGCGGCTGGATGCCAAGGTGCCCATCGAAGACACTATCGGCGCCATCGCGCAACTGGTGAAGGCGGGCTATGTGCGCCATATCGGCCTTTCGGAAGTGGGTGTCGATACCATTCGGCGCGCGCACGCCGTGCATCCCATTACGGATCTGCAGATTGAATATGCGCTGGTGAGCCGCGGCCCGGAAGCAAAAATTCTTCCCGTGCTGCAGGAACTAGGCATCGGCGTGACGGCCTATGGCGTGCTTTCCCGCGGCTTGCTGGGCGGTTCGGTTCCTTCGCACCCCAAGGATTATCGCGGCCATCTGCCGCGCTTTTCGGGCGACAATTTTGCCAAGAATACGAAGCTGCTGGAGGCGCTGCGCGCCGTGGCCGCCGGCAAAGGCGTGACCGCGACGCAGCTCGCTATAGCCTGGGTGTTGGCGCAATCGGACACCATTCTGCCGATTCCGGGCTGCCGCACGCGGGCGCAACTGACGGAAGCCCTGGGCGCGCTGTCGGTCCAACTCAGCCCTGGCGATCTGGCCGAACTCGAAGCGGCTGTGCCACACACCGCAGTCGCCGGCACCCGCTACGATTCCATGGGCATGCGCACGCTAGACAGCGAACGCTGAGCGGCTGGCCAGCGTTTGCTGAGGTAGCGGTTCCAGTACATGAGCAGGCCGGTGACGGCGAGCACGGGCAGGCTAAGGCCGATGAGCGCCCAGAGGCATTTGACGCCCAGTCCCCAATGGGTGCCGAAGTGCAAAGGGACTTGCAGAAAGAGAAACCAGTCACCGAGGCTCTTGTTGACGCCGTATTGCCAGGTGGCGATGTATTGGTTGTTGTAGGGATTGAAGTAGAGAGTGTCTTCGGTATCGCGGCCGGCGGATTGCGGAGAGCGGGACATGATGATTTCGAAGGGGCTGCGGCGGCTGTAGGGGAAGATGATGCCTTTCCATTGCGCGCCGGGGTCGAGCGCGGCGGCTTTTTCGAGCATGGCGCGGAAGTCGGGATAGACGATTGCGTCCTGGCGCTCGACCACGATGGACGGCGGGCGCGCGTTGACGACGGGCGAGACGCGGTCAATGGCGGACTCAAACCAGGCGGGCCAGGTGAAGTAGATTCCGCTGAAGGCCCAGACGATGAGAAAGGCGAAGCTCCAGAAGCCGACGGCGCTGTGAATGTCGAAGTTGATGCGTTTCCAGCGGCGGCGGAAATCGATTTTCAGGGCGCGGGCGACGTGCTTGATGCCGGGCCACCAGTTGACGAGACCGGTGAGGGACAACAACAAGAGGCCCATGGCGCAGATGGCGTTAACGACGCGGCCGGTTCGCCCGGCGAGCAGGTCTTCATGCAGCTTGTACACCCAATCGAGGCGCGAATGGCGGGCGGGGACTTCGCCGAGCACCTGGCCGGTGACAGGATGGCAGGCGATTTTGGAGCGGCCGCGGCGCTGGAGGGTGGCGATGAAGACGGGATCGATGCGGTTGGGCGCCATGACGGAGACGATGTGCGTGTGGGGATAGCGGCTGCGCAGATTGTCGATGACTTGCGCCAGGCTGGCTTGCGGCGCTTGCTGGGTGATGGCGGGCCAGGGAGCGGGGTCGAGAAGGCGCTCCAGTTCGAGAGCGAAGACAAGGACGGAGCCGGTGAGGCCAACGACGGTGACGTAGAGGGCGAGAAGGATTCCGGCCCATAAGTGGATTTGAAAGTTAGCGCGGCGAATCCAAAGCTGCTGAGGGTGGCGGACGAACTGCGCGAGCATGCCCTAGCGCCGCGTAAATGTTTGCACCAGATGCATGGGTTTTCCGGCCTGTGTAGAGTCGGACTGGCTGGTGAGGGTGTTGCCGTCTGGCGAGACGGTCAAAACAACGGTGGTGTTCGGGCGGTTGTCGCCTTTCATGACCAGCTTGTAATGAGAGGGCGAGGGGACGGTGATTTCGACGGTTCCCACTTTGTTGCCGCGGGCATTTTTGACGTCGGCCTCGGTGCCGTCGAGTTTGGCTGAATAAGAGAGGCTGACGAAGGCGATGTTGTTGATGGGGACGGAGAAGGCGAAGAGGAATTTGTCTCCGTCGGGAGTGACGCGGAGGATCATTTCTTCGGTTTCTTTCTTTTCGCCGTTGAGTTCCTGATGGTCCAGATGCCAGGTGGCAACGATGGGCTGAGCGGCCTGAGCAGCGGATGAGAATGCCAGCAGGAGGAAGGCGGCGAATAGCTTCATGGATGAGTTTCGATTAGTATCGCATGAAAACCTAGGGAATCATTTTGGTTCCGCAGTTGCCGCAAAATTTGCTGCCTGTGGAGCCGGCCGACATGTCGACACCGCCGACGTAATCGATTTCGCGAGCCTTTTGTTCCAGTTGCTGGCGGGCTGCATCGACTTTGGCCTGCACACCCATTTTCCGCAGCGCGTCCATTGGCGGAAATTGGGATGCACTTCTTGGACGGGGCCAAGCGGCGTCGTGCAGGCCGCCGCGCACGGCGCGTTCCATTTCATGCGCGACGTTGCACGCGCCGCCCAAGCCGCCCAGAAAACTGCTGGCTCTGTTCAGCACCGATTCCGCCATGCCGATGGTGGAAGTCTGGAATTATGGACGAACTGGATGAGCGCCGTATGAGGAGTTTATCGCGCGTGGCAGTGCGGTGATTACTATAGGGGATGGATGAATTGTGGCGATGAAACTGAGCGCGGCGGCGCTGCTGTTCGACATGGATGGGACGCTGGTGAATTCCAATGCGGCGGTGGAGCGGTCTTGGGCTTACTGGGCGCGGCGGCATGACCTGGATTTGGCCGAAGTGCTGCATTATTCGCATGGACGCCCGACGCTGGCGACGATGAATTATTTTGGCTCGCGCTTTGCTCCGGGCGCGGACTGGAGCGCGGATGCGGAGGAAATGATGCGGGTGGAGCAGGAGGATTTGAGCGGCATCCAGGCGATTCCGGGAGCGGCGGAGATATTGGCGCAACTGGACGCGAATTGCTGGGCGGTGGTGACGTCGGCGCCGCGGCAGTTGGCGGAATCGCGAATACAGGTGGCGGGATTGCCGCTGCCGCGGGTGCTGGTGCCAGCGGATGAGATCACGAATGGCAAGCCGCATCCGGAAGGGTATTTGAAGGCGGCGGCGATGCTGGGTTTCGCGGCAAGCGATTGCGTGGTGTTTGAAGACACGCCCCCTGGCGTGGAGGCGGGGCTGAATGCGGGGATGCCGGTGATTGGCTTGCTGACGACGGTGAGCGGCGAGAGGCTGGGGACTTCGTATTTGATTCGGGATTATTTTGATTTGCGGGTGAGCCGGGAGGGCGTGCGGTTTGGGATTGAAATCCCGAATCGTCAATGAAGCGCCGGGTATTCCTTTGAATACTTGTTGCGCGGGTTGAAGATTTGAAAACTCCCGTCTTCGTGCGCGGTGAGCTTCAGGTAATAGCCGGTGTCGGTGTCTTCGACGTTGGCGATGTAGGGATCGGTGGTGTTGTGCTCGCTGCCGTTGGCGTCGGCGAAGTGAAGCTGCCAGATGTCTTGCAGGCCGGGTGAGCTTTTGATGATGTCCCAGGCGGAAGGGGATGCGCCTTTCTTGTTGCCGTTGTCGATGATGGCCACGCGTGGGGCGAGGGCGTGAACCAGCGCCGGGCTGTTGCTTTGATCCAGGCCGTGATGGGAGGCGATGTAGATGTCGGCGTGGCCCAGCTTGTTGTTCGGGCACATGAGCTGCAGTTCTTTCGCCCAGGTTAAATCGCCCAGATCGACAATGCGGAGGGCGCCGAATTCAATGACGGAGCCGACGGAGCGGGCGTTCTCGCTGGGGTCGGTGGCTTTTTGCTCGACGCCTTCACAGAACTGATTCGCCTGGCCCGCGCCGGGAAGTGACTGGTCGATCAGATTGCCGTCGGCACTGACGAACGTGACTTTCATGCCTTTGATAGGCAGCGTGTCGCCGGGCTTGGCCAGGATTTTTGTGGCTCCGGCGGTGGCGGCCTGATATTCGTCGAAGAGAGTGGCTGAATCTTTCGTGGTTTCGCGGTTGGGGCCGTGATCGATATACGCACCGACGGTCATCTTCTTGGCCAGTTGCGGAACGCCGCCGACGTGGTCGGTGTGATAGTGGGTGATCAGGACGTAATCAATTTTTTTGATGTGGGCGAGCTTGTTGGCCACCATGGCGATGCGGTTGGCGTCGCGAAAGCCGTTGTAGCCCCAGCCGGTGTCGATGAGAAGGGACTGTCCGGCGGGGGTGACGAAGAGCGTAGACTGGCCGCCTTCGACATCGATGAAGAAGATTTCGAGGGGTTTTTCCGCCGCCTGCAGACCTGCCGTTAGAAGAATCGAAAGAAGAAAGCCGATGAAGATTCGCATCGGGAACATGCTATCAATTGGCGCGGAGAGCCACGGCCGGATCGACGCGGGAGGCGCGGAGACTGGGCAGCAGCGCGGCGGCCATGACAACCACGAGCACCAGCCCCGCGCCCAGACAGTACGCAGACAGGTCAAGGGCTTGAACGCCAGAAAGCAGACTCTGGGCCACGCGGCTGAGCGATAACGAGCCGGCGATGCCGATGGCGAGTCCGGTGAGGGCGAGCCACAATGCCTGACGCGAAACCAGCGCGATGATGGACGTTCTATCCGCGCCCAGCGCCATTCGCAAACCCATTTCGGCGTTGCGTTCGCTGACCCAATAACTCATGACGCCGTAAATTCCGGCCATCGCCAGCAGGACGGCCAGCAGCGCGAAAAGCCCCACCAGAGCAGCGCGGAAACGCGGCGCGGCCATGGAATCTTGCACCATTTCGTTGAAGGTGGTGAATCGCGTCGCCATGTAAGGCGCCAGCTTGAGCATGCGGCTTCGGACCTGCGGGACAATGCGCGTGGCATCGCCTTCGGTTCTAATGGCAATTTGCAGTTCGTTGGCATAATACGGATGCTGCTGGAAGGGCATATAGATTTCGGGTTCGGGTTTGGAGGCGGGCGAATCCTGGCGCACGTCGCTGACCACGCCGACGATGGTCATGGGGTTGGGAGAATCGAGCCCGCAGTAGATGCGGCGGCCGATGGGGTTCGCGGTTCCGAAAGACTGGCGGGCGAGCGACTGGGTGATGATGGCGGCAAAGGGCGCGTCATATTGATCGCGTGAAGTGAAGTCGCGCCCGGCGATGAGATGGATGCCCACAGTTTCGAAATAGTGCTTGCTGGCCAGCGCAAAGATGGCCGTTGGCATATCATGCGGCCAGTTCATCTTGAATGGGTCCTGGCCGCTTTGGATGTGAACGCCTTCCACCAGGTAGCCGCCGTTGGAGCCGTAGTGTCCGGTGGGCAGGCCCATGACAGCGGATGCCGATTGCACTCCCGGCATGGCGCGAATATCGTCCAGCGCCGTTTCAAAAGTTCGAATGGCTTCCAGATATTGCGGCAAGGCGAACGCGGGCGCATCGGCATACATCACCAGCACGCCTTCAGAGCGATAGCCGAGCGGCGTGTGAAGCAGCGACAGCAGAGAACGCGAAAGCAAGGCTGCGCCCACGCACAGCATGCAGCAGATGGCAATTTGCGCGACGACGATGAGGTGACGCGAGCGGCCACTGCCGCCGGAAAGCGAATTGTTCGCGCTTTGTTTCAGAACGAGCGCCAGATCCAGCTTGCGCAAATGCAGCGCGGGGATGAGGCCGCAGGCCATGACCGTCAGGCAGGAAACCGCAACGGAGAAAAGCAGAACGGAGGGGTTGAGGCGCAGCGCATTGGCGGCGTGCGGCACGCTGGCGGGAATCAATGGAAAGAACAGATGAATGGCGATATAGGCCAGAAGCAGACCCGCAGCCGACGCGCCCAGGCCCAGGGCGATGCTTTCGCTGAGCAGCAGGAAGACGACTCGCGAAACGCTGGAACCGAGCGAGGCGCGTATGGCGATTTCGCGCGTGCGTGCGGCGGCGCGTGCCAGCATCAGGTTGGCCACGTTGGCACAGGAGATCAGCAGCAATAGCCCGGCCGCGCCAAACAGAAACAGCAGCGTGGCGCGAACTGGGGCGACCAGTTGATCCTGCAACGGAATGGCGCTGAAGGATTTGCCGGCGTTGGTTTCTGGGTGCGTGTTCGCGAGCCTGTTGCCGACAGTGGCGAGTTCCGCCTGCGCCTGGGCCAGCGTCACTCCTGGTTTGAGGCTGCCGATGACGCGATAGTTGTAGGACGTGCGGTTCTGGTTTTCAGGTGTGGCGGAGCGGCCAATCCAGACATCGGCCTTCTCCGGATAGGCCATCTGGCTATCAATCAAGCCAACGACCTGATAGGGCTTGTTGTCCACCGTAACCACTTGGCCCAGAGCTTTCGCGCTGTCGCCCCATGTGGCGGCGGCAAAGCCGGTGGTGAGAACGGCGGTGTCGGGGGACGTCAGCAGGTGGCCAAGCGATGGACGCGCATGCAGCGCTTCAAAGAAATTCGCATCGACGCTGAACGTCTGGGCGAAGCGAGCCTGATTGCGCAGGCGAATGCCCGTCTCACCGCCGCTGTAGATGGAGAGAGCGGAGAAGCTGCGCAAAGCGGGGCGCAGGTCCAGAATGTCGCCGCCGGTCATGGCGCGTGTCACCTTCGCCTTTGCCGGCCATGTGGTGTTCAGCGCCACAATCCGTTCTGGATGAGGAAACGCCAGCGGCTGCAGAATCACCGCGTCCACCACGCTGAACAAAGCGGTGGTGACGCCGATGCCCAGGGCCATGGTGAGGATACAGAGAACGGCGAAGCTGGGCGTTCGGGAGAGTGAGCGCAAGGTGGGATGGAGCATGATTTCTTAGAATACTGAGGCTTGCGGATTTGGTTGCAAAATTAGAGGCTCAAGTCCAGGGCAACCGCTCCCTTACGTTCGCGGGTCGGAAGGGTCGCGGACTGCAGAGTGGCTTCATGATCATCGATGGCCCGCAGCGCTATGGTGAGTCCCGGCATCTTCGGTTGAAGGCGAGGTTTGTGGAGTCTGGCAATTCCTGATATTCGAGGACGTCCGCCGCCTCGCTATTTAGAAAATCCGCGTCTTGCTCCAATATCGCCGCGTCTCTTGCGTTGCGCAGTGCCTTTTTCGCTGCTCGCTTGCATGCCCTATTGCGGCACAAGGCCTTGCTCGACGGCGTAGCGAATGAGCGCGGCGGAACTGCCCAGGTTCAGGTCGGCCATCAGATGTTTTTTGTGGAACTCGACAGTTTTGATGGATATGTCGAGGCTGGAGGCGATCTCGCGTCCGGATTTGCCTTCGCCGACAAGCTGAAGGATCTGGCGCTGACGCATGGTTAGGGCGGTGAATAAATCGGACGGGTCCATTCCTCTGCCCAGCCCGGGTCCCCCGCCTAGCCCGGGCCCTCCGCCCAGTCCGGGGCTGATGCCGCGTTCGCGCTGGAGGATTTTGGTCTGCATCATGGAGGACAGAAAGAACTTGCCTTCGGCCACGTCGTGAATGGCGTCGACCAATTCTTCGGACGATCCCTGCTTCAGGACGTAGCCGGAAGCGCCGGATTCAAAGGCTTCTTTGGCGAACGCCACATTCATGTGACAGGTGATGAAAATCAGCCTGGTTTCCGGCCGCGCCTGCTTGATCCGGCGGCCGGCGTCCAGGCCGTTCAGATGCGGGAGAGAAATGTCCATCAGCATGATGTCCGGTTTCTTCTCGGCCGCCAGAGCGATGGCATCGCTCCCGCTTGCGGCAGTGCCGACTATTTCGCAGGTGTGCTCAATGAGCCGGCAAATGGCATCCAGAACTAATTCATGATCTTCCGCAACACATACCCGTATAGATCCGACCAAGGTGGACTCCTTCCACAACAGCTTGTTTCGATCCGTTATTTGAAAGCGCCGGGGAGCGGCGCAAGTTAACGTTATTTTGACACAAAGTGGGCACGCGTCTTCTGCTAAACTCTTCATTTCCTTCGAACGCGATGAATCTAGACCGCGGTTTTTTTGGCCATCCCGTTGGTCTGCGCACGCTCTTCCTGACTGAGTTATGGGAGCGCTTCAGCTATTACGGCATGCGGGCGCTGTTCATTTTGTTCATGACGGCACCCGTGGCGCGCAAAGGGCTAGGGTTCCCGACGGCGGAAGCGGGCGCCATTTACGGACTTTACACCGGGATGGTTTATCTGCTGGCGCTGCCGGGCGGCTGGATTGCGGACAAAATTCTGGGCGCGCGGCGCGCGGTTTTGTGCGGCGGAATCATCATCGCGCTGGGGCATTTTTGCCTGGCCATTCCGACGATGGTTACTTTTTTCATCGGCCTGGTGCTGATTGTTTCGGGAACGGGGCTGCTGAAACCGAATGTCGCCACCATGGTGGGCCAGCTTTATGCGCAGCATGATCCGCGGCGCGATGCGGGTTTCTCCATTTTTTATATCGGCATCAATCTGGGAGCTTTTCTGGCTCCGCTGATTTGCAGCTATGTGGGCGAAAACATCAACTGGCATTACGGATTCGGCGTGGCCGGGCTGGGCATGACCATTGGCGTGATTCAGTATGCGCTGAGCAGCCGGACGCTGGGCGACGCGGGCGCCAAGCCCGCCAGCGTACACGCTGAGCAAAGCCGGTTTCGCTGGGGTTTGCTGCTTTTCGTGATTGCACTGCTGGCGCTGGGGAAGCTGGCCTATGACGGCACGGTCTCGGTGCAGACGCTGTCCTCCGGTTTCGGCGTGATGCTGATTCTGATTGTGATTGCGATGTTCGGCGGGTTGCTGCTTTTTGGCAACTGGACGAAGGAAGAACGCGGACGGCTGTTGGCGATTTTTGTGCTGTTTGCGGCGTCGTGCTTGTTCTGGTCCATTTATGAACAGGCCGGGTCTACGCTGAATTTGTTTGCGGAGAAGAACACGGATCGCAGTTCGCCGTTTCTGTCGCAGCCGTTTCCGGCGGGGTGGTTCCAGTCGCTGCCGGCGCTGTTTGTGATTGCGATTGCGCCCGTGTTTGCTTGGCTTTGGGTGAAACTGGGCGACCGGAATCCGTCCAGCACGATCAAGCTTTCCATCGGGTTGCTGTTCGGGGGACTGAGCTTTTTGATTTTGATTCCTATCGCCGGGAAGATGGGCGTGAGCCCGATCTGGCTGACGATGACTTATTTGCTCCAGACTATCGGCGAGTTGTGCTTGAGCCCGGTGGGACTCAGCGCGATGACAAAGCTGGCGCCCAGGCGGATTGGCGGGCTGATTATGGGCGTGCTGTACCTTTCGAATTCGACAGGGAATTATCTGGGCGGCAGAATGGCGTCGGTTTCCGAGAGTTTGCCGCTGCCGATGCTGTTCGGGACGGTGGGTATGGCGGCGGTGGTGCTCGGCGGGGTGCTGGCGCTGCTGAACGGGCCGATGAAGCGGCTGACGGCGGGGGAAGATTAGGAATTCAGGCGGGAAGGACACTGTATCTTGAACTCATGCTCCGCTTTCCCAGCGTGGACGGGCTGGCGGATTCGTCCAACGTCCAGTTGCCGCGCGTTTTCAGCGCGACTCCGAGGCCTTGTCTAGCGAGGTTTGGCTCACGTGCCGCGGCTGCGCGTGGGGATTTGTGCCTAAGCAGCACATCAAGCATTTGGTCTTTGCGCTATGCCAGCGCCGCGATGCCGAAAGTGGCGAATGGCAGCCAGGTGGACCGGCGGCTGTGGCGCGAATCGCGGCGATGTGTTTGAGCCCAAAGAGTTTTGAAGATGATTGGCTATCTTGATTTTCTGATGCGGCTGGGGGCGGCGCTGCTGCTGGGAACCGTAGTGGGGCTGGAACGGCAATGGCGCCAGCGCATGGCGGGCACGCGGACGAACGCGCTGGTGTGCCTGGGCGCGGCGGCGTTTGTGATGTGCGCGTTTCTGGTGCGGGACCCTTCGCGCGGGGAAGCGCAAATTGTGTCCTATGTGGTTTCGGGAGTGGGCTTTCTGGGCGCGGGCGTGATCTTCAAGGACGGCGGCGGGGTGCGCGGATTGAACACGGCGGCGACCATCTGGTGCTCGGCGGCCATCGGCGCGGTTTGCGGTCTGGGCCAGTTGCCGTATGCGGCCACGGTTTGCGGCGCGGTGCTAATCACCAATATTGTTCTGCGGCCGCTGGCGTACCGATTGCATCCCGCGCAGCAGAGCGGCGGGGAGCAGGAGACCATTTATCTGTTCGCGCTGATTTGCGAAATAAAGGATGAGGCGCACATGCGGGCTTTGCTGCTGCATGAGCTTGCCAATAAGACGCTGATGCTGACTTCGCTGAGCAGCGAGGATCTTGAAGGGACGGCGAAGCTGAAGGTGTCGGCGATGATTCGGGGGATGGGGCGGCAGGATCAACTGCTGGAGGAGATGGTGGGAAGGCTGTCGCTGGAGCCGGGTGTGAGTTCTGTGAGCTGGGTGGTGAGTTCGCCGGTTATGGAATAGCTAACGGACCGGCAGCACAAACACAATGGTGTGTTCGCTGATGATGACGCGGCCGTTGTCTTTCGCGGGATCAAACATCCATTGTCTGGCGGCGGAGATGGCGGCGGCGGCTACTTTGGGGTTCACGGCGGGGCCGGTGACGCGGGCGTTGGTAACGTGGCCGGTGGAATCGACAGTTACCTTCACAGCCACGCGGGTCCGGACGGGCAGAGTTCCCACGGGAATGTTGCGCACGTTGGGCATCACCTGGACCAGCGGGCGCGGCGCGACATAGGACGATGAAGCGGACGCCGAACCGAGCGGGCGCGGCTTGCTCTTGGAGCGGGTGACGGGTACTGGGTCCCAGCCGTTGATGGTTGTGCCGCCGGTGGTTTCCGAGCTTGTGGTGGCCGGCGCTTGATCGGCGGGCTGGTAGGTTCCAATGGTCGCTGGCGTTTCGTAACGGGGCGGCGCGGAGGGTTTGGGTGCGGCCGTTTTGGGGACGGGGGGCACATAGGCCGAGAGAGGCGTGGGCGGCGCAGGATCGGCGGTGGCCGTTTCAGCCGGTGGGATGGTTCCATCGCGCAACAGAGTGGGCGCGGTGGGGTCGGTCACGGGCGCATCGTCAGGCGTGCGTGCGGAGGTGTTCTGAATGGGCGAGCTGACGTCGAGCGTAGCCTGGCGCGAGGATAGGCCGTCCAGCAGGCGCACGCTGCCAGTGGCGGAGCCTTGGTCGCCGCGCACCACCAGGCGGAATGTGATGTCATTGGTGATCGGGCGGTAAAGCACGGAGCCGTCAGCCACCTGGCGGCCGTCCAGATGGATTTCGCGGTTCACTTGGCCGTCGAAAATTTGCAGCGTGGCGTCGGTGGCGGAGGCCACGGCGTGGTTGCGCTGGTTCCAGCTCAGGCGCAGGCGGTCGTCTTCGTTGCGCACCCGCAGATTGAGGCCGGTGCCGGGGAAAACGGCCGAGATCATTTGGCCCAGGCGGCCGTTTTCGCCTTGCAGGCCGCCGAGAGCGAGGAACCCGAAGACCAGGCCGGAGCAGACCAGGAAGACGCCGATGATCCAGGGCCAAGGCGAGGCCTTGGGCCGAGCGGGAGGCCGCAACAGCATGGGCAGGCCGCTGATTTCGCTGGGAACCACGCGCCCGGTGCGGGGCGCTCTGCCGATTTGGGCCAGTTCCAGCGCATTCACAGGCGGCGGCATGGCCAGGGGCGGCTCTGGCTCCGAGAAGCGGAAATCGGCGCGATAATCGGGAATGCGGGCGGGGGCGGTTGCGTAGCCGTTTGCGAAGCCGGACCCGAAAGCGGCATTCGCCAGCGGCGGCGCGGGAGTGGGAACTGCGGGCGGAGGCGCGGGTGTTGGGATTACGGGAGCCGGGGGCACGGCCGATTTTGGAGTTTTGTCAGAAACCGGGCGGCTCTTTTTGACGGCCACATCGGAATACGGATTGAAATAGGCGGGCGGCGCGGGTGCGGGCTCAACGGCGTCACTTTCATGCGAACTGCTGCCGTTTTTGCCATTTTTTTGCGCCTTGGGGCGGCCCGGAAGGCGGCCGTCGCCGATGAGGCCCCGGATTTTTTCGTTGTATTCTTCTTCCTTGCCGCGATTGAGGAAGCCGAACAGCCGGTCGCTGACCGCTTCGGCGCGGCGCTTCAGCATTTCGAAATGCGACAGCGGTTCGTCGGTGTCGTAGGTGCGGAGGTAGGAATCGTCGCTCAGCTTCATGCGCATGGCGAGTTCGATGGATTCGCTCATGTGCCGTATGTCGGCTGAGAGGCGCACGGAGCCCCAGCGGTAATCGTCCGTGGTCAGAACATCGTTATCGGCCTTGGAGTAGACTTCGGCGGTCATCTGGGACGGGCCTTCGCGCCAGATGATGAGCGCGATGTCTTCGGACTTGCGGAAATGCTGATTGTGAAAGACCAGGTCGCTGCTGAGCAGGCCGCTGCTGTTGCGGAAGGAAAACCAGCCCACGATTTCAAACTGGGACAGCTCCAGGTCGTGCTTGGCTTCCGCAGCCGTGGTCTTATAAGCCGTTTCCCAGCGCTGGCGGCGCACCAGTTCGCTGTGGGAACCCATGTCGACGAAGGTTTTCAAGGCGTCAACAGACCGTACGCCCGGCTCAGCCTTGCCAAACAGCAAGCCGCTGATGTCGTTGTTGGCGGTGCCTTTGTCGCGCATAATGCGCGCCAGGTCGCAAAGGCTTTCCACGACATACGGTTCAATCCGAACCTTAAATGGAATTGTGATGGGCGAACTTTCCAAGCTGGTTTTTAACAGACTCATGACTGCAAATGGACTCTCTTACTACCTGCCTAGTTGCCCTAAATGAAATAAACTCTCGGATTATCAGTTTAACCCGCAAAATGAAGAGTTGTAACACTCTGGGGTGCATCATCCGTACCAGCAGGCGTACCAGCGCTGGGCCTAAGATGAAGCCTCATACGAATAGGATTTTCCGGACGAAGCAGAAAACCTGCGCCCACTTCCGCCGGATCGGGGCTGACATTTGCCAGTTTCCAGCGTCTGGCCAGGATGGCGAGAGCGATAATCCCTTCCATACGGGCGAAAGGCTCTCCGATACACATCTTAGCGCCGCCGCCAAAGGGGAAGTAAGCAAACTTGGGACCGGCATAGTTTTGCCAGCGTTCGGGGTTGAATTCGGAGGGATCTTTAAAGTAGTTCGGGTTCCTCTGAGTGATATAGGGGCTGAGGAATATACTGCTCCCTTGGGGGATGGTGTATCCGGCCAGTTCCAGCTTTTCTTTTGAACGTCTTGCGAAGGCTAGGGCGGGCGGATACAGGCGCATAGCCTCCTGGAAGACCATGGTTGTATACGGAAGTTGGGGCAGAGACTCCAGGGTGATCTCGCCTGGGAGCGAATCCAGTTCGGCGTGCAGGCGCCGTTCCACGTGCGGGTGGCGGGCCAGCAGATACCAGGTCCACGTTAGGGCGGTGGCAGTGGTCTCGTGGCCGGCGAGCATGAAGGTGACCATTTCATCGAGAATGCCTTCTTCACCGGCGAGCAGGCTCAGCATGCTGCGGTTTTTTTCCTGCGGCGAGGCCACCTGAAGTTCCAGTACTGGACGCAAAATTTTATCGAGTTCCGCGCGTTCTTTTGCGAAGAAGAGGCTGCGGCCTTTGGGGTGAACGCGGCGATAGAACAAGACGGCTGGCTCGATGAAGGAGAAAAGCGGCGCCAGCCAGCGCACGCTTTTGGTGACGCGCTGCAAGACATCGGAGACTTTTTCTGCGGAATGGGTGAAATCGGCGCCGAACAGGGACGCGCCGACAATTTCCAGGGTGAGGCGGCGCATTTCGGCGCGAATATCTATTTCGAGGCCGTCCTGCCAGGTTTCGGCCAGCGCGCGGGAGGCTTGCACCATGATGCTGGCGTAATGGGCGATTTGCTCTTTGTGAAAGGCCGGCTGGAGCATGCGGCGGCGCTCTTTGTGGAGCGGCTCTTCGCGCGTGATGACGCTGTCGCCGACCAGTTCGCGCAGGAGTTTCGCGCCGGAGTCGCGTTCGAAGCTGTGCTGGCGGGTGATGAGAATTTCTTTGATGAGTTCGGCATCGTCCACCACGTAAACGCGGCGGTGGAGCACGCGGAAACTGGCGATGGGGCCGTAGCGGCGGGCGGTTTGTTCCAGAAAGTCGAGCGTGCTGCCGGCTTTGCTTTTTCCGAAGAACCCCAGCACTTGCATTCCGCGCGGGCCCGGTGGTGGCTGCATATCTTATTTTCTAATTTTCGGTTTGGGGGATGTAACGGTTTGTGGCCGGGAGGCACATAAGAAGCAACACCACATGACAAGCCGCTTGGGAAGGTTTCACTCGGAGGCGAACCTTCCTGAGCGCAAAGATGCCTGAGCGCAAAGATGGGCGAGGTAGTAACCCTACGGGCAGAGGTTTAGTCTCTTATAGACTTGAAACCCACCTTGACAAACATGAAGCCCTGCTTGATCTTGCTTGCCCTTTCGATATCCCTTGCAGCCCAGAAGCCCCAAAAGATAGATGAGGAATACACAAAGCTCATCAAAGAGTATCTTCAGGATTCGCGCATCACCACGGATCTGGTGGATCACATGCCGGCGTCGGACACGGTTCCGTCTCCGCTGAAGTTTCTGGGGCGCATTCCCGGCAAGCCAGGAGAGCTGACTTACGCGAAGGACATTGAGCGCTACTATGAGGCGCTGGCGAAGGCTTCCCCGCGGGCGCGGTTGTGGAAAATTGGCCAGACGGAAGAAGGGCGCGACATTGTCATTCTGGCGATAGCGGACGAAGCCACCATCAAGAATCTGGACCGCTACAAAGAGATGCTGGCGAAGCTGGCTGACCCGCGCCACACCACCGAAGAGGAAGCGAAGAAAATCATCCACACCGCCAAGCCGATTTACTGGGCCATGAGCGGCGTGCATTCTCCCGAGACCGGCGGTCCGGAGATGCTGATAGAGCTGGCCTACCGATTGATTGTGGAAGAGACGCCGTTCATCCAGAGCATCCGCAACAACTCCATCACGTTTATAACTCCGGTGGTGGAGGTGGATGGGCGCGAGAAAGAAGTGGACACCTGGTATTACGGCAAGAAGACCGGCAAGCCGCGTCCGCCTTTGATGTACTGGGGCAAGTATGTCCAGCACGATAACAACCGTGACGGCATGGGCCAGTATCTGCAGCTCACTCAGGCTTTGACAAGAGGCTTTCTGGAATGGCATCCCACGGTGGGGCATGACTTGCATGAGGCGCAGTCGTATCTGTACATTTCGACAGGCACGGGCCCTTATAACAATTCTCTGGATCCGATAGCTGTCGATGAGTGGTGGCTGTTAGGAGAAACGGAGGTCATGGAGATGGCCAAGCGCGGCGTGCCCGGCGTCTGGACTTATGGTTTCTATGATGGCTGGGTTCCTAACTACTTGCTGTGGATACCGATGACTCATAATGCATTTGGCCGATTCTATGAAGTGCAGAGTTATGGACCGGATGTGACGGAGAATCTGCGCTTGCAGCCTACCGTGACGAGCCGAGAATGGTATCGACCGAATCCGCCTTTGCCCTCGATAAAATGGGGCCCGCGCAATAACACGAACATTCAGGAATCGGCGCTGCTGATTGCCATGCACAAGGTGGCGGAGGATCACGAACTTTATCTGGAGAACTATTATCTGAAGAACAAGCGCGCGGTGGAGAAAGGAACGGAGGGTCCCACTTATGCGTGGCTGGTTCCGGCCGAGCAGAAGCGGCGCGTGGATGCGACGGACCTGGTCAATCAACTGCGCCATCAGGGGATAGAGGTTCACAAGGCGGACGCGCCTTTGAAAGCGGGCAATATCGACGTCGCCACCGGCGATTACATCATCCGCGCGGATCAGCCCTATCGCACTTTGGTCGACATGTACATGAGCGTTCAGAACTATCCGCCGGCCAACCCGCGGCCTTATGATGACACGGGCTGGACCATGCAATACATGCGCAACGTGAAGGTAACTCCCGTGACCAGCAAGGCGATTCTGGATGGCCGCATGAGCTTGCTGACGGCCGATGCCAAGCCGGTGGGCGGCATACAAGGGAGTGAATCGACACTGGTGATTGAGCACACCACCGACAATGCGCTGATGGCGTTCCGGTTCCGCAATCCGGGCGTCAAGATGATGGCGGCGGAAGAAGATTTTGAGTTAGCCGGAAAGAAGATGCGGGCGGGCGCGTTCATTATTCCGAATGCCGACCGTTCGAAGCTGGAGCCAGTGCTGAAGGAGTTAGGAATTCAGGCGCTTTCGGTGGCTTCCGCGCCTGCGGTGAAGACGCATGAACTGACGGTTCCACGGATTGGTTATGTGCATACATGGACGCGGACGCAGGACGAGGGCTGGGTGCGGGCGGCGCTTGATTATTATGGCGTTCCGTACACTTATTTCGCCGACCAGAAACTGCGCGAAGGGAATCTGCGCGCCAAGTACGATGTCATCATCTATCCGCACACGGGCGCGAATCTTCAGCAGTCGATCACTGGCATTCCAATGGCGGGCGCTGATCCGATTCCTTATAAGAAGTCGGAGTTAACTCCGAACCTGGGTGTGCTGGATCAGAGCGATGATATTCGCGGCGGCATGGGATTAGATGGGCTGGCGGAACTTGAGAAATTCGTGAAGGCGGGCGGGACACTGATTACCGAGGGTTCGACAGCGAGCATGGTGACGGAGGCTGGCATGGCATCGGGTGTGACCGTGGAACATCCGGCGCAGTTCTTTGCGCGGGGCTCGATTATTCAGGGAGTGATCTCGGATTTCAAGAGTCCGATTACTTATGGGTACAGCGACAAGGATTTGCCGGTTTACTTTAATCAAGACCCGATTTTGAATGCTTCGGCTGGCGGCGGTTTTGGGGGCGGCTTAGCGGCGCTGGCCGGTTTGCCGGTGAATGGCGGGGCGGGACAGAATGTCACTCCGAATGCGCAGGCGGTGCATGTGGCTCCGCTGGAGGGGAATCCGGCTTTGCCGCCTGAACCCGTGTTAGGCGGGGCGGGTCCGGTAAGCGGGGCTGCGGCAGCGGGTCGAGGCGGAAGGGGCGGTGGTGGCGGCGGAGCTAATAATCAGCCGCAGCCTCCGAGACCCCGCGTGATTATGCAGTTTCCTACGAACCCCGCCGATATGCTGCTGTCTGGAACGCTAGGCGGCGGCGAAGCGGTGGAGGGGCGGGCTTTGGCGCTGGATATATCGATGGACAAGGGCCATATCGTGATGTTTGCGCTGCGGCCGTTCTGGCGCTGGCAGACGCAGGGGACGTTTTTCCTGGCGTTCAATGCGATTTTGAACTGGGATCATTTGGACGCGGGCAAGGCTCCGGCAGCGAAGCCGGGTGCGGAAACGGAGACGGGGCACTAAGAGTTAGAAATCGCGCTGGGGCCTATAACCGGGACGGGCGCGCACTTTGTATTTCTTCATTGCCTCGCCGGTGAGTTCCACGCGGATTTTGCGGAAGCCTTCGTTCGGGTTGGGCTGCGGATAGTAAGTGACGGTGTAACTGTTGCCTAAGTCCTCACGGATGGATTCAAAGGCTTCCACCTGCTTTTGCCAGGTCTTGGCGAAGTAGCTCTTGCCGCCGGTGTTGGTGGAAATACGCTTGAAGATGTTGCTGGAGATCTGGTCCTTTGTCACTTCATTGGTGGAGATGACATAGATGGGAATACCTTCGTCTTCGGCCACGGCGCGCACGTCGTCAGGCGCCACCATGCTGGCGTTGTCGGGACCGTTTGAGAAGACAATCACCACTTTGCGGCCGGGCACCTTGGCGGCGTCGCGCAGCGTGAGCAGCAAACAGTTATAGAGAGCCGAGTCATCACCGGCGACGGCTTTGCGCAGGCCGGCTATGGCTAGGTTGCGGTCTCGATTCAGCATCACGGCGCGGTTCAAGTTGCGGCTGTAGGTGTAGATGGCGACGGAATCGGCGCGGTCCAGGCCGCGAATGAAGTCGGAGATGGCATCGGAGGCGTAGACGAACCCGCGATACATGTAATTGCTGGTGTCGAAGAGGACGAAGACGTTGGTGCCGCTGGAATCGGAACGGAGGTCAATGGCATTCGGATCCGAGGTGCTTGCTTCGGGCGCACTTCCGGAGTGAAGAGGCCGAAGTTCATTGTTGGCCAGCACCTGCATGGGCGGCCGGTTGCCTTCGGCGAAGGTGTTGAGCTTCTCGGCGATGTCGTCCTCATAGACGGTAAAGTCTTTTGGCTTCAGGCCGTTGACGTACTTGCCCTTCTGGTCGGTGACGCTGAAGCCCAGCACCACCATATCCACTTTCACCCTGAAGGTGGTTTGATCCTGGGCGTGAAGCCAAAGCCCGGCACTAACGATAGCCATTGTTGCCAGGGCGGAAAAACGCAAAAGATTACTCAAGCCTAATTCTCCGAAGTGTTCATTGCTACTGCTTGCGGTCCCTTTTGCCGGACAGAGGCGCCGACGGTGTCCAGGGATCTGAGGATGGCGGGCCAATCTTCCAAATGAGTGGCGAAGATGTTCTCGATAGCGGCCCGATTCCATTCGGGCACATAGCTTTCCAACTGCGCGGCGGGCACGCCGGTTTCATAGGCAAGCGCGGCGTAAAACAGATTGTTCGATTCCCAGCTTTCGGCCAGTATGCGGCTGGAGAAACCCATGAGGGCGGGGAAAGTCCGCAGATAGAGGAGGCCGGGCTGGAACGAATGAGTCAGCGTGGGCTTGGGCGTTCCGAAAGCGCGCGAAATGGCTTCGGGGGAAAGCTGCGATTCATGGCGCGAGCCGATCTGGGCGAGAAGCGCCGACGAGCTATCGGGAGAAATGTCTTTCAGCGCCGGATCGATGGCGACGGCGTAGAGAGCCGAGGTGGGTATCTGCGGCAGAGCCTGGGCGAATTCGGATGGCTGCATGTGATTGGCAATCCATTCGACACGGTTGGGAGACAGATAGCGGCGCAGGGAGTCAAGAACGCGCGGCTGCACGTCCTTGTTCAGCGCGGCCTCCGCCAGCAGCGCCTTGCCGCGGTCCAGGTTGAGGCCCACCCATTGCACTTGTTCGGAGGAAACGTCGCGCCAGCGATTAATGGTGACGTCGGCAATCATCTGGGGCACCAGATCGGCCCAGATCAGCGCCTGTTCGCGCTTGGGAGACAGAAAGTTCTGTTCGGCTTCGGCCAGCGCGTAGGGAAGATTGATCATGGAACCGCTAAGGCGGCCGCCGGCGCTTTCGGGCCAGCCGGAGCCGGAAACTTCGGTGAGACGCCATTCGGCGGGAGTGCTTTCCTGGCCGACAAAATCATGGCTGCGCACCAGCAAAGGATTGGTGAGAAGAAGCTGCGCTCCGGGCGGCGCGTAATAGCAGTAGATCAAGCCGACGAGCGAATCGCGCAGGAGCGGGGCAAGAAGCGCGCGCGGGTCTTTCTTGTCCGGTCCTTTCAGCAGAGCGTCGACATTCAGCTTGCGCTCCACATCCACATGGCGTTCGCTCCAGTAGCCGACTGCCAGGGTGGAGCGTTCTTCCGGGGAAAGCGATCCGCGCGTGGGTTCGGTCTCAGCGAGGCGTTTTAACTGGTCGCTGATGTTTTTCATCGCCTTGGCGTCGCTCTGGCCTTTTTCAATTTTGTCGGCGGCGGTGATGAGACTGTCCACGTTCACCAGGCGCTGGGCGTCGAAAATGCGCGCGAAATAATCGGCGCGGGACAGCGGCGAGCCGTCGTGCAGCTTGCCCACCATCAGCTCGACAAGGCGTTCCTGGCGCGTGCCGGACATTTTCGGAGTGGCCGCGTTCAGAAGCAGATCGATCCCGGAGTGCCCGGCATCGAAAACGTCGGGTTCCTGCTTGACCGCGCCGAAGGGAGCAATCAATTTGGCAAAGAGGGCATCCTGGTCCGAGGGTGGAATGGCGCCCTGGCGGCACAGAATGCGCCATAACTCAACCAGCGATTGCAAGGAGCCTAGCGTGTCGGTGCGCAGCAGCACATCACGAATGCGCGCCGCATTTTGGCCCAGGTCGATGTAATTCTGGATGGAGTTTTCGCTCAGCGCGGGAACTTCGGCGAACAAAAGATATTGAGAGCCGAAACTGCGGTAGTTATTCACCAGGAACGTGGCGATCTGGGCTGAAATGGGGTGAGCGCGATAGCGGTCAATATCGTTCAGGGCTAGAAAGATGCGCAGCGGTTCGTTCTCGACGGACTTGCGGCTAAGGCCGAAGAGAGCTTCAATCAAGTCATCCTCAGAGCGCCAGGAGGTCGCCAGACGGGTCAGTTTGCCGTCGTATTTTCCATGCGGATGCTTGAGAAAGAGCGTCTTCCAAACATCAAGATTGCCAGGAATATGCGGCTTGCCGTTCGGTTCTATGCGCAAGGAAGTGGTGAGCAGCATCAGTTCGGTGCTGGAACGGAAGACGGGACGAGCCGGTCCAGGGGTGGTCACTTTGCCGCGCAGCGCGTCGTAAAAACGCTTCATGCGTTCGGGCTGGGTGAGATAAGCAGCGGTGGGGCCGTCGATGCGAGACAGCGCGTCGAAGTAACTGGCCAGCCAGCCGTCGTCGACGGAGATGAGCTTTTCGAAAAACGCGCCGGGATTGGAGGGACTTACGCCCACCAGTCCGGCCCAGATTTTGGGAGAGCCGGGAACAACGGCAGAGCCGTTGCGGATCTGAAACATGCCGCCGAAGAAATCAAGCACATGCGAGAAAATGCGGAGCCGCTGCGCCGGCGCCTGTTTGCGCAGCGCTTCGGCGGTGGCAGTGTCCAGATGCGAGAGCCCCAGATAGAGGCGGCAGAGCTGGCTGTCGCTTAAGAAACCGTCCAGAAAATCGGTGCCCGCCTGCTTGCCTTGCGCGGAGAGCCAATAATCGGCTGTGTAAAGAACGGGAACCGTTGTGGGCGCGTATGGCAGTTCAAAGCGGTGGTTGGCGCGCAGGTCCTGCTCCAGCGGCGTCAGCGGGAAACCGGAATCAACCGTAAGAAACGCGCGCGTGGGATTCACCGTCTCCAGAACAATATCGGAACCGCAGCTTCCGCGCATGCGATAGCCGAGAATTTTCAGCAGAGCGCCGGTCTGCTCGCTGTCACAGGCGGGGATGACAATTTTTCGGTCCGCGCCCGCCATGGCTTGCAGTTCGCGCGCCTGGCCGATATAACGGATGAGCAGCCGCAGATATTCCGTTTGCTGCAAAGACTCGTTGCCGATGGCTTCAAAGCCGTTGGTGACGATGTTGCGCGCCAGAGCCGGCAGCAGATCTTCCGGCGCAAGGTCGGGCGAAAGGGCGGCCATGCGGGCGAATGCGCCCAGCGGGCCGGGAATGGTGAAGCTGGAATATCCGGATGGCGAGGAGGGTTTGGCGGGCAGCGAAAGATCAGCGCCGCCGGCGTCTTTGTAGCGTTTCAGATCGGCCGATAAATTCTCTTCGTCGCCCGACGTGAAATCGGCCAGAACCGCCTGATGCAGGGCAAATTTCTTTTGCGCGGCGTCGGTTTCAAGATCCGCCCATTTCAGGTTGGCGGAGCGGCAGGATGAATCGCCATGACGGCAAAGAAATTCAGCCAGCTCTTTTGCGCCAGCGCTGTCGGTGGCGGCACTTGTTTGCAGCAGCGAACGCGCAGCGGCGAGATTGCCCGAAAATTCGTATTGCTGAACCTGTTCCCGGAGGTCGGCGGCGGCCACGAACGATGTTGCTGAAGCTAGAAGACAGGCTGACGCCAAGGACACAACGGCCCTCTTTGCGGAGGCGACTGCCCGCAGGTTTAATGTCACAGAGCACTTCCCCCAACTAGGATTTTTACTCTACCATTTGTGAATCGGCGAGTTCGGCTGATACCCACAGTGTTCTTCGCAAGAGCAAATATTCTCGAACTTTAGCGAAGCCGACGGAGCAATCTGGATTGCGGCGGCTAACGGGCTTTTATCGCTTCACCGGGCAGCGTCGGGGTCTTTGGCATCTAATTGATCCATAAGAATGCCAATTTCAACAATGTTGGCACTGTCATCGAAGGAAGCGCCAACCAGCCTGCGGCTGGGATCGTCCAGAGAGCGCGGGTTCACCGTCACCGCGGCGGCCGTGCAGCCTTTTGCGCGCCAGCCGCCCCGAGAAAGGTTGGTCAGCCACCGTTCGCTAATCAGATCATTCAGTCCTTAATGAAGGTTCGGAAGCCATTTCGGAGATGCCTCATTTTTGCAAGAGCCCGCAATTCAGTTTTGTTGGGCACTATTGGAGCAAATTAACGCATACACCTTCGAACGGAGATAAACGATTGTGAAAATGAAGAACTTTGGCTTGCTGGCAATCGCCGGATTGCTGGCTTCGGGAATTATGCAGGCGGACTCGATCCAGGCCAGCCTCTATTCACCATTTGCACCCGCCGGGGCGGCACCGGTGATTGTGAACTTAAGCGGGATAACGCCGGTATACCAGGGCACCGTTATGGGCAGCGGCTACATGATTTCATTCCCGTCCACCGGCTATAACACGGGAGTCGTGCAAGGGGCAGGTTCTGGGTATGCCTTGCCTGTGGCGGGCGTGACGGGCACAACGCCTGAATATCTGACCGGCGGTTTTGGCTCCGCGCTCACGACAAACGCGGCGGCTTCTGGAAACTATCTGTCAACAGGCACTGGCGAGGTGGTGATCACGTTTAGCGCGCCGGAGACATCATTCGCGCTGCTGTGGGGCTCCATCGACACCTCCAATTCGCTCAGCTTTAATGATGCGGCGGACTATGTGGTGACGGGTTCGGCCGTGCAGAACGCTGCGGGCGGCTTTGTGGGCAATGGCTATCAGGGGCCCGGCGGAAGCGCTTACGTCATTGTGAACACGTCCACACCGTTCACGCAGGTGATTGCCACCAGCAGTTCCGCTTCTTTCGAGTTTGCCGGCGTGTCGGCCGCGGCGTCCTCATTCACGACAACCCCTTCCACAACGGCACCCGAGCCAGAGATGGCCTTGCTGATGCTGCCGCTTGGCATCGCCTTCCTTTGGTTCAGAAGAAAGGCGTAGCTATTGATTTCTTGAGACATAAAGCCGGTCGAGTGCATACCAGATTCGCCCGACCGGAACAGATGCCAGGTTGGCACAGGGGGTGCTTTTGGCAGCCGTTGCCATGTTCAGCCTCGCTAGTCTGTAGTTACAGACATGCGGACGTTTTGGAAACCGGCTGTTTGGCACTTGGTTCCGTACCTGGTATTGGCTGTTGTTTCAGCCATATATCTGTGGCCGTTTGTGCGCGGTTTCAACGATTCGCCGGATTCCGGCATCTACTTGAATGGCGCGGACTTGGTCGGCCAGGGCGCGGTTCCCAGCCGCGATTTTGTGGAGCTGCAGGGGCCTGGATCTTTCGTCTGGCTCGCGCTGTTTTTCCGCCTGTTTGGCGCGACTTTTGAGACGGCGCGAGTGGTGCTGGACGGCACGGGCGTGGCCTTGGGTCTGCTGGCGTTCTGGCTGTCGCGGCGGCTGGGCGCGACCGGATTTTTCGCCGCGCTTTTTGTGGTGATGACGGCGATTCCGGTGCTGCCCATGAACAGTCCGCATTACGACAGCAACCTGTTTGGGATGGCCGGACTGGCGGCATTTCTGCTGTTTTGGGACGGCGCGGCGGGCGGATTTCGCTGGCTGGTTGCTTCGGCGGTGCTGTGCGGGGTCACAAGTTTGACGCTGCAACAGAAGGGCGTCTATCTGGCGATTGCGCTGCTGGTTTGTTTACTTTGGCGGCGCTGTTTCAGGGCGGGGGTAGTGTTTGCGGCTGCCTATGCGGCGACGATCGCGGTGGTGTTGGCGGTTTTTGCGTCGCTGCATGCGCTGCCCGATGTCTGGCACGCCAATTTCGTGTGGCCGCTGGAGAGCTATTCGCAAGCCAATGCAGCGCCTTACGGATTTCCGCTCTGGCAGAACCTGGCCACCATGCTGGCGCAACAGCAGAACAAACCGTTCGCGTGGCTGGCGGATATTGCACTATCCATGCCGTTCCTGCTGGCGGCCGCGTTGCCGTTGCTGCTGCCCGTTTCGGCACGCATCACGCTGCGCGCGCTGCCTTACTGGCTGGCGGCGTATGCTTTCTGGCTGGCGGAGTTGCACCGCGCGGATATGGGGCACCTGCGCAATGGCGTGGTCTTGCTGGCTGTGCTGTTTTTTTCAATCTGTGAGACGTCAGGCAACGTGTTTCTTCGCAGGGCCGGGCTGGTGGTTGGCATTTGCACGGCGCTTTCTGGTGTCAGCCATTTCCTCACCAGCTTCGATGGCCAGAAACGGATGACCCGGCGCGGCGAGGTCTTGGTGAACGGCAATGCGGCGCTTCTCGATTTTCTGGAGTCGCACACGCAGCCGGGGGAAGAAGTTTTTGTTTATCCTTACCAGCCGATTTACTATTTCGCGGAGCACTTGCGGAACCCCACGCGCTACAGCAATTTGATGTATGGCATGAACACGAACGCGCAGTTTCGGGAGGCCGTGGACGATCTCGAACGGAAGAAAGTTCGCTATGTGGTGTTCGATGCGTTTCTTTCCGGCGCGCAGTTGTCGCGCGTGTTTCCGGCTTACCGGCCGCCACCGGAATCGGATTTGATTCTGGAGCCGTATTTGCGCGCGCATTACCGCATGGTGAAGGATTTGGGGCGGTTTCAGATTTGGGAGCGGATTAGTTCGCCGCTTCCGTAAGAAGATTTATGGCTTGCGGATAATCTCCGGTGGCGATGTGCCAGCCGTGTTTCGAGCCGTAGAGCGCCCAGTCGAGCGGCGTGCCGCCGTGTTCTTTCTCATGGACATTCAGCGGCGCGCCCTGTTTCAGCAGTTCGCGCAGCATCTCCGCATTGCCGTGGAACGCGGCCCAATGCAGCGCGGTTTGCGCGTTGTCGTTTTGCACGTCCACGGGCCAGCCCAAGTGAAGCATCAGGCGCAGCGCTTTGATGTCGTTTCGCATAGCGGCGCTGATCAGGCGGCGTTCGGATTCTCTTGACAAGGTGGGTTTCTTAGCCGCCAGTTCCAGCGCCAAAGCTTCATCGCCGACATCGCAGGCTTGGGTCAGTTGCAGTTCCAGCGGACTGTGCTGCATCAGGAAACGGAAAACGTCTTCGTGGCCAAACTCATGAGCCAGCATGTGAGGGGTGCGGCCCCAGCCGAAGCCAAAGATGTAAATACAGCCTCCGGCGCGCGGGTCTTGTTTGGGGAAATCTTCTCCGGAGACGCAGATATGGATGGAGTCGATGTGCATTTTTGCCAGCTCCAAATCGCCCAGGGCGGCAGCCATCAAGATATCGGTTTGCGCGCCGCGCGAGACCAGATAGCGGGCGGCTTCCAAACGCCGCGGCCGCATCGACACCATGTACTGCGCGGCGGTGGATTCGTGATCGATGTCGCGCGTGTCGATTTCGGCGCCGTGGTCGAGAAGGTAGGCGGCGATTTCAACGGTTGCGGCGCAATGCAGCGGAGTCTGGCCGTCGCCGCCGCGCGCGTTTGCCAGGGATGGGTCGGACTGAATGAGTTCTTTCAATCGGTCGAAGCGGCCGAGACGCGCGGCTGCGTGAATATCGACATTAGCGCCGCGCGCGATCAGAAAGTCAGCCAGTTCTCCGTCGCAGACGTCGAGCACGCCAAAGCCGCCCGCCCACCATTGGGTTCGGGCATTGATGTTTGCGCCGGCCGCAAGCAGTGCGTCAATCATTTCGCGGTTCTTGTTGTTGACAGCGCCGATGAGCGCGGGGGAGTCGAAGCTGAGGCTGGCAAGTGGTTCGTCGAGCTTGGACTTCAGATCTGGGTAGCGCGCAAGAATCTGAAACAGCAGGGCGGTGTCGTTGGCTTTGACTGCCGCTGTTAGGTCTGCGATGGGCGATGCCACGCCAAATATTATCAAGTTGCGGTTTAGACCCGGAATCATGAAAGCAGCGCAACGCTTAACCGCCATTATTGAACGTCAAGACGATGGTTTCGTGGAGCTTTGCCCGGAACTTGATATCGTCAGCCAAGGATCTTCCATCGAAGAGGCGCGGAGGAATTTGGTCGAAGCGCTTACGCTGTTCTTTGAGACTGCGTCACCGTCCGAAGTGCTGCGGCGCACTCATGACACACTTTGGAGGGGAACGTTGACGGGCATTATTAGGCAGTCTGGCCTCGCAAGGTGGTTGTTCGAGACGAGCAGCAGCTAGTCGTTAGCTTCTAAGCCACCTGTGATTTTGGCGTTCGCGGCACGGAAACAGACGGCGATTTCACCGTCGCCAGGATCACCGCTCCCAACCCAAGCAAGCCCAGCGAAATCCACTGCGTCAGCGACAAATTCAAAATTAGCGCCTGTTCGTGATTGCGGAAAAATTCGACGCAGAAGCGAACCGTTGAGTAAATCACCAGATACAGCCCGATAATCTTTCCCGGCCGGTGCGGGCGCGCGGAAAGTTTGTAGAGCAGCGCGAAAAGCAGAAAATTGCAGAACGATTCATAAAGCTGCACAGGATGCAAAGGCTTGTCCAGCGGCACGGGCGCGGCGAAATCGGAGCGGAAGCGCACGCCCCAGGGAAGGTCGCACTCGCGGCCCCAGCAGCAGCCGGCGGCGAAGCAGCCCAGCCGTCCAATGGCCTGCCCAATGGCCACGCCGGGAGCGAAAATGTCCATGGTGGGCAGGACCGCCAGCTTGTGCTTGCGCATGTAGAAAAATGCGACCACCATAGCGGCGATGAAGCCTCCATGGAAGACACCCGCGGCCTGCAGAGTGCCCATGGTGAAAATTTCGCCGGGGTTCTGCCAGTAGTAGCTCCAGTCGAACAGGAACATGAAAAGCTTGGCGCCCAGCACGCCGGCAATGGCGCAATAGACAGCCAGGTTGGTGACTTTGTCCGCCGAAAGACCCGCGCGCGTGGCCAGGCGCATGGTGATCAGCAATCCGGCCAGAAATCCCAGCGCCACCAGCACGCCGTAAGTGGGAATGAAAAACGATCCGATAGAAAAAAGCTTTGGATACATGGCGGTTTACTTGCGGTGAAGAATGAGCATATCGAAAAGCAGCAAAACAGCGCCCACGGTGATGGCGCTGTCGGCGACATTGAAGACCGGAAAGGACCAGTCGCCGTGATAGACCTCAATGAAATCGGTCACGGTTCCGCGCAAAATGCGGTCGAACAGATTGCCGGCCGCGCCGCCCAGCACCAGGGCCAGTCCAACGCGAACCAGCGGCGCGGAAAAACTCGGCTGGTTCTTCCAAAGAGCGGTGGCAACAAACACAAGCACCGCGGAAGACACACCTACTAAGACGAAGCTGCGGACAAAGGGGTTGCCTTCGCTCAAGAAACTGAAGGCGGCTCCTGGATTCTCGGTGTGAACCAGGCGCAGAAAACCGGGAATGACCGGGACGCCGATGTAGCTGCTTAAAGAATCGCGCGCGAAAATTTTGGTGATTCGGTCCAGCAGCACGATTAACAAGGCCAGACCGAACGGTGCCAGTTTAGAAGTATTCACGCAGTATCTTCGCGCAGGCGGCGCAGGCGGTCGGGTAGGCTTGGTCGCTGCCCACGTCGAGCGTGTATTTCCAGCAGCGTTCGCATTTTTCGCCCCGGGCGCGTTCCACTTGGATGGCGTCGGCTTTGTCGGAAAGCTGGACGGCTGAAACGATAAACAGGCCAGGAAGTTCGGCTTTATATTGGAGAAGCAGCGCGCTGGTCTTCAGCGTGACGGCTGCTTCCAGCGACGATCTAATTATTTTATCTTCGCGCGCGACATCCAGCGCTTTCAAAACCAGATCGCGAATTTCCACCAACGCATCCCAATCGGCGGAAGCAGTTCGCTGGTCTTCCGCAACGCCCTCGGTCAGATCTTCGGGCGCGGGAAACAGATCCATGTGGACATTCGGCTGCGCGCTGGGCGGCAGCGAGGAATGCTCCCAGACTTCTTCACAGGTGAACGAAAGAATCGGCGCCAGCAGGCGGGTCAGCGCCAGGTTCAGGCGATGCAGCGCCGTCTGCGCACTGCGGCGTGCGGGCGAAGAAGGCCCGCTGGTGTAGAGGCGGTCCTTTAAAACATCGAAATAGATGGCGCTCAAATCCGTGATGGCGAATTCATAGATGGCGCGATAGACCTTGTGATACGCGTACTCGGCATAGAACGTGAGGCAGCGCTTCACCAGGTCTTCGGCGCGTGTCAGAATCCAGGCATCGATACCGCAGAGCGGCGCTTCGTCACGGGCCGGATCAAAATCATGCAGATTGCCCAGCATGTAGCGAAAGGTGTTGCGAAGCTTTCGATACGCTTCGGAAAGGCGCGTGAGAATGGTTTCCGACAGCCGGACATCTTCACTGAAATCGACCGACGCCACCCACAAACGCAGCAGATCCGCGCCGTATTTATTGACGATTTTTTCCGGCTCAATGGTGTTGCCCAGCGATTTATGCATCGCGTGGCCTTTTTCATCCAGCGTCCAGCCATGCGTGGCGCATTCTTTATACGGCGCGGCGCCGCGCAGGCCCACGCCAATCAGCAGCGAACTGTGGAACCAGCCGCGATACTGGTCGCCGCCTTCAAGATACATGTCGGCGGGCCACGGCAATGCATTGGCTGCGGTCAGCACCGCCAGATGGCTGGAGCCGGAATCGAACCAGACGTCCAGAATGTCGCTTTCCTTGCGGAATTTTGTGCCGCCGCATTTTGCGCACTGGCAGCCGGAGCCCATCAGTTCTTCGACGGTTTGCGAATACCAGACGTCGGACGTCTGCTGGCGGAATTTCTCCACCACGGCATCTTGCACCGCGCGATTGGTGTACGGTTCGGTGCAGGCTTCGCAATAAAAAACAACGATGGGCACGCCCCAGACGCGCTGGCGCGAGATGCACCAGTCCGGACGCATGGCAATCATGTTGGTCATGCGGTCTTCACCCCAAGAAGGATGCCATTGCACGTTCTTGATGGCGGCCAGGGTTTTGGTGCGCAATTCCTCGCGGTCCAGGCCGATGAACCATTGCTCCGTGGCCCGGAAGATGACAGGATTATGGCAGCGCCAGCAATGCGGATAACTGTGATCCACCTTAGCTTGGCCGGCCAGCGCGCCGCATTTCTGCAAAAGATCGATAACGATGGGATTGATTTCCCAGACAGTTTTGCCAATCAGTTCATCGGGCAAAACACCGGATGCGCCTTCGGCACGGAAGATGCGGCCGGCCGCGTCCACCGGACAATAGACCGGCAAACCGTAACGCTGGCAGATGACAAAATCGTCCTGGCCATGGCCGGGCGCCGTGTGAACCGCGCCGGTGCCTTGGTCGAGAGTGACGTGATCGCCAATGAGGCCGAGCGAATCACGGTCCAGAAACGGATGCCGAAAGACCAGCCGGTCCAGCTTGACGCCGGGAAAGCGCGCCAGTATCGTCTTGTCCCAGCCCAGCGCTTCGGAAACCTGATTTAACAAACCTTCCGCGACAATGGCCACGCCTTCGGCAGTGTCCACGGCAACGTATTCAAACTTCGGATTGAAGCTGATGGCGAGGTTCGCCGGAATGGTCCAGGGCGTGGTGGTCCAAATCAGCGCATACACATTTTTTCCCGCCAGCGCGAGGTCCAGCACGGACGCATCCGTCGCCAGCTTAAAGCGAACATAGATGGACGGGCTGAGATGGTTTTCATATTCCACCTCGGCTTCAGCTAGCGCGGTGCGGTCTTTGATGCACCAGTGAACGGGCTTCAGTCCCTTATAGACATAGCCGCTATGCAGAAAATCAACGAACGCCTTGGCGATGACCGATTCATATTCGGCGCTCATCGTCAGATAAGGGTCTTCCCAGCGGCCCAAGATGCCCAGCCGTTTGAACTCGGCTCGATGAATGTCGACATATTTGGACGCGTAGGCGCGGCATTCGCCGCGAATCTCGGCCGTGGACATGGCTGCTTTGCGCTTGCCCAGTTCGTTATCCACTTTGATTTCAATAGGCAGGCCATGGCAATCCCACCCCGGCACATACGGGGCGTCGAAACCGGCCATGCTTTTCGACTTCACCATGAAGTCTTTCAGAATTTTGTTGAACGCCGTGCCCAAATGAATGTTGCCATTGGCATAAGGCGGGCCGTCGTGCAAGACATATTGCGGAAGGCCGGCGCGGACTTCGCGAATGCGGTGGTACAGCTTCTCGCTCTCCCACTTTTCGAGCATGCGGGGCTCGGCGGTCGGCAGGTTGGCCTTCATGGAGAAGGCGGTTTTCGGAAGGTTGACCGTTTTTTTCAGGTCAACAGTGGTCTCGCTCATGGCTTAACTCAAGCTTAACCAATGGGCGAGGCCCAAACTAACTCTGGGCCACGTTCGCCTTCTCTTCCTTCACCACTGGCATGGCAGCGGGCACCATCCAGCGAGGGCGGAAAAAGCGGCCATCGCAAGCCTGGCAGCGGCAGGGAACGATTGCGACACTCAGCAGGCGTTCAAAATTGTTCTTCCGATGAGAACGCCTGATTTCAGGCGATTTGCAAGTGGGACAAGGGAAAACTCTTGCTCCTGTCATAAAAATGGCCAGCTCCGTTTACGGTATGAGGTTCAAGTTTAAACGTTTCGCGCCGTTTTGGGGAGATATATTTGTACTACTTTGCGACTGCCATTTCTTTTGCTCGGCCTGGCTGCGTCCCTTTGCGCGCAGAACCCTGCCACTGTTCCCACTGACCGCATGAATGAATCTTGGTGGGCGGATCGCCACAAAGCCGTGGTTGCGCTGGCGCAGGCTCATAAGGACACGCAACTGCTGCTGATTGGCGATTCCATCACCAACAACTACGACAAAGCCAAATTGCCCGACGAAAATTTCCAGCCCACCTGGAAGCAGTTTTATGAGCCGCGCAAGGCAATGAATCTGGGCTTCAGCGGCGACACCACGGCGAACGTTTTGTGGCGTCTGGATCATGGCGAAGTGGACGGGCTGCATCCGAAAGTGGCGCTGCTGCTGATTGGCACCAACAACACGGGGCACGCGCATGAAACGGCCCAGCAAACGGAAGTGGGAATTGACGCGGTGGTCGCCAAGCTGGAGCAGCGCCTTCCGGAAACACATATCCTGCTGCTGGGCATTTTGCCGAGTGGCTTGTCGGACGGCAAGACGGAGGCGGATCGCGAAGTGAACAGTTATCTGGCCAACGGGTATGGCGAGAATCCGCGCGTGACGTATCTGGATATCGCGGCTATTTTTTGCAAGAATGGCGAACTGAACAGCTCCATTTTTTATGACCCGCGCTTGCCGCAGCCGGGCAAACCGCTGCATCCAGACACCGATGGCCAGCGCATGATGGCGGAAGCAATTGAACCGACGCTGGCGAAGCTGATGGGCGATGCGCCCGAAGTGCCTTTGGCGTCCATGACCGACATCAACACCGCGCTGATTCCCGTGCCGCGCCTGGAGCAGGATAACTACGATTGGTTTGCCCGCCATCACGCTGAACTGGAGCTGGAGAAAAAGGTGAATCCGCAGGTGGTGATGATTGGCGATTCCATCACGCATTTCTGGGGCGGTGCGCCGGCGGCCACGGTGGTGAATGGAGCGCGCGTCTGGCAGAAATTTTTCGGCACCACTCCGGTCATCAATATGGGCTTCGGCTGGGACCGCACGCAAAACGTTTTGTGGCGGCTGCGCCAGGGCGAATTTGATTACTTAAATCCGAAGTGGATTGTGGTGAACATCGGCACTAATAATCTAGTGGGAACATCGAATGCGCGCGCCAACACGCCCGAAGAAATCGCCGAGGGCGTGATCGCCATTTGCCAGGAGTTGCATGAACGCGCGCCCACCAGCCGCGTCATCCTGATGGCGATTTTTCCGCGCGGCGCCAAGCCCGACAGCAAATTCCGCGCTCCTATTGAGAAGACAAATCGCATCCTGCAAGACCACTTCACGGGCGATGCGTCGGTGACGTTCTTGGATATTGGGCCGCAATTGCTGGCCGCGGATGGCACGCTGCCCGCGGCGATCATGCCGGACGGGACGCACCCCAGCGAAGCGGGTTATCAAATGTGGGCCGATGCGCTTCGCAAAGCGGGAGTGACGCCCTAAGATCCGTCCTCGGTGGCATCGCGCAAGTCAATTTCGTATTCCAGGACGCGCAGCATGGCGTCATCAATTTTTTCCTGATCGCGGAGCTGGTAAATCGCCGCCCGCTCGGCTGTCCGAAGCTGTGTTTTGATCTTGCGCAGCAGGCGCACTTCTTCGCGCGCCAAGGGCCCCAAATCCGTGGTGGTGAGCCGGCTTTGATAGAAACGCTCAGCCTGCGCCAGCACTTCCAAATCTTGGCCGCCCCATTCGGTTCGCAACTGGCTCAGCCGCTCCAGCGCCTTTTGCGTGGCATAACGCCGTGCCGTTTCCAGTTCACTTTCAACCGCCGGCGCGCCCGCCAGCCGCAGCTTGCGGATCAGCGGAGGCATGCTCAAGCCCTGCAACACCAGCGTGGCGAAAATCACGCAAAACGTGAGAAAAATGATCATGTTGCGCCGGGGAAAGGTTTCGGGCAGCGAAAACGCGGCAGCCAGCGCCAGCACTCCGCGCATGCCCGCCCAGCCCACCAGAAACGCCGACTTCCGCGAATGCCCCGCCAGCCGCAGCCCCGGATAAACGCACACCATGCGCAGCGCAATGACGAATGCGCTGAACAGCGCGCCATAGGAAATCAGTTGCGCGGTGGTGACACCTTGAATGTCGCCCAGAATGCGCGGCATCTGCAAACCCAGAACCAGAAACACCAGGCCATTCAGCACAAAATCCAGCGTGTTCCATACCGCCAGTCCCTCAATGCGCGCGCGCACGGAAAAGGAATCGCGGCTGCGCGCCAGATACATGCCGCAAGCGAGCGTGGACAGCACGCCCGAGCAATGCGCCGCTTCCGCGCTTAAGTACGCAACGAAAGGAGTGATGAGGCTGATGGTGATCTCCACGCTGGAATCAGAGATGACGCGCTGAATGCGATGCACGGCGATTCCCGCAATCAGGCCGATGATGACGCCCATCACCACCAAGTACGTCAGCGTGCCGAAACCCATTGCAAATGAGGGCGTCACGCCCGTAAGCGTCAAAGCCATGGTGAAACGCAGCGCCACCAGGCCGCTGCCATCGTTGACCAGGCTTTCAGCTTCCAGCAATTCGCTGATGCCGCGCGGCAAGCCGAGGCGCTTGGCGGTCGCGGTGGCGGCAATGGCGTCGGTGGCGGCAATCACCGCGCCCAGCACCAGCCCGGTGTGCCAGTCAAAACCGGGAATGAGCCAGCGCGAAATGCCGGCCACTCCATAAACCGTGAGCCCCACCAGCCCAAACGCCAGCATGACAATGCTGCCCAGATTGCGCCGAAATTCGCGCCAGGAAATTTGGTACGCGGCGGAAAAAAGCAGCGGCGGCAGAATGACCAGAAAGACCAGGTCGGGGTCCATTCGCACGTGCGGCAGTTGCGGGATCAGGCTCAGAATGAGGCCGCCAACCACCATCACGATGGGATAGGCAATTTGCAGCTTGCGCGCCAGCGTGGCCAGCAACGCCACAAAAACCGCCAGCGCGAGAAGTTCGATTTCCGCGTTCTCAACCGGCACTAGCAGAAGATAGCATTTGCGAAAAGTCAGCGGTGTAGCATCATATCGGCGAGAGAAGAACCGCCCACCTGCCACTCAAGGTGTATGAACGGTGACGGACCTTTGTGGCAATGTTCCGCCTGTGATAATCCCGGGCATTATTGCGCAACTTATTTCGGCCCAATGTTTGGGACACCAGGCAAATCGAAAGTATTTTTCATAGGACTCGACGCTGGAAATGATGGAAACGGAGAACGGGAGGCCGACAAGTGGCAGTTATCTGTGCTTTCACACTACCGCGGTTGCCAGGCCCCATGGAATCCGCATTACAAGGCGTGTATCGCGATAGCCGCCGACATTCACGGCCTGAGCTGCAAAACAGCGTGCAAGGCAAAGTGTGCCGGTGGCCCAACCGACGCATGTGCGCTGGCGTATTTCGCACAGGCAAACGGTGTGAGGTGCGTTTCGCCAGGTAAACGAGACAGGAGCTTTACCCAAAGGCATTTAATCCCATCATGCATTTATATAGCCGTCCAGGAGATCACTTCCAAGAAGCCCGATGTTGTCATTCTGCAAAGTCCAGCTCTTGAGAATCCCTTTTACGGCCTGATGAGGCAACTCGGAACGTTTTCTGAAGAAACTGACTACTCCGCCGTATTCACATTTGCTGATGGTGCAGCAAAGATGACTGTGATCACCACTCATCACCCAGCATCCTGGTGGCGCGGGAAGCGATTTTCCTCATTCGATGCCTATTTGGAAGAACACGTCAGGCCCCGCATCCAGATCGCACTTAAATGGCTGGGCCGTTTTTAAGACAGCATCTTAAGGACGTTATCGGCGACGTCCGTTTCTCCCAGACGCGGAAAAATCTTTTCCACGCTGTAGCGGTGCGCCTCGGCATCGCGGTCGGTCATGGCATCGACAACCAGCGCCACGTTGTAGCCCAGATCATAACCGCTGCGCGCGGTGGATTCCACGCCGATGCTTGTCGCCACGCCCGTCAGCACAATTTGCGTAACGCCAAGCTCGCGCAGTTGCGCATCCAGCGTGGTTCCCAGGAATGCGCCCCAGCGCTGCTTGGTCACCAGCCGGTCGCCGGGTTGCGGATCGAGTTCCGGAACCAGATCAGTCCAGTCGGGCGGGAACGCGAAGTTCGGCATGGCGGCATCGGTGCGGCCCGGCGCGCGGCCGGAAACGTTCACCAAAACCACCGGCAGTCCTTTGTCGCGGAACGCGCGCGCCAGTTGCGCGGAGCGGCTGATCACCTCGCTCATCGGATGCGCGGTTTGCATGGCGGCGATGCCTTTTTGCAGGTCAATCACCACCAGCGCAGTTTTTTCATCGAGTGTAATAGGCATAAATTTAACGAACCGGAAGCAGCCCCATCTGCTGATAAATGGGCCGCATTACCTTTCTCACTTTGGGCAGCTCAATGGTGAACCAGAGCGCTCCAGCCAGGCAGAAAACACCGGTCAGCATGACGGTGTGCGGCGCGCCAATGCGCTGCGCCAGCGCGCCTCCCAGCAGGCTGCCGAATGGCGCCATTCCGAAGAACGCCATGGTGTAGTAACTCATCACGCGCGCCCGCTTGTCTTCCGGCACCAGCGTCTGGATGATGGTGTTGCTGACCGAGGCGCATTGGATGAGGCCGAAGCCGGCAAACAATATCAGCGCAAGCGACAGCCACAACACATGCGAGAAGCCAAAGCAAATCAGCGCGGCGCCCAGCACCGCGGCCGCAATTTGCAGCATGCGCGTCAGGCCGACCACCGATTTTCGAATCGCCAGAGAAATTGAAGAAACCAGCGCGCCCACGCCCGATGCGCCCGTCAGCCAGCCCAGCGTGTGCGCGCCGCCATGCAGCACCTGCACGGCAAAGACCGGCAGCAGAACCAAATACGGCCAGCCCATCAGGCTGATCAGCGCGAACAGCAGCAGGATGCTCTTAATGGGGCGGAAAGTGCTGACGTAATCCCAGCCTTCGCGGATTTGCGCCAGCATGGTGGTGGCCGTGCGCTTCAGATTCATCGGCTGAATGCGCATCAGCAGCAGCGAAACAATGACGGCCAGATAGCTGATGCCGTCCAGCAGAAAACACCAGCCTTCGCCCGCCATGGAAATAATCACGCCCGCGATGGCCGGGCCGCACAGCCGCGCTCCGTTGACCATGGAAGAGTTCAGCGCGATGGCGTTGCCCAGGTCGTTGCGGTCTTCCACCATCTGCACCAGGAAGGATTGGCGGGCGGGCATATCGAAGGCGTTGATTAAGCCCTGACAAATGCTGAGCAGAATAATTTCGTTCAGCGTGATGAGATGCGCCAGCGTCAAAGCGGCCAGCGCCAGCGACTGAGCAGCAGACGCCACCTGCGTCCAGACCAGCAGCTTGCGCCGGTCCATTCGCTCCACCCAAACGCCCGCGAACGGCCCAATCAGGAACGAAACAATTTGCCCAGCGAAGCTGACCACGCCCAGCAAAAGCGCCGAATGGGTAAGGCGGTAAACCAGCCAGCTTGTGGCCAGCCGCGTCATCCAGGTGCCCAGCAGCGAAACGCCTTGGCCCACAAAATAAAGCTGAAAGTTGCGGTGCCGCAGGGCGCGCCAAGCGTGTTTCATAATTCGGCCAGTCTCTTGATAAGTGCGGTCACGGCGGGAATCTCTCTCTGTTCAGCCGCGTCCAGCCGGGCAATCGCCTCGGCTAGCCACGTGCGCTTGGCAATGCCGGTGTCGTTGCGCAGGCTTGCGCCTTTCGCGGTCAGCACGATGTTCACTTGCCGGCCATCGGTGGCGTGCGGCGTTCGCTTCACCAGGCCCAGGTCTTCGAGCGCCGCGACAACCGCGCCCATCGACTGCGGCTTGACGCCTTCGGCGCGCGCCAGTTCGGCCGTGGTCGCGGATCCGTCGCTTTCCAGCCGCCGCAGCACTGCCTTTTGCGTCCAGGAGAGTTCATGCGCTTCCGAAGGCGCGGCTGAGCGTATGCGCCGCACCAGAAGGCCTAACGCGATGGCCAGTTCGGTGGCGGCTTCTTCCTGGCTCTTGCGCGGCATGCTGAACCAGAATAGCAAACTCAACAGGCAAACTGATAAGTTTAGCTTACAAGTTTGCGGCGCAATTCATTCAAGGCCATGTGCGGAACAGTCAGCGCGCTGAGCATGATAAACAGCGCCGAAGCATAAGGCGCGCCGCGTGTGACGGCCAAACCCAGCGCCGCAATCGAAATCAGCCAGGGCACCACACCGCTGCGAAGCTGGCGCCACAGGAGGGGCAGAGAGAATTGGCCGCAGCGGTCTTGAGCGCTGCTCAGCAGATGTTCCGGCGCATGCCAAACGCAGAAAAAGACCCCAAACGCCAGCAGCGGATTGCATTGGCGGAACAGAATTAACTCCAGTGCGATCAGCGGCAGCAAGCCGATCCTGCCCGCGCCTGCAACCAGCACAGCCGGCCAAAGCAAATGACCTGCCAGGGACGCAACGCCGCCAGCAAAAGGCTGTTGGCCGCGCAACAGCGCCGTGAAGATGGCCGTGACTTCCGGCGGGTGCCAATGACAGGCAGCAGCAATAGGTATTGCGCCTAGGCAGAAGCCGGTGGCAGCGCTAGCAGACTTAAGCTGACCGGTTTGTGATTCGGTTCCGAAATGCCACGCCGAATAAAGCAGGAATGCCGGCAGCGCCAGCCGCGGAGACACGAACCAAATCAGCACCATCGCCGCAGCCAGCAAGAGATAGCCAATCGCAAAGGTCTGGGCCCAGGCAGAGCCGAAGCGTTTTTCCAGCAGCGGCTTCGCCAGAACTCCATCGTAAGCGCCATGCCAGACGGCTATCAAGATCGCGGCGAAAGTAGCGGCAACAAGCACCGGCGTCATGGATAAGAGGCAAGCCGCCCCGACAAAAAGCGCAAACACCATCAGCCGTAGCACCATAAAGTCACCCAGCCGGAAAGCCGCTTCCAAAAAAGGCCGCTGGGGAAGCGCGCGCACAACCGGAATTGCCTCGGCCAGCGTTCCCGTTTCCGAAAGAAAACGCACCAGCGTGTCGGGCGGAACGCGCTCGAACAAGGGAACAAAGTAACTCGGCGCGTTTGAAAGATTGTTTCGCAAGGCCTCCAGGAACACGCAATCCAGCGCGCCATAGAAGCGCGGTTCGTAGTGGCTCGGCAGAGCCGCACCCCTGGCCAAAGCTTCGGCCAAAAAGCGGCTTTGGCGCTGTATGCGCAGAAAGGCATAGCCGGAAGAAGGCTTCACGCGGCCGCCGTAAGTCCCGATGGACCCGGGCGGAGCGTGAACACTATGCATGGGCAAGCAAGCGCTCTCGCGGAAAAGAATCTCAAAACCCCCTCCCAGTCTCCGCTCCAGTTCTGCTTCCGCATCGGCAAGCGGCAGCGAAACCGAATCCAGATAAGTCACTTCCACCAGCGCCTCATTTTCGGAAAACGGCAGCACGTAAAAGAAAGTGGAGCGTCCGGCTGCCGATAGCGGCTGGAAATCCATCAGGTCCACAGTGCTGGGATCAAAGCAGGCGGAATGAGTTCTCACATGCCAGCCCGTGAACCTCTGCACTAAAGCATTTTCCGGCAAAACACGCGGGCCAGGGCGCGAATCGAACACATGCCGCGCCAGGATGCTGCCCTGCTCCGTCTCGATGCGGTTCCCGCTGACCGACGTCACGCGCGCGCCCAGCGTCAATGCCTGATTCGGCGCATTCTTGATGCACGTCTGAGCGTAATCATAAAACCGGTCAGCCGGAATGTGCTCGTATCGATATCTGCTGCTCTGGCGCACCACGCTGCGCCCGTCCACGGACACCCGCCAGCGCGACCAGAAATGCGAAACGCAGCTTTCGAAAAGATGCGGCTCGCTGTTCCAGTAACACCAGGTGCGGTCGCGAACATAGCGCGTTCGCTCTTCCAGAACATGCACGCGCAAATGCGGCGCGGCCCGGGACAAGGCGACCGCCAGGCTCAGTCCTGCGCAGCCGCCTCCCAGAATGGCAATGTCAGTGTGCGGCTTCAAGCTACCCGTGGCGACCCCAGTGAAATGCTGCCCTCCACTCTCTCCTGCTTATTGGCCAGGCTCACCGCCCATAACCCGTAAACCACCTTGGCCACAATATCCAGCGAAGTGAACAACACCGCATCCACCACCGGGCTCCACAGCCGCAGCCCTTCTTGCCCCAGCAGAAACACCACCGGGTAGAAGAACCAGATCACGGACAGTGCCGCCGCCTTCTTGCGGTAATCGCCGCCTTCCGGACTGCCCGCCGACATTCTCTTAAACGGTCCCCACAGCAGGCCGTAGATGCCGATGAACGCCGCGCAACTGAGCAGATAGAATTCCCACTTCAGCTCCGGGTCCGACGTCCAGCCCGCCACCAGGCCAGTCAAGATCATGTAGACATCCAGTCCCGCCAGCCCCGCCATCAGCGCGATTCGCTTCACGGTGTGGCCTTTCTCGGCGCCATACACCAAGCTCAGCAGCAGGATCGGCGTGGTGACGGACCAATCAACATAGCGGCCATAGTAGAACGTCCGGCCGCTGGCCAGAACGATGGACCCATGTCCCAGGGCCATCAGCAGATAAAGCGTTAGGGCAATCAGCGGCACCAGGAAATGAGCGATGGAGTCGCCCTCTTCCGACACCGATTTCTCTTTCAGGGTAGGCAGGAACAGCAGAATGGAGCCCAACCCCATGCCGATCACTCCTATCCATAACCACGTCTCTACAGTCATTCTTTTTTCACCTCTTTTGCAATGGTGGATGTGACCATCCCCAGTGGTAAGACCTCCGCCGTGGCCATTTGAGACTTGAGGAAAAGTACTCTCAAGCCTGGGCACCAAGTTGACTTACCTGCCCCGCGGGTTGTATTGTGACGGTTCGGCTTACACTAAAGATGCGCGGGTTCAACCTAGCCAAGATGGAAACACTGAAGCAGACGCTGGAATCAACTCTGGAGAGCGTGGACAAGGTCGAGGAATGGGTGATTCAGGAAGCGGGCCGTGCCGGCTTTGAAGAGGACGACCAGCACCAGATTGGCATGGCCGTTCGTGAATGCGCCGTCAATGCGGTGGTTCATGGCAACCGCTACAACAGCAAAAAGCGCATGCATGTGGAAATTCAGCGCACGCCTCAGGCCCTGACCGTCATCATCGGCGATGAGGGCGACGGCTTCACCCTGAATTCCCTGCCCGACCCCCTGGCCCCGGAAAATTTGCTGAAACAATCGGGCCGCGGCCTGCTTTTGATTCGCGCCTTTATGGATGATTTTGATCTTCATCCGCGCCCCGGCGGCGGCACCGAAGTCAAGCTGGTGAAAAATATCGTTGCATGAGTTCTAAACAAAACAGGAGGCACTTGTGAGTGTAAAATTGACATCACGCCAGGTAGGCGATGTCACCGTATTGGATGCGGCCGGACGAATTACTCTGGGCGAGGGCGCAAGCGCGTTTCGCGGCGCCATTCGCGATCTGGTGGCCAAGGGGAACAAAAAGATTCTGCTGAATCTGGGGGAAGTTTCTTACATCGACAGCTCCGGCATCGGCGAACTGGTTTCCGGCTTCACCACGGTGCAGAATGCCGGCGGCCAATTGAAGCTGGTGGGCCTTTCCAAGCGCGTGAAAGACTTGCTGCAAATCACCAAACTGTATACCGTCTTCGAAGTTTTCGATGACGAAACGGAAGCGGTCCGCAGCTTCTCGTAAAAGCGTCCCGCATTTCCCGCGCAATAATGGGCCAATGAGTTTCAGGCATTGCATAGCAGCCTTCCTGTTCATTGGCTCAGTTGCCGCAGACACCCCGAATCCGGCCTTCTGGTCGGGCTTGCATTACCGCATGATCGGGCCCGACCGGGGCGGCCGCGTGACTGCCGTCACCGGGGTGCCCAGCCAGCCGCAAACCTTTTATATGGGTTCCACCGGCGGCGGAGTCTGGAAAACCACCGACGCCGGCCATTCCTGGAAAAACATTTCCGACGGCTTCTTCAGCGTCGCATCCATGGGTGCCATCGACGTTTCCCTTTCCGACCCCAGCATCATTTACGCCGGAACTGGCTCCTCTAAAATCCGCAGCAACGTCTCCATCGGCCGCGGCCTTTATAAATCCACGGACGCGGGCAAGACCTGGACCTTTTCGGGCCTGCGCGACGTTGGCCAAATTGCCACCATCCGCATTCACCCCACCGACCCCAACACGGCCTACGTGGCCGCGCTGGGCAATCCCTTTGTGCCGAACAAAGAGCGCGGAGTCTACAAGACCACCGACGGCGGCAAAACCTGGAAAAACGTGCTGCATCTTTCCGACGAACTGGGCGCGGCCGATCTGGAACTGCAGCCCGGCAATCCAAACGTTATCTTCGCCTGCCTCTGGCACGGCCAGCGCAAACCCTGGACCATCATCAGCGGCTCACTCGATGGCGGCATCTACAAAAGCAGCGACGCGGGCGAAACCTGGACCAAGCTCGGCGGCGGGCTGCCCCACGAACTTTTCGGCCGCAGCAACGTTGCTATTTCCGCTTCCAAACCAAACCGCGTTTACGCCCTGATTGAAGCCAAACCCGGTTCCGGCCTCTACCGTTCCGAAGACGCGGGTGCCACCTGGGAACTCATCAATAAATCCGGTTCGCTCATCACGCGGCCTTTCTACTACACAACCCTTGGCGTCGACCCCAACAACAGCGACATCGTCTACGTAGGCGACGAAGGCTGGTTCAAGAGCACCGACGGCGGCAAGGACTTTAAGCGCGCGCCCGTGCCGCATGGCGATAACCACGACCTTTGGATCAACCCCAACAATTCCGACTACATGATTCAGGCCAACGACGGCGGCGCGAACATTTCGCTCGACGGCGGCAAAAGCTGGAGCACGCAAGCCAACCAGCCGACCGCCGAAATCTATCAGGTGGCCGTCGACAGCCAATATCCTTACCGCGTCTATGGCGCGCAGCAGGACAACACCACCGTCATCGTCCCCAGCCTTCCGCCCGCCGACGGACAGGATTATCGCATCGGCCCCGGCTGCGAAACCGGCCCCATCATTCCCAATCCCGCCGACGCCAAAGTGGTCTACGGCGGCTGCAAAGGCCAGTTCACGCGCATGAACATCGACACCACGGATGAAGAGCGCTACTGGATTGGCGCGGAATCCCTCTACGGCAACGCTGGCAGCGACCTCATCGATCGCTTTCAGCGCGTCTCTCCCATGGAGGTTTCGCCCTTCCCGCCCTACAACGTTTATTACGGCTCGCAGTATGTGTACCGCAGCGCCAATGGCGGCCAGAGCTGGCAACGCATCAGCCCCGATCTCACCGCCCATCCGCCCGGAACGCAAGGCGCCAGCGGCGAACCCATCACGCGCGACGCCACGGGAGAAGAAGTCTACAGCACCCTCTATTCCATTCGCGAATCGCCCGTGAAACGCGGCGTCATCTGGGCCGGTTCGAACGACGGCCTGGTGTCCGTTACCCAGGACGACGGCAAGACCTGGAAAAACGTCACCCCGCCGGATCTTGCGCCCGGTGGCCGCGTCCAAAACATCGAGCCCAGCCCGCGCCATGCCGGAACTGCTTACGTCGCCATTTACCGCTACCTGCTGGGCGATTTTGCGCCCTACATTTACCGGACCACCGATTACGGCAAAACCTGGACGCGCCTGACGGACGGCACCAATGGCATTGCCAAAGACGAACCCACTCGCGTGGTGCGTGAAGATCCCGACCGCGAAGGCCTGCTCTATGCGGGCACTGAATTCGGCATCTATCTTTCGTTTGACAACGGCGCGCACTGGCAGTCGTTCCAGTTGAACCTGCCGGTCACGCCCGTCACCGACATCAAGGTGGCGCACAAAGATCTGGTGATTTCCACGCAAGGCCGTTCATTCTGGATTCTGGACGACCTCACGCCGCTGCATCAGCTTCCCGACGCCGGCACGAAAGCCTATCTTTATGCTCCGCGCGAAGCCGTTCGCACGCCGCCGCATTATTCAGGCGAAGGCGGCGGATCAAACTTCAGTTCCGGCCAGCCCGAATATCCGGCTTCCGGCGCAATGGTGAATTACTATCTGGAAACTGCCGCCACGGAAGACATCAAGCTGGAAATTATGGACGGAGCCGGGCGCGTTCTGCGCACGTTCACCAGCGCCAAGGCGGAACCGGACCGCGGCGGCGGAGACGAAGAAGAATTCATGGGCCGAGCCGCGCCCGTCACCCTCGACAAAACAGCCGGCATGCACCGCTTCACCTGGGACCTGCGCTGCGCCGGTCCGTGGCAAAGCGAGAAGCGTCCGGAAGGCCCCAACGGCCCGCGCGCCGTTCCTGGCAAGTACCTGGTCAAGCTGACAGCCGGCGCTTACACATCGACAAAGCCCTTGGAAGTGATGGAAGATCCGCGCGCCACCAAAGCCGGCGTCACCACGGCCGATTTGAAAGAGCAGTTTGAATTCAACCTGCGCATTCGCGAATTGGTAAGCGAAGTGAACCGGCTGGTGGCCAAAGTGAAGGCGGCCCAGGCCACGCTGAAGGACACCGACCGTCTGGCCAAGCTGAACGAATTCGCCGCGCGCCTGATTACGCCGCCCATCCGCTACAGCAAGCCGGAACTGCAAACCCAAATCACCTATCTTTATTCGCTCACCACCGGCGCCGACCAAAAAATCGGCCAGGACGCTTTTGACCGCTTCGCCGTTCTGCGCAAGCAGTTAACGAAGCAGCAAACGGATTTGGCGGCCATTCTGGGTTCTTAGCGGCTCAGTTCAATCCGGCTTTCCAGCGCTCAATCAGCAGCAATTGCTGTTCCACCTGCTCACGCTCCGGGGCCTGCGGTTCCAGCCGGAGATACGTTTCCAAATCGTTCTTGGCGGCGCGATGATTCATTTGCCGCAAATGAATCAATCCCCGATGGCGGTATTCTTCGGCATAATCGGGCATGGCGTCAATCAGAAGGTCCAGCACCTGGCGCGCCTTGTCCCAGGCTTCGCCGCGCACATAAATAACCTTCAGGTTGCTGAGCATGCGCACCAGAATCTGGCGATTGGTCACCGGCGCCAGCACGGCCGGATTGGAACGGATATCCACGCCGCCGGCTTCCTTGGCCAGCGCGGTCAAATCGGCATAAGACAGAATGCGGCCACGATGAAATGGATCCAGGAAATACCGCGAATCGGTGTCCTGATACACGACGATAAAATGCCCCGGCAGCCCAATGCCATAAACCGGCCGGTTCAGCCGCCGGGCCACTTCGATGTAAACCACCGACAACGAAATAGGAATCCCCAGGCGGCGCATCAGGACGGAGTTCAGGCAACTGTTGCGCGGGTCGTAATAATCTTCTTCATTGCCGCGGAACTGCAGCACGTCGAACATCAGTTCGTTGCAGGCAGAAATAAAATCCAGCCCGGTGGCGTTGGCGGTGAGCTGGGATCTTATCTGGTCAGCCAGATTATTGAGGCGGAAAAACGAGGCCTCCTGGTCCAGGCCGGGAAACTCAATTTCGGCAAGCTCCAGTGCCGCAACGTCCAAAGTCACGGAAGAACGGTCGTCCCGTAAAGCGTCAAGCAGGCGCAGCACGCGGTTTAGCTTATCATCCCGTTGCCCAATCCCCCCTTACCAATCGAGGGCCAGTTGCACAAAGGACCGCACGCCCACACCGCTGGGGCCTTTTGAAAGCCACGCTTTGCCGTCATCCAGCCACGCGGTGGCCGCAATATCCAGATGCACCCAGGGCGTGGGATCGGCAAATTCGCGCAAAAACCAGGCGGCGGTGATAGATCCGGCATAGCGGCCACCCACGTTCGGCAGATCAGCGAAGGCGGATTTCAAATAATCTTTATATTCTTCATCCATCGGCAACTGCCAGGTTTTCTCGCCAGCCGCTTTGGCCGCGGCCAGGAAGCGAGCCAGGAAGGCTTCGTCGTTGGTGAATGCGCCCATGTTGTGATGGCCCAGCGCGATCCCAATTGCGCCGGTTAATGTGGCGGCATCCACCAAATGCGTGGCGCCCTGGGTCTTGGCATAGGTAATGGCGTCGGCCAAAATCAGGCGGCCTTCGGCGTCGGTATTCAAGACCTCAACGGTCTTGCCAGCCATGGAAGTGACAATATCGCCGGGACGCATGGCGCGCCCGCTCAGCATATTTTCCACCGTCGGAATAAAGCCCGTTACGGCAACACTTGGTTTCAACTGGGCAATAGCGCCCATAGCCGCGATCACCGCGCCCGCGCCCGCCATGTCGTACTTCATGCGCTCCATGCCTTCGGAAGTCTTGATGGAGTTGCCGCCCGTGTCGAAGGTAACGCCTTTGCCCACCAGCGCCAAGTGATCGGACCCGGTGGCCTGTGCCGGCTGATATTTCAAAACAATGAGAAAGGGCGGATTGTCACTGCCTTGCGCCACGCCCAGCAGGCAACCCATGCCAAGCTTGGCCATGGCGTCCTGGTCCAGCACCTCGCAGCCAAGCCCGAATTTCGCTGCGGTCTCGCGCGCCGCATCGGCGAGCTTCGCGGGACTCAGCAAATTCGCCGGCTCATTCACCAGTTCCCGCGTCACATTTTGCGCTTCGGCAATCACGCGGCCGCGCTCAAAAGCTTCCGACAGGCTGCCTTCCGCGATCAATGTGAATGATTCCAGCTTTTTTTCGGCTTTCTTGGGATCGGTCTTGTGCTTGTCGGACTCCCATTCACCCAGCACCGCGCCTTCGGCAATGGCGCAAGCTAAATCGGGAGTGGCACTTTCCAGATAAAGGGCCAGCGTTCGAACGCCTTTGGCGCGCAACGACCGCGCCAGCACGCCCGCCGCGCGCCGCGCTTCGACAGACGTAAACTTGTCACGCGCTCCGCCGCCGATAATCACCAGCCGCTTGGCCGCCAGATTTTGCGGACGGTGCAGCATGCTGAATTCGTAAAGCTTGCCGGAAAATTCGCCGCTCTCGCGAATTTCCTGAAGCCAGCCGCCTTGCTGCGCCGCTTCTGGCGCGCTTTCCGCCGCTTCCTTTTCAAAACAAATAAATGCCAGGGCGTCAACGGATGCCTGCTCTGGCGAACCACTTTCAATTTGTAATTTCATTTTTCCTATTGACGCGCTCTTCTGGCCATGGCGGCTTTGGCTTCGTCCTGCATTTCTTTGGCGCGCGCGGATTCGCGCTTGTCGTGAAACTTCTTGCCCTTGCCGACGGCAATTTCTATTTTGATTCTTCCGGCCTTCAAATACAGCTTGGTGGGAACAATAGTCAAGCCTTTTTCGCGCGTCTCCGATTGCAGTTTTTCAATCTCTTTGCGATGCAGCAGCAATTTGCGCTTGCGCACGGGCGGATGGTTCATCAGGTTGCCATGCGAATATTCGCTGATATGCGCATTCACCAGCCAGGCTTCATTGCCCGCAACCTCAGCGTAGCTCTCTTTCAACTGCACCTTGCCCGATTTCGCGGCTTTCACTTCCGTGCCGGTGAGTACTAGGCCTGCTTCGTACCGGTCGTCCAGGTGATAGTTGTATCCGGCTGAGCGGTTATCGCTCAAAATTTTAATGTCAGTTTTGTCCGCCACGCTATCTGTCACTAGTTTCGCTTACACGCCGGAAACATTTCGCGCGTCACCTAGTAGTACCGTAAGAGATTGTCTTTTTCCATGATTGCTTTGAGAGGCTGACTAGCTTAGTCTGAAATGTCGGAGACCGTGAAAGCATTAATACCAATCCGCTCATGGGTGGCGCTGCTGTGCGCTGTCACCTTATCCATTCCACCCCTGGACGCGCGCACGAAAGCGGGCGACAAGTTGTTGAAACGCGGCGAGAAAGCCGAAGCGGCGCATGACTACGACGCGGCGCTGACTCTCTACGAACAGGCATTGGAAACCGATTCCAAAGAGCCCGCGTATATGCTGGCCGAACAGCGCGTCAAGCCGATGGCAAGCAACGCGCACATTGAAAACGGGAAAAAGCTTCTGGCCCAGCAAAAGCTCAATGAAGCCCTGGTGCAGTTCAACAAGGCGCTTTTGACCGACCCTTCTTCCATGATCGCGCTGCAACTGATCAACCAGACCAATCAGATGATTCGGCAGCGGGACCGTTCTCCGGCCGGAACGCAGATTCTGACGCCCGCCGAACAGGCGCGGCAGGATCTGGAAAAGCGCATCGGGCAGTTGGAGGGGCCGCCGACGCTGCGGCCCATCAATAACCAGATCAGCAACCTCAAAATGAACAACCAGAGCGCGCGCGTGCTTTACGAAAGCGTGGGCAAATTGGCTGGCATTAACGTGCTGTTTGATCCGGCGGGCATTGAAGGCCAAGGCGGCGGCGCGCGCAACTTTAACCTGAACTTAACAGACGTGACGCTCGAAGAAGCGCTGAGCGACGTGGCACTGGTGACGCACACGTTCTGGAAGCCTGTAAGCCACAACGCCATCTTCGTCACTTCCGAGAGCGAGCAGAAGCGCCAGGAATATCAGGACGAAGTGGTGCGCGTGTTCTATGTGCAGAACGCCAGCACGGTGAACGAATTCACGGACATTTTCAACGCCGTCCGAGTGGCGTCCAAGCTGCCGACGGGCGTGTTCCAGGTGGCCAGCCAGAACGCGATTATGGCGCGCGGCAGCGCTGACACCATGGCGATTATTGAAAAAGTGATTCATGACCTGGACCGTCCCAAGGCGGAAGTGCTGGTGGATGTGATGGTGATGGAAGTTTCAAAATCAAAGATCACCAACCTGGGCGCGGCGCTGCAAGGCACAACGCTGGGCGGCACGGCGGCGACGGGCCTGGTTTTTCCCGTTACGCCGGGAACCAGCACCACTTCCACCTCCAGCGGAACGTCCACCACAACCACCACCGGGAGTTCCATTCCGTTGTCCGGCATTGGCAAATTGTCCTCGAATCAGTTTTCGGTGGCGCTGCCCAGCGCCATGGTGGAAGCTTTTTTGACCGATTCGACAACGCATTTGCTGGACCGCCCGCAAGTTCGCGTGACCGACGGCGGGAAATCCACGCTGAAGGTCGGCGAAAAATATCCCTATGTTTCCGGCTCGCTGAACTCAGCCGTGGCCACTCCGGGTTCCGTCCCCTACGCCACCACGCAGTTCCAGCAGATTGATGTCGGCGTGAACATCGAATTGCAGCCGCACGTGAACGGCCCGAACGACATCAGCATGCACATCAAGGTGGAAGTTTCGAGCGTGCTGTCGACCGAGACAATCGCCGGCGTGCAGGAGCCCATCATCGGGCAGAAAGTGAACGAGGCCGATATTCGCATGCAGGATGGAGAAGCCAGCCTGCTGGGCGGCTTGACTTCTGATTCGGACGCCAATTCGGTGGCGGGAATTCCGGGAATCGCCAATATCCCGGTTTTGGGCTACCTTTTTGGCACGCGCACCAACGACCGCGAGAAGGACGATATCGTCATCGCGCTGGTGCCGCATATTATCCGCGCGCCTATTTTGAACAATGGGGACGAAGGCGTTCTTGCGGGAACCGAACGCGTGACCAAGGTGGACCGGCGGACGCCCGATCAGCCAGCGACGCCGCTTCCGGTAAATCAGCCGCCGGTGGCGAATCCGACGGTTCCGCAGCCGGTGAACCAATTGCCGCCGCTGGGCCGCATTCTGGAACTGCCCATAGGCGTGGTGCCGGGTCAAACGACGGCATCAGGCACGTACCCGTGGGCAACTCAGCAGCCGCAGCCTGCGCCGCGCACGGCAGCGCCGCAAAGCAACTCGATTGAGATTTATCTTTCCCCGAAACCCGATCCGCAAACCGCGCCTGATCCGCCTCACTAAAATAGGAGTCATGAAGGTGCAGTTCAAACGTGGCGAGGTTTCCGGCCAGCGGCGGCGCGAGCAGAGCGGTTTTTCGCTCGTCGAGCTGATTGTGGCTTTCACGATTTTGATGATTTTGAGCACGCTGGCGGTGCCGCTGGCGCGCTACCAAGTGCGGCGGCAGCGCGAAAGAGACCTGATCAACGACCTGTCCGACATGCGGCATGCCATCGACAAATACAAGGACTTGTGCGACGCAGGCAAGATTCAGGCGGGCGATCAGGATGCCTATTGCTATCCGAAGAGCCTGAAAATTATGGTGGAAGGAGTGCCGCTGCAAAACACGCTAAGCGGCAACGGGCAAACGGGCAAAATGAAGTTTTTGCGGCGCATTCCGAAAGATCCTTTCACCGGAGACGACGATTGGGGCCTGCGCAGCATGCAGGACGACCCGACTTCCAACAGTTTCGGCGGCCAAAGCGTCTTTGATGTGTATTCCAAAACCAGCGACAGAGCCAGCGACGGAAAGCCTTATTCGGAATGGTAAACAAGACTAGCAGGCGGCATTTCCTTCAGCGCGGATTTACGCTGATTGAGCTGATGGTGGTGATGGCCATCATTTCTGTCCTGATTGCCATTGCCGTGCCGATTTACCAGAAATCCATCATCCGCGCCAAGGAAAGCGTGCTGCGCAGCAATCTGGCCAGCATGCGCAACATGATTGACGAGTATACCGTGGACAAGCAGAAAGCCCCGGAGACTTTGCAGGATCTGGTGACCGACGGTTACTTGCGCCAGATACCGCAAGACCCGATGACCCAGTCTTCGGAAACCTGGAAGATCATCATGGAAGACACGCCCGTCGGCGGCAGCAACAGTTCACCGGGCATTTACGACGTGCGCAGCGGTTCGGATAAAAAGTCGCTGGACGGCACTCCGTATTCGGACTGGTAAACTGGTGAACGGTACTCCCTGATCGTCTAATGGTAGGACAGCGGCCTTTGGAGCCGTGAATCGTGGTTCGAATCCATGTCGGGGAGCCAGCTCATCTGGGTTGCGTGAAGCCAGCTAGCGACGCGATACTTCAAATGGGCCTTAGCGATGGATCCGAGAAAACTCAGATCCTCTTTGCGAAAACGCTCGTTGACGACTACGAGGGCGAGGAGGCATGGGTAGCCGTCTCCGCTCTGCGTATGGACGGAAGCCGCGAGATTTTCGAACGTGCCGCTTCGTGGTGTCGCTCCGACGAACCCGTAAAGAGGGCACGGGGCGCGCCGAACTGCAGAACATTCCACCACACAACCCAGAGTGGATGTTTCGAGATGAGTCATACGAACTCATCACAAGCATGTTGCAAAGCGAGCAGAATCCGGCAGTGCTTGATTCCGTCATCACTGCCCTGGGGCATCTCGGCAATCCGAAAGCTATCCCAACAATCCTGGCCCATCAGGATCACCCAGATCAGGACGTCCGGTGCGTGAGTCGATCCGCGGGCTAACGAAGCTCACAATGGACTCCCATTCTGATGTTCGCGATTGGGCCGTGTTCGGCCTCGGAGTCCAAGGGGATTGCGACTCTCTTGAGATCCGCGAAACACTCCTTCGTTGTCTGAACGACACAGACGAAGATGTTCGCGAGGAGGCAGCCGTTGGCCTCGGAAAACGCCACGATCAACGATTGATTCCGCAGCTGCGAGCCATGCTCGATCGTGGCGGGATCAGTGGTCGGATTGCAGAGGCCGCGACGGGGCTGCTGGAGCTAGATGAAACTCCACCCGAGTGGACGCCGGCTGACTACAAAGCGGCTCTCAATGCCAAGTTCAACCTCAAATAATAGTTCCAACGTAATGGCTCGCTGATGGATTCTGGAACGGATTGCTCAAAAGACTTTTGTACCGATTTTGTACGAGGTGCCCGCTTTTGATGCTTTTACGACTTCCGTGACTTTGCAGAATCAATAACTTCTACGAACTGCAAAACTTGTCAAGGATGTGGTTCGAATCCATGTCGGGGAGCCAACCAGAATCCACGCTGGGTGAAACACATCACCTGAGGATGAGTATTTTGCGCCATAGTTCCCTCCAAAGCATCGGGAACATCTGCGCCTCCACTGGTGTCTCCATAAAATATGTCGATCAAACCAATCTTGCTGGCCGTGGCCGTCACCCTGATCGCCAGCGGTCAAGATGACTTGTCATCAGTCCACGAGCGCGAGAAAGCATTCGCAAAAGCATTGGACTCGAACGACAAACCATCTCTCTTGGCCCTGACCGATAACCAGTTTCATGTCTACTTGACATGCGGTTCCGCCGTGCGAAACTTCAGCACCAACATTTCCAGGCAAGACTGGATGGACGATCTAAGCAAACTGCCAAAATATTCTTACCAAAACGCACTCTCCAACGTTCGCTTTTCGCATATCCGCAACAGGGAACATGAAGTTCAGCCCGACAGCTCAAGAGCAGAGGTGACTTCCGACGAGTTCTGGATCTTCCGCTCCGCCAATGGCGGACCACTCAAAGAACATTTCACGGCAACGGATACGTGGTCGAAACTGAACGGAACCTGGAAGCTCACCGGGCGCATCTACGCAGCGCATCCCTGTACGGATGATCCGTTCCCGAAGCTGATCAAGCCAGCAGCACCCGCCCCGTAATCCGCGAAATCTGCAAATCCTCCTGCGAAGCCATCGCCTTCACTTCAAACTGACCCAAAAACTCCAGCCCGCCACAAACCCCGTCCCGAACCCCCGCCGAATGCTCCCCAATCCCGCCCGTAAACACCAGCAAATCCACCCCGCCCAGCACCGCCGCCATACCCGCAACCGCCTTTTTCACCTGATAAACAAACATCCGCAAAGCCAACTCGCCCTCGCGCAATTCCCGAACATCACTGCTGCGCCCCGAAACCCCCTTCAGCCCCGATTCATGATCCACTAAATTCTCCAGCGCCTCCGCCCCCATCCCGCGCCGCATCAAATAGAGCAAAACCCCCGGATCAGCATCCCCGCACCGAGTCCCCATCATCACCCCGCCCGTCGGCGTCAGCCCCATGGTTGTATCCACTGACTTCCCGCGCAGCACCGCCGTCACGCTCGACCCATTACCCAAATGCGCCACCACCAGCCGCTCGGGAACCCGCTCCAACTGCGCCACAATCGATTCCACCGACAGCCCATGAAAGCCGTACCGCTCCACGCCCATCTCCCGCACCACGCGCGAAAACGGCAGCGTCTTGGCCACATCCGGCAAATCCTTATGGAACGCCGTGTCCAGGCAAATCACCTGCGGCACCTTCGGCATCCATTTGGAAACCGCCTCAATCACCGCAATCGACGACGGCAAATGCAGCGGAGCAAACGGCACGGCCTCTTTCAACTCCCGCAGCCCCTCATCCGTCAGCCGAAAATGGTCCCGCAGCTTCGGCCCGCCATGCACCACCCGATGGCCCACCGCATCGAACTCGCCCAATCCCGCGCGCCTCATCAAAGCAAAAGCCGCGTTATGATCGCCAATCGGCTCATCCGTTGTCTGGCCCTTCCAAACAAACTTGGCTTCCGGCAAGCCAATCTCCTCCGCCTCGCCCTCAGCCACCAATTCGTCGCCCGAATAAACCCCAAACTTCAGCGAAGACGACCCGCAATTCAGCGCCAGCACCCGCCGCGTCTCAGGCATTCGCGCCCGCTTGTATCAACTGCTCGGCCTGCTTCAAGGCTTCCGTCGTAATGCGTTCGCCCGACAGCATCCGCCCAATCTCGCGCGCCCGTTCCTCGCCCGCCAGCTCTTCAACCTCCGTCGTCACGCGCCCCTTCTTTTCCGCCTTCACCACCGAAAAATGGTGATCCCCAAACCCCGCAATCTGCGCCAGGTGAGTCACGCAAATCACCTGGTTGCTGCGCGACAACAGCTTCAGCCGCCTGCCCACCGCCGCCGCCGCCGCGCCGCCCACGCCCGCATCCACCTCGTCAAAAACCAGCGTCGTCAAAACAGTCTTCCTCCCCGCATCCCCCGCCGCCGTCTTCAAGGCCAAAGCAATGCGCGAAAGCTCACCGCCCGACGCCGTCTTCTCCAGCGCCTTCAGCTCCTCGCCTTTGTTCGGCGAAACCAGAAAGTGAATCTCATCCGCCCCCGCCGCCGTCCACGCGCAAGCTTTGACGCTAATGCTGAATTGCGTCCCGCCCATCATCAAGCTCTTCAACTCGCTTTCCACCTGCTTGCCCAGCGAAGCCGCCGCCGCCCCACGCTTCTGGCTCAATTCGCCCGCCAATTTCGCATACTGTGCGCCCGCCGCCGCGCGCTGGCGCTCCAATGCCTGCCGGTGCTCCGCCACATTTTCCACTTCATCAATCCGCCGAGCCACATCATCCCGAAACGCCAAAACCGCCTCCAGCGTAGGCCCATACTTGCGCTTCAATTTGTCCAGCGCCGCCAGCCGCGTCTCGACATCTTCCAGCCGGGCCGGATCGTTCTCCAGCTTGCCCAGATAATCCCGCAGCGCATACGCCGCCTCATCCACCTGCACCGAAGCCTGTTTCAAAGCCGCTCCCGTCTCACTCATGGACGCGTCAATTTTGATTAATTCATCTAACTTTCGAGTCGCCACCCGCAACTGCGTCGTCGCGCTGTCCGGCGAATCATACAGCGCCGCATACGCCGCCGCAGCCGATTCCTGCAACCTCGTCGTGTTCTGCAATATCCGCCGCTCCGCCTGAAGCTCATCGTCTTCGCCCAGCTTCGGCGAGACGGCTTCAATCTCCTTGTGCTGAAACGTCCACAAGTCGAGAAGCCGCAATTTCTCCTGCTCATTGCGACCCAGTTCCTCCAGCCGCGCCCCTAACTCGCGCCACTCCGCATAAACCTGCGCCACCTGCGCCAGCAGCCCATCCACCTTCGCGTACCCATCCAGCATCTGCCGCTGCGCCTGCGAAGTGAAGAGCAGTTGCTGCTCATTCTGCCCGTGAATATCGCCCAGCAGCGGAGCCAGTTGCTTCAGAAACGCCGTCGTCACCGGCCGGTTCGCCACAAACGCGCGAGATTTGCCATTTCCAGTAATTTCGCGCTCCACAATCAATTCCTCATCCGGCGCATGCTCAATGCCCGCGTCACTCAGCAGCGCTTCCAGCCCCGCGCCCTGCTCAACGGAAAAAATCCCCGCCACGCGCGCCCGCGTCTGGCCGCTGCGAATCATATCCGCCGAAGCCCGCGCACCCAGCAGCAGCCCCAGCGAATCCACCACAATCGATTTCCCGCTCCCCGTCTCGCCCGTCAGCACGTTCAGCCCCGCATGAAAGCGTATGCGCGCCTGCTCCACCACGGCATAGTTCTCCACCATCAGTTCCAGCAGCATTGACCTCATTCTAATTCGCCGT
>Ga0116230_10000081_pt1 | contig 68428 bp, 61 predicted proteins | sample S1TSphfallax_3_FD_88678 | JGI IMG/M metagenome (GOLD analysis project Ga0116230, IMG submission 88678) | Host-associated microbial communities from peat moss isolated from Minnesota, USA - S1T2_Fd - Sphagnum fallax MG | ecosystem: Host-associated > Plants > Peat moss > Unclassified | place...
CGCGATCACTTGAGCCACTTTGGTCTCTGCGATCTCATAAGTAAAGACGCCGCAGACACCCTTACCCTTCGTATGGACCTCCAGCATAACGCGAGTCGCCTTGGTCCTGTCCATTCCGAAGAATCTTTGCAGGATATCGATGACGAACTCCATGGGAGTGTAATCGTCGTTGATGAGCACCACCTGATAGAGGGGCGGCCGCTTGAGTTTCGGCGCCGATTCCTCGACGACCAGACCCGTACCTTCTCGACCGCGCTCGTTATCACTCATGAGGTTTCAGTTTATAGGGCGCGGCCGCCCGCTTTACAAGATAGGCTGCCCATTCCGACGAAAAGATAGTCGCTTCACCTTGGGCACCCGGAGGCAAATGTCGCCATTCGGTGTCACTCCAACAACCCAAGGAAAAACAAATGCTTGAGCACCCAAGCGCACAACCGTATCATGGCTCTCCTTTGCAACTATCTCGGGTTTTGCTGCCGCATCGCGCGCCGCCGATCCCGACCAACGCGCACTATCGACCCTATGCCGCAGACGCGCATCAATGAGTGGCTGGCCCGCCTGCCGCAACAAGGGCCCTGGTGGGCCTGCGTACTGCTATCGGTCTTGATCGCCATCGAGCTGGCGCGGGCAGCCGTGAGCTTATGGGGTGCAGCGCCCGTTCAGCCGCTTTTGCCGCCAGCCCACGCCGGCAGGCCGGCAGCACGGAATCCGGGCATCGACATCGGCGCCATCGTCGCGGCGCATCTGTTCGGCGCCGCCGAAGTGACTCCGCAGAGCGAGGACTCGGCGCGGGAGTCGACCGCCAACCTGGTCCTCACCGGCACGATCGCGACCGAAGATCCCAAGCATGGGGTCGCGATCATCAGCGATGGCGGCCCCGCGAAGGTCTATTCGGTGGGCAACAACGTCGGCGGCGCTTCTCTGTACTCGGTCTACCTCGATCACGTGATTCTCGACCGCGGAGGGACGTTGGAAACCTTGAAGCTGCCGCGCCTGCTGCTGCTTGGTCACGAGCCCGGCATGCGCCGTCAGATCGGCTCGCCGGGCAACGTGGCGGCCAATCTCGAGAGCGTGCGGCGGATGGTGCAGGCGGACCCCGGACTTCTCAACGAAATCATGCGCGCGGTGCCATCCTTCGATAATAAGGCGAACAAGTTGCGAGGCTTTCGCGTCTATCCGGGGCGCAACCGGACCGCTTTCGCGAGCCTGGGTCTGCGGCCCGGCGATCTCGTGACCGCAATCAACGGTACGCCGCTCGACGATCCGCAACGCGGTCAGGAGATCTTCAATACGATCCAATCCTCGGCGACCGCTGCGGTCACGGTCGAACGCGGCGGTCAGAATGTGGACTTGACCCTGAACGTTTCGCAAGTACTCAACGAGGCGGCGCGGGATCTGTCCAGCGTGCCGCCCGCGGCGACGCCGCCCGTGCCGCCTAACAATGGGCTGGCGGGCCAACAGATCACGACGCCGGAGCCGGCAGCGGGCCCGGAGACGGCGACACCCGCCCCCGCACCGTTCGTGCAACCGACCGCGGAGCCGTCACCGGCGACGGATCCGGCGACGACGAATCTCTGACATTAAACGAATTATGTGAACACGGGTCGAACGCCTGTCATCCTTAACGATTTACGATGTGGAATCCATGAACATGCAGTATCTACCCCGGAAGGCGGCCATTTTCGCGCTGGCGACGCTGTTGTCTCTGGGAACCATCGTCTCGGCGGCGCCCCCGGCGCGGCCCGAGGAAGGCGCGACGATCACGCCGAATTACAAGGATGCCGACCTCAGCCAAATCATCCAGGCCGTCGGCGAGGTCACGGGCAAGAATTTCATCATCGACCCGCGGGTCAACGCCAAAGTCACGATGCTCTCGTCGACCCCGATGACGCCGTCGGCTTTCTATGAAGCTTTCCTCGCGGTATTGCAGGTCTACGGCTATGTCGCCGTGCCGGCGGGCAAGGTCATCAAGATCGTGCCCAACACCGACGAGCGCCAGCTGCCGTCCGACGATTTGCCGAGCAGCGTCAGCTCGAGTTCCGATGCGCTGGTGACACAGATCATCGAGATCAAGAACATCAGCGCGACGGCGCTCGTGCCCATCTTGCGTCCCCTGGTTCCCCAATACGGGCATTTGGCCGCCTATGGTCCCGGCAACTTGCTGATCATCTCCGACCGAGCGAGCAACGTCAGCCGCATCCTGCGCATCGTCGAGCGCATGGATGAGAGCGGCGACGAACCATTTGAAATCATCCATTTGACCAATGCGAGCGCCTCTGAAGTGGTGCGCACCGTCAACCAACTGACTCAGGGAGCGGGCGGCCAAGGCGCGGAGGGCGTCTCGACCAAGGTCGTTGCCGACGAACGTACGAACAGCGTGTTGATCAGCGGCGAGAAATCGCTGCGCCTGAAGATCAAGGCGCTGATCCTGAGCCTCGACACCAAGAAGCTCGGCGGCGGCGGCGACACCGAAGTGCGCTATTTATTGTACGCGGACGCCGAAAAGCTCGCCGAGAAGTTGAAGGGCCAGGCCACGGCGTCTGCCAAGGCACAGGGTGGTCCGGGCGCAGCAACGGCAACACCCACCTCGGCCGGAGGCGGCGGCTCCAACGTCGATGCCAGCGTGACCATTTGGGCCGACGTACCGACCAATGCCCTGATCATCACGGCCCCGCCCAAGATCATGAAATCGCTGATGGCCGTGATCGACAAACTCGACATCCGCCGCGCCCAAGTCGAGGTCGAGGCGATCATCGTCGAGGTCGACGTGAACAATAGCTCCAACCTCGGCGTACAGTGGCTCACCGAGGGCCGGGAAAGCGCCGCCGGCATCATCAACCTGCCAGGCTCCGGGACGAGCATCGTCGACCTCGCCGCGGCGGCCTTAGGCTTGTCCGGGTCGACGAGCAGCACGACGACGACGTCCACCAGCGGCGTGAGCGGCATCAGCAGCTCGACCGTCGGCACCGGCGCGACATTCGCGGTCGGCCGCTATAACGCCAATTCAGGCATCAACTTCGCCGCGCTGGTCCAGGCGCTGCGCAGCGACGGCACGAGCAACATCATCTCGACACCATCCTTGATCACCATGAACAATGAGGAAGCCGAGGTCAAGGTGACTCAGGAAATCCCGCTGATCACCGGCTCCTACACGAGTTCGACCGCGAGCGTGAACGGCACGACCAGCCCGTTCGAAACGATCCAGCGCGAAGAGGTCGGCACGATCCTCAAGGTGACGCCGCACATCAGCGAGGGCGACACCGTGCAGCTCAAGATCGAGCAAGAGGACTCCTCGCCGGGCGCCAAATTGACCGACTCGGCCGACATCTCGACCAACAAGCGCTCGATCAAGACGACGATCCTGATCGAGGACGGCGGCGTCATCGTGCTCGGTGGTTTGATGTCGGACACCGTCACCGAGAGCGAGGATCGCGTGCCGGGCCTCGGAGCGATCCCGATCATCGGCAACTTGTTCAAGTCGCGCAGCGGTTCGCGCCAGAAGAAAAACCTGTTGGTCTTCATCCGCCCGCGCATCCTGCGCGACGACGTGCAGACCGAGTCCTTGAGCGAGGGCAAGTACAACGGCATCCGCCGCGAAGAACAAATGCTGCACAAGGGCCATATCACGCTGCTGCCCGGTCAGACGCAGCCGTCGATCCCGCCGCCGCCGATACCGCCGCAATCGCGCCAGACCACCCCCTCGACGCCGACCAATGCGGTCGGCGCGGCGCCGGAGTTCGTGCCGCCGGAGAACCCGACCCCGGGCGCGCCGGCACCCGATCCCGCGACGACACCCGCCGCACAACCCTCGCAACCGGAGAATCGCCCGTGAGCGCCGAACTGCAAGAACAAGTCCAGCCGCGCAAGCTCTCCTTCCCCTTCGCGAAGCGCCACGGCGTGCTGATCCGCGGCCTCGTCAACGGCGTCGCCGAGACGGTTTGCCGACCCGGCGTCACGCCTCTGTCGCTCGCCGAAGTGCGCCGCTTCGTAGGCGTCCCGCTGAAACTCGTGCGCGTCTCGACCGAACAGTTCGATCTCATGCTGCGGGTCGCCTACGAAGCGGGCTCCGGGGCCGCGATGCAGATGCTCGAGGGTCTCGACGACAATACCGACCTCGCCGACCTCGCCGAGGACATCCCCGAGTCCTCGGATTTGTTGGAAAGCGACGACGAGGCGCCGATCATCCGGCTGATCAACGCCTTGTTGACCCAGGCGGTCAAGGAAAACGCCTCGGACATCCACATCGAACCCTACGAGAACCGACTCGTCATCCGCTTTCGCGTCGACGGCGTCTTGCGCGAGGTCCTGCAGACGAAACGGGCGGTCGCCCCCCTGGTCGTCTCTCGCATCAAGGTCATGTCGAAGCTCGACATCGCCGAGCGCCGCTTGCCCCAGGACGGCCGTATCTCGCTGCGGATCGCCGGCCGCGCGGTCGACGTGCGCGTCTCGACGCTGCCCTCGGGCCATGGCGAGCGCGTCGTGCTGCGTCTGCTCGACAAACAAGCGGGACGCATCGAGTTGACCTCACTCGGCATGGACGCGCGCACGCAGGAAACCATGGACGAGATCATCCACAAGCCGCACGGGATCATCCTGGTCACGGGACCCACGGGTTCCGGCAAGAGCACGACCCTTTACGCCGCGCTCGAGCGCATCAACGACAACACGCGCAACGTCATGACGGTCGAGGACCCGATCGAGTACTACATCGACGGCATCGGCCAGACGCAGGTCAACACCAAGGTAGAGATGACCTTTGCCCGCGGCCTGCGCGCGATCCTGCGCCAGGACCCCGACGTGGTCATGATCGGCGAAATTCGCGATCTCGAGACGGCGCAAATCGCGGTACAGGCGAGCTTGACCGGCCATTTGGTGCTCTCGACACTGCATACCAACACCGCGGTCGGCGCCGTCACGCGCTTGCGCGACATGGGCATCGAACCGTTCTTGCTGTCCTCGAGCTTGATCGGCGTGCTCGCCCAGCGGCTCGTTCGGGTGCTGAACCCCGAGACGAAAGTCCCGTTCGAAGCCGGAGAATACGAGCGGCGGCTGCTGAATCTCGATCCGAATGGCGGCCCGGTGACGCTCTGCCGGCCGAGCGAAGAAGTCGGCACCGGCTACCGCGGCCGCACCGGCATCTATGAACTGATCGCGGTCGACGATCACATGCGCACGATGATTCACGATGGCAGCTCGGAACAGGAACTCGAACGCTACGCACGGCGCGCGAGCCCCGGCATCCGCGACGACGGCAGGCGCAAGATTCTCGCCGGCGAGACGACTCTCGAAGAAGTGCTCCGCGTCACCCGCGAAGACTGATGGCGGCGTTCGAATATACCGCGCTCGACCTCGAGGGCAAGGAACGCAAGGGGCTGATCGAGGCCGATACCCCGAAACACGCGCGGCAGCTCGTGCGCGACAAGCAGTTGCTGCCGATGGAGATCACGGAGGCTGCGCAGTCGGAGCTGAAGCGCAACCGCGCCGGCGGCTTCATGCGCCGCGGGCTCTCGACGCTCGACCTCGCGCTGCTCACGCGCCAGCTCGCCACCCTGCTGCGCTCCGGTCTCCCGCTCGAGGAATCCCTGCAGGCGGTCGCCGAACAGACGGAAAAACCCCGCGTCCAGCGCATCATCCTCGGCGTGCGCAGCAAGGTGGTCGAAGGTCATCCGCTCGCGGACGGTCTGCGCGACTTTCCCCAGGCATTTCCGGAAATCTACCGCGCGACCGTCGCCGCGGGTGAACAGTCCGGCAAGCTCGACTCCGTGCTTGAGCGTCTCTCCGATTACACCGAGTCACGCCAGGTGATGGGCCAGCAGGTCAGCAACGCCCTGGTCTATCCGATCGTTCTAATGGTGCTGTCCTTCGCGATCGTCTCCTTCCTGCTCGCCTACGTCGTGCCGCAGGTCGTCGCCGTGTTCGAACAGGGGCATCAGGAGCTCCCCGTCGCCACACGCATCTTGATCGGCATGAGCGACGGCATCCGCAACTACTGGTATTACGGCGTGGCCGTGATCGGTCTCGGCACCTGGGGCTTCTTGCGCTGGCTGAAGGCGCCGGAGTCGCGGCTGCGCTTCGATCGGATGCTGCTGCGCGTGCCGCTCGCGGGCAAGCTCATCCGCGGTCTGAACACCGCGCGCTTCGCGCGCACCTTCAGCATTCTCACGGCGAGCGCCGTGCCGGTGCTAGAGGCTCTCAAGATATCCGCCGACGTCGTCAACAATCTGCCGATGAAAAACGCCGTCGTCGATGCGGCGTTGCGGGTGCGCGAGGGCGCGCCGATCGGCAAGTCGCTCGCCGCCCGCAAGATCTTTCCGCCGATGATGATCCATCTGATCTCGAGCGGCGAGAGCAGCGGCGAACTCGAAAAGATGCTCGAGCGCGCCGCCGGCAATCAGGAACGCGAGATGGACGGACTACTCGCGACGATGACCAATTTGCTCGGGCCGTTCATGGTCGTGTTCATGGGGGCGGTCGTCATGTTCATCGTGATCGCGCTGCTGCTGCCGATATTTCAGCTGAACGATCTGGTCAAATAGCGCGTGCCCCGGCAGGGTATTGCGTCCTTGGCGCATTGTCGTTTATAAACGCGCGCGTGAGCAGCGAGAAACCCGAATCCGACGAATTCGAGGACGAGGACGCCGAGGAGTCCGCGCCCGGCGGCGATGACGTCGATGTCGATCAGGTGATGCGGGACGTGGAGTCGCAACGCCGGCGCGCACCCAAGGGGGGAGCGGAGCCGGCGTGGCGGCGCCTCGAGCGCGTCATGGAGGAGCGGCGCACGGCGGAGCTGCTCAGCGATTTCGACGATTACGACATCCATGGCGACGACGAAGACGCGGACCAAGCCGAGCCGGACACCGGCCATACGCACGCGAAGAAAAAGAAGAAGAGCCGCTGACACGCCGAGGCGCAACACGAATCGGTCGCGGGTAGCCCCCGAACTCAGTGAAAATTGCGCGCATCGACCACCAAGTCCCCCAATAGCGCGGAAAGATTGCGCAGGCGCTCGGCGATGATGTGCAAAACGTCGCCTTCGCGCTGTATCGTGCCGCGCACTTCGAGAAGGCTCGCCTCCAGCAAGGGCGCGCGCTGGGCTGCCGCCACCCGTTCCCAGACGATGATGTTCACGTGCCCTGTCTCGTCCTCCATGGTCACGAAGGTCACGCCGCCCGCGCTGCCTGGCCGCTGCCGCGTGATGACGAGTCCGGCCGTGGCGATGCGCTTGCCGTTGCGCTGATCCCAAAGAGCCTCGGCGGGCAGCAGACCTCCACGGGCCAGACGGTCACGCAGCAAGGCGAGCGGATGACGACGCAGCGTGAGCCCCGTGCTGCCGTAATCGGCCACGATGTCCTGGCCTTCACGCGGCGCACGCAGCAACGGTATGCCCTCCGGCACGACCGTATCGGCACCCAACAGCGGCAGGCTGCGCTCCACCCCGCTCACCTGCCAGACCGCGCGGTGCCGGTGACCGGCGAGGTCGGCGAGCGCATCGGCCGCGGCCAGTGCCTCGAGATCGCGCCGGTCGAGGGCCGCCCGCCCGGCAAGATCGGCGACGCTGGCAAACACCCGAGCCTCCCGCGCGGCGAGCAAGCGCTGGGCACCGGCACGCGACAGATGCAGCACGAGCCGCAAGCCTAAGCGCAGCGCGGGCCGGCCGTCGGCGCGTCGTTCGAGCGTGCAGTCCCAAGCGCTGATCGATGCGACGACGGGGCGTACCTCGACGCCGTTGAGGCGGGCGTCGCGGACCAGTTGCGCGGGCGCGTAGAAACCCATCGGTTGACTGTTGAGCAGGGCTGCGCAGAAGGCGGCCGGCTCATGGTGCTTGAGCCAGGCCGAGGTATAGACGAGCAGGGCAAAACTCGCCGCATGCGATTCGGGAAAGCCGTACTCGCCGAAACCCAGTATCTGGTTGAAGATCTGGCGGGCGAAGGCTTCCGTGTAGCCGCGCTCGTGCATGCCGTCGATCAGGCGCCGCTCGAACGAACCCAAGCCCCCTTTGCGCTTCCAGGCGGCCATCGCGCGGCGCAGGCGGTCGGCCTCGCCGGGCGTGAAGCCGGCCGCGACGATCGCAAGCTGCATGACCTGCTCCTGGAAAATGGGCACGCCGAGGGTCCGCTGCAGTACGCTCTGCACGTCTGCGCTCGGATAGGTCACGGGTTCCTCGTCGTTGCGGCGGCGCAAATACGGATGCACCATCTCGCCCTGAATGGGGCCCGGGCGCACGATCGCCACCTCGATGACCAGGTCGTAATAGTTGCGCGGCCGCAGGCGGGGCAGCATGGCCATTTGGGCACGGGATTCTATTTGAAACACCCCGGTCGTCTCGGCGCGGCAGATCATGTCGTACACAGCGCCGTCCTCGCTCGGCACGGTGGCGAGCGAGAGTTCGCCGGCAACCGCGCGCGTCCCGCCGAAATCGTTGATGAGTTGGAAGGCGCGGCGGATCGCGCTCAACATGCCGAGGCCGAGCACGTCGACCTTGAGGAGACCGAGCGCATCGAGATCATCCTTGTCCCACTCGATGACCGTCCGGTCCGGCATCGCAGCGTTCTCGATCGGCACGAGTTCGTCGAGACGCCCGCGGGCGATCACGAAGCCGCCGACGTGCTGCGACAAGTGCCGCGGGAAACCCAATAATTCGGTGGCAAGCACGATCAAACGGGCGATGCGCGGATCGGCGGGATCGCAGCCCGCCGCGCGGATGCGCTCCGGGTCGATGCGTTGGCCGTCCCACCAATGGATGCCCTTGGCCAGGCGATCGACGCGGGCGGGGTCGAGTCCGAGCGCCTTGCCGACGTCGCGCAGGGCGCTGCGCGGCCGGTAGCAGATCACCGTGGCGGCGAGCGCCGCGCGCTCACGGCCGTATTTGCGATAGATGTATTGGATCACCTCCTCGCGCCGCTCGTGCTCGAAATCGACGTCGATGTCGGGCGGCTCGTTGCGCTCCTTGGAAATGAAGCGCTCGAACAGCATGGACATGCGCGAAGGATCGACTTCGGTGATTTGCAGGCAATAGCAGACCGTGGAGTTGGCCGCGGAGCCACGGCCCTGACACAGAATTCCCTGAGAGCGCGCGAACTGCACGACATCGTGCACCGTCAGAAAGAACGGTTCATAGCGCAGCTCGGCGATCAATTGCAGTTCGTGGTCGATGCCGGCACGCACGCTCGCGGGAATGCCGTCGGGCCAGCGCACCGAGGCGCCCCTCTCCGTCAGCGCGCGCAAATGACTGGCCGGGGTCGCATGAGCCGGGACGATCTCCTCGGGATACTCGTAACGCAACTCCTCGAGCGAGAACGTGCATCGCTCGGCGATCGTGAGACTCGCGCGCAGCAGGGGCGCCGGATACAGCTCGCGCAGCCGATCGAGAGAGCGCAGCGAGCGTTCCCCGTTCGGAAACAGCGCAAATCCGGCCGCATGCACCGGCGTATTCAAGCGGATCGCGGTCAGCGTGTCCTGCAAGGCGCGCCGGCCGCGGCTATGCATGTGCACATCGCCCGCGGCGACGCGTGGAATGTCGAGCGCATCCCCCAAGGCTTCGAGGGCTGCATGGCGGCGGCCGTCGAAACCGCCGGTCAGCAGTTCGACGCCGATCCAGAGCCGACCTGCGAAACGCTCGCGTAACCAGCGGCCATCGGTTTCGCGCCCCCGGCTCGCGGTGGCGGGGGCGGCGTTGGCGCCAAGGTCTGGCAACCAGATCACCAGGCAATCGTCCAAACTCGAGCTCAGCGCCTCGCGTTCGAGGCGATAGGCGCCCTTGACGCCGGCGCGCCGCGCCTGCGTGATGAGGCGGCTCAAGGCGCCGTAGCCGCGGCGGCTGGTCGCGAGCGCGACCAGCTTGAGGCCGTCGCCACAGCGCAACTCGGCGCCGATGATCAGATGCAGTCCATGCTCTTTGGCCGCGACGTGCGCCCGCACGACGCCGGCGAGCGAACATTCATCGGTGAGCGCGAGCGCGCGGTAGCCGAGCCGCTTGGCCTGCGCGACCAGTTCCTCCGGCTGCGAAGCGCCGCGCAGAAAGGAAAAATTGCTCAAGGCATGGAGTTCGGCGTACATGGATCGCACCCAAGCTCAAGCGAACATGCCGTGCAGATACCAGGATTTCGTGTGGCGTTCCTGGAATACCCAGAGCCGTGCACCGTGCGCCGGTCGGATGCGGTAGTAATCACGCGCAACGCCCTTGCCATCCCACCAGCCGGTCTCGATGCGCTCGGGATCGCGCCGGCCATCATCGCTCTCGAGTCGTAGTTCATCCACTTCCCGCCGCGACAACAACACCGGCTCAGCCAACAGCCAGACCGGTCTGGGCATGGCCTCGAGCGACGGCAAGGTCTCGAGCGACGGCACACCCCCGCGCGCCGACGGCGCCGTGAGCGACAGTTGCTGCACGCGGCGCCAAGCCGCCTCGGGACGATGTTCCCGTTGCGTCGTGACACCATAGACCGCCTGCTCGCCAAGCCGCGCCCGCAAGCGCTCGATCAATTGCAGCGCCGTATCACGGCCGCCGCCGCCGAACGCGTCGAGCGAGATGGCCGACAAGGGTTGTAAAGTTCCTGAATGGAGTTCGATCGCCCGCACGGCCGCCGGTAACTCGAGCCGTCCCAGCCGTTGCGCAAGCACTTCGGCAAGGCGGGGCTGTTCGCCCGTGACGCTCGCAAACCCCACACGCAACGCGGTCGGCTGACGGACGCGATGGCGCAGCCGCAAGGCGAGGCTCTGCACGCCGGCTTGTCGTCGACGCAAAAACCGCGCGCAGCGTTCCAGCACCGGCTCGAGGGCCCGTTCGAGATAGGCGACGTGCTCGATTTCGGTCTCGAAATCCAGGCGCTCGCGGAAGCGCTCGCGCGGCATGAAGGCACGCCGGGGTTCGGGCTGTTTCCCCACGGCAATATCCAAATCGCGCACCGCCTGCGGGCCTAGACGACGGGCGAGACCCGCACGGGGCAAGCGCAGCAAATCCCCCAGGCGCTGAATACCCATCGAGCGCAAGGTCTGCAAACGTTCCTCATCCCAGGCCGTGCAAATGAGCGGCAAAGCGAGCAGTCGCCCGGTCAGCGTCGCTGCATCGTCGCTGCATAGCGTCTCGCCGGCACGGGCGCACCAGAGCGCTGCGAGCGTCGATGGCGCTATCGCGCTCTGCGCCCGGATCCCGAGCGCTTGCCAACGCGCATCGAGCAACTCGCGCAAACGGACCAAGGGTCCGAACAGTCGCAAACTCCCCTGGACTTCCAGTAACAGAGCATTGGGCTCGGCGAGACTCACGCAGGAGGTGAATTGCTGGGCATGCAGCGCCAAGGCAGGCAGGTCCGGCGCACCCGCGAAGACGACCGCATACCAGAGACTCGGGCGGCGCCGAGGCGAAACCGGCGCGAGTACCGGGATCGGCAGGGTCGCGGCGGCCGGCGCGATCACGGGCGGCGGTGCGGCGAACAGATCCCCGGTTTGCGGCGCGGTTTGCGGCGCGGTTTGGACCCTGCGCTGACCGGCTTTCACGACGCGCCGAGATCGACGAGGCCCGGACGACCGCCTTGCACCTTGAGTAGTTCGAGACGAGGTTGCTGTTCGCCCTGAGTCATCAGCAGGCGCAGACTCGCCGGTGAGGATTCGAAACGGTGCCGCTCGGGACGAAACAAGACGCCGAGCGCGCCTCCCTCCTCCGCCGCGAGCTTCAAACGCCGCAGCCAGCGATCGTCGGTTCCTTTGAGCCACAAGAAGACGGCCGCGCAAACTCCCGAGCGCAAAGCTTGTTCCGCGGCCCACAAGGCTTCGGTGGCGCTGGGAGGGCGGACGACCAATAAACGCCCCAATTCGATGCCCTGCTGGGCCAAAGCGGGAGCATAGGGTTCATGCGGGGGAGCGATCCAGACGAGCCAGGGAACCTCACCGTCGGCTCTACGCTGTGATTCGGCGAGAGCGGGAAGAAAAAGCTGCAGTTCGCCCAAGCCATTGACGTCGATCAACACTTCGACGAGCGACGCCGTCGGCCAACCACCGCCCGGCAAGCGGGCATCGAGCCCGCTCTTACCGGTGGACCAAACCGGACGGGACGATGACAGGCGATGACTGGCCGAGGCGTCTTTTAACTTCCAAACACGCGCATCCGCCAGCAAATCCGCAAGCGATGATGATTCACGCGGCATCCACGTCTTTACCGCGTCGCAGTACCCCCACGACCACCCCTTCGATGATCATGGGTTGTTGCTTGAGATCGACCCGGATGGGTTCGAAATCGGTATTTTCGGGTAATAGCCAAACGATCGTGCCCTCTTGCCGATAGCGTTTGACGGTGACTTCGTTTTCCAAGCGCGCGACCACGATTTGGCGATTACGGACTTCCGGTGTGCGGTGCACGGCGACCAGATCACCATCTAAAATACCGGCATTTTTCATACTCATACCGCGAACTTTCAGTAGATAATGCGGCTGCGGCTGAAACAGTTGGGGATCGATCTGGTAACGGGTTTCGACATGTTCCTCGGCCAAGATCGGCCGACCTGCGGCGACGCGTCCGATCAGCGGCAGACCTAATTGTTCACGCAAGATATCTTTGAGCTGAATGCCACGTGAAGCACCCGGAATCAGGTCGATGACGCCCTTGCGCTGCAAGGCACGCAAATGCTCCTCGGCCGCATTCGGGGACTTGAATCCCAGCGTGCGCGCAATTTCCGCCCGCGTCGGCGGCATGCCGCTTTCAGCGATCGCGTCTTGAATGAGCCTGAGGATCTGGGTCTGACGGGGCGTAAGGTCCGACATGCATCACCTGTATAATTAGACAGTACATGTAATTATATACAGCTATCGATCAAGAATGGCAAGTGCAACTTCAAGCTGAAGGAAACGATGAGCAAACGGACAAAGAACGACTGGAACGACGAGCGGCTCGGCATGGACCGGCCGATCACCCGTCGCGACTTCTTGAACGGGCTTGCGGTAAGCGCGACCGCCGCTGCGGCGAGTTGCCCTTTCTCGGCCACATTCGCTGCGAGCACCACGGCGGGCGCAACTGCCGGTGCAGCCCCGGACCCGCTCGGTGCTGCGCAGTCCGTGCCCGGCTACTACCCACCGCGGCTCACGGGCCTGCGCGGCAGTCATCCGGGATCGTTCGAGGGCGCACACGCGCTGCGCGATGGCGCTGTAGAACCCGCGGCAATCGACACGGGCGAAGAATACGACTTGATCGTCGTCGGTGCGGGCATCAGCGGCTTGTCGGCGGCGCATTTCTATCGCGCCAAGACCTCCCCGCAAAGCCGCATCCTCATCCTCGACAATCATGATGATTTCGGCGGTCACGCCAAGCGCAACGAGTTCGAGTTACAGGGACGCATCCATCTGCTCAACGGCGGCACGCTGGAGATCGACAGTCCCCGCCCTTACGGTCCGATCGCCGCCGGTCTGCTCGAAACCTTGGGCGTGGATGTGGAGCGGATCGCCAAACAGGTCGAACACCCACATTTCTACGAACGCGAGGGCTTGTACCAGGGCGTGTTCTTCGACGAGCCGACTTTCGGCGCCGACCAGCTCGTCGTCGGCCTGGGTCGCCGGCCGCTGCCCGAGTTGCTCGCGCAGGCGCCGCTGCCGGCGCGCGCGCGTACGGAAATCGCGCAGATCGAAACAGGGGTCGTCGATTATCTGCCCGGCCTGTCCTCGGACGAGAAAAAGCAGCGCCTCTCGCGCATGAGCTATGAAGCCTTCCTGCGCGACGTCGTGCGCGTCGATCCGGCGGTGCTGCGCTATTACCATGCTCGCACGATGGGTGAATGGGGCGTCGGGACCGACGCCGTTTCGGCGCTCGACTGTTGGGGCTATGGGATGCCCGGCTTCCAGGGCATGCATCTCGCCAAGGGCGCGATCGCGCGCATGGGATTCACGCCCGCCGGCTACGCCGACACCGGCGGCTCGGCACGGCTGCACTTTCCCGACGGCAACGCCACGATCGCGCGCTTGCTCGTGCGCGACTTGCTGCCGCACTCACTGCCGGGTCGGGATGCGTTCGACATCGTCACGGCACGCGCCGATTACGCGGCGCTGGACCGGCCGGAGTCGCCGGTGCGTCTGCGCCTCAGCAGCATCGCGATCCGCGCGCAACACCTGGGCGAGGCCAAGGCCGGCACGCCCGTGGAAGTGACCTACTTGCGCGGCGGCAAGGCCTACAAGGCGCGCGCGCGCGGCGCCGTGCTCGCCTGCTACAACATGATGATTCCGTATCTTTGCCCGGAACTGCCGGAGACGCAGAAAGCGGCCCTGCATCAGCTCGTCAAGACGCCGCTCGTCTACACCAGCGTCGCCCTGCGCAATTGGCGCGCGTTCGCGAAGCTCAAGCTCAGCAGCGTCTATGCGCCGGGCGGCTATCACACCTACTTTCATCTCAACCCGCACGTCAGCATTGGTGAGTACCGCAGTCCGACCTCGCCCGACGAGCCAATTCTTCTGCACATGGTGCGAACTCCCTGTCAGCCGGGTTTGCCGGAACTCGATCAGCATCGTGTCGGCCGCGCCGAACTATTGGCCACACCATTCACGACGTTCGAGCGCAACATCCGCGAGCAACTCGCGCGCACCTTGTCGGCCGGCGGCTTCGATCCGGCCGCGGACATCACGGCGATCACGGTGAATCGCTGGCCCCACGGCTATGCGCCGGAATACAACCCCTTGTTCGATCCGGAGCTTCCCGACGAGCAGCGTCCCCATGTCGTCGGTCGCGCGCGTTTCGGCAACATCACGATCGCCAACTCCGACTCCGGCGGCGGTGCCTACACCGACGTCGCGATAGATCAGGGACATCGTGCGGTCATGGAACTCTTGTAGGATTTCACCTACGGCCATGCATTCGTGACAGCGATTTAATTTCGCATGGCCCGAAAAAACGCTAAAAAACAGTCACTGGCGCACGACAATGCGCTTTATCAGTTGCATTAGGCGCGTAAAATTCGCTTTAATGTAGGACTGTGTTGCGACGCAGGCGAGCCCGACTGAACGACTGGGTCCGCTTGCGCCAGCACTTCCGATTTTTTTTGAACTGAGTGAACAACCGTAGAGGGAATATTTTATGAAATTTGCAACAACACTGAAGGTGTCCGCAGCGGCTGCCTGCTTGATCGCCTTCGCGGGCTGCACCGACCTGAAGCCGATCCAGGCGCAGATCGACGACCTGAAGTCCCAGGTCAGCAAACTGCAGAGCGATACGGCCAAGGCCTCCAGCGCCGCCGCCGCCGCCTCGGCCGCTGCCGCCAGCGCGCAATCGACCGCCTCTGGTGCGCAGAGCACTGCGAATCAGGCCCTGTCGCTCGCGCAAGCGAACCAGACGGCCATCGAAGCGATCAACGAGAAGATCGATCGCATCTTCAAGAAGTCCGTTTCGAAGTAAGCGATCACAAGACGCTTTTGATCAAGAAAACGCCGCGGAACTCCCGCGGCGTTTTCTTTTGTTCGTTCCCTTCGGCGCGACCTTAGCGATTCATCGAGATCCGCGTCGGCTCGCCGCGCTGCTCGGCGAACACCCGCTCGGCCGCATCCCAGTCGATGTTCAGCTTGCGATCGGCGGTCGCCGCGACGATGGCCCGGGTCAGCGCTGTCAAATCCTCGACGTCCTTGGGATCGACCCCGTCCAAGGGGTGATGCACCTCGAGATACAAGGCGCCGTCGACCCAGCCGGTCTTGATCCGCTCGTTGACGATGCGCACCGGCATGCCCACCTGCACCTCGTTGAACAGATGCTCGATGTCCTCCGGGTATAGCCGGATACAACCGTGCGTGATTTGCATACCGACGCCCGCCGGCAAATTGGTGCCGTGGATCAGATAGGCCCCGCCCGGAACACCCAAGCGCAGCGCGTAGGCGCCGAGCGGATTATTGGGGCCCGGCGGAACGAATGCGGGCAGCACGTCGCCGTCCTCCTTCAAGTGAGTCTCGCGCACCGATTCGGGCGGATACCAGGTCGGATCCTTTTCCTTGCGCACGATCGTCGTGACCCCGATCGGCGTTTTCCAATCCATGCGGCCGACGCTGATGGGATGGGTCTCGACGACCGGGTGATGATCCGCGTCATCGTGAAAATAATAGATCCGTGAGTCGGGCAGATTCACCACGATCCCGGTGCGCGGCACGTTCGGCAATAGTCGCGCGAGCGGCAAGTGAATGACCGTGCCCTCGCCCGGCAACCAGGTGTCGACGCCGGGATTGGCAAGATTGATCTCGTCGTAACCAAGTTCATAGCGGCGCGCGATGTCGGGCAGCGTATCGGCGCTCACCGAGGTCGTCTGCGCGTTTGCACCGATCAAGTCCTGTCCCGGCGCGAGCGCGTAAGTCTGCGCATGAGCCGACACGGCCGCCAGGACCAGCCCGGAAAACGCCAGTCGCAAAAACTCGAGTCGCAACAACCATAGGTCAGGCATCGTCATGGCAAGTCCCTTCCGATCAATAGCGAATCAGCGCGGACCCCCAGGTGAAGCCCCCGCCGAAGGCTTCGAGTAACAGCAATTGACCGCGCTGGATGCGCCCGTCGCGGATCCCGGTGTCGAGGGCCAGCGGCACGGATGCAGCCGAGGTGTTGCCCTGAGTGTTGATGGTTACGATGACCCGCTCCATCGGCACTTCTAGCCGCTTCGCGATCGCCTCGATGATGCGGATGTTCGCCTGGTGCGGAATCAGCCAGTCGATCTCGTCCTTGCCGATCTTGTTGGCGGCGAGCGTCTCGGTCACCAGGGCGCCGAGCGTGTTGACGGCGACTTTGTAGACTTCGTTACCCTTCATACGCACACCGGCTTTGCCTTCACGCACCAATTGGAAACCAGTGGACACCCCGTCCGGATACAGCAGCAAGTCCTTGTAACGCCCGTCGGCATGTAGGTGGGTGCTGATGATGCCGGCATCTTCCGACGGCTTGAGGATGACCGCACCGGCGCCGTCGGCGAACAGGACACAGGTGCCGCGGTCGGTCCAATCGACGATCCGCGTCAGGGTCTCGGCACCCACGACGAGAGCGCACTTCGATTCGCCGAGACGCACGAATTTATCGGCAACACCCAAGGCATAGAGGAAGCCCGCGCAAGCGGCCTCCAGACTGAAGGCGGGGCATCCATGGATGCCGAGTCGCGATTGCAACAGAGTGCCCACGTTCGGAAAGACGAAGTCGGGTGTGGTCGTACCGACGCAGATCAGATCGACATCCTCGGGACCGACGCCCGCAGCCTGCATCGCACGACGCGAGGCCTCCTCGGCAAGATCGCTGGTCGTTTGTCCGTCGACGACGACGTGACGTTGCTCGATGCCGGTGCGCGTGCGAATCCACTCGTCGCTGGTATCGACGATTCTTTCCAGATCCGCGTTCGTGAGTATCTTCTCCGGCAGGTAACTGCCCGTGCCGGCGATCCGTGAATACATGGCTATCCCCTCTCAGGCCGCGAAGCCCTTGTCTATTTTTTCTGCGATCCGCGCGGGAACGCCGCTGCGCGCCTCGAGGACCGCGACCTCGATCGCGCGTTGAAAGCCGAACACGTCCGCACCGCCGTGACTCTTGATCACGATGCCGTTCAAGCCGACCATCGTTGCGCCGTTGTAACGGCGCGGGTCGATCCGTGTGCGCAGTGCGTTCAAGGCGGGGCTCGCGGCGAGCGCGGCGAGTTTTCGGACGGGATTGCGGGTGAACTCCTCGCGCAAGGCATCGCGAATGAGCCGCGCCGCCCCCTCCATCGTCTTCAGCGCGACGTTGCCAGTGAACCCGTCGGTGACGACCACGTCGACCTCGTTGGAGAAAATATCGTGACCCTCGACGAAGCCGACGTAGTTGATGTCGCTCGCAGCCAATAAATTGTGTGCCGTCTGCACGGTCTCGTCGCCCTTCATATCCTCCTCGCCGATATTGAGGAGGCCGACCCGCGGCCGTGAGCGGTCACCGAGCAGATCGCTCGCGAGGATCGAACCCATGATCGCGAACTGGCGCAACTGTTCGGGCGTGCATGCGGCGTTCGCACCGACATCGAGCATGTGGGTATGGCCGCCGGCGGAGGGAATCAGCGCGACGATCGCCGGGCGCTCGACGCCGGGCAGCATCTTCAGCACGAAATGCGCGGTCGACATCAGTGCGCCGGTATTGCCGGCGCTCACACAGGCGTCCGCGGCGCGCGCCTTGACGAGATCGAGCGAGCGACGCATCGACGAGTCCTTCTTGCGCCTCAAGGCGTCGCGCGGATGGTCGGTCATCTCGACGACATCGGCCGCATGCAGACAGCCTAGGTTCGCGGGTTTGCCAAGCCCATGCTCCCGCTCGAGCTCCCGATCGAGGTCGGCCTGTCGGCCGACGAGCGTGAAACGCACGTCGGCGTACTCCCGAGCGGCGGCGACGGCGGCCGGTACACAGACCGAGGCGCCATGGTCGCCGCTCATGGCATCGATGGCTATATGCAGCGGCGCGGACACGGGCTCGGCAGCCTTGGGCTCGCGGCGGCGGCGCTCGCCGGCGGCACTACGACGGCGGCTTACTCTTCGGACGCAGCCGCGTCGGCCTTGGTCTCGAGCACCTTGCGGCCGCGATAAAATCCGTCGCGAGAAATCCGGTGACGCAGATGAGTCTCGCCGCTCTTCGCGTCGATCGAAACCGCCGGTGTCGACAAGGCCGAGTGGGAACGATGCATGCCGCGCTTCGACGGGGTCTTTCTGCTTTTTTGAACTGCCATGGTCGCTGTGTCCTATCGAGGTTTTTTCAATAAATCTTGCAATCCGCTGAACGGCCGCAATGTCGGCCCGGCTGGCGCAGCCCCGATGCCGTCGGGTAAGGACGGCGCCCTGCCACAGGTCTCGGGCGTGTCACACGCCGGGGCCACGGGCAGCGCCAAAATCAACTCTTCCTCTGCCAAATCGCGCAACGACACCGTGCCGTCGCGCATCACGTACGGCTCACGCTCGGCAGCGCCGACCGCCGCGGACTCGTCGGACGCGAACTCGATCTCGGAGTGCGCCGCCACCGCCAAGCCAAACGGCTGCAGGCAGCGCTGACACTGCAGCATCGGTGTCGCGCGTATCGCGATCCGAACGCCGGCCTTTGCATCCTCGGTTCGTCCGAACGCGTAACTCACGCTGACCTCGCCATCGGGGTCGGTCAACACATCCGCCAGACGCGGCAAGTCACTGAGTGCAAACACCCGTTCAAGCGTGGCGCCGTCTCTGCCGAGGCGCACGCAATCGACGAGGTCTGCTGGGCCGCCTGACATGGGCCGCGTATCATAGGGCCGGTTTCCCTGGCTGTCAAAATGAATTCGGTGCAAGTCGTTGTTTTTGAAGTCTCCACCCCCGCTCGTGGTCTCGACCTCGGCCTATCGGCGTGCCTTGCTTCAGCGGCTGCGCTTGCGGGCGCGCTTCGCTTGGGCGCGTTTTGCGGGCGCGCGCGCGCCGGCGGGTTTGCCCTCCGCTTTGACCTTACCCGCCCCTTTGACCGGGGTGATCGCGTCCAACACGGCAACGAGCTCCGCGGGCAAGGGGGTACTCACGTGGAACGGAACACCCGACCCGGGCCACTCGAAGGCGACGGACTGCGCATGCAGGAAGGTGCGCCTCAGTCCCAGTTTCTTGATTTCCGCGTTGCGCTCGCGATCGCCGTATTTGTCATCGCCGAGCAGCGCATGACCCGCATACGAGGCGTGCACGCGGATCTGATGGGTGCGGCCGGTCGGAATATCGACTTCCATGAGCGTGGCAAGCGAACCGAAGAACTGCACGGGCTTGAAGATGCTGACCGACGCCTTGCCCTCGTTCGCAACCCGCACATGCCGTTCGCCGCGTTCCCGGCTGTCGGTCGACAGCGGCGCATCCACGCGCTTCGTGCCGAGTTGCCAGCTACCCGCCACGAGCGCCATGTAAGTCTTGTGCAAGCCACCGTTGCGAATCAGTGCGTGCAGCGCGGTCAGGGTGGGGCGATCGCGGGCCACCAGCAAACAACCGCTCGTGTCGCGATCCAGTCGATGCACTAGCTCCAGGGTCTCGCGCGGTCGCGACGCACGCAGCGCTTCGATGACGCCGAAGCTCATGCCGCTGCCGCCATGCACCGCGACACCGCTCGGCTTGTCGATGACGAGCAAATGTTTGTCTTGGAAAATCACGGCCCCCTCGATCAATTCGAGCAGGCTCGTCGATGGACGCCCGACCTGATCGGCAGGCTCGATCCGCACGGGCGGCAAGCGGACCTCATCGCCGGGGGCGAGCCGGTATTCCGCATCGACGCGCTTGCGGTTGACGCGCACCTCGCCCTTGCGCAAGAGCCGGTAGACACGGCTGCGCGGCACGGTCTTGAAATGTCGCATGAGAAAATTGTCGATGCGTTGACCGCACTCGGCCTCGGTAACCGTGTGCAGCGCAACGGCGCTTTTCGCTCCCTGAGGGCTGAGAGTCGAACCGGGAGCGTGAATGTTCATTTTGGGCGTTCTTCTAAGGTATTGATTACATTGACCCTGAGGGCTGGCCGTGATAATGTCCTAAAACCGTGTCTGGCGCCGAACCATTTCTGGGTTAGGCCCATTCCAGTTCAGCGCCGATAGGCACCGGTTTCGGTGGCGCCCCCATCCGATGGGAGCGCCGCATATTAGTTGGTTCTGGATTTCCAGACCATCGCTCGGCCGATGAGAAAGACGTTTCAATAAAGCCTCTCGTGGCTGTGACGTCTTACAAGCGGTTAACCGAGAACAAGGCCCCGGGCTTGCCGTATACGTTTTGGCACAATTGGTGGGTGACGATGCCGATCGCGTGGTTCGCGTTCGGCAGCTTAGCTTCAATTGCCGCGTTCCCATTCGCGGCCCCGGCTTCTATTCTCAAGCTCTCCTCGGCCCTCACTACTCTAGTTGGGGCAAATGAAAAGAATGCTCGTCAACGCAATTCAAGAAGAAGAATTGCGAGTTGCTCTCGTCGATGGCCAGAAACTTTACGACTTATCGATTGAGATCCCGTCCAGGGAACAAAAGAAATCCAACATCTACAAAGGACGAATCACGCGCGTAGAGCCTAGTCTCGAAGCCGCGTTCGTCGAGTACGGCGCTCAGCGTCACGGCTTCCTACCGCTCAAAGAGGTCGCCAAGGAATACTTCCGCCAGCAACCCGCCTCCGGTGGCCGGCTCAACATCAAGGACCTGTTGCAGGAAGGCCAGGAACTGATCGTGCAGGTCGAAAAGGAGGAGCGCGGCAACAAAGGCGCCGCCCTGACGACCTTCATCAGTCTCGCAGGCCGCTTTCTCGTCCTGATGCCCAACAATCCCCGCGCCGGCGGCGTATCGCGACGCATCGAGGGCGAAGACCGCGATCAGATGCGCGAGGCCATGAACGGCCTGCAGATTCCCGACGGCATGGGCGCGATCGTGCGCACCGCCGGGGTTGGGCGCACGACCGAGGAATTGCAGTGGGACCTGAACAATCTCAAGACCGCGTGGGACGCCATCCAGGCGGCGAACGACGGCCGCCCGGCGCCGTTCTTGATCTTTCAGGAGAGCGACGCGGTCACGCGCGGTTTACGCGACTATTTCTCCGATGACGTCGGCGAGTGCCTGATCGATCAGCCGGAGGCCTTCGCCAAGGCCCTGGAATACATGCAGCGGTTCATGCCGCCGGATGCGCAGCGCAAGCTGAAGCTGTACCAAGACCCGGTTCCGCTGTTCACGCGCTATCAGATCGAGAGCCAGATCGAGTCGGCTTATTCGCACAAAGTCACGCTGCCGTCCGGCGGCAGTCTCGTGATCGACCACACGGAGGCACTCGTCTCGATCGACATCAATTCGGCGCGCAGCACCCGTGGCGGCGACATCGAAGCGACGGCTCGCAATACGAACCTCGAAGCGGCCGAGGAAATCGCGCGCCAACTGCGCCTGCGCGACATCGGCGGCCTCATCGTCATCGACTTCATCGACATGGAGTCGACGGCCAACCAGCGTGCAGTCGAAGACATGCTCCGCGACGCCGTGAAAATGGACCGCGCCCGGATCCAACTCGGCAGACTTTCGCGCTTCGGCTTGCTGGAATTGTCGCGTCAGCGGCTGCGCCCGGCGCTCAGCGAGACGACCCACATCAACTGTCCCCGCTGCAGCGGCATGGGCACGATCCGCGGCGTCGAATCGATGTCGCTCGCGCTACTGCGCTTGATCGGCGAGGAGGCGCGCAAGGAGCGCACCGGGCGCGTGATCGCCCAAGTCCCCGTCGACGTCGCGACCTACCTCATGAACGAGAAGCGGGACTGGCTCAATCAGATCGAATCCCGGGACAAGGTGTCGCTGGTGATCGTGCCGAATCCGCATCTGCAAACCCCGGCCTATACGCTGCGCCGCATCCGCGACGATGAGAAAGAATTGCCGGAGAACAACACCTCGAGCTACCAATTGGCAGATCAGCCGGTGCTCGACGACTCCAACATCGGCAATCGCGACAAGAAGCCGCCCAGTGAAGCCCCGTTGGTGCCGAGCATTCTCGCGACCGCGGCCGCCCCGATCATTCCGATCCCGACGCCCGAGCCGGCGCCTGCACCGGCGCCGGTCGTAATCGCTCAGCAGCCGACGAAGGGAATCTTCGTGCGCGGTTGGGAATGGTTGTTCGGCAGCAAGGTTGCGACGACCGAGGTCGCAGCGGCGCCGGCTCCCGCGGCGCCCGCGCCGCGCGACCGGCCGCCGCATCGCGAGGCGCGCCCGGATCGCTTCCGCAATCGCGAGCAAAATCGCGGCGACCGCGGCGACCGCGGCGATCGAGACCGCAACCGCGATCCGCGTCGCGACGCACAGCGCGAACCGCGCCGCGACGAGCCACGGCGCGACGAACCGCGGCGCGACGGCCGACCACCCCGACGACCGGAGAGCGCTGCGGAGCGCGCGTCGAACGGTGCGCCGCGCAATGAGCAAGCCCCACGCGGCGAGCTGGCCGCGCGCAGCGAAGCGAATGGACGCGCCGAACCCGCACCGCGTCACGAGCCGAACCCGCGTCCAGAACAGCCGCCCCGTAACGATCAGCGCGACCCACCACCGCGCAGTGAGCAGGCGCCACGCGGCGACCAAGCGCCACGCGGCGACCAAGTTCCGCGCACCGAGCGCGATGGCGGCGATCGCGGTCCCGGCGGCGAACGTGGCGGGCGTGGTCGAAGGCGCCGTGGCCGTGGCCGCGGGCGTGGCGAGGGCGGCAGCGACAACGGAGCGAATGCACCGGCGCCCGCGCTTGAGGGCGGCGAGCAAACCGCCGGCTTCAATGGCGCCGACACGAGTCCGCGACCGGCGCCGCTCGGCGCCCCTGAGCCTGCGATCGACCAAGCGCCTGCGATACCCCAATCGGTGCCGCAGGCTGCGCCACCGAGCGCCGTCGCTTTGCCGGGCGCGCCGGCGCAGTCGGCGCTGTTCGCGGATCCGCCTCGGCCAGTGGCGGCTGCACCGGTAGCACCACCGGTGGTGGTGGCACCGGCACCGGTCCAAAGCCCGGCTCATGTACCGGCACCGGCAGTCGCTGCGACCAGCGCGCCGATCGCTCCGGCTGCGGTTGCCAGCGAGGCCAAGTACGTGGTCTGGGGATCGGCTCCGGCCGAAGCCCCGCGGACCGGGTCCGAGGAGCCGTAGCCTAGGACATTGGGCGTCGCAGGCGCAGGCTTAGGCCTGCGCTGACGGCGAGGACCGAGACCGCGAGACCTCGTAAACCGGCGATCGCGAGATCCGCAAGCGGTCCGCGGGTTCGCAGGCCATAGGGCTCATTCGGGTGCACCAGCCAGAGGCCGGCGGCGGCAACGAAGAAGGCCGTCAGCACGTAGGTCATGACCCAGGCACGGCGCTCCGCCGGCAGCAGCCTCCGGGGGCCGGCGAGCACCGGGCCGGGCGCGCGCAACGCACGCCACGACAGCCACGCGACGACCGCGAGTCCCAGCAAGGAACTGCCGTCCTGCAGGACTCGCGGTCCGGCGAGCGCCCGTCCACCGATCGTGAACCACCATTCGTCGATCGCCGGAACCATCCGTACGCCGCGGGATCCCTCGTGGGTAAAGGCGTCCCAAACCAAGTGCGTGACGGCGCCTAGGAGAATCCCGGCGGCTGCGATCAGCCACTGCTTGAGCGACACCACGTCGGCAATCTCGGCGTACGCCAGCGAGCGGCCGTAGGCGCCGTTCGGCAAGACCTCGCGCAGCGGCGTCTTGAGTAGATATTGGAACGCCCAGTAGCTTGCGAGACCCACGGGCAAGCTCCAGGTGACCAATGCGACCGCGCTGTGCGTTTCGAAGCGCTCGGGCCGCCAGGGCAGGAACCACCCGAAGTCCGGGACCATGCTGCCGATCACGACCGCCGATAACACGCGGCCTCGCCGCAGCAATCTCGCGAAGGGCAAGACCGCCGCGACGTGTGAAATAGTGAATGGCATAGCGTCCGATCCGGAAGGGTCATCGAAATGTCACATTAGTCGGCTATAAAACGCCGACTGCGTCTCACTAATCCTAGGACCCTCCGCCATGAACCAGTCAGTCGCCGCCGCCAGGGCCATCTCCCCGACGACGCTAACTTCGCCGCTGGGCGGCAATAAGTCAAACCCCTGGTTCAACGTGCTCGCGGGCGTCGTCCTCGTGGTTGGAACGATTTACGCGGGCTACCATTTGGCGAGCGATCTTTCCGTGGTGCGCGAGAGTCGCGCCTTTCCCTACATACTGCTCGGCATTGCCCTCCTGATCGCCCTCGCCTTCGAGTTCGTCAACGGTTTCCACGATACCGCGAACGCGGTTGCAACCGTCATCTACACCCATTCGATGGCACCGAATCTCGCGGTCGTCTGGTCGGGTTTCTTCAATTTTCTCGGCGTGCTCGTCTCCAGCGGTGCGGTGGCCTTCGGTATCGTTTCGCTGCTGCCCGTCGAACTGATCCTGCAGGTCGGCAGCGGCGCCGGCTTCGCGATGGTATTTGCCTTGCTGATCGCGGCGATCATCTGGAATCTCGGCACTTGGTATTTCGGCCTGCCCTCATCGAGTTCGCACACCTTGATCGGATCGATCATGGGCGTCGGCCTCATGAATCAGCTCATGGCCACCCAGGCAAGCGGTACCAGCGGCGTGGATTGGGGCCAGGCGACGAAAATCGGCGAATCCTTGCTGCTCTCGCCGCTCGTCGGCTTCAGTCTCGCGGCGCTGCTGCTCATGCTCGCCAAGTCGGCAATCAAGATTCCGAGCCTGTATGCCGAGCCCAAGGGCAACCAGCCCCCGCCGCTGTGGATCCGCATTCTGCTGGTTCTAACCTGCACCGGCGTGAGCTTCGCGCACGGCTCGAACGACGGCCAGAAAGGCATGGGTCTGATCATGCTGATCCTGATCGGTACCGTGCCGACCGCCTATGCATTGAACCGCACGATGCACGAACAGGACGTCAATCATTTTCTCGCCGTCTCTGCCGAGGCCGAGATCACGCTGTCCCGCTATGCGCAAGGCGGGACCCCGGCGGACCCGCACACGGCGGTGATCGATATCGTGCGCACACGCAGCGTGACGGCCGAAAACATCCCGGCGATGATTGCGCTCGGCAAGATCATTGATGCCAAGGTGAACACGTATCACTCTCTCGACAAGGTTCCGGCCGAATCGATGGTCAATATCCGCAACGATATTTATCTCGTCGCCGAGAGTCTGCGCCTGCTCGCCAAATCGAAGTCCGTAACGATCAATGCGGGGGATCAAAAAACACTGTCGGCCTACAAGGCGCAGCTCGACGATGCGACGAAATTCATCCCGACCTGGGTCAAGGTCGCCGTGGCGATCGCGCTCGGACTCGGCACCATGATCGGCTGGAAGCGCATCGTCGTGACCGTCGGCGAGCGAATCGGCAAGACCCATCTCACCTACGCACAGGGCGGCTCCGCCGAACTCGTCGCGATGGCGACCATCGGCGCCGCCGACGCCTTCGGACTGCCGGTCAGCACGACGCACGTGTTGTCCTCGGGCGTCGCCGGCACCATGGTTGCAAACCATTCCGGTCTACAGTGGGCCACGGTGCGCAATCTCCTCATGGCCTGGATCTTGACGCTGCCGGTCTCGATCGCCCTCGCGGGCGGTCTGTACTGGCTGTTACGAACTCTGCTCTGAGCCCGTGGCCCGGTCCAGCGCGGCGATGAATCCGCGTGCGGCTGCGAAGGTCAGATCGAGTACGGCCTCGAAATCCGTCGGGCCGCCGTAATAAGGATCCGGTACCTCGGCTGTTCCGAGTTGCGCCGCATAGCTCATATAGAGCTGCAACTCGGCACGTGAACCGCGCGGTCGCAGCCTCTCGAGCCGAGCCAGATTGTCCTTATCCATCGCGAGGATGTAATCGAAATCGTCGAAGTCCCGGCGCTCGATCTGACGGGCGCGGAGGCGGCTGATGTCGATTCCCCGCGCCTGCGCGGCGCTTTGACTGCGCGTATCCGGTGCGGCGCCGATGTGATAATCGGCGGTGCCCGCCGAATCGATTTCGAGCCTCAAGCGCGGCGCCTCGCGCGCGGCCAGATAACGCAACACGCCCTCGGCAGTCGGGCTGCGGCAAATATTGCCGAGGCAGACGAACAGTACGCGGATTATCCGCTGCGCCGCGGGATTTTCGGAATTCTGGGGCATCTCCAGGGATTATAGGTTGACGCACTGGGTATGCACCTATCCGCGCTCGGGATAGTACTTCCCCTCACTCAAGTTTTCGTCGGGGCGGCCGCAGCCGTGCCGGTTCCGATCACCCGAGCGAGCCGCTTCAGTTCCCGAAGCCGTTGCCGTATGCAGTCCATTGGCTCAGGGCCGGGGAGTGGTTTCACATGGATTTTGCGCGAACCGCCAATTGGCGCAACTGGCTGTGGATTTCCGCTCTCCTGGTCTTGACTTTCCTTGGCCTCATGCTCGCGTGGAATGTGCTCACGCGCGCCAATCCCACCGATGCAGGGACTACGTCGGTCGCCATCAATAATCTCGCGCGGCTGCGCGCAGGCAGTCGTGTGGACTTAGCCGGCATCGTGACGTTCGTCGATGCAAAAAGCCGTTTGGTCTACCTCCAGGACAGCACCGGTGCGCTAGCGCTGAAGGGTTCCGCCAGCGACCACCTGCCGGCAGCCGGCGACGCGATACGCGTGCGTGCGCGAGTCAGTAGCCGCGGCGCCGGCGATCCCGGCTTTGGCGGACCCCCATTACTCGAGGAGATGCTCGGCGCCAGGAGCGACGTTGGCCTGCCCGCGCCCGTGCAAGTGCAACTCGATGATTTCTTTCTGGCATCGAACACGTATGAAAACCAGCTTGTCGAGACCGCGGCCGTGGTACGGGCCGCGCACGTCCAAGGCTCGTCGCTGCAACTCGAGATCAGCGCGCGGGAGGCGGTGCAGGTGTTGGTCGTCGATGCAGGCTCGCTCGACGCGGTTTCTATCGTCGATGCCAAGGTTCGCCTCCGGGGCGTCTTGAGCATTCGCCATGATTCGGATCGGGGCGCCGACGAACCGACGCTCTTGATTGCTACCGCGCATCAGATCCGGATCTTGGATCCGCCCACCACAGTGATTCCATTTGCGCCTTCTCTGCGTGCACTCGTATTGGACCCACAGTGGGTGGAGCGTGGCCGTCGAGTCAAGATCCACGCGACGGTGGCCGATATTCAGTCCGATACCGTGCTGATCGCACAAGACGCGGGCATGACCATCCCCATCGAAACGACCGGCGCCAGGAGGTTTTCAAGCGGCCAATCCGTCGAAGCCAGCGGTTGGCCAATGCGGCACTTCGGCACCACCAAACTGCACCGGGCCACGGTCGTGCCGATTCCGACGGCGGCGCTCGGGCCCGCGGATGCTTCCCAGCTACCGGTCCTCAGATCCATCGCTGCAATTCATGCATTGGGAAATGCGGGAGGGGAATTTGCCTACCCCGTCGATCTCGTGGCCAGCATTTCCTACTTCGAACCATCGGGCGAAGGGTTCTTCGTCATCAGTGGCAACGAGGGTATTTATGTCGACACGGCCGGTCGACCGCTGCAAGGGTTCGCGCTGCGCCAGCGGGTTCACATCTCCGGGATCACGCGCAGTGGTGGCTTCGCGCCGTTCATTGGACAGACGCGCATCACCGGGCTGGACTTGGCGACTTGGCCGACTCCCCGGGCGATCGATAGCGAAATAGCGACCACGGGCGCCTATGACTGCGCCTGGGTCGAGCTCGAGGGACGCGTAGGTCCGATCGAGTCGACGACCGACCGGGCTTTGACCTTTGATTTGATGACCGCGCTCGGAACCGTGCAGGCTGAATTGCCGGTCGGCAGCGATATCGCCGCACTGCGAGCGCTGGTCGACGCGAAGGTCCGCGTGACCGGGGTATTCGCAACGCAGCACACGAGCAAGTTACAGTTGATCGGCTATCGCGTGCTCATCAATTCATTGGATAAAATCCAGGTTTTGCAGGCGGCGGACCGCGCCGGACAATCGCTGCCGATCCGCCCGATCGCCGGGCTCATGCAATACGCGGGCAACCTCGCCACGAGTTCGCGGGTTCGCATCCGGGGACATGTCACGGCGCGTGTGCCCGGCGCTCTTTACGTGGAGGACGACAGCGGCGCCGCGCGCGTCAACGACACGACATCCCCCGCCGTCCCGGGCGACATCGTCGACATTACGGGATATCCGACACTCGGCGAGAACGGCGCCGTGATGGCAGGTGCCACGATCAAACCCACCGGGGCCCGCGTATCGCTCGAGCCCCTCGCCGCCCGACCGGAACAGATCCTGGATGGGGAATTCGACAATCGACTCGTCGCGCTCGATACGCGCGTCTTGAGCGTTGCTTCCGGGCCGCCGTTGCAGCTGACGCTGCAATCCGGCAACCGTGCGTTCGTCGCGCAGCTCGACGACAAGCTCGCCACGATCGACTTGCTGCCGGGCAGCAGCGTTCGCGTTTCCGGCATCGCGATCGTCGCCCGCGAACATAGCTGGTATCGCCGCAACGTTCTGGTTCCTGCCGCCTTCCGTCTGCAGATGCGCAGCCCCGACGATCTGGTGCTGCTGCACGCGCTGCCTTGGTGGACCCTCGACCATGTATTGCCGGTCGTCGCTTTGCTGATCGTCTCGATTTGCCTCGTGCTCCTATGGGTTGCGGTGCTGCGCCGCCGGGTGACGGCGCAGACTCTCGAGCTCGTACTGGCCCGCGAGGTGGCGGAGGCCGCCAACCGCGCGAAGAGCGAGTTTCTCGCGAACATGAGCCATGAGATCCGCACGCCACTCAACGGCATCATCGGCATGAGCGAAGTGTGTCTCGACACGAAGCTGAGCCCCGAACAGCAGGAGTGCCTCGAGATCGTCAAGATTTCCGCCGATGGACTCCTGCTGATCATCAACGACATCCTGGATTTCTCGAAGATCGAAGCAGACATGTTGCGGCTCGAGCTGATTCCATTCGATCTGCGTGAGTGTCTCGACGGCGCCGTCAAGACTGTCGCGCTGGCCGCGCGGAAGAAACGACTGCAGCTGACCTGTGAGGTCGAACCTGCAGTGCCCGATCGACTGCTTGGCGATCCGGCTCGACTGCGCCAGGTGCTGCTCAACTTGATCGGCAATGCGCTCAAGTTCACCGCCGCCGGCAGTGTCGACATCCGGGTCAAGCGGCTCTCGGTCGGGGACGCGGGTCATGAATTGCAATTCACCATCGCGGACACCGGTATCGGGATCCCGCGCGAACTGCAGGAATCGATCTTCAGTCCATTCACTCAAGCCGATTCCTCGACGAGCCGCCGCTATGGCGGCACGGGCCTGGGTTTGACCATTTGCCGTCGGCTGGTCGCCATGTTCGGCGGGAAGATCTGGTTCGACAGTGAACCGGGCGCAGGCAGTCAATTTCACTTCACGGGCCGCTTCGGCACCGCTGCGCGCAGGGCCAGCCAAGAGCAGCGCCATCAGCAGCCGACCGTGCATGCACCGGGCGAGGCAGTACTTCATATCCTCGTGGCCGAAGACAATCCGGTCAACCAGCTCGTCATGACGCGATTGCTGCAAAAAAGGGGCCACACGGTGCAGATCGTCGGCGACGGCCGCTGCGCCGTGGCTGCGGTGGCCAGCGAGGAGTTCGACCTCGTCTTCATGGACGTGCAGATGCCGGAACTCGATGGTCTCGGAGCCGCGCGGCAAATCCGCGTGATGCCGGGGGTCGAAAGCCGTGTCACGATCATCGCGCTGACCGCAAACGCCATGCAAGGCGACAAGCAGGATTGCCTCGACGCGGGGATGGACGACTACGTCGCGAAGCCGATCGATCCCCGCGAATTGGATCGTGTCTTGAGCCTCTACGCTCGGCGTCGGACGGCGCTCGACAGTCCGGTCATTGGCTGACCGGCGGGTTGGCGGGCTGCTGTGTCGCAGCGGCCTGTTGCTTTTCCTCCCGCTCCTTCACTTTCGCATGGTGATGGCCGACGACACAGCCGACCGCGGCGCCGGCGACCGCATGGTGACCCGCGACATGGCCGGCAACCGCGCCGACGGCGGCTCCTTTCAAACAGCCTTTTGCCGCGACGAGGCCGGGCAGAAACATTACGGTCGTGCAGACGATCAGAACCGAGAACTGGTTGCGCATACGGATGAACTCCCGCTTGAGTGAATGAATGTGTGCCCGCGACCCATCATACACGGCTCCACCGCGCCTCAGCCGCGCGGCGCCTCATACAGGGCGCGCACGCGCTCGAGATCCGCCGGCGTATCGATGCCGGCCGGCGGCGCGGCGGCGAGTGTCACCAGGTAAATACTCATGCCGCGCTCCAGGGCGCGCAATTGTTCGAGCTTTTCGGTCAGCTCGAGCGGCGTCGGAGCCCAGGCGGCAAAACGCAACAGGGTGTGAACCCGGAACCCATAGATGCCGATATGACGCCAGGCGCCGTCGTACTCCGCCGGCTCCCCGGCGAGCAGCGCATCGCGCGACCAGGGAACCGGCGCACGACTAAAATATAGCGCCCGTCCATCCTCGGCACGCAGTGCCTTTACACAATTCGGATCGAGAAACTCCGCCAGGCTTCGTACGGGCGCGACAGCAGTCGCCAGATCGATCTCCGGGCGGTCGATCAGCGCCGTCGCCACGCTCGCGATCAGGGCCGGATCGATCAGCGGCTCATCGCCCTGGACGTTGACCACGATTGCATCGGATGTCCAGCCTCGCAGCCGCGCCACTTCGGCGACCCGATCGGTCCCGGAGGCATGACCGGCATCGGTCATCTCGCAATCCGCGCCGAAGCCCGCTGCGACCCTGTGCACGCGTTCATCGTCCGTGGCGACCACCGTGCTGGCCGCGCCGCTCGCGAGAGCGCGCTCCCAAACCCATTGAATCAACGGTCGTCCGGCGATCGCCGCCAGCGGCTTACCCGGCAAACGGGAGGCAGCGAAGCGTGCCGGTATGACGACGTGAAACACGGTCGGCCCGCCTCCGCCCGCTCAGCGCCCGAGCAGCGGGTCGTCGCTGCCGAGCACGCGAGCCTCGTCGGGCAGCATCATCGGGATGCCTTCGCGCACCGGATAGGCGAGCCGATCGGCCCGGCAGACGAGTTCGAGCGACGCACCCGTGCCCGCGGTGCGTAAAGGCGCCTTGCAAATCGGACAAACGAGCAATTCCAATAAACGCTTATCCACGTTGAACCTCACCACTAGTCGCCCGCGTCAGACCCGTTCGCCGCCAAACGATTTCGAGCAAGGCCTCCTGCGCCTGCGGCTCGAAGGCCGCGTCGACCGGTACGTACCAATGCCGCTCGTCGGCCATGCGCGCGCATTTTACGGCATCCTTCTCAGTCATCAGCACCGGATTTCGATCCGGGTAGCGAATATCGCCCGCGACGATGCGTGCGTGGTCGGCCAGCGGGTGCTCGATGAGTTCGATACCCGCGCCGCGCAGCATCGCGAAGAAGCGGCGCGGATTGCCGATGCCCGCCACCGCATGCACCGCGGCGCCGCGGAACGCGGCGAGCGGCCGTCGCTCGCCGCCCACGAGGGCGACCGCCGCAGGGGCCTCGAGCGCCATCGCGAACGCGCCGCCCGTGACGGCGTCCGTACCGCCGCCGTTGACGATGATCGCATCGACGCCGCGCAAGCGCTGCGGCGCCTCGCGCAAGGGGCCGGCGGGCAGCAAGCGTCCATTGCCCAAGCGGCGCTCACCGTCGATGACGGCGAGTTCGCAATCGCGCTCCAGTGCGTAGTGCTGCAAACCGTCGTCGCTGATGATCAGGTCGCAGCCGGCCCGCAGCAGCAAAGCCGCGGCCGCCGGCCGATCGCGCCCGACCGCGACCGGCACGCCGCCACGACGCAGGAGCAGCACGGACTCGTCACCGACCTCCGCGGGATCCGCGGTGGAGTCGAGCACCAGCGGGCCGCGCACGCGGCCACCAAAGCCACGCGTCACCACGCCCGGGCGCAAGCCGCGGCGCTTGCATTGCTCGACCAGCCACAGCACCAAGGGCGTCTTGCCGGTGCCACCGACGCTGACATTGCCGACCACGATCACGGGGCAGCCAAGCCGGGTGGAACACCGCAGACCGCTGCGATAGAGCTCGCGCCGCACGGCCGCGACCGCCGTATAGAGACCAGAGAGCGAGCGCAGCCACCAGGGCGCCGGCCGACCTCCGTACCAGATGCGGTTCAACCAGGCCTCGGTGCGCACGCCCACGCCGCTCACGCACCCTAGGCGCTGAACTTCATGCCCTGCAGGGAAGCATAGAGGCCGCCCCGCGCGAGCAATTCCTGGTGCGTGCCGCTCTCGGCGATGCGCCCACGATCGAGCACGATGATGCGGTCGGCGTTCTCCACGGTCGACAGCCGGTGGGCGATCACCAGCGTCGTCCGTCCGCGCATCAGCACGGCGAGCTCTGCCTGCACGCGCCGTTCTGATTCATTGTCGAGCGCCGCGGTCGCCTCGTCGAGAATCAGGACCGGGGAATCCTTGAGCAAGGCGCGCGCGATCGAGAGGCGCTGACGCTGACCGCCAGACAGGTTGCTGCCGCGATCGGACAGCGGTGCGTCGAAACCGAGCGGCTGCTGAGCGACGAATTCCATGACGTTGGCGGCGCGCGCCGCCGCCTCGACCTCGGCCTCCGTCTTGCCGGTCGCGTTGAAAGCGATGTTGTTGCGAATCGTGTCGTTGAACAGCACGACGTCCTGACTCACCAGGCTGATCTGGTTGCGCAAATCGGCGAGGCGGTACTCGCGCACGTCGACGCCGTCGAGCAAAATAGCGCCTTGCTGTACGTCGTAAAAGCGGGGCACGAGGCTCACGAGCGTCGTCTTGCCGCTGCCCGAAGGCCCGACGAAGGCAACCGTCTCGCCCGGACGCGCGTGAAAGCTCACACCGTGCAGCACGTCCCCCTTCTCGGCGGCGTACTCGAAGGAGACATTGCGAAACTCGATCTCGCCGCGCGCACGGGTGATCGCAACGCTGCCGCCACGGCCTTCGCCGGGCTGATCCATGAGCTCGAACACGCTCTCGCCGGCCGTGATGCCCTGCTGCAGCGGCCCGGTGACGTTGACGAGCCGCCGCAAGGGCGGGGGTACGCCGAGCGCCGCGACCAAGAATGCGAAGAAGTCCCCGAACGCCATATGCCGCGCGAGGATCTGACCGATCGCGAACCAGAGCACGCCCGCGAGCGCGAGCGAGGCGATGAACTGGATGATCGGATTGCTCAACGATTGGGCGCGCGCGAGCCTCATGTTCGAAGCGCGGTTCTGCTCGTTGGCCTGCTCGAAGCGTGCCTGCTGATGTTCCTCGGCATTGAAGATCTTGATCAAACGAGCCGCATCGATCGCTTCCTTGGCAACGCGCGTGATGTCGCCCATCGAGCTTTGGATGCGCGCGCTGTAGCGGCGGAAACTCCGGTTGATCGTCTGCATGAGCCAACCGATCAGCGGACCCACCGCAATGCAAAACAGCGCGAGCCGCCAATTCAAAAAGAACAGCCAGGCCATCATGAACGCGATCGTGATAGGCTCCTTGATCAAGGCGATCGAGGCGGTGGTCGCGGCGTTCGCGACCATTTCCACGTTGAACGTCAGCTTGGACAGCAGATGACCGGATTTCTCGGCGTCGAGATAGGCGGTCGGCAGACGCAGATAATGCGCGAACACGTCGCGTCGCAGCCCCTTGATGACCTGGCGACCGACGTAGCTCGGAAAATAATTCCCGACGAAGTCGCCGACCCCGCGCAAGGCGAACACGCCGATCACGAGCAGCGGCACGAACCAGACCGTGTACGCATTCTCGGTGATGAACTTTTCATTGAATACGTCTTTGACGAACCAGACGATCGACGCCTCGCTCGCCGAGAACAGCACCATGCCGAGCACACCGACGAAGTAGATCCCCACGTAGGGGCGCGCATAGCGGAGCAAGCGCTGGTAGATCGCCCAGGGTTTACGCCCGTCGCTCACGGCGTCGACGTCTCGTCATGCACCGTCGCGATGTTCAATTGGGAAAACCCGAGCTTGCCGGCGACATCCATGGCCGTGACGACCGCTTGATGCGTGGCGCGGCCGTCGGCCCGGATCGTGATCGGACCCCGGTCCGTGCCGGCCTCCTTGAGCAGCGCCGCACGCAGCGTGTCGGGGCTGGCATTGATCAGCGAGTGTTCGTTGACGCGATATGTGCCCTCGGCCGTGACGGTCAAGACCAGCGGTTCATGTGCCTCGTTCGGCGTCGGTGTATCGCTCGACTGCGGCAGCTGCACCTTGATGCGGCCTTCCTGATTGAAGGTCGTCGAGACCATGAAAAAGATCAGCAACACGAGCATCACGTCGATCAGCGAGATCAGGTTGATCTCGGGGTCCTCGCGGCGCCGCGGCTGCAGATTCACGCTTCGTCGCCGGCGAGCAGCCGCGTGCGTTCATCGAGCGCATCGACGAGCCGCATCGCCTCTTTTTCCATGCGCACGACGAGACGCTCGACCTTACCGCGCAGGAACCGGTAGGCGATCAGGGACGGGATCGCGACCGAGAGTCCCGCCGCCGTGGTGATCAAGGCTTCACCGATACCCCCCGACAGGACGCGCGGATCGCCGATGCCGTTGGCCGTGATCGCATTGAAAGCATGGATGATTCCGGCGACCGTGCCGAGCAGGCCGAGCAGCGGCGAGACGGCTGCGATCGTGCCGAGGGTGTTGAGGAAGCGTTCCAAATCGTGCACCACGTGACGGCCACCATCCTGCAGGCGCTCGACCAACAGCGCGCGCGGTTTGTCGCGATTCGCGATCCCGATCGCGAGCAGCTCGCCGAGCGGTGAATTTTTCTGCAGGCTGATGATCAGCTTGTCACTGAGCTGGTCGGCCTCGATCCAGTTCCAGACCTTTTGGCCGAGATCACGCGGAAGCACTCGATTGCTCTGCAGGGCCCAGAGGCGCTCCAGGACGATGCCCACCGCCGCGACGGAACACAAAATTATAGGCCACATGAACCCGCCGCCCGCGCGGATGATCTCCCACATTTCGATACTCTTTCCTTATATTCCAGGTGTTCAGGCATGATACTTGAGCGCTCACGCGAGCGCACTTCCGGGGCTATCCCACCGGCATGCACAGGCTTAACATAGGCAGGATTCGAGAAATCCATGCAACGCTGGCTAAAACGCATCACTCCGGACCGCGACGCGCTCGAGAGACTCTGGTTTCTCCGGCCTTTCACGGCCGTCGTCATGAAACCGGTCTGCTGGAACTTTCATCGCAACAGTGTGACGCGCGCCTTTGCGCTGGGGCTGTTCATCGCGTTCATCCCCCCGACACCGCTGTTTCCGCTGCATCTGATCGTCTGCTCGATCATCGGCGTGGCCTTCGGCCTGAATCTGCCCGTGCTCTTCGCCACCGTGTTCGTGAGTAATCCTTTCACGTGGCTGCCGCAGGTCGTCGGCTCCATATGGGTCGGCGCGTTGTTGATGGGTCGGGATTTGATGCCTGTGATCCGACACGTCGACCACCACAACATGGTCCGGATCCTCTCCCAACTCTGGGGCCCTCTGCTGCTCGGAGCACTGTTCCTCGGTGCCGCATCGGCTGCGGTCGGCTACGTGCTCGCCCAGGGCCTTTGGCGGGCCCGCGTCGTGTATCTTTTAAAGCGGCGGCGCAACCGCTGCACCCACCGCGCGCTCCACCAATAGTCCGTCGACGAGCGTCAGCGTCCGATCGAGGCGTGCCGCCAATCGCTCGTCGTGCGTGACGATCACGAGGCTGGTGCCGAGTTCGCGATTGAGTTCCAGCATCAATTCGAACACTTGCGCGGCGTTCGCTCCGTCCAAATTACCGGTTGGCTCGTCGGCGAGCACGAGTTGCGGCCGCGTCACGAGCGCACGGGCCACGGCGGCCCGTTGCCGCTCGCCGCCCGAGAGTTGCGCCGGTCGGTGCTCGAGGCGTTGCGCCAGACCCACGCGCGCGAGAATCGCGGCGGCCTGATCGCGGGCCAGCCGGGGCGCCATACGCCGCACTAACAAGGGCATGGCGACGTTCTCGAGCGCCGAGAACTCGGGCAACAAGTGGTGAAACTGATACACGAAGCCGACGGCGCGGTTGCGCAGCGCGCCACGTTCGGTGTCGTCGAGTTCGTTCATCGCCGCGCCGGCGATACGCACCGTGCCATGCGTCGGCAGATCGAGTCCCCCGAGCACTTGCAACAGAGTCGTCTTGCCCGAGCCCGAGGCGCCGACGATCGCAATCCGCTCGCCTGCGCGCACCTCGATCGAGGCGCCGGCGAGCACCTGCAGCCGAGTCTCGCCCTGCACGAATTCCTTCACGAGCCCGGCGCCCTCGAGCACCATTGCATTCGTTTTAGTCATCGCCTTAAGAGTTCCTGCCTTTGAGTAGATAGCTTCGTGGTCGTGGGTTCATTCGGTGCGCAGCGACTCCGCCGGCAGCAAGCGCGCGGCGCGCCAGGCCGGATAGAGCGTCGACAAGCAGGCGAGCACGAACGCGATGCCGCAGATCTGCATGACGTCGGCGAGATGCACGTGCGCGGGAAGATCGCTCATGAAGTACACGCGTGCGTCGAGAAATTGGAAGCCGACGAGGCGTTCGAGGCCGTGCACGAGCTGTTGCAGGTTGACCGCGAGAGTCACTCCGAGGATCACGCCGAGCACGATCCCGAGCAGGCCGATCAGGCTGCCCTGGATCACGAAAACCTGGAGAATGCTGCGCGGTGACGCGCCGAAAGTGCGCAGTATCGCGATGTCGCGGCGTTTGTCCTTGACGACCATGACCATGGTCGAAACGATGTTGAACGCCGCAACCGCGACCACGAGAGAGAGGATCACGAACAACATTCGCTTCGTGATTTCGATCGATTTGAAGAAGTTCACGTGCTTGCCGGTCCAGTCCTCGATGTTGAAGCCCCCACCGAGGGCAACGGCGGCATCATGCACGAGGCGCGGCGCGGCATAGGGGTCGACGAGGTTGAGCCGCAGGCCGGTGATGGCGTCGCCCATTTGCAACACTTTCGCCGCGTCGGCCATCGCGACGATCGCAACTCGTCTATCGTAGTCGTACATCCCCACCGAGAGGATGCCGACGACCTGGAAGGCGCGCATGCGGGGCAGAATGCCGACGGGCGTGACGTCGCCCTGCGCGACCATGAGGATCACGCGATCGCCGAGGTGCACGCCCAGGGTTTCGGCAAGTGCGCTGCCGAGGATGATCTTGTAGCCGCCGGGAACTAGTTGATCGAGGTGACCGCTCAGCAGATGCGGCGCGAGATCGACGACCCGCCGTTCCTCGGCGGGGACGATGCCGCGCAGCAGGATTCCCGCGGATTTCGCCCCGTGCACGAGCATGCCCTTGTCCTCGACATAGGGCGCCGCGGCGATGACCCCGGGCACGTCGGCGAGCTTGGCGAGGTCGGACCGCCAGTCGGCAATACGGTCTTGCTCGGAGTCGAGGCCCGAGATGGTCGCATGACCGGTGAGGCTCAGAATGCGCGTACGCAGCACCTCCTCGAAGCCGTTCATGACCGACAGGACCACGATCAAAACCGCGACGCCGAGTGCCAGGCCCAAAATCGCCAGACCCGCGATCAGCGACACGAAGCCTCGCCGTGGCGCCGGACGCAGATAGCGCAGCCCGACGAAACCTTCGTACCAGGTGCCCATCAGTCGTACCGCAGGGCTTCGGCCGGCGCGGTCTTGAATGCGCGCAAAGCCGGATAGATCGTCGCGACGAAGGTGAGGATCAGCGCGACGAGGCCGATCAGCAGCACGTCGTGGGCGTGCATCTCGCTTGGGATGCCCGCGACGTAATAAACGTCCGGATCCATGATGTGAAAGTGAAACAGGTTCTCGATGAACGGCACGATCACGTCCACGTTGAGCGCCGTCGCGACCCCGAGCGCGACGCCGGCGGCCGTGCCGATCCAGCCTATGATGAGGCCCTGCGTCATGAACACGACGAGCACGCCGCGCGGACTCAAGCCCAGGGTCCGCAAGATCGCGATGTCGGTGCGCTTGTCGTTGACGACCATGACCAAGGTCGCGACGATGTTGAATACCGCGACCGCGACGATGAGCATGAGAAGCAATCCCGTCATCGATTTCTCTATCTTGATCGCGCGAAAATAGGCTGCGTTTTCCTGGGTCCAGTCGCGGACTTCAAGGTCCTTGGGCAAGCGCGCCGCAATGGCCCGTGCGAGTGCCGGCGCGTTCAGCACGTCGGCGAATTTGAGACGCATGCCCGTGGGGCCTTCGAGGCCGCGCAAATTCTCGGCATCGGCGAGATTGACGAGGGCGAGCGCGCTGTCCTGCTCCTGGATGCCGACATCGAAGATACCGACGACCTGGAACTCACGCAGCCGCGGCACGAGTTCGCCGCCGCCGCCCGCCTTAGCGTCCCCGCCGCTCGGGATCATCACGGTCACCGAATCGCCCACCTCCGCCTGCAATTCATAGGCGAGCACCCGCCCGAGCACGATGCGATCCGTGCCCGGCTGCAGGTCCTCGAGCTTGCCGCCATGCAGAGAGTCACCGATTGCCGAGACTCGCGGTTCGAGTCGCGGATCGATGCCGCGTACGACCGCACCGCTCATCTCGGGCGCGCGGCTCAGCATCGCATCAGTGTCCAGGTAGGGAGCCGCACCGACCAACCCCGGCGAGCCCTCGATATCGGTCATCAGGCGCTGCCAGCCGGCGATCGGGTCGCCGCCCCGGGTGATGACGGCGTCCGCGGAAACGCTGAGCAGTCGCGTGCGAAGGTCAGTCTCGAACCCGTTCATGATCGATATCACCGTAATTAGCGCCCATACGCCCACCGCAACGCCGAGCAGCGAAACCCAGGTGATGAACGAGACGAAGAAGCCATGCTCGCGGGCCAGCGAATAGCGCAGGCCCACGAACACCGGAATGGGCTGGAACATGCGGCGCGATTAAACCATAAGGAGCCGCTCTGGGGAAAAATCAATGCAATCAGAGTGTTAATTGAGTCAAGTCTCGGGCCTTCCGCGCGATGCTACAATCTTAGGGTAGTAAGCAATGGCGTGAGGTGAGCAATGCACCGGCAGACCCTGATTCTGACCGCCCTGGTGACCTTCCTGATGACCCTCGTGCCGAGCCCGGGGAACCGCGGCGTGGCCGCTGCAGAAACCGTGCCGACCGAGAACGGTGGCATCGCCATCAAGGATTCCGGTGTGGCCACGCCCGGTCGCGGCATGACGATGAGCGAGGTTTCCCAGCAATTCGGCGCACCGGTCAGCAAAGTGCCACCGGTCGGCAAGCCACCGATCTCTCGCTGGGAGTATCCCGGCTTCGTCGTTTACTTCGAATATGATCACGTGATTCACAGCGTAGTTGCAGGGTAGAACACCCTTCACGTAACATCTGCGCCGACAGATACCAGCCCGCCGCGACTGCAAGGTCGCGGTGGGCGCTTTTTTTTTGGAACTCGTGGCTCTGCTCTCACCGCCTCTGCTCTCCCCCCCTCTGCCCGCCGCCGATTCGCCCCTCGTTCGTTGGGGCAAGCTTTATGGCGCCGCGCCGTCGCTGGCGATCGCCGAGGCTGCGGCGCAGGCAACAGGCCCCCTGATCGTGCTCGCACCGACCGCGCGCGATGCGGAAACCCTCAGCGACGAAATCCGTTTCTTCGCGCCCCGCCGCTTGTCGGTGCGCGTATTTCCAGACCTCGAAACGCTGCCCTACGACAGCTTCTCGGCGCATCCGGACATCGCCTCGGCGCGGCTCGCGACTCTTGCCGAACTACCGCGCGCCCGCGCCGGGGTCTGGATCGTCGCGATCGACACCTTGCTGCAGCGCCTGCCGCCGCGCAGCTACATCGAGGCCTATTCGCTCAAGGTGCACGTCGGTGAGGCGCTGGACCTCGACGGCTTGCGCGCGCAACTGCAAGCGGCGGGCTATGCCGCCGTCACCCAGGTCGTCGCCCATGGTGAGTTCGCGGTACGCGGCTCCTTGATCGATGTCTTTCCCATGGGCTCGGAGAATCCGTATCGCATCGATCTGCTCGATCGCGACGTCGACAGCATCCGCCACTTCGATCCCGACAGCCAGCGCTCCGGCGACAAGCTGGAGCGCATCGAATTGCTGCCGGCGCGTGAGACGCCGCTGAACCCGGACGCGGTGCGCGAGTTCCGGCGGCGTTACCGCGTGCGCTTTCCCGGCGATCTATCGGATCATGCGGTGTACCGGGACGTCAGCCAGGGCATCGCCTCGGGCGGCATCGAGTATTTCCTGCCCTTGTTCTTCGAGCGCACGTCGCAGCTGTTCGAGTATCTGCCGCCGGGCGCGATCGTCATCGACGTGAACGACGCGAGCGATGCGGCGGGCGCGCTCTGGCAGGGGATCGTCGACCGGCATGAACAACTCCGCCACGACCGACACCGGCCGATCCTCGAGCCGGCGGAACTGTTCCTGCCGCCCGCGGAGTTCGCCGCGCTGCTCGCGGCCTGGCCGCGCGTGCAGCTGCATCAATTTGCGTGGCCGCCGGAATTTGGCGGCATGCTGGTGAATTTCGCGAGCACCGCGCCGCCCACGGTGCGCATCGATGCGCGCGCCGAACAGCCGGCCGCGGCGCTGATCGCCCACCTCGAGGCGAGCCCCGCCCGCGTGCTGCTCGCCGCCGAGTCGGCGGGCCGCCGCGAGCTGCTGATGGACCTGCTGCGCGCGCGCAGCCTCAGGCCCGACGTGTTCGACAGCTTCGCGAGCTTCGTCGCCAGCGACGCGAGACTCGGGATCACCGTCTCACCGGTGGTCAATGGCCTGGCGCTCGCCGCACCGCCGCTGGAGATGCTCACCGAAGCGCAGTTGTTCGGCGATCGCGCGCGCCAGGAGCGGCGGCGGCGGCACGCCGAACGCGACCCGGCGAAGATACTCAAGGAACTCACGGATCTGCGCATCGGCGCGCCGGTCGTCCACGAGACCTACGGAGTCGGCCGCTACGTCGGGCTGCAGACCATGGACGTCGCCGGTCAGACCAGCGAGTTTCTCGTGCTGGAGTATGCGGACGGCGACAAGCTCTACGTCCCAGTGCAGGCGCTGCATCTCGTGTCGCGCTATACGGGTGCGCCCGCGGAGACCGCGCCGCTGCACAAGCTCGGCGGTGACCAATGGCAAAAGGCCCGCCGCAAGGCGGCGCAGCGCATACGTGACGTCGCCGCGGAGTTGCTCGATCTTTATTCCCGGCGGGCGGCGCGCCAGGGCACGTGCATCGTGTCGGGCGAGGCCGAGTATCGTGCTTTCCAGAGCGGTTTTCCGTTCGAGGAAACGGCCGATCAAGCCACCGCCATCGACCAAGTCATCGCCGATCTGCGCTCCGATAAACCCATGGACCGCGTCATCTGCGGCGACGTCGGTTTCGGCAAGACCGAGGTGGCGCTGCGCGCCGCCTTCGTCGCGGTGCAGGCCGGCAAACAGGTGGCCGTGCTCGTGCCGACGACCCTGCTCGCCCAGCAGCATTACACGACCTTCGTGGATCGCTTCGCGGACTGGCCGGTGCGCATCGAGAGCCTGTCGCGCTTCCGCACCAACAAGGAGGCCGGCGGCGTGCTCGAGGGCATCGCCGCCGGCAGCGTCGACGTCGTCGTCGCAACCCAGCGCCTGCTGCAAGGCAAGGTCCGCTTCAAGGACTTAGGCTTGGTGGTGATCGACGAAGAGCATCGCTTCGGGGTGCGCGACAAGGAACGGCTCAAGGCACTGCGCGCCGAGGTCGACGTGCTGACGCTGACGGCGACCCCGATACCGCGCACCTTGAACATGGCGATGGGGGGACTGCGCGATCTGTCGCTGATCACGACGCCGCCGGCCGAGCGGCTCGCGGTCAAGACCTTCGTGCTGGAGTGGAACGAGACGGTCGTGCGCGAGGCCGCTTTGCGCGAGATCCGCCGCGGCGGCCAGATCTATTTCGTGCACAACACCATCGAGACGATCGAGAAAACCGCGCAGGCGATCCGTGAGCTGGTGCCCGAGGCGAGCGTCGCCGTCGGACACGGCCAGATGCGCGAGCGGGAACTCGAGCAGCTCATGCTCGATTTCTATCATCGCCGCTTCAACGTGCTCGTGTGTACGACGATCATCGAGAGCGGCATCGACGTGCCCACGGCCAACACCATCATCATCGATCGGGCCGACCGCTTCGGACTCGCGCAGATCCATCAACTGCGCGGCCGGGTCGGCCGCTCGCACCATCGCGCCTACGCCTATCTGATCACGCCGCCGCGCAAGGCCATGACGGCCGACGCGGTCAAACGCCTGGAGGCGCTGGAATCGCTCGAGGAACTGGGCGCCGGCTTCACGCTGGCGACCCATGATCTCGAGATTCGCGGCGCCGGTGAATTGCTCGGCGACGAGCAGAGCGGCCAGATCCATGAGATCGGGTTCAACCTCTACATGGAACTGCTGGAGCGCGCGGTGACCGCCCTCAAATCCGGCAAGCAGCCGGATCTCGAGCGGCCGCTCGACGCGGGACCCGAGGTCGAATTGCATCTGCCGGCCCTCATTCCCGAGGACTATGTTCCGGATGTGCACCTGCGTCTCGTGCTCTACAAGCGCATCGCCAGCACGCAATCGCGCGGCGAACTCGACGATCTCAAGGTGGAAATGATCGATCGCTTCGGTCCGATGCCGGCTTACGCGCTGACCCTGATGCGCGTCATGGGACTGAAACTGCGTGCCGCGCAACTCGGCATCCGCAAGATCGACGCAGGCGCGGCAAGCGGCTATCTCGTGTTCGACGCCGAGAACTCCATCGATCCGAAGCGGGTGTTGAAACTGATCCAGGGCCACCCCAAGGAATACCGCCTCGAGGGTTCGCTCAAACTACGCTTTGGCCACATCGCGCGTACGGAGGACCAGCTCTTCCAACGCATCGAAACTTTGCTCGATCAGCTCGGGTGACCTGAGGCGCATCGCCCGCGAAGGTCGTATACTGATCAACGAAACGATCGCAACCCAAGGAGCGTCGCCATGCCACCGGTTCTACTGCCTGGAAGTGAACGCCATGCAGCCGCGGGCGCACGCCTCGTCGGCCCGATGCCGCCGTCGGATCGCTTCGAAGTCAGCCTGCTCGTCCGCCGCAACGATCACACCGGCTTCGCCGCGCGCGTCGCGACGCTCGCGGGCGGACGCGGGCCGGGCGCACCGATGAGCCGTGCGGAATTTGCGAGGGCCCACGGAGCCGCCGAGACGGATCTCGCCGCCGTGCGCCGCTTCGCCGCCGCGCAGGGCTTGATCGTCGTTGCCGAACACCCCGATCGGCGCACGGTCCGTCTGTCGGGCACGGTAGCGCAGTTCGAATCCGCGTTCGCGGTGAAACTCCTGCATTACACCCACCCTCGCGGCGACTATCGCGGCCGCACCGGGTCGATCCAAATTCCCGGTGAACTCACCGGCATCGTCGAGGCCGTGCTCGGGCTCGACAATCGTCCGCAGGCGCGGCCGCATTTCCATCTGCGCCGACCGGCGGCCGCGGCCGCGTCGACGTCCTATACGCCGCCGCAAGTCGCCGCGCTCTACGGCTACCCGGCCAGCACGGGCCAAGGCGAGTGTGTCGCGCTGATCGAACTCGGCGGAGGCTTTCGCGCGAGCGATCTGCAAACCTATTTCGCCGATCTCGGGGTCGGCCCGGTGCAGGTCACCGCGGTTTCGGTCGACAAGGCAGAGAACGCGCCGAGCGGCGGCGCCGACGGTCCCGACGGCGAGGTCCTGTTGGACATCGAGGTGGTGGGCGCGATCGCGCCGGCGGCACACGTGGTCGCCTATTTTGCGCCAAACACCGACGCCGGATTTCTCGACGCCGTAACCACGGCGATTCATGATGAGAACAACGGCCCGTCCGTCCTGTCTATCAGCTGGGGCGGCGCGGAATCGACGTGGACGTCCCAAGCCTTGTCCGCGATGGACTCGGCGTTCCAGGCGGCGGCGGCAATGGGGATCACCGTCTGTGTCGCGGCCGGCGACGGCGGTTCGAGCGACGGTGAGACGGGCGGCGCCGATCATGTCGATTTCCCCGCGTCCAGCCCCTATGCCCTGGCCTGTGGCGGCACGACGCTGCGGACCGGACAGACGGGGATCAGCAGCGAAACGGTCTGGAACGACGGGGCGAGCGGCGGGGCGACCGGCGGCGGGATCAGCAGCTTCTTCGCCGCACCAGCATGGCAAGCCGGTCTCTCCGCCCATGAAACCGACGGGGGCGTCGTGCCGCTGACCATGCGCGGAGTGCCCGACGTGGCCGGGGACGCGGACCCGCAGACGGGCTACACGGTGCGCATCGACGGCACGGAAACCGTGATCGGCGGGACGAGTGCCGTCGCGCCGCTCTGGGCGGCACTGATTGCCCGCCTCAATCAGATCAAGGGCGCACCCGCGGGCTATCTGAATCCTCGCCTCTACCAAAGTCCCCAGGGACTGCGCGACATCACGACTGGTAACAATGGCGACTTCGCCGCGAGCGTCGGGTGGGACGCCTGTACGGGCCTGGGCAGCCCGAATGGCGCGGTATTGCCGAGCCTGCTCTAGGTCGCGACGGGATCGCGCGTCGCCGACAGCCGGCCGAGCACGACCAGCGAGCTCAGCGAAATGGCCGCGGCAGCCGACAGATACCAGCCGACGGCCGGCAGACCGTACTCGTTCGCCAAGGTCGCCGCGATCCGCGGCGCCCAGGCAGCTCCGACGATGCCGGCAAAATTGAACGTCAGCGACGCGCCGGTGTAGCGCACCGAGGTCGGAAACAGCCCCGCGAGGCAGCTGCCGAGCGGACCGTAGGTAAGCCCCGTCAGCGCCAAGCCGAGTGCGAGAAACCCGAGTACCGCGCCGCCGGAACCTGCGCCGAACAGCGGTTGAAAGGCAAAACCCAGCGCGAACAAACCTAGGCTCGCGATGATCAGCATGAGACGCGCACCGATCCGGTCGGCCACCAGCGCGGAAATCGGGATGGTCGCGCCGAAGAACAGCACGCCGAGCATCAACAGGATCAGAAAATCCCTGCGCGAGAAACCGAGCTTGGTGGTCGCCCAGTACAGCGTGAACACCGTCATCAAGTAAAACACGAGGAAGGTCGCGGTGGCGGCGAGCGTGCCGAGCACGAGCGCGCGGCTGTGGCGGGAGATCACTGACAGCAAAGGCACCCGCTCGCGCTCGCCGCGCTCCAGGAGACGTTTGAATTGCGGCGTTTCGACGAGCCGCAGGCGGATCGCCAGACCGAACAGCACGAGCACCGCGCTCGCCAGAAACGGCACGCGCCAACCCCATGCGAGGAATTGCGCCTCGCTCAAGCTGGAGCTCAGCAGCAAGAACACGCCGGTCGAGCAGAGAAAGCCGAGCGGCGCGCCGAGCTGCGGGAAGCTGCCGTACCACGCCTCCTTACCGGGCGGGGCGTTCTCGGTCGCGAGCAGCACCGCGCCGCCCCATTCGCCGCCCAAGCCAAGACCCTGACCGAGACGGCACGCCGCGAGCAGTACCGCGGCGCTCACGCCGATGCTTGCATACGTGGGCAGGAGACCGATCACGATCGTCGAGATCCCCATCGTCAACAGCGCCGTGATCAGCGTCGCCTTGCGCCCGATCCGGTCGCCGAAGTGCCCGAACAGCGCCGAGCCGATCGGCCGCGCGAAGAACGCGAGCGCGAAGGTCGCGAACGACTGCAGCGTCCCGGTCAGCTGATCGCTCTGGGGGAAAAACAGCTTCGGAAACACCAGCACCGCGGCGGTCGCGTAGATGTAGAAATCGAAGAACTCGATCGTGGTGCCGATCAGGCTCGCGAGAAGGATGGTGCGCGCAGACGAGCCGCTGCGCGGAGGTATGGTGTCGCCCAAGCTGCTTCAACCCAAGTCAACCGATGATGCTGCGGAGCCTCGCCGTCCGGCTCGCGCCGCCGGCTTCAGCCGCCCGGTATAATAGTCCGCGGGCCTCGGTGGGTGGTAGTGCCCGGCTGAACAAAAAGCCCTGGGCTTCGTGGCATTCGTGCTCCTGCAGGAACATGAGCTGGGGAAAGTTCTCGACGCCCTCGGCGGTGACGTTGATCCGCAAGGAACGCGACATGGCGATGATCCCGGCGGCGATCGCACGGTCGTCGCTGCATTCCAGCAGACTCGTCACGAACGACCGGTCGATCTTGAGTCGGTCGACCGCAAACCTACGCAACCGGCCGAAACTGGAGTAGCCCGTGCCGAAGTCGTCGATCGCGAGGGATACGCCCAAGGCCTTGAGATCCGCGAGCGCCTGCTCGGTCCAGGCCTCGTCCTTCATGACCACCGACTCGGTGATCTCGAGTTCGAGGAAGTTCGGGTCCATCCCGGTCTCCGCGAGGATTGTCGCCACGGTGTCGCGAAAGTTCTGGAGCATGAATTGCTGACCCGAGACATTGACGGCCATGCGGATCGGCGGCAAGCCCTCGTCCACCCAGGCCTTGGCTTGTTTACAGGCGCGGCGCAGCACCCATTCGCCGATCTCGAGTATCAAACCGGTCTCCTCGGCGATCGGAATGAAGTCGACCGGAGAGATCGATCCGAGATCCGCGTTGGTCCAGCGCAGCAGGGCCTCCATGCCGACCAGGGCGCCGGTGCGCACCTCGAATTGCGGCTGGTAATGCAGGGCGAATTCCCCGCGCTCGAGGGCCCCGCGCAGCTTGCCCTCGACGGTGAACCGTCGGAGCGCCTTGGCGTTCATCGAAGCATCGAAGTACGCGTAGTTGCCGGGGCCGCCGCGCTTGGCGAAATACATCGCGAGATCTGCGTTGCGCAACAAGGTGTCGACGTCGGTGCCATCGGCGGGATAGATGGCGATTCCGATGCTCGGCGTGACGACCAGCGAATGCGTGGAGAGGCTGATGGGCATCTGCAGGCAGCTGATCAGTCGGCTCGCGACCACCGCGATCTCGGCAGCTTCGCCCAATTGCGGCAAGATCACGATGAACTCATCGCCGCCCAATCGGGCGATGTGTCCCTCACCCCGGGCCCTGCCCTTGTGTTCGCCATCCCCATCGACGCCCACGATGTCGGTCGCCCGGAGCGAGCCGCGCAGGCGATCGGCGACCACGCACAGTAATTCGTCGCCGACGGCGTGGCCCAAGGTATCGTTGACCCGCTTGAAGTTGTCGAGATCCAGATACAAGACGGCGAGTTTCCCCTCCTGCGCCGCGGCAGCGGTGATCGAGGTGCGCAGCTGATTGCGCGACTGCTCGCGATTCGGCAATCCGGTCAGCGTGTCGAAGTACGCGAGTTGGACGATGCGATGCTCGGCGCGCCACTTGCTCGCCAGCGAAATCGTCATCTGACGGATCTCGTGGGGATGGAAGGGCTTTTGCAGATACGAGATTTTCTCCTCCGGCGGCACGACGCTGCCGATCTGCCCGGGATCCGTATCCGAATACGCGGTGCATATCACGATCTCGACGGCCGGATCCAATTCGCGGATGCGCCCGGCAGCCCAGATCCCGTCGGCTCCCGGCGGCATGCGCATGTCGAGGAAGACGACCGCATAAGGGCGCCCCTCCGCGATCGCCTCACGCACGGCGGCCACCGCCTCCTCGGCGCCATCGCAGAACGTCGGATCGAAAGGCTTGGGGCGAACCGAGCCGAGCCGGGGCAGCACGCCGGTGTCGCCGATCGGCTTGACGAACAGCCGCACGCGCAGATCGCGGAACGCTGCAAGGTCCTTGCTGACATCGCCCTCCACCAGCGTCTGACGATAGGCATCACGGACGATCTCTTCGTCATCTGCAACGAGCACGCGTATCGGCAATCCTTTCGCATTCATGTCCATTCCTTCTGTGTTGAGTCTCGCCTCAGCCGAGAGCCACCGAACCGGCCTCGCGTGCGGCGAGCGGCAAGCTCACGTGCAGCGCGGCACCGAGGCCCGGACCATCGCTGGCCGCCCACATTCGGCCGCCGAGCGATGCGATCGAGTTCGCGCACCAGTGCAGTCCGATTCCCTGGTTGGTCTCGGGCGATTTGGTCGAATACCCCTTCTCGAAGACGCGCGTCAGCGCATCGCAGGCTATCCCCACACCGTCGTCCGCGCAGCGCAAATGCAGCTCGTCCCGCGTATCCCCGCGCACGATTTCGGCGGCCAGGTGCAGTTCGCCGCGATCACGCCCCGCATCACGCACGGCGTCGGCCGCATTGATGATGAGGTTTTGCAACACGAGTCGCAGGACGGTGCGCGCGACGCGCACGACGCCGACCTTGCGCAATGACTCATCCTCGCGCAGCACCAGTCGCTGACGACAGGAATCCGGGACGATCTCGAGCGACTGCGCGACCAGTTCGGGCAATCGCACGGACTCGATCACGTGTTCGTTGCGCGCGGCGCCGACCTGCTCGGCCAGGGTCGCCTGTATCATCTGGGTCTGACGCTGCAGCACCGCGACATCGTCCTGTGCGCCCTCGAGAGTCGTGGCGACTTCGACGCAGCCGAGGCGGACGAACTCCTCGAGATCCTTGCGCCGCACGGCATCCGGGCAACCCGCGCTGAGTTCGCCGATGGCGGTCTGCACTTCGCCGATCGGGTTGGCGCGCAGGCGCTCGGCCAGCGAGGCGAGCCGTACGCCGAGCGGCGTCATCGCATTGCCGAGATTGTGCAGGACCCCTTTCGCGAGCTCCGCGAAACCGGCCTGAAAGGATTGGTCGACGTTCTGGCGGCGGGACTCGGCGACGCGCTCCACCATACGATCGAATTCCCGCGCGAGCCGCGCCAATTCATCGCTGCCGGCGAAACCGAGCCGCGCCGTCAGATCCTTGCCCTCACCGATCGCGACCGCATGGCGCGTGACCCGCGCGATCGGCTCGAGGACGATGCGATTGAGCATCAGCATGAGCAGCGCGAGCGCGGCGATCACCGCCACCACGAGGCAGCTCGAGGCATATAGGACAGCTTGAATGCCGCGACGCGTGATCTCACGCGGCACCTCGACGCGCAAGCTCATGAGCGGCTCGCCGTGTATCCCCTTGAACGTCCGGTAGAGCTGAGTCATGTCGGGCGTCTGCACGAAGGCGGGCTGGCCGGGCTTGGGATCGGTGCTCGTCAAGTCGAGTTTTGCCTGAGCCTGGGTGCCGATTGCGGCGACTTGTTCGGGCGTCAAGAGGCGGCCCATCAGCACCGTGCCGAGCGAGCGTCCGGCGCCGCTACCGTCGAGCACCGGCGACGTCGCGATCATCATGACGCCGAGGTTGGTGCGCAGCAGTCCATGCAGGGGCTTCCGGAATTCTTCGGCAAGCTTCGGCTCGCGCGCAAGTTGTAGATCGAGAGTCTCGCCGGTGATCAGATCGCGGGCGTAGGAGATGGCGACGTTGCCGTCGGTGTCGGCGACCATGAGCATGTCCAGCTTGAGCGGCGTCATCGCGATCGGTGTCGTGTAAGTATCGACGAAGGCGCGATTACGGTTCTGCATGAACTGATAAAGTTCGCCCCAGTCGGACCAATCGGCGGCGGTCGACGCCAATCCCTCGATCGTGCGGTCGAGCGCATATTGGATACGCTTCATAGAAACCTCAGCGTCCGCGCGCTCGAGCTCGGCGAAGCGCGGCAGGATCACGAGCTCTTGGACGACGATTTCGACACCGATCAGAAGTGCGATCAGCGACGCCAGCGAAAGCATGACTTTGAGGCGTATTTTCATAACGCCATTGGTATCAAACGGACGGCCGGTTGGGGCGGATCGCGTTCGCGTTTTCGGCTTATTAAGTCACAAGTTGAATCGCACTTCGTGACTTCGGTCACACTGCGACAACGTCACGCGGCGTGGTTGCGCCCGGATTTCTTGGCGCAATCGAGCTGCCGGCGCGCCTTCTCGAACAGATCCGTCGGGATGTCCGACGCCTCGGGAGTCAGCGCGGCGACGCCGACGCTGACGCTCACGTAGCGCAGCACCGTCGAGCGGGGATGGTGGATGCGCAGATCGCGCACGCGCTGGGCCATGCTTGCGCCGATTCGCAGCGCCTGCTCCGTATCCAAGCCGGGTGCGTATGCCAGCAGACTGCCACCGTCGACGCGCGCGGTGACGTCGCTCGCCCGGCGCAGACAGCCTGAAACACAGTGGGCAACGCGGCGGATCACGGAGTCGCCCGCTGCCCGACCGAAAGTGTTGTTGTACAGATCGAGGGCATCGACGTCGATCGCGAAGACCGCAATCGGGCGCGCCTCGCGCCGGGCGATGGCCCAATCGTGCTTGAACAACTCCTCGAGAAACGGCAGCGCGAACAGGCCCGTCAGGCGATCCTCGCGATGCGTGGCGGCGCCGAACCGTGTCTCGCCCTCTCGCGCCGCGGGTTCGGCCCTGGTTCGCTCCACCGCGTCGCGAAAATAGGCGGCGACGTGGGTGAGCGTGCCGGCCTCGTCGCGCAGCGGCACGAGCGCGAGGTCGTTCCAAAACACCGAGCCATCCTTGCGATAGCTGCGCAGCACCGCCTGACCCGGCTCGCCGCGACGCAGGGCTTGTTCGAGCAGCCGCTCGCGCACGTCTCTGTCCTGGACTTCGCCGCGGAGGAACCAGAGTTCACGCCCCAGCACTTCGTCGATCGAATATCCGCTCAGGGTGAGGATGCCGGGACTGGCATAGACGATCGTGCCGCTGGGCGCCTGAACGTCGACCAACGCGACCGCGAAGGGCGCGGCATCGAGCAAACGGCGGTAAGGTGCCGTGTCGCTCACCCGAGCACGAGCGGCGGAGGGACCGCGACCGATCCGACTCGCGCCACGGCTTCGCGCCAGGGGTCGTGCGTGTCCAAATCGAACGGCACCTCGCCGCGCGCCCGCATGCGCACGAGGCGCGCCTGGGATGCCGGATTCAAGGCCGTCGGCTTGAATCCGTCCAGCACGGCGACCACCGCCGCGCGGTCGTTGCAGATCGGCAGCACGTCGCAGCCGGCCGCGAAGGCGAGGCGTGCCCGCGTCGCGACGTCACCGAACGCTGCGGCGCCGCCCATGGTCAGATCGTCGGCGAAGACGCAGCCGTGAAACTGGAGTTCGCCCCGCAGGATCCCGGCGATCCAACGATGGGAGAGGCTCGCCGGCAGTTCGTCGACGGCGGGGAAGACGACGTGGGCCGCCATGATTGCGGCGAGATGGTTCGCGATCAGAAGCCGGTAGGGTCGCAGGTCCGCCTCCATTCCGGCAAAGTCGCGGCGGTCCACCGGCAGGGCGACGTGCGAATCCGCGATGACGGCGCCGTGACCCGGGAAATGTTTGGCGGTCGCTGCCATGCCGGCCTCACGCATGCCGCCGATGTAGGCGACCGCGAGCGCCGCGACGACTTCCGCGTCGGCATGAAAGGCGCGGTCCCCGATGATTTCGCTGACACCGTAATCGAGATCGACACACGGCGCGAAGCTGAAATCGACACCGACCGCGCGCAGTTCGGCGGCCATGAGCCAGGCGGCTGTCTGCGCGAGGGCGAGCGCGGCGCGCCGGTCCTCGCTGAAGCGGCGGCCGAGGGCGCGCAGCGCCGGCAGCCGCGTGAATCCTTCGCGGAACCGCTGCACCCGACCGCCCTCGTGATCGACGGCGATCAGCAGATTCGGCGTGCGCAGCGCGCGGATCGCGGCCGTCAGCGCCGCGAGTTGGCTGCGGTCACGGTAATTGCGGGTGAACAGAATGACGCTGCCGATCAAGGGGTGAGAGAGCACTTCACGGTCCTCGGCCGTCAGCGACGTGCCCGCGATGTCGACCATGAGCGGCCCCAGCGTCATGAAATCCGGCTCATTCGCACAAGGTAAACACGGCGATCGACTCAACGTGCGTCGTATGAGGAAACATGTCCATCACCCCCGCGGCCATCAAACGATAGCCTTGCGTCTCTACCAAGATTCCGGCGTCCCTCGCCAAACTCCCCGGATGACAGGAAATATACACCACTCGACGCGGACGCCAAGATGCCATCCGCTCAACGACCTCGCGCGCTCCAGCCCGCGGCGGGTCGAGCAGCACCCGATCATAGCGCCCTGCCGACCAGTCGCCGAACTTCGCGGGCTCGAACAGGTTCGCGGAGTGGAACGCGACGTTGTCGACTCCGTTCGCGGCTGCGTTGGCACGCGCCCGCGCGACCAGACCGTCGTCGCCCTCGACCCCGACGACCCACGCCGCGCGGCGCGCCAGCGGCAGAGTGAAGTTGCCGAGGCCGCAGAACAGGTCGAGCACCCGCTCGCCCGGCGCCACCTCCAGAGCGGCGAGCGCCGCGCCGACCATTCCGGTATTGATCTCGGCGTTGACCTGAACGAAGTCCAGTGGTCCGAACTCGATGCAGAGGTCAAAGGGCTCGATCCCGTATCGCAACGGCGCGGCGTCCGCGCGCAGCGGGCGGACGGAGGCAATGCCGCCGGGTTGCAGGTAAATCTGCGCGCCTAGCCGCAAGCCGAAGGCCTCGAGACGCTGCAGGTCCTCGTCGGACGGCTCCTCCATGACGCGGAACACGAGGGCGGTAGCGGCGTCACCGACCGCGACCTCGACCTGCGGCACGCGCTCGCGCACGCTCAAGCCTTCGACCAGAGCCGCCAATGCCTGGGGCAGCGAGCGCAAGGCCGGCAGCAGGACTTCGCAATGCTGCAAATCCGCGAGGTAAGGCTTTTCTCTCTCGCGGAAACCGGCGAGCACCCGACCTTTCTTGTGCACGTACTTGACGCCCAAACGCGCCCGCCGACGGTAGCCCCAGACCGGGCCACGCAGTGGCGGCAAAACGCGCTCGGGGCTGACGCGGCCGATCCGCGACAAGTCCTCGAGCAGCTGCGCTTGCTTGGCGGCGAGCTGGGCCGTGGCATCAAGATGCTGCAACGAACATCCGCCACAAACGCCGTAGTGCGCGCAGCGCGGCACGACACGATCCGGCGAGGCCCGAAGAATCTCGCCAAGCACGGCTTCGTCCATCTGGCGCCGCTGTTTGATGACGCGCAGCGTGACGCGCTCGCCAGGCAGCGCACCGGGGACGAACACCGCCTTGCCGTCGATGCGCGCTATCCCGCGCCCGTCGTGCGCGAGACCGACGATCTCGGCCTCCTGCACGGGGCCGGGCTTCAAGCCTCGGGCCATGCGTCCGCAAACTCCCGCAAGTGCGGCGCGGCCGAATCGGCGAGCAGCTTGCGCACGCGCGCCACCTCGTGCAAATGCTCTGCCGCGTTCAGATTGCCGCGCAGCAGCTCGAAGCGCAGATAGATCAAATAAGTGTTGAGGACGTCGGTCTCGCAATAGCCGCGGATCCGCGCGAGCTCGCCGTGCAGATATGCGTCCCAAACGTCGGCGCCCCGCATGCCGACTTTGCCGGGGAAACCGAGCAGAGTCGCGACCTCGTCGAGGCTCGCACGGCCGCGGCCTTGAAATCCCGACAAGATATCCATGAGGTCCATGTGCCGCCAGTGGAAGCGGCTCAGGTAATTGCTGAAGCGAAAGCTGCTGTCGTTGTCACCGGTCTCCCAATAACGGGCTGCGGTCACACCGTGCAGCAGACTGCGGTAGTTGAGCACGGGGAGATCGAATCCGGCGCCGTTCCAGGAGACGAGATCCGGCGTGAACTTGTCGAGGCCATCGAAGAACCGCTCGATCAGATCACGTTCAGAGGAAGCTTCATCGCCGAGACTCCAGACCTTGAGCGAATCGCGCGAGCGCATCACGACCGAGATCGCGATGATGCGATGTTGTTCGTGCGAGAGGAACTCCGAGCCGGTCTCCTGCCGGCGCTTGGTGAACATGATTTGCGCAACCTGTTCGTCCGACAGACGCTCGATCCCGTGGAGACGCCGGCCGAGCGCGGTATCCGGCACGGTTTCAATGTCGAAGACGAGCACGTTCATGAACCTTGGAACCCTGACTTCAGAGGCGTGCGACGGGCGGAGCGCTTCTCAGTGGCGCGCGGCGAGCATCAACTCTTTCATTTCGCGCACCGCGGATTCGAGACCCGTGAAGACGGCGCGCGCAATGATCGCATGACCGATGTTCAATTCCACGATCTCGGGGATGGCCGCGATCGGCTGCACGTTATGGTAGTGCAATCCGTGGCCGGCGTTGACGGTCAAACCGAGGGCGGCGGCATGACGCGCACCCGCGCGCAGACGTTCGAACTCGTGGGCGCGCGCCGCGCCCTCGGCTTCCGCATAGCTGCCGGTGTGTAATTCGATGACCGGCGCCCCGGCGCGCCTCGCCGCCTCGATCTGGGCCGTATCTGGATCGATGAACAGCGAGACGCGGATTCCGGCGCCGCCGAGCGCCGCGCAGGCCGCCGCGATGCGCGACTCCTGCCCACACACGTCCAGGCCGCCTTCGGTCGTGATTTCCAGGCGTGACTCAGGCACGAGACAGCAGTCCTGCGGCCGGGTGCGCTGCGCGATCGCGATCATCTCATCGGTGACCGCCATTTCCAGATTCATGCGGGTCTGCAAGGCTTCGCGCAGGACGGCGACGTCGCGGTCCTGGATATGGCGGCGATCCTCGCGCAAATGCAGCGTGATGCTGTCGGCGCCGGACTGTTCGGCGAGCAAGGCCGCCTGCAACGGATCCGGATAGCGCGCGCGCCGCGCCTGGCGCAGCGTGGCGACATGGTCGATGTTCACGCCGAGAGCGATGCTCACGTCGACCCGCCCGTGCCGAGGCGCACTCCTCTGCGCCGTAGCTCAACCAGGCATTCGCGAGTTTTCAGCGACTTACCCTCGAGACAGGCATCGATCGCCGCGCGCAGCATGCGCTTCGCGTCGCGGGCCGAGCGAGCGTCGGTGAACTCCTCGGCCTCGAGATCGGCCAGGGATCGGCCGTAGACCGCGCCGGGCGCCTCCGCGACGCAGGCCTGGGGCCCACTCTCGGCCTTGAAACGGTAGTAGCGCTCGGCATCGATCGGCCCGCCCTCCGCGGTCCGGCCGAGTTCCAAGCCATAGCCGAGATCGTCGAGCAAGCGTTTCTCGAAGCGGCGCAGCGCCGACTCTTCGTCCTCGCCGTGGGTCAAGGCCTGGATCGCTTCCTCATAGGCCGAGAAGGCTTGCGGATGCGGATCGGCGCGCACCGTCAGCTTGAGCAGCAACTCGTTCAAATAGAATCCGCTCATGAGCCGGTGGGACGGCAAGCCAGTCGCCATCCCGTCGATCTCCGCCGTGACCAACTGACATGCCTCGGACCGGCCGGACCAGGAAACCAACAGGCGCTGGAACGGCCGCAGCACGGCGCGCAACGGGGACTTCGGAGCGGCCGCGCCGCGGGCGAACAGGCTCAAGCGGCCATGCTCGGCGGAGAACGCCTCGACGATCCGGCTCGTGTCGCGATAAGCGTATTGGTGCAAGACATACGCGGGTGTCAGCCACACGCGCCGTGCGTTCTTCACAGTGTGTCGTACCCGAATTGGCGCAGCGCCATCTCGCTGTCGGCCCAATTCTCCTTCACTTTGACCCATAATTCGAGATGTACGGAGCGCTGCCAGAGATCATTGAGCTCGATGCGGGCGAGGCGACCAATCTCCTTCAGCCGCTCCCCGCCCTGGCCGATCACGATGGCCTTCTGGCCGGCCCGCTCGACCCAAATGACCGCGTTGATCATGACGCGCCCGCCTTCCTCGGCGAAGCGCTCGATTTGCACGTTGATACCGTAGGGCAATTCTTCGCGCAACTTCAAGGTCAGCTTCTCGCGGACGATCTCGGCGGCATGAAAAGGCTCGTCCCGATCTGTCAGGACGTCGGCGGCGAACAAGGGCGGGCAGACCGGCAGACGCGCACCCACGAGGCTGACCAGGCGGTCCAGATTGTCGGCGCTCTGGGCGGAAATCGGGACGACGCCGGAGGCCGGAATGCGCTCGACCATCTGCTCGAGAAAAGGCAGCAGTTCTTCTTTCGGATAGACGCGATCGACCTTGTTGATCACGAGGAACAAGGGCTGCTTGAGGCCGCGCACGCGCTCCCATACCCATTCGTCCTCTTCGGTGAAGCGCATCGCCTCGATCACGAAGAGGATGACGTCGGCATCTTGGGACGAGGAGATCGCGACACGGTTCATGTACTGGTTCATGACCCGGCGCGCCGATTCGTGCAACCCGGGCGTATCGACCAACACCAGTTGCGCTTCCGGACGGTTCACGACGCCGAGAATGCGGTGGCGGGTGGTCTGCGGCTTGGGCGCGACGATCGTGACCTTGCGTCCGACCAGCGCGTTGACCAGGGTGGACTTACCGACGTTCGGCCGGCCGACGATGGCGACATGCCCGGCCCGGAACGCCACCCCGCTCACGACAGAGTCCGCATGTCAGCCGGAAGAGCGGCCAATACGCGCTCGGCCGCCAGTTGCTCGGCGCGGCGTCGGCTGCCGCCGGAGGCGGTGGCACCGAGCCCAAGGGCTGCCACCTCGCAGGCGACCGTGAAGGTCTGCGCATGCGCCTCACCGTCGACCCCATTCAGCGTGTAGACAGGCAATGCCAGGCCGCGCCCCTGCAAAGCCTCCTGCAGCCGCGTCTTCGGATCCTTGAGCGCGCAGACCGCCGGCAAGCCTGACAGGCGCGGCCCGAGGATCCGCTGCACGACCGCGGCGGCGGCATCGAATCCGGAATCGAGAAAAATAGCGCCCAAAATAGCCTCCAAGGCGTCCGCCAGAATCGAGGCACGCCGAAAACCACCCGACTTCAGCTCGCCGCTGCCTAAACGCAAATGCTCGCCGAGGCCGAGTTCTGCCGCGATCTCGGCCAAGGTCTCGCCGCTCACCAAGGATGCGCGTTGCCGTGACAGCGCGCCCTCGTCGGCTTGTGGATCCGCATCGAACAGCATACGCGCGACGCTGCAGTTGAGAACGGAATCACCTAGAAATTCCAGCCGCTCATTGTGCTTGGAGGCGGCACTGCGATGCGTCAGCGCCAGCCTGCAGAGAGCCGGCTCGCGGAAAGCATAGCCGAAGGACCGCTGCAGCCACGCCGACAGGGCCTCCGCGGAGATCTCGGCATTCACTCGATGGCCACGGTCTTGTCGAAGCTGACCGAGAGCGAGACATTGGAGATGTACGGTTCGACGTCGTCATAGTGGACGTGCATCAGCAGACCGCCGCCATCGGCTTTCGTGATCTCGACTTCCTTGTAGTCGACGTTCGTGATGTCCTGGACACCCCAGTTCTTCTCGAGCGCTCGGCGCACGCTGAGTTCGTCGGCCCCGCCGCCCTTGAATTCGCTTGCCACCGACGTCAGAGCGCTGACGACCTTCATGTAGTTGAGATAGCACGGTATGAGCCGGATACCGGCATAAACGACCACCCCGACCAGGGCGAGGACGCACAGTAACCCGAGGAACGTCATGCCGCGTTGACGCTTGCGCATAAAAACCTCCGCTTGTTTTCCCGGCATGCTTACTGGATCCCGTGCCCGATACGCCCCCACAAGGGGCCATCGCGGGTATCGAGATTAAGCCAGATGCGCACCGCCTTGCCGACCAAGTTCTGCGCCGGAACGAAGCCCGGAGCATCGGAATCGTACAGCCAGCGGCTATCTTTGCTGTTGTTGCGGTTATCACCCATGAAAAAATAATGCCCCGCGGGCACGGTCCACTCACCGACCCGCACCGAACTGTGCGCGAACAGCAGACCGTGTTTTTTCGTGCCGAGCATCTCGGTCGCGGTCGGCGCGCCGGCATAAATCGGCAGATCCTGCTTCGGACCCTCGTAAACGGGGCCGGCAGTCTGCTTCTGCGGGACGTCGTTCACGTACAGCTGGTTGTTCTCGTCGACACGGATGCGGTCACCGGGGAGCCCCACCAATCGCTTGATATAATTGATTTTTGGGTTCGGCGGCAAGCGGAAGACGATGACGTCGCCGCGCTGCGGGGTGCCGGTGGGCAGGATCAGCGTATTGCTCACCGGCAGTCGCAAGCCATAGGAGTATTTGCTGACGAAGATGAAGTCGCCATCGAACAGCGTCGGCATCATCGAGTCGGACGGGATGCGGAATGGTTCGAACAGGAACGAGCGAATCACCAATACCAGGACGATGACCGGAAAGAACGACCGCGCGTATTCGACGGCGACCGGCTCACGGGCCCCGCCCGCGGGCGTACCCGCGGCGGCGGCGGCCCGGGCGCGCGGCCGGGCGAAGAACAGCTGATCCACGCCCCAGACGAACCCAGAGACCGCGCCGACGATCACGAGCATGAGACTGAAATCCACGGCCTCGTACCGAAACAGGCGCCAGAGCATGGCGAGCGACAGTGCGACGAGCGCGTAGCCGGCCAGCTTCGCCAGCCAGGGTTCCTCCAAGCTCGTCGCCGCGGGGTCGCGCCGCGGCCGCAAGATCCAAGCGTCGACCAGGATGATCAACACGCACGCAACCGCCGCACCCAACAACACCAGGAAAAGACTATCGCCGTCGTTCACGAATCACTCCCGAAAATTCGACCTGTGAAAACCTGCAGGCCGACGCTCAAGTCGGCTTCTTGCCGACCCGCAGTACGGCGAGAAACGCCTCCTGGGGAATCTCGACCGAGCCTACTTGCTTCATGCGTTTCTTGCCGGCCTTCTGTTTCTCCAGCAACTTGCGTTTGCGTGAGATGTCGCCGCCATAACATTTTGCGAGCACGTTCTTGCGCATCGCCTTGACGCTCGCGCGCGCGATGATGTGGCTGCCGATCGCGGCCTGCACCGCGACGTCGAACATCTGGCGCGGAATCAGTTCCTGCATCTTGTCGACGAGTTCGCGGCCGCGGTTATAAGAGTTGTCGCGATGCACGATCAGGGACAGGGCGTCGACCGCATCACCATTGATGAGCACGTCGAGCTTGACGAGCGGCGCGGCCTGAAAATGACTGAACTCATAATCGAAAGACGCGTAGCCGCGCGTCGCGGATTTCAAGCGATCGAAGAAATCGAGCACGATCTCCGCGAGCGGCAACTCGTATTGCAGCGACACCTGGCTGCCCAGAAACAACATTTTTTTCTGCACACCGCGCTTTTCGCTGCATAGCGTCAGCACCGCGCCGACGTGATCGGGCGGGACGAGAATGTTGGCGATGATGATCGGCTCACGGAGCTCCGCGACCCGGTCCTGCGGCGGCAGCTTCGAGGGATTGTCGACGCTTACCACGCTGCCGTCGGTGAGCAACACCTCGTAGATCACGGTCGGCGCGCTCGTGATGAGGTCGAGGTCGTACTCGCGTTCGAGGCGCTCCTGGACGATGTCCATGTGCAGGAGTCCGAGAAACCCACAGCGAAAGCCGAAACCTAGCGCGGTCGAGACTTCGGGCTCGAAGTGCAGCGCGGAATCGTTCAGCTTGAGCTTCTTGAGCGCGTCGCGAAATTGTTCGTAATCGTCGGAACTCACCGGAAAGAGGCCCGCAAACACACGCGGCTGAACCTGTTTGAACCCGGCCAGCGGCGCCGCCGCCGGTGCCGCCTCGAGCGTGATCGTGTCGCCGACGGGCGCGCCGTCGATTTCCTTGATGCCCGCGATCACGAAACCGACCTCGCCGGTCAGCAGAGCATCGCGCGTCACGGGCTTCGGCGTGAACCGGCCGAGTTTGTCGACTATGTGGCTGCGGCCGGTGGACATGACCCGGATCTTCGCACCCGTGTGCAGCGCACCGTTCATGACGCGCACGAGCGAGACCACCCCGACATAGTTGTCGAACCAGGAGTCGATGATCAAAGCCTGGAGCGGTCCGTCCGGATCGCCCTTGGGCGCCGGAATGCGCTTCACGAGTTGCTCGAGCAGGTCGGCGACCCCGAGGCCCGTCTTGGCGCTCACGAGCGCGGCATCTTCGGCCGGAATGCCGATGATCTCCTCTATTTCGTGTATGACCTTGGCCGGATCCGCGGACGGCAGGTCGATCTTGTTGATGACCGGCAGGACCTCGAGGCCCTGCTCGAGCGCCGTGTAGCAATTCGCGACGCTCTGCGCCTCGACGCCTTGCGCGGCATCGACGACCAACAGCGCCCCCTCGCAGGCGGCCAGCGAGCGGGATACTTCGTAGGAAAAATCCACGTGCCCCGGCGTGTCGATGAAATTCAGCTGGTAGACCTCGCCCGTGACGGACTTGAATCCGAGCGTGACGCTCTGCGCCTTGATCGTGATGCCGCGCTCGCGCTCGAGATCCATGGAGTCGAGGACTTGCGCCTGCATTTCGCGCGCATCGAGACCCCCGCATTCCTGAATGAATCGATCGGCCAGCGTCGACTTGCCGTGATCGACGTGCGCGATGATCGAAAAGTTGCGGATATTCTTCATCTAGAGCCGGGCTTGGACAAACCAAGCATTATACCGGTGAGCGCAGGACCGCGAGCGCCTTATCTACTTCTTCTGCATCCAAACGTCCGTGACAGACCACTTCGCCGCCCAGCAGCAGCACCGGAATCTTGTGGCCGAAGCGCTCACGGGTGCGCGCATCGCGGTCCACGTCGACGACGTCGATGGCGATGCCGGCCGCCGCCGGCAGGCCTTGGAGCTGTCGAAGCATGGTCTCGCATAGGCCGCATTCGTCGCGCGAGTACAGCACGAATCGAGGCTCGCTCTCGGTCTTGGCCACGATTTTCAGTGGCGTGCCGCCTCGCTCACGCCGGCCGGTTCGGCAGCCGGTTCGCCTACACCGTAGGCTTTGACCGAATGGGCGATGAACTCGACGGTCTGTGCGGGAACCTCGCCGACGGCCGTGACCTGATGACCCTGCACGACCGTAGAGAAGACGAAACCGGAACCGACGCGCGTCAAACCCTGCATGGGCACCCACGGCGTCTGCGCCGCCGCCCGCTCGTCGGGGCCCGCCTCGACGAACACGGACACGGTCGCCAAGCCATCGGAATAGACGAGATGGGTCGCCGGCACGCTGGCGCCACCGAGCATCTCCGCACCGGTGACCGTCAATCGGAAGCCGGGCGGCAGTTGGGTGGCGCGATAATTAGCCAATTCGGTCGACGCGCTGTCGCGCGGCATTTGGCGCACCCAGCGCATCCCGTCGGTCCGAACCGCCGGCATGAGATAGGCGGTCGAAATGCTCTCCGGCATGTCCAGACGCGCGAACGCGATCTGCTCGATCACGTTGCCGCGCGCATCGCAAAGCTGGGTGCGCAGGGGCATGGCGGTTTTTTCATCGAGCCACAGCCGATACCCGAAACGGAACTGATCCTTCGGATTGACCGCGATGACCCGCACCGAACGTCCGAGGATCCGCGTGCTCGGCAGGGAATCGATCTGGTAGAACTCGTTCACGCCGACGCCGAACTGCGGCAGTGACCCGAGAAACGGGCCGCGCCCTTGGCGCGGTTCGACGAGGATCGTCTTTTTGTCGGGCAGATAACAGGTCAACTCGTCGTTGTTGCGCACGAATTCACGCCCGGAACCGTCCATCGAGGCGAGGCGTTCGGTGACCTGCCCCCCTTCGACCCGGTGGATGATGTGCATCGTCTCGATGCGCCCACCCTCTGCGATGTGCATGAAGGTGCCGTCGTAGTTACGCGTCGCAAGCGCGTGGTTCATCTTCTCCAGCCAGACCCGCGGGTCGTCGTCGGCGGCCCGGGCGCGCGATGGGCTGATCAAAACCAAGACGCCGACGAATGCGCAGGGAAGCAGCCAACTGCCGCGCGCGATCGCCGGCATGGTCATGGGGCTTTTTCGGGCGTTGCCGTCGGCGCAGGGTCGTCGCTCTCAACGATGAGATCGGTCAGAACGTCGCGTTGTCCGAGCAGCGAGGGATATTTGCTGTGTGCGAATACGTAGTTGGTCAGGCGTGCCGTCGCAAACGAGGCGGTCGGCTCGGCGAGCGCGCTAGGCGTCGTGTACGAAACCGGCTCCCGCGAGACGTACCCGCCGCGCGACACCATTGGGGAGTTGACGGGGACCGGCGACACCGCGGCGAGCACCTGACTCGACGTTGGCGCGCCGGCGCTCGCGAGTGTCGGCGCATGGGCCCGCTGTTGGAACGTGAAGACGGCGACGACCGCGACACCGGCGGCGACCGACGCCCCGGCGATCGGCAGCCACCACAACGGCCGGCCGACGGCGAGGGTTCGCGGGACCGAGCCGGCCGCGTCGCCATCGAGTTCCCGGCTGATCCGGGCGCACAGATCGACGCGCAGGTGGATGTTCTTCGTACCGCGACAGGCCTCGCCGATCACCGCGTAACGCCCGAAACTTCCCCGTAAATCAGCGTCGCGGGTCAAGCGCTTGAGCAAAAGTTCCGTTTCGTTGTTCGGCAACTCGCCGTCGAGAAAGGCAGAGACCTGTTCACGGATTTGTTCGCTCATGTGTCCTCGGGACGACCTAGGCCGCCGTCAAAAATGGGTCGGAGCTTCTTGTCGATCGCTTCGCGCGCACGGAAGATTCGCGATCGAACCGTGCCCACCGGGCAATCCATGGTTTCCGCGATGTCCTCGTAACTGAGGCCTTCCAATTCTCTCAAGACGATGGCCGTACGCAAGTCCTCGGGTAGATTCTCGATCGCGCGATTCACTGTATCGCGAATTTCGTCGGTGAGCAGCAGCGCCTCGGGGGTTTCGGCTTCGGCGAGCCTGGCATGCAATTCGTATTGCTCCGGGTCCTGCAGGTCGAGATCGTAATCCATCGGTCGGCGCTTGGTGGCCACCAGCGCGTTCTTCGCTGTGTTGATCGCGATCCGATAGAGCCAGGTGTAGAACGCGCTATCTCCGCGGAACGACGGCAGTGCCCGGAATGCCTTGACGAAGGCTTCCTGGGCAATGTCTTCCGCTTCGGATGCATCGTGAACGTAGCGCATGATCAACTTCAGCACCTTGTGCTGGTATCGGAGGACCAATATATCGAACGCCGCTCTCTCGCCACGCTGGACTCTCTCGACGAGCTTCAGATCACTGTCGTCAATAGTCATTCGCACCAGCCTGTCGCGATAGACCGACCGGCGCTAAAAAAGTTCGACGACTTCGGCGTGTGAACCGCTGCAAACGTGACATATCGCACATGGCGCCATTCTATCAGCCGCCGGCCGGGGAGATTATCGATCGGCGGCGGCTCCGGCCAGGATTCGGCCGATCAACGCCCGCATTTCGGGGTTCGGCGGTTCTTCTCGTCCCAGGCAATAGTCGTAGATGAGCGGGTTTTGCGCCTCGAGCAGGCGGCGGAACGCATCTTGTTCCGCGGCGGGGGCTTCCCGAAAACGTTCGTCGACATAGCGGGTCAGCAGGACATCGAGTTCGCGGATGCCGCGCCGGCATGCCCAGCGCAAGCGGCCGATGTCTTCGGCATCGTCGGGTCGCATCAGTGGCCGCGCTGGGCCAATAGCTGCTTGATCTCGCCGATCGCCTTGGCCGGATTCAAGTCTTTCGGGCAGGCCTCTGTGCAGTTCATGATCGTGTGACAGCGATACAGGCGGAACGGATCCTCGAGGTGATCGAGGCGCTCGCCGGTGGCTTCGTCGCGACTGTCGACGATCCAGCGATAGGCCGCCAGCAGCGCGGCGGGCCCCAGGTAGCGATCGCTATTCCACCAATAGCTCGGGCAACTCGTAGAGCAACAGGCGCAGAGAATGCAGGCGGACGGGCGGTCCACCAATTCCTGATCGGCCTTGGTCTGCAGACGCTCGCCGTCCGGCGGAGCCGGCGTCCGGGTTTGCAGCCAGGGTTTGATCGACGCGTACTGGGCGTAGAAATGCGTCAGATCGGGGATGAGGTCCTTGATCACCGGCATGTGCGGCAAGGGATAGATCTTGACGTCCTTCTTGACCTCGGCGCAGGCGCTGACGCACGCGAGCCCGTTCTTGCCATCGATGTTCATCGCGCAGGAGCCGCAAATGCCCTCCCGGCAGGAGCGCCGGAAGCTCAAGGTCGAATCGATCTCGTTCTTGATCTTGATCAGCGCGTCGAGCACCATCGGACCGCAGCGATCCATGTCGACCTCATAGCTGTCGATGCGCGGATTTTCCGGCGAGTCCGGATCATAGCGATAGATCTTGAAGACGCGCACGTTCGTCGCGCCCTCCGGCGCCTTGAACACGCGCCCGTCCTTGCGAATCTTGGAATTGGCGGGCAGTTTGAATTCAGCCATGGATCTTACCCCTAGCAATCGGTCTCAATAGGTTCGCGCCTTGGGCGGCACGGGCGCGACCTCGTCGGTCAAGGTATTCAAATGCACCCTGCGATAGTCGATTTCGGTGTCACCCGCCCCATCGACCCAGCACAAGCTGTGTTTCAGCCAGTGTTCGTCGTCGCGATTCGGGAAATCCTCGCGCGCATGCGCGCCGCGGCTCTCCTTGCGGTTCTCGGCCGAATGCATCGTCGCCACCGCCTGACCGAGGAGATTGTCGAGTTCCAGGGTTTCGATGAGGTCCGAGTTCCAGATCAGCGACCGGTCCGCGATTTTCACGTCCCGGAACGCCGCGACCACGTACTCGAGCCCGCGCTTGCCTTCGGCTAGTGACTCGCCCGTCCGGAATACCGCCGCATCGCGCTGCATCGTCCGCTGCAACTCCAGGCGCACGTCGGCGGTCCGCCGGGAACCGGCGGCGTTGCGGAACCGTTCGAGCCTCGCGACGGCATCGGACCCGGCGTCCGCGGCGAGCGCCTTGTGGGGGGTGCCCGGTTCGAGCGTGCGCGCACAGTGGCGGGCCGCCTCACGGCCGAACACGACCAGATCTAGCAGAGAATTCGAGCCCAGTCGATTGGCGCCATGCACCGAAACACAGGCCGCTTCGCCGACCGACATGAGTCCCGGCACGATGCGATCGACGCCGTCGACGCAGTCCCTGACGACCTCACCATGCACGTTGCAAGGGATTCCGCCCATGTTGTAGTGCACGGTCGGCAGCACGGGAATCGGGTCTTTGTTGACATCGACACCCGAGAACACCCGCGCCGTCTCCGCGATGCCCGGCAGACGCTCCTTGATCACCTCTGGCCCGAGATGCTCGAGATGCAAGTGAATATGATCCTTGTGTGCGCCCACGCCGCGTCCTTCACGGATCTCGACGGTCATGGAGCGGCTGACGACGTCGCGGGAGGCGAGATCCTTCGCGTTCGGCGCATAGCGTTCCATGAAGCGTTCGCCGGCCGAATTCGTGAGATATCCGCCCTCGCCGCGCACGCCCTCGGTGATCAGGCAGCCGGCGCCGTAGATCCCGGTCGGATGAAACTGGACGAACTCCATGTCCTGCAGCGGCAGGCCCGCCCGCAGCACCATCCCCCCACCGTCACCGGTGCAGGTGTGCGCCGAAGTGCAAGAAAACCAGGCGCGCCCATAGCCGCCGGTTGCGAGGATCACGCGATGGCCGCGGAACCGGTGCAGGGTGCCGTCCGCCATGTTCAGGGCGACGACACCGCGACAAGCGCCCTCCTCCATGATCAGATCGAGCGCGAAATACTCCACGAAGAAGGTCGCCTCGTTCTTGAGGGACTGTTGATACAAGGTGTGCAGCATCGCGTGTCCGGTTCGGTCCGCCGCGGCACAGGTCCGCTGCGCGATGCCCTTGCCGTAATGCGTGGTCATGCCGCCGAAGGGGCGCTGATAGATACGGCCGTCCTCGGTGCGCGAGAACGGCACGCCGTAGTGTTCGAGTTCGATGACCGCGGACGGAGCCTCCTTGCACATGAACTCGATCGCGTCTTGATCGCCCAGCCAGTCGGAGCCCTTGACCGTGTCGTACATATGCCAACGCCAATCGTCGGCGCCCATATTGCCGAGCGCGGCCGAGATGCCCCCCTGGGCCGCGACCGTGTGGCTGCGCGTCGGGAAGACCTTGGTCAGACAGGCCGTGGTCAGGCCCGCGGCGGCCAGGCCAAAAGTCGCGCGCAAACCGGCTCCGCCGGCGCCGACGACGATCACGTCGTAGCTGTGATCCGTGAATCGATGATCGCTCATAGGGCCTCAGGGTCCGAAGGCTATACGCAAAATTGCGAAGATCGCCACGCCGGCGACGAGCACGTGGACGAAGCGCAGCAGGACCAAACCCGGCATTTTATAGCCCTCCGTATGCACGTAGTCCTCGACGATCACGGTCGTGCCGAGATACGAATGGTAGGCGACGACGGCAACCAGCAGTATCGCGAGAAAACCGCTGACCGGCCATTGCAGCCAGGCACGCATGGTCAAGTAATCGAGGCTCGGCAGCAGCAGCAAGGAGAACATGAACCACAAGCACAAGGGGATCAAGGCGATCGCGCTCACGCGCTGCGCCCACCAATGGCCGGTTCCCGACTTCGCCGAGCCGAGACCCAAGACCTGCCCGAGGGGACTGCGCAAACTCATCGTAAGGACCTCAAAAGCGGTGGAAATGCCACAGCAGCAACCAGACACCCAAGCTCAACACGCTAGCGCCGATGACCGCCATCCAACCGCTGGCGCGGCGCTCGGCGCGTTCGAACCCCTGGCCCACGTCCCAGAGCAAATGGCGCACGCCGTTGAGGAAGTGATAAAAGAATGCGAAGGTCCAGCCCAGCATGGCGAGCAAGCCGACGGGACTAGCGAACAGATGCGCGGCGGACCGATAGCTGCGGGCGTCGGTCGCGAGCGCGACGAACCAGTAGGCGAGCGCGAGAAAGCCGAAACCGAGAAACACGCCCGTGAAACGATGCAGGATCGACAGCGTATTACCGATCTGCCAGCGATAGATTTGGAGGTGGGGCGAAAGCGGCCTGGCGCGTACGGGCATGGGCTGGTCCTAGAAATCGATGCAGCGTCCGCGCAATTCCCAATCGCCATAACGGGTGGGCTCGGGACCGTTGCGGCCACCCAGTTCGCGGCTCGTTGCGGGTGCCTGTGTTTCAGTCGCGGGAGCGGGGGTCGCTTCGACGGGTTCATCGGGGGGGCTGAGATTCACGACGCAAAGTGTGCCAGAAAACCGGCCGATTCGCCCGTCAACGCGCCAGATTTCCATCAGAGAGTCGTCCAAGCGCACGACGGCCCCGACCGGGCTTGACACCCCGGCGCAAATCCCCAGTAAAGTGCCGCATGAAACCGCGATCCGGACGATTGCTGAACATGGGCGTGCTGCGTTTCGCCGGAGCCGATGCCCAGTCTTTCCTGCAAGGGCAGGTATCGAACGATACCCGGGTCCTAGCCGCGGGCCGGACCCTGCGGGCAGCCTACTCGTCGCCCCAGGGCCGTGTGATCGCCGTGCTCGAATTACTGCCCCATGCGAGCGGCATACTCGCGCTGCTGCCGCGCGAACTGGCCGCGTCGACCCGCGAGCGCCTGCGTCGCTTCGTATTGCGCGCGAAGCTGCAGATCGAGGACCTTAGCGAATCTCTCCCGGTCGCGGTCGTCCATGGAGCGGCGACTCTCGAATCTTGGAGCCTGCCCCGCCCGGCACCGGACCTCGGATATATAGAACGGGCGGGGATCGGCGTCGCGAGCGTCGGCGGCGACCCCGATCGTTACTGGGTCGTCGGCGACCCTGGCACGGCGGCTGATCCCGCACCGGCCGCGGAGGTCGAGCGCGCCTGGCGGCTCGCCGACATTCGCGCCGGCATCCCGCGCGTCTACGCCGCAACCAGCGAAGCCTTCGTCGCCCAAATGCTCAACCTCGATCTGGTCGACGGGATCAGTTTCAGCAAAGGCTGCTACACCGGCCAGGAAATCATCGCCCGCACCCAGCACCTCGGTCGGATCAAGCGGCGGATGTTTCGACTAGGCTTGCCCGCGGGCGACTGGCGCATCGGCCAAACCCTGCGACTGGCCGACGGCCGCAGCGGGCGGATCACGGAATTGGCCCAGCGCAACGGCACGGGCGACGACGCGGGCGATGGCGGGATCGAAGCCTTGGCCGTGCTCAATCTAGCTTCAGCGGAGACTCCGGGCGAGAGCGAGGAGCCTGCTGCCACGGTCACGACGGCTGCGCTGTTGCCGCTGCCCTACGAGGTCGGGGGCGCGGCGCTGTAGGAGTGGCCTCAGCGAACGCTCTGCTCTTTTTGGCACCCTGGTCAGTCAGGCGATCCTCGATAAACCATATATACGTCGGCGCGCTCGTAATGCGACGGGCCGGCAGGCCGCTTGGCATGTACGAATCCCACAGATTCATAGAGTCGAATCGCGGGTGAAAGTGCGCTGTTTGTTTCGAGGAAGAGTTCGCCGTCGGCGCTTCGGGGCCAGGTTCTGATCGCCGACTCCAGCAGCCGCCGTCCGATCCCGAGACCTTGATAACTTTCGGTCACTGCCATCTTGGAGAG